>Ga0126376_10002551_pt1 | contig 10340 bp, 8 predicted proteins | sample PanSoiMetPlot_15_FD_92760 | JGI IMG/M metagenome (GOLD analysis project Ga0126376, IMG submission 92760) | Tropical forest soil microbial communities from Panama - MetaG Plot_15 | ecosystem: Environmental > Terrestrial > Soil > Tropical forest > Bulk soil | place: Panama | collected 2016-02-17 | reverse complement strand
CCGAAAGCCACTGCAACAAGCTCCACGGCTACGCCCTGGCGTTCCGCTTCGAGTTCCAATCGGCCGACCTCAATGGCCAAGATTGGGTGGTGGACTTCGGTGGGCTCAAGTCGCTCAAGCAGCTACTCGAAGCGTTAATCGACCACAAGACACTGGTGGCACGGGACGACCCCCAGCTCCCGCTCTTTCGGGAGATGCACGGCGTCGGCGTCCTCGATTTGGTCGAGGTGTCCGCGGTTGGCTGCGAGAAGTTCGCCGAGCTCGCCTGGAGCATGGCCGAGCGCTGGCTCCAAGACCAGGGAATGTCGGCCCGCGTCAAGGTCCGCGCCGTCGAGGTGCGCGAGCACGGGGCCAACAGCGCACAGGTCATCGAGGCATGAAAGTCGATGAGATTTTTGGTCCTACCATCCAGGGTGAGGGCGCGCTCGCCGGCGCCGTTAGCCTATTCGTGCGGCTCGGTGGTTGCGATTTCCGCTGCTCCTGGTGCGATAGCTTGCACGCGGTAGATCCCGCGAATGCCAATCTGTGGCGCGAGTTGAGCGCGGCCGAGGTGTGCGAGGAGCTGCGCCGGCTGCGCCCGACCTGGCAGGACGGCAGCTGGTGCACGATCTCGGGCGGCAACCCGGCCATCTGGCAGCACGAGCTCGTCGAGCTGGTCCTGGCCCTCAAGGCCCGACGCTTGCGGATCGCGATCGAAACCCAGGGCTCGCTGGCAAATGCGGCGTTCGGCCATGCGGACTTGGTGACGCTATCGCCCAAGCCTCCGAGCTCCGGCATGGCATTCGACCGCGCCAAGCTAGCCGCATGCTTGATGGCAACCCCCACGGGACGCGCGTGCTTCAAGTTCGTGGTCGCGGACCAGCAGGATTTCCAGTTCGCGCGGGAGGTCGCTGCAATCTACCCCGACGTGCCGGTCTGGGTGCAACCGCTGACCATAGGTCCCGCCGAGGCCCGCGCCTTCCCGGGCTATCGCTGGCTCTGCGAGATGGTAGCCAACAACCCCTTGCTCAGCGAGTGGCGCGTGATCCCCCAGCTCCACGTTCTCGCTTGGGGCGGTGAACGTGGCCGCTAGTCAATGGGGCCTTGAGCGCAAGCCCAGTCAGCCAGACCACCGCGTCAAGTGACCACACCAGGATCGGCGACGATCTCGGCCACGCCTGCCGCAAGCCAAACACTGGCACCCAATTCGGCTCAAATCGGTTCGGCCCGTGTCCAGCTACTCGCTCTGGCAACTTCGCCGTCAGGCTCGAGGCGCAGCAACGCCGAATGACGTAAGCCTCGTTCCGCCTAGCCAAGCAGGAGGCGTAGCGCGCTTCGATCGCAACACAAGACATGCCTCGGGCCTGCGAGCCTCGACCGTCACGCGGGCCAACGGCTCCTGCACACGCCGCCTTCATCGCTTACGGCGACAGTGACCAGCCACCGCTGCGAAGAGCTCGCGCACGGCGCACAGAAATTCACGGGCAACAAAATATGGCTGTCACACAGACATGGTTGTCTCGCGCGATTTCTAGCGATCCCATTTTGGAGTGAAGCCAATGCGCTGGCAAAGATGGAACGAGCTTTTGGCATTTGTTGTCGCGCTCATCGTGTCTCTTGCGGCGATGACCGCTGCCTCTGGCGAAGAAAAAGATAAACAAAACCAACGCCCACAGACGGCGAGCCCGATCCGGCACCTGATCATCATCCTTGGCGAAAACCGGACATTCGATCATGTGTTCGGCGTCTACAAGCCACCCCGCGGCGAGACCGTCTCCAACCTGTTGTCGAAAGGCATCGTCAAGGAAGACGGTACCCCCGGGCCGGCCTTCCATCTGGCACGCCAGTTCACCACCGTGATCGATTCCAGTTATGTCATCAGTCCTGAGAACAAGACGCCCTATGACGTGTTGCCGCCGCCGCAGCTTCTCGGCACCCCCAATGTGCCAAGCCCCACGCAGCCGCCGCTTCTGCAGGCCGTCCTCGATGCAATTCCTAATCTTGAGCCCAATCTGGCGCCTGCCGACCTGCATCTGTTGACCACCGGTGCATCCGGCCTGCTGACAAAGCAAGGCGTCGACACGCGCGTGCCGAACGCCACCACGCTAGCCGATGGTCCGTTTCAGCTCACTGGTCCGAACCTGCCCTACGACGCCTACACCGGCGATCCGATTCACCGCTTCTATCAGATGTGGCAGCAATCCGACTGCAGCATCAAGACGGCGACCCCGAGCAACCCAACCGGCTGCCTGAGCGATCTCTATCCGTTCGTGGCCAGCACCTTTTCCACCGTCAACGAGGGTGGCACCTCGATGGCCTTCTTGAATGTGTTACGCGGCGATGCACCCTATCTTAAGCAGCTCGCCGACGAGTACACGATCAGCGATAACTACCACCAATCGCAGATGGGCGGCACGATGGTGGAGCACTTCTATATGGCCATGGCCGACAACCTTTATTTCAGCGATGGTCGTGGCCATGCGATACCCGCTCCCGCGTTTGCTATTGCCGACCCCAACCCGGTACCCGGAACCAATAACCTCTTTAGATTCGACGGCTTCTTCACCAATTGCTCGGACAGATTGCAACCCGGTGTGGCGCCAATATTGGATTATCTCGGATCGCTGCCCTACAAACCGGATCCAAAATGCGATCCGGATCATTTTTATGTGCTGAACAATCTGTTGCCTGGCTTCAAACCTGATGGCACGCTCGACCAGAGCGGCCAGGCGCTACCACCGTCGTCGGTACGCAGTATTGGCGATGCGCTGAACGATGCGGGCATTTCTTTCCGCTACTATGGCGGCGGCTTCAATTTCGCGGCCAGCGGCGACGCCTTATCAGTGCTCTATTGCCCGATCTGCAATCCATTCCAGTTCCTGTCCTCGATTATGACCAACCCGGCTTCGCGTGCCGAGCACTTAAAAGATACCCAGGATCTGATCGCTGATATCGAGGCAAACAGGTTGCCTGCCGTGTCCTATGTCAAGCCTGACGTGCTGACCGACGGCCATCCGCAGAGCTCCAAACTCGACCTATTCGAAGCGTTCGCCCGTAACATTATCAGCCGCGTGCAGGCCAACCCCGAGCTGTTCGAGCATACGGCGATCTTCATCACGTTCGATGAAGGTGGCGGTTATTACGATTCTGGCTTCATCCAGCCGCTCGATTATTTCGGGGATGGCCCGCGCATTCCTTTCATTGCGGTGTCGCCACATGCCAAGGGTGGCCATATCGTCCACACCTATGCCGACCATGCGTCCTTGGTCAAATTCATCGAACGCAATTGGGGGCTTAAGCCTCTGACCGCGCGCAGCAGGGACAATTTGCCCAATCCTCGTATGCGTAAAGAGGATCCCTACGTGCCCGTTAATATGCCGGCCATCGATGATCTCTTCAGCATGTTTAATTTCGGCCGAAGCTCCTAGGCGAATATCTGAAGGGCTTGTTCAGACGACGATCCTCAGCACGCTTAGTGGGCGGCTGAGGATTGCCGGTAAAATCTAAACGGTACAGGCATCGCGGGTCGGTGCGGACCATTCAAGGCTCGAAGGCGGCGGGGTTGTCGCTGGGCTCAGCCTTTTGCGCCAACCACCTTTCCGAGCGGACTTCAGGACACAGTCGCGGGTTGCAGGCCCGGTTGATGGCGACGCCTGACCCATCTCACAACGATTGCCGGACGTGTGGAGACCGAGGCCGGTGCGCCGTTCATCTGCAAGCGATCCCGATTGGCAGTAGGGCAGTAGGACCAACGCGGCTAATCCCGCTCATGGTTAGCCAAGCGATAGGCGGCACGATATCAGCCTCGCTTGCGTGGCTTGGCTCGACTGTCACTCGCCTCAACTCGGGTCTTGTTGGCGGTGCCAGAGCGCCTTTTCACGTGATCGATGAAGGCTCGCAGCTTGGGCAGGATTTGGCGGTGCCCGGGATAGTAGAGAAACACACCCGGCGTCAGTGGCGAGAACCGTTCCAGCACATGCTCAAGCGTCCCTGCTGCCACCCTTGCGGCGGCGATCGGCTCAGGCACTTGGGCGAGACCGACGCCTTCGACGGCCGCGCCAAGCATGGTGGGATAGTCGTGCGCGATCAGGGGCCCCGACACGGCGATGTCGACCGCGCGGCCGCTATCGGTAAGCGACCATAGCGCAAGCGCGCCGTTCGAACGGCGCAGGCGCAAGCACGCGTGCCGACGCAAATCGTCCGGGCGCTCGGGACGACCGTTGCGGGCGAAGTAGCTGGGACTACCGACGACGCTCAGGCGGAACGGTGGCGTCAGTCGCACCGCGACCATGTCGGCAGCGATGAACTGGCCGAGGCGGATGCCGGCATCAAATCCAGCAGCCGCGATATCAACCATCTCCTCACTGGCGGCGATCTCCACCTCGATTTCGGGATAGGCCTGGCAGAAGGATGCGATCAGCGGCTCCACCAGGATCGGCACTACCGCGCGCGGCACCGTGAGCCGCAGCAATCCGGCCGGCCGATCTCCCAGTCCACGCGCGACCTCGCTCGCGGCGACCAGCTCCTCGAAGGCCGGCTTGGCGCGCGACAGGAACCTTGCGCCAGCTTCGGTCAGACCGACGCTGCGCGTTGTGCGGATCAACAGCGCGGCGCCGACGCGCGCCTCTAGGGTGCGCACCGCTTGACTGATGGCCGATGGCGTGACGCCAAGCTCCGCAGCTGCTCGCCGAAAGCTGCGGTGTTGAGCAACGCTCAGGAACGCCTGCACGCCGTCGAGCGCGCCGTGTCTGACTGTGAAGCTCTGCTTCATAGCCCATTGACATTATCGCGTATAGCCGCATGCGGGAAGCCGTTCTACATCTGCTAGCAATCGGCACCGATGCCGGCTCAGGACAGCCGCAGCAATCGCCCGAAACCCAAAAGGAACCATGCAATGATCGATGCTCTTGACGGCGTGCGCGACCACTATCGCGCCACCGGCCTGACCGAGCGGCTGAAGATGGCGCTCGCCGCCATTGGGCCGCAGGACCAGCGGCTCACGCCCCAGCAGCTGGCCGCCCTTGACCAGTTTCACACCCGCGGGCTCGCAGCAACCGCCGAGCTTGCCACCTTGACCGGGATCACCGCCGACACTTCGGTCTTGGATGTCGGCTCGGGGCTCGGCGGACCAGCACGCTTTCTGGCCGCAACCTACCGTTGCCGGGTTGCGGGCGTCGATCTCAGCGAGCCATTTGTGGATGCTGCGCGCTATCTCACCGAGCGCACGGGACAGATCGGACAGGTGGTGTTTGAGGTCGCGAACGCACTCGAGCTTCCCTTCGACGCCGGCGGCTTCGACGTCGTATTGCTACAGCACGTAGCGATGAACATCGCCGATCGGGCGCAGCTCTACCGCGAGGTGCGGCGCGTGTTGAAGTCAGGTGGCAGGTTGGCGACCTTTGACGTGGTGTTGAGCGGCGGCGAGCCATACTATCCGGTTCCCTGGGCGCGAACGCCGGCAACGAGCTTTCTCCTAACCGCCGCCGCAACGCGCGAGGCGATCGAGCAGGCCGGCTTCCGCGCGGTGACATGGCAGGACGGCACCGCGGACGCCAAGGCCTGGATCGCCCAACTGCGTGCCGCGGGGCCGCCGCCGATGCCGAATCTCGGCGTAGTGATGGGGCCGGATTTCGCGCAGCTCGCGGCCAACCTTGGGCGCAATCTGATCGAAGGCCGCCTCGGTATTGTGATGGCGGTGTTTGAAACCGCCCCAACCAGCACCTGACAGGAGGCAGAGATGTCCGCGGCAACCATCTTCCAGATTCATCTCGTTCTGGGCTACGTCCCGTGGCTGCTTTGTTTCGCCGCGTACGTTTGGCCCAGGCTCAAATCCATGGAGCCGGTCGAAGCGCAGCGCGCCATCGCGACGCTACACAGCTTCCGCTTCTTCGGGCTCGTCTTCATGGTGCCAGGTGTCGTCGGCCCCAACCTGCCCGCTGGCTTTGCCACGTTCGCCGCGTATGGTGATTTCGTGACCGGCGTGCTGGCCATCCTGGCGCTTCTCACGGCGAGGATACGTCCGCTGTTTTGGCCGCTTGTCATTGCCTTCAACCTCGTTGGCGCAGCCGACATCATCATCGACTACTACCACGGCAACCAGCTCGGTCTAGCGGCGCTGGCCGGGGAGTTGGGCGCTACCTACGCGATCCCCATCATTTACGTACCCGTGCTGATGATCACGCACGTCATCGCACTCTATTTGCTGGTGCGTCCGCAAACCTTGCTCAAGACCGCCTGACCCGGGCCGCAACGGCGAGCCGGTGACCGTCGATGCGCCGGCGTAGCCGTGGCGGGGTTAACCAGGCATTCGCCATCTTTCAGTCACCGGCCGATGCCAGCGCAATCTTCATCTCGCGACCACCTCGCAAGTGTCGTCGGCGTCTCTATTCGACACCGCCAAGCACAAAGGACCGGCGTGCGGTTCAGGCGGGATGTGGTTGCGCATCCTGATTTGGTCGCCAGCCGGCGATGCTCCAAGCACCTGCTCCGCTGACGAAATAGAACAATAGGGCCGCGACAATGCCTCCATTCTTGTAGAAATTGATCTCCTGCGCCCGTCGTGCCGCCGCTTCCGTGAATTCCCAGTACCGGTGCGTGGTGGCCGTTGCCATGATCACGAACGCGATGAGGACGACAGCGGTCCAACGCGGCACAACACCAAGAATGAGGGCGATGGGGCCGAGCACTTCGATGGCGACCGCTGCCGCGGCCCATGCCTCTGAATACGGCAATCCCTTGGCAGCGAGGGAGCCGGCGAAGGCGCCAAAGCCCAACGCCTTGCTGATGCCGGACGGCAGAAACAAGGCTGCCAAGAATAGACGACCCAAGAGCAGAGCTGCGTCATTGACCTGCTGCATGGCACTCACCTTTGGTTCGATGTCTCCAGGCAATGCCGCCTCGAGGAGCGTAACCGTAAGCTTCGCTCCGATGCGGGTTTGCGCGATACTATCGAGCGCTCCGGAGGGGTTTAGTTCACATTCACGTGCGTTGATATCGCGAACGCCGCTCGTTTGACGCGAGCGTTGCTGTTCGCCGCCGCGCCAAGCAGCCAAAGCACGCCTTTGCCTTGAGCGTTGTCGTCAATGATTGCTTCACCATAGCCGGCGAAGCTCAACCCAGCTGTGCTACGCACCATGCGCTTTGAGACGGCTGGGGCGGCAGAGCGCGCCGCCACGCAGATGCGAGAGCGTGTTGCCGCCGAGCAGCACATCAGTCGCGCCAAGTTGGGCGCCCGGAGATGGTGATGCAACTGGGCAACGCGAGCGACGGCATCAATCGTGTCTGAGCGCTCTAACAGAAGGGGTGGGGGACTGTCGCGCACGGCGCGGGGTCGCATCTGCTGACCGCCATATCGTTTGCACCGGATTTCACCCTAGGTCGTCACTGGCTTGTTGCCAGTCGCGAAACGCAGCTCGCAATCCCCACTGCCCCTGCTTTCCAGCCAGGATGCGGGAGCGGTCGTGCCGCGTCGGTTCGACGCCCCCTAAAAGCAGTCGGGATCGCCGCAGTTGGCGTCACCGGTGTGCATCATTTCCAGAACTCCGACGCAGCAATCGCGAAGTTGAGGTTTTGAGAGTCGCGAACCGTGAAGGTTGTGACGCCGATTAAGTTGCCGCGATCATCGAATAGGCCGCCGCCAGAGGAACCTTCCGACACCGGTGCCGTGATCTGGATGTACTCCGCCTCACCCTCTGATTTTCGCAATCCGGACAACAGACCGTTGCCCAGCGTGTTGACAAGACCCATCGGTGAGCCAATCGTGAAGACGGCCTCGCCGACGGCGAGAGTAGCGTAGTCTCGGACGCTTGGAACGGAGTTGAGTTCGCCGTCCAGCACTTTGAGATAGCATCGGTCGGTTGAGGGATCCGCCGAAACAACCGCCGCCTTAAACGTTTTGGCCGCATTGGCGAGAACGATAGACTTGGCATTGACGACGACGTGACAGTTGGTAATGGCTTCCGTCGACGAAACAGCAACCGCCGATCCTTGGGAGGTCGAGCGTCGTGGCGGCTGTCCCTCCGCGGCGAGCGCATAGACGGCCGGGCTTACCTTTGCGAACAATTCGCTTGGCGTCAGAGTGGACCGAAGGACACCCGAGGGCTTCGGGGACGGTACGCTCCACGCCGGAAGTGTTGGGTCTGAGGAGCTGACCAGGACAGTTGGTCGCAGAGGTTGGGGCTGCTTTGTACTTTTGATTTTCTGGCGAGGCTCGGCGCGCTGTCTGGTAGCACTCTTGCGCACATCATCCGATGCCACCGTCAGCATACCTTGTTCGGTCGCCGTGCATCCGCCCAAAGACAATAGGACGAGGCCAACGAGCAATATCACCGACTTCATTATGAGCACTCCACGCTTCTAATGCGCACGGTGCGAAGTGATTCGGGCCGCAAGAGTCCATCGGGAAATTTGCCTGTGGATTGTTGCCAGGCTTGCCGGCCTAACTCAGAGCAGCTGACAGGTGTTCAGGTTTCGACTGGCCGATGTCGAAAGGCAATGCTCAACGATTCAACGCTCAATAAAATCAGCAACGCGGCCATCATCGCCGCCAGTACCAGCACGCGACCCACGGCACTGGCCCCGGTATTCCCGCGTGGCAGGCGGCCCGAACCAGGTGGTCAGCGCGTCAGCAAGTCCGAGCTGGGTTCGGCCCCCCACCCAAGCCACATATCCGTCGGGTCGGATCAACACCGCGGTGGGCGCGGTGACTGCGCCAACGACCGGAAGCTCCCACGGTCCGGCATACCGAGCGTCGACCTGCTGGACCCGATTCGCCCACAGCGAGATGTCGAGGTCGCCGGGCTCCCCGAAGTTGAGATAAAGAGGCCGCGCATCGTGCAGCAGGGTGAAAAGCCGCCGCGGGCCATTGGCGGTGACCACGTCGAGGTCAGGCGTGCGGCGGCCCAGCAGCGGGTGTCCCTCGCCGAAATCGTAGCGAATATCCAGACCAGACATCATGCCGGCGAAACGCTTGCGCGGCTCATCCATGCTGAGCAGCTCAGCAATGGTCTCGACCAAGGCCTTTGCGCGCTCGTCTGAGCGGCGCAGGATCGCGATGTGGGCCATCGTGTTACGCAGCACGCGGGCAGCGACCGGGTGCCGCTCGGCATGGTAACTATCGAGAAGGCTTGCTGGCGACGTCCCCTTGACCACTTACGCCAGCTTCCATCCCAAATTCACCGCGTCCTGCACACCGGTGTTAAGACCCTGTCCGCCCGCCGGGTGATGCACGTGTGCGGCGTCGCCGGCCAGGAGCACGCGGCCGGTGCGGTAGGATGCCGCCTGTCGGGCCATATCGGTAAATCTGGAGATCCAGATGGGACTGTGGATCCCATAATCGGTCCCATAGACCGCGACGAGAGCCTCGCTGAGATCGCCTAGGGTAGGTTCGCCAGCCCGGTCGACGTGCTGCTCCGTCACTAGCACCCGCACCAGTCCATCCTCCGATCTGCTGAGGGAATGGATGCCGTGAACATCGTGGCGAATGCCCCATTCGGGTTCCTCTGCCAATTCGACCTCGGCGATCAGGTTGCTGGTTGTCGGATCCCAGCCGGGGAACTCGATGCCGGCTGCCTTACGGACCAGACTGCGTCCGCCGTCGCACCCGACGAGATAGCTCGCCCGCAGCGATTGGCCGTCAGCCAGCTCGACATCGACGCCGGTGTGGTCCTGCGAAAATCCCATCACTTGCCGTCCGCGATAGATCGGCACCGCCAGCTCGCCGACCCAGCCGGCCAGTATGCGCTCGATGTGCTTCTGCCACAGCCCGAGCCCGTAGTTGTGCCGGGTGGGAAAGTCGCCGATATCCAGAGGTATCGAGGCAAACCGCGCGACTTGGGCAACTCGTCCTTGCGACAAGAATCGATCGGCGATTCCACGCTGGTCGAGGATCTCAATGGTGCGTGCGTGCAGACCGCCTGCACGCGAACCTATGAGATCCTGGTTTGCGCGCCGCTCGACAATGGCAACGTCGACGCCCGCCAATGCCAACTCGCCCGCCAGCATCAGCCCTGTCGGACCTGCTCCAACGATCACCACCGCATGCTCCGTCATGGCGACACCCCGGTTGGCATCGGCGGCCACGCCGACACCGGCCAACAGCTGTGTGCGAGGTCTGGACGTTCGGCGGCCCCGCGCTCCGAACCTCGGCCACAACCCAACGCATTGTCATGACCATTGCCTAGGCGGGTAGCTTACGGCGGGCGTCGGGTCTTGAAGCAAGTCCCTTGTGCGCCATATCTATAAAGTGGAGAGGAGTGGATACTCCTCCCTTTCACCTTCTGATCGACTGTGCCGAACACGACGCGGCAGCGCGCCCGGGGGGCAGCCCTCGGCGTGACCACGGTGCCTTTTGGCATCCGATG
>Ga0126376_10002550_pt1 | contig 10342 bp, 10 predicted proteins | sample PanSoiMetPlot_15_FD_92760 | JGI IMG/M metagenome (GOLD analysis project Ga0126376, IMG submission 92760) | Tropical forest soil microbial communities from Panama - MetaG Plot_15 | ecosystem: Environmental > Terrestrial > Soil > Tropical forest > Bulk soil | place: Panama | collected 2016-02-17 | reverse complement strand
GATGCATCTTCTTTGCCGGAGCCGTATCAAAGTAGAGAGAAAGCTCCGAGGACCCGCAAGCGAATTCGCGAATTTGTCATGAGCGGGGAATGGGGGCATACTGCTGAATTCGTGAAATAAGCACGGGAGCCCAGGACGCGCGATGACGGGGGAACAGCTCGGAGGTATGCACGGCACGCTGGAATTTTTGTTGCGGCACGGATACTACGTGCTTCCAGCTCTTGTTTTCGCGGAGCAAGTTGGGCTTCCCTTCCCTGCCACTCCGTTTCTGCTGGCAGCAGGAGCGCTCGCCGGCAGGGGCCACATGAGTTTTTGGTTCTGCCTGGCGCTCTCCGCTGTTGCCGCGGTTCTTGCGGACGGTCTTTGGTATCAGCTCGGACGCAGAAAAGGCATAAGCGTTCTTCAGTTTCTTTGCCGAATCTCTCTTGAGCCCGATTCGTGCGTCCGCCGGACGGAAGGCGTGTTCGCGAAACAAGGCGCTCGTTCCCTTCTTGTTGCAAAGTTCGTCCCAGGTTTGAGTACGGCAGCGCCTCCGCTCGCGGGCATTTTTCATATGCGGCGGCGCAGGTTTTTCTTGTGGGATTCCGTTGGGTCGCTTCTGTGGGCCGGGGCATTTCTCCTTACCGGTTACATTTTTAGCGAACAGATTGAAAAGATCGCGGAGCGTGCGGAGTCTCTGGGCAGCTGGTTGATGGTACTGATTGTTGCTGCGCTCGGCGGATACATCACCTGGAAATTCATCGGTCGGCAAAGATTTCTGCGCGAGTTGCGCATCGGGAGAATTACTCCGGAAGAACTAAAAGAAAAGATAGATGCGGGCGAAGAACTGGTGATTGTGGACTTGCGCCATTCGCTCGACTTTGAAGCCGACCCGGAAACGATCCCGGGTGCGTTTCGCATGGACGTGAAGGAGCTGGAGGAAAAGAGCGACCGGTTGCCGCCTGATCGCGAAGTCATCCTCTACTGTACTTGACCAAACGAAGCCACCAGCGCCCGTGTGGCGCTGCTCCTCAGAAAACAAGGCATCAAAAGAATTCGCCCGCTGCAGGGCGGGCTGGATGGCTGGCGCGAGGCAGGCTTTGCCTTGCAGGCCGTTTCCATCGAGCAAAGGGTTCACGTCGAGCTCAGGCAAATCAAATCGTAACAAACGTCTTTTTCGGTCTTGCGCTCTAAAGTCGTGGGAGGACAATTCCTGACTGCGCTTGATACTTGCCCTTTTTGTCTTTGTAGCTGACTTCGCAATCTTCGTCGGACACGAAGAAAAGCACTTGGCAAAGACCTTCGTTGGCGTAAATTTTTGCAGGAAGCGGAGTCGTGTTACTAATTTCGAGCGTAACGAAGCCTTCCCATTCGGGTTCGAACGGCGTGACGTTGACGATGATGCCGCAGCGCGCGTACGTGGATTTGCCAAGGCAAATCGTCAGCACGTTGCGCGGAATGCGAAAATATTCGACTGAGCGAGCCAGCGCGAACGAATTAGGGGGGATGATGCAAACGTCTCCCTTGTACGCGACAAGCGAGCGAGCGTCGAAGTGCTTGGGATCTACGATCGTCGAGTTTACATTAGTGAAAATCTGAAACTCATCGGCGACGCGGATGTCGTAACCGTATGACGAAACTCCATAACTGATGACGCCTTCGCGGATCTGACGATCGGTGAAAGGTTCGATCATCTTGTGTTCCAGCGCCATGCGGCGAATCCAGCGGTCTGGCTTAACGGACATCCACGCCTCCTGTGTTGCGTGATGAATTAGCGTTGCAAGAAATTTTGCGCGTAAAAAGCTGAACGATGAGACCAGTCAGTGTATTGCAGGGCGTCGCGTCTTGACAACTTGCGGCGGTGCCTCTAGCATCGGGCGACGGTACAAGCGGAGGATCCGAGTGATTAAGCTGGACATTGTGAACGCGGTGCTGGTGAAACTCGAAGGCACTGGTGTGAGCCGCGTAAAAGCCGAGCAAGCGGTGGAGACGGTGTTCGAATCGCTCAAGAACGCCATGGGGCGCGGCCAGAGGATTGAACTGCGGCGTTTTGGCGTGTTCAGCGTGCGCCCCCGCAAGACCGGCATCGGACGTAATCCGCGCACCGGCGAAGAAGTGAACATTCCTCCCGGAAAAGCAGTGCGATTCAAGCCCGGAAAAGAACTCCAGGGTATGGAAGGCTGAAGGACAAGACGACAGCACACCTTTCACGTTAACCCGCCGAATTCCCCCGATCATTCTTGATTTAGCGAACCCGGCGTCGTTCGGTCACATTTGCAGTCTGGCTTTCGCTTCAATGAGGCTGGTCGTTGGCCGTTCTTAAGTTTGCTTGAGTCCCATCCTGCGGATGCAGACTTCTGAGATGTCGAAGAGTCCTCTCGCGCGCAGCAATGGCCCGCGCTCTCTCCGGGCCATTTGGCTGAAGCGTAAGATATTTGTCCAGATCCGCGAGCTCCTCCGGAAATTCACTTCTGCTGCAATGAACTTGAGACAGCACTAAATAGGCTGCGCCATAGTTGGCATTACGGAGAAGCGCTTCCCGAACGCTTTTCTCTGCTTCTTCCATCCGGTTTTGGCTGAGTAAGGCAATTCCGAGCAATACGTGCCCATCTGGAAGGCTGTCGTCTGTTTCCAATCCCCTTCGTATGATTGGTTCTGCCTCCGCCGCCTTTCCCAATTCACAAAGGACTGCGCCGACTCCAAATGCTGCGCGGGCATAATGCCCGTTGCTCAAGTCAACCGCCATTTGAAAAGCTTGCAGCGCTTCCTCTTTGTGGCCCATTCGTAATTCGGCAACACCGGCGTGGTAGTGCGCTTCGTAATAGTTCGGGAAAGCGATGATGGCCTTCGTAAAATGAATTAGGCTCCCTTTCAAATCATTCTTGTTCAGGTCCTGTAGCCCCCGCTGATATTCATCCTGGGCTTTGCCGGGAATTTTCAATTCTCGAACGGAAACAGTGGCGTTGCTTCGAAAAACTCCGGGCTGGACCGTTGGCTGCAGGTGTAGCACAAGCTTCGGAGCGTTGCCCTCTAACTGCACCTGGGTGAGCGCTCGATCATAGCCCGCTTCCTCGGCCGTTACCTCATAGGAGCCCGGAGGCAGTCCCGTTACATCAAAGTGCCCGTCAAAATCCGTCAGAATGCTGCGAAACACGCCTGCGACCCGGGATCGTAGACTCACAGCTACTTGAGCAGCCGGGCGATTATCCAATTTCCAGAGAACGGTCCCGGAAATCTCCCCATTGCCGCTCACCAAGCTGGAACCTTGCGCCGACGCAGTCTCCGCACAGGCAGCAATTAGCATTAGATTGAGAACAAAAACAGCATGCAAAGTCCCAAGGCAGAGCTTTCGAACATAGAATTTGTGCGGCATCTCGACCTGCTGCGCACTTTTGAGGCTTCGCCCCGGGGAGGTTGGCGGTGGGAACTCTATTCGTAGGGCCGCGAGCAACCACTTGCATCAGTCGTCAGCCGGCTGTGTTTGTGGTCTCGCAGCGCTGCGTTGCACCTTTTCGAAATCCCGACCGTCGCGTGCGCGGACCTGAAGCGCAAATGTGCACTGCGGATGCCAAACCGGGGAATCGCCAAAACTTTGCCAGGAAAAAGCAAAGTGGGAGCCCGGGCACATGAGCGCTAACGGATTGTTGAAGTGTGAAAACAAAGAATTTGTCCACGAATAACTTATTCCTCACAACTTTCGGAATTTAACAATTAAAGCTGAGCAATCAACCGAATAGAACGACACGTCACTTATTCAGACTGTCTCAAGGAGCGACGCCGTGTACCATTTCAGCTCAGATTGAGACGGCAAATGCGAGATCCAATGCTCACAAAAGACTAAGAGGATCCATGTCAACCTGAACCGCTGTCTGAGGAATTTCTTTTGTCTCGCAATACCCGAGTGCACCGGAGAGCAGATTTGTCAGCTTGGCCCGGCTCTTGGATTTCAAAAGAAATTGGAATCGATGTTCCCGCTTGAGCCGGGCGAGCGGTGCGGCAGCTGGCCCGAGTACTCGCAAGCCGTCGCTGTTGAACGGCACAAAATACTCCGAAAGTTGACGCGACCATTGAATCGCTTTTTCAAGGCTGGTATCGCGGACGATGATGTTGGCAAGTGAAGTGAACGGCGGATAGGCCATCACACGGCGAAAATGCAGCTCGCGCTCAAAAAAAGCCGTGTAATCCTGCTTCACTGCATCCTGAATCGCGTAGTGGTCGGAATAGTACGTCTGAATTAGCACACGGCCGGGAAGGTCGCCGCGGCCTGCTCGGCCGGCGACCTGCGTAAGTAATTGAAACGTACGCTCCGCTGCCCGAAAATCAGGCAGGCTTAACGAAGCGTCCGCGCTGACGACGCCGACCAGCGTAACGCGATGAAAATCGTGGCCTTTGGCAAGCATTTGCGTGCCGACAAGAATATCGAGGGAGCCACCGGCAAAAGCACCCAGCGTTTCCTGGAATTGCCGCTTCGTGCGCGCGGTATCGCGATCGAGGCGGGCAATTCGCGCGCCAGGAAATTCCTTGCGCAGCCGTTCTTCCAGGTGCTCGGAACCTTCTCCGAAAAAATAGACATATTTTGAATGGCACTTTGGGCATTGTTTCGGAATTTGCTGAATCGAGCCGCAGTAATGACATTCGAGCCTGTTGCGGCTTTTGTGGTGCGTCATCGAAATGCTGCAATTGACGCACTGCACCGAGGCGCCACAGCTCCGGCAGAGCACGGACCAGGAATAGCCGCGACGGTTAATGAGGATGAGAGCCTGCGTGCCGTTGCTAAGACATGCCTGGATGCCGGCTTGAAGGGCCGAAGAAATAGGGCTGGTTTTGTGCGTCTGCTGAAACTCTTCGCGCAAGCTGATGATTTCGACCGACGGTAACGGGCGAGACGCGACACGTGCGGGAATGGTGAGCAGTTCGTACTTCCCTTCTCTCGCGTGATGATATGTTTCGAGCGATGGCGTCGCTGAACCGAGAAGTGCAAGTGCGTTCTCCATTTTCGCCCGGACAATAGCGACGTCGCGCCCGTGATAGCGCGGCGTTTCTTCCTGCTTGTAGCTGGACTCGTGCTCTTCGTCGACAATGACGAGGCCGAGGTTTTCGACCGGTGCGAATACTGCTGAACGAGTGCCCACCACGACTCGCGCCTCGCCGTGGCGGACGCGCCACCACGCTCGCGCGCGTTCGACGTCGCTCAGAGCCGAGTGCAATACAACGACTCCTTCGAATTGCGCGCCGAACCAGGCGCGACACTGGCGGCCAACCCAAAGCGTCAGCGCAATTTCGGGCACGAGTACAATCGCGGTTTTGCCCCGCGCGAGGGTGTCCTGCACGGCGCGTAAATATACTTCCGTCTTTCCGCTTCCAGTGACGCCGTGGAGCAACTGAACGCCGAACTCTCCCAGTACGAAACGCGCCCGAATCGCACCAAATGCAGACTCCTGGGCGGAATTCAGCGTGTGCGCGGGCGGCTCATAGCCGGTGTCAAAAGGGTCTTCGGCAGGATCGAGCGGTTCTTCCCAGAAAGTGAGCAGGCCCTCCCGGATAAAACGCTCGATAACCGCGCGCGAAACACGCGCCAGCTTCAGCAACTGGGACAGGGGCAATGGACCGCGCTCGGTCTCAAGCAGCGCACGCAAGCGATCCAGCTTTTCGGCGTCGCCTCGCTTTCTTGCGCCCTCACCTTTCCACGCAATGATTCGCTGTGTCTTTCGTTTGCGGCCCTTTGTCGTTTCACGAATCTCCATCAGCCCACGCCGCTGCAGTCGCAGCAGTAACTCCGCCGAGAAGCCCTGCCTCACCGCATTCGTAAAAGAAAGTACTTTCCCCTTTTTTGCGAGTGCCGTGAGCGCGGCTGATTCTTCATCACCACTCTCGGGTAGTAGGAGTTTCTTGCGTAGTTCATCGGCGGCTGTGCGGCCTGCAGCAGTTAAGATAACTTCGCGCTGAGAGACGAGCTCCGTTACCGGCGGCAACATGGAGCGAAAGACTTCGCCAATGGGCGCAAGATAGTAGTTTGCGATCCACTGGCCAAGTTCGAGAAGTTTTGGCGTGAGCGCAGGAAGAATATCCACGACGCGAGTGATTTCGCGCGATTTCGTGCCGGTTGGGGCCTTCTCGACGCACCCCACAACAACTCCGACCAGCGATTTCTTGCGAAACGGCACAAGCACTCGGCAGCCGGGTCGCACTGAAGCGCGAAGATCCTCGGGCACAGCATAAGTAAACGTCGCGCGCAGCGGAACGGGAAGGGCCACATTGCAAAACGGAGCGGACATTGCGTTGGTTAGTTTACCAGCAGAGCCGAAGCTCACCGGCTGATGAGGAAAATGCCGGCAAAAATCGCAGCGATGCCAATCCGTTGCACGGGAGCGACTTGTTCACGGAGAAAAATTGCGGCAAGCAAAACCGTCACAGCTCCATAGAGCGACGACAGAACCGTGATGATGGAAACTTGCTCCATTTGCATGCCGCGATTGCTGATTGCAAAAGCGCCTGTATCGAGCAGGCCCATGAGGGGAGGCTGCCAGTTGAAGGTGCCCAAAGATTTGAAAACGGGCATACGCCTGAAGAGCAAAACTGAAAGCGACGCAAGCGAGCCGGTCATGCGTATGAGCCACAAGGATGCATAAGGTCCGGTCGTCGCGATGATGCGAAGCCCCAAAAGCCAGAACAACACGCCAAAGAAGATCGATGCAATCAAAGCCCAAATAATTCCGGAATTGGCATTTTTTGAAGACTCGTCTGACACGACTTCGCCGCGCGCAACAAGAATTACGCCAATGAGCACCGCCAGGACGCCAAAAAGTCGCAAGAGCGACAGTCGTTCCCCGGAAAACATCGAAAGAAAAAGCGTGAGCGCGGGATAGCTCGCGGAAAGCGGCGCGACGACCGCAACTTTGCCGACTTCGAGGCAGCGGTAAAACGAAAACATCGCCACCGTGTTGCATCCTCCGGCCAGAAATCCCCAGGCCCATGGACGCCAGCCGGAGCCATCAAACAAATGACCCCATGAATGTGTAACGAGCAAATAGGTCGTCAGCAGCAGGAATCCCCATGTCTGCATATAAAACAACGAACGGAGGGTACCGACGCGCCGCGTAACAAACCGGGCAAAAAAATCCGAAGTGCCCCACGCGAGAGCGGTAGCCAAACCAAGCAAGATTCCCATTTGGATTACGTCGTCTTGATGCGTTTCACAGCGAGGCCAAGTTCGGCCATCACTTTTTGCAAATCTCTCCACACTTCACTTTTGGCGGCGGGATTGCGCAATAGATAGGCAGGATGGTACGTGGCAATCAGCTTTCTGCCTCGAAACTCAAGCCATTCGCCTCGGAAATGTGAAATGCCGCGATTCGTTTGCAGAATAGTCTGTGCAGCGGTGCTGCCGAGGCAAACGATGACTTTGGGCGCGATAGTGTCAATCTGCCGGAAGAGAAATGGGGAACACTCCGCGACTTCGTCTCTTTCTGGTTGGCGATTTTCCGGCGGACGGCACTTCACGACGTTGCAGATGTAAACATCCTTCCGCTGCAGGCCCATCGCTTCGATCATTTGCGTCAGCAACTTGCCGGCGCGTCCGACAAAAGGAAGTCCTTGTGCGTCTTCGTCCGCACCCGGCCCTTCGCCGACAAAGATGAGCTGCGCTTTGGGATTACCGTCGCCAAACACAATCGTGTGACGCGTCTTGTGCAGTTTACATCGTTTACAATCGCCCAAATCTTCGCGAATCTTCAGTAACGTGTCGTTTTCGATTCTGTTTTCGAAGAGCGAAATCCCCGTATCCACGTGGATCGGTTCGAACTTGCGCGAAGGAACTGGGACAACCGGCGTAGGCGCAGCAGATTTCAATTCTCGTTTTGGCAAACCCGGCTCCTCGATGCGTCGTGTGAATTCCTGTAGGGCAGCTACAACCTGTGGTTCGTTCATCAACACAGTGCCGGCTCGGTCTCGATAAAAAGGCCCGACACCAATATCTTCGTAGAAACGAAGCCGGTCAGAGATTTTTTGTCGGAGAGAATCGGAGAAGCGCTCGGGCATGGGCAATTAATCGGAAGAATGTTGCGCGGCCGCGCGCAAAACGCCGCGCAGTCGCACAACTTCATCAAGAATGCGTTCCGCCACTTCCTGCTTTGTCATCTTAGGTAGCGCCAAATCCCGCCCGTCGCGCGCGAGTAAAGTGACAACGTTCGTGTTCGAATCGAATCCGGCGCCTTCTGCCGTAACGTCGTTGGCCACGATTAAATCTGCGTTCTTCGCTGAAAGTTTCTTTCTTGCGTTTTCGGCGACGTGATCCGTCTCCGCCGCGAACCCAACTATCAGCCGCGCGCCCTTTTCCTTGGCAGCGCTCGCGAGAATATCGGGATTCGGTTCCAGCTTAAGTGTCAGCGGTTCTTTCGTGCGTTTCAGTTTCTGTGGGCGTGGTTCCGCGGGTCGATAGTCGGCAACCGCAGCCGAAAATATTCCAATCGTTGCCGCGGAAAAATGTTGACCTACGGCTTGGTGCATTTCCAGCGCAGTTCGAACGCTGAAGAGTTCCACGCTTGCGGGCGCATCGAGCGACGTCGGTCCGGAAACCAGGATCACGCGCGCGCCTCGCCTTGCAGCCGCGTCCGCAACGGCATACCCCATCTTTCCCGACGAGCGATTCGTTAAATAACGCACAGGGTCAAAGTCCTCATGCGTCGGCCCCGCGGTCACTAGCACCGTTTCGCCTTCCAGATCACGTTTGATCCTCAGGGCTTCTTTGACGACAGCTATAATTGCTTCCTGTCCTGCGAGCCTGCCGGGCCCAGTCATTCCGCACGCCAAATAGCCTTCGTCTGGCTGCACCACATGCACGCCACGCGCACGCAATAACTCCAAATTCTCTTGTGTCGCCGGATGATTCCACATGTTTACATTCATTGCGGGTGCCACAACGACCGGTGCCGTCGAAGCTAGATGCAGGGTTGTCAAGAAATCGTCCGCAATGCCGCGAGCAAACTTGGCAATCACGTCCGCCGTCGCCGGCGCGACCAACAACAAGTCCGTTCGCTGTGCGACGGCAATGTGTTCAATTGCGCTTTCGAGATTTGCTTCCCCACTGGATTCGGCGAAAAGATCCATAATTACTTTTTGCCCGGAAAGCGAAGCGAACGTAAGCGGAGTGACAAATTCTCGTGCCGATCGCGTCATCACCACCTGAACGCTAAAACCCTCCTGCTGAAGGCGCCGCACGAGCTCCGCGGCTTTGTACGCCGCAACTCCTCCGGTAACCCCAAGGGTGATACGCATAGTAGGATTCCGCAGCAAACTATTTCTTCCGCTTACCGTCACTGTCCTCTTCGGCATTTGCGGGCGCGTGGAATTCGTATTCAACGAGGCCGTAGTCAATTTCTTCGCACGCCAGACGCGTGTACTTCAGCGTGCGCGGATTCTCCATCAGCGGCGGCGCGCCTGCCATCAGCTGGCGAGCGCGGCGGGCCGCGAGCACGACGTAAGCAAACTGGCTTTCCGGAGCTTTAGTTTGCACGGTCATTTCAGTCTTTCCCTCCAAATGACGCCAGAAGATTTTCAACAACGCCGCGGCGACGCGCGCTCGCGCAGCGCAACGCGGTCACAATCGCCTCGACTTCGCGGCAGGCTCTTTCCATGTTCTCGTTCACCACGCAATAGTCATACTTGCCGAACGCTTCAATCTCCGCGCGCGCTTTCGCCAGGCGGCGCGCGATTTCTTCGTCTGAGTCCTGTCCCCGGCTGCGGAGCCTGCGCTCCAATTCTGCATGCGAAGGCGGCAAAATGAAAATCGCGATGGACTCCGGCAGCTTCTCTTTTACTTGAGCCGCGCCCTGCACATCAATTTCCAGCACAAGGTCGAGGCCTTTTGCGCGCGATTCGCCGAGCCACTTCTTCGGGGTGCCGTACGAATGTTTGCCAAAAACGCGCGCATACTCCAGAAACTCGCCTCGCGCGGCCATGGCTTCGAACTCGCTCTCGGTGACGAAATCATAGCATTTCCCGCTAGACTCGGTCGTGCGCCGTGGCCGGGTAGTACAGGATCGCGAAGCCATCGTTCCCGGCATCTGCAAAATTCGTTGTACCAAAGTCGATTTCCCCGACCCCGACGGCCCGGAAACGATCAACACCATCGGACTGCTTCCGCGTCCTTCGCTCATTCGATGTTCTGTACCTGCTCCCGCAATTTTTCGATTTCCGCCTTGATTTCGAGTCCCAGCCCAGTGATGGCCAGCGCCTCGCTTTCCACTCCCGGTGTTTTTGAAAGCATCGTGTTTGCTTCGCGATGCATTTCTTGCAGCAAGAAATCGAGCTTCTTGCCGAGTTCGCCCGCGCCATCCAATAACTTCCCGAATTGTTGCAAGTGGCT
>Ga0126376_10002547_pt1 | contig 10351 bp, 9 predicted proteins | sample PanSoiMetPlot_15_FD_92760 | JGI IMG/M metagenome (GOLD analysis project Ga0126376, IMG submission 92760) | Tropical forest soil microbial communities from Panama - MetaG Plot_15 | ecosystem: Environmental > Terrestrial > Soil > Tropical forest > Bulk soil | place: Panama | collected 2016-02-17 | reverse complement strand
GCCGAGTTGACGTTGAAGAAGCCGCCGCCGTTGGTGCCGAGCTGCTTGATGGCGATCTGCGAGGCCGCCGGGCCGACCGCGATGACCTGCTCGGTGAGCGTCGATTTCTTCGTCTTCGGCTGGCCCTTCTCGTCGAGCACGAGCTTGCCGTCCTTATCCGTGACGGGCTCGTCGTACTGACTTGGCTGCACGACCGCGGCCGTCGCGTACGGCTTGAAGGTCTGCACGACGCCCTGCGAGACGAGGATCAACGCCAGTACGAACGAAAGGGGCAGCAGGATGTAGAGCGTGGTCCGAGTCAGATCCACCCAGAAATTTCCGATCGTCGACGCCGAGCGCCGCGCGAAGCCCCGGATGAGCGCGATCGCCGTCGCCATCCCGACGGCGGCGGACACGAAGTTCTGCACGGTCAGCGCGAGCATCTGTGTGAGATAGCTCATCGTCGTCTCGCCGCCGTAGCCCTGCCAGTTCGTGTTGGTGGCGAAGCTGACCGCGGTGTTGAACGACGAGTCCGGCGACACGGCCGCGAGCCCCTGCGGGTTGAGCGGCAGCACGCCCTGCAGGCGCTGGAGCAGGTAGACCACCAGCAGGCCGGCCAGATTGAAGAGGAGCATCGCGGCGGCGTAGGTCTTCCACCCCATCTCCTCGGTCGGCCGTACCCCGGCCAGCTTGTAGCTGAGCCGCTCGAGCCAGCCGAGCGCCCGGTCGAGCCCGATGGGCTGGCTCTGGTAGACGCGCGCCATGTAGGCGCCAAGCGGCTTGGCCAGAACGGTCAGAACGACCACGTAGAACGCGAGCTGAAAGATTCCATTCGGCGTCATGAGAAGAGCTCCGGCTTCAAGAGCGCGAAGACCAGGTAGATCAAGAGCCCCACCGAGACGATGGCGCCCACGATGTAGAGCAGTGGCATCGTCGCCTCCTACACCCGCTCGCAGAGCTTCACGAACGCCCAGGTCAGCGCGAAGAACAGCACCGCGAGCCCGACGTAGAGCAGGTCGCTCAGAAGAGCCATAGGTCGTCCTCCAACCATTGACTCTAGGCGGACGGGTGTTAACGCGCCGTCAAGATCGACCCCAGGCTCGTTAAGACAGCATTGTCGGCACGGTATTGCGGGGAGAGTGCCTCGATTCGTCTCCAGCAAAATCGCCGTGATGCACGGCCGCGGCCGGCGGAGCTCCTCGCGCGAGCGAAACCCCCGCTGAGGCGATGCCGCCTGAGAGGCCGTAAAGAGTGGTCGGGCTCTTTGTGGCGGCTGGGCGCTACACTAGTGCCGTGAGCGGTGAACGGCCCGACCCCGAAGCGCTGCTGGCCCGCGTCAAGGAGGAAGAGGCGCGCGGGCGGCGGGGCAAGCTCAAAATTTTCCTGGGAGCCGCGGCCGGAGTCGGCAAGACGTACGGGATGCTCGAGGCGGCGCGCGAGCAGACGGCCGACGGGGTCGACGTGCTCGTCGGCTACGCCGAGACCCACGGCCGGGCCGAGACCGATGCCTTGCTGGTCGGCCTCGACCTCCTTCCAACCCGCGCGATCGACTATCGCGGCACGACTCTGCGCGAGTTCGACCTCGACGGGGCACTCGCCCGTCATCCCGCGTTGATCCTGGTGGACGAGCTCGCGCACACCAACGCGCCGGGCTCGCGCCACGCCAAGCGGTGGCAGGACGTCGTCGAGCTGCTGGATGCCGGCATCAACGTCTACACGACGATGAACGTCCAGCATCTCGAGGCCCTCAACGACGTCGTCGCGAAGATCACCGGCGTGGTGGTGCGCGAGACGGTGCCCGACTCGGTCTTCGAGCAGGCCGACGAGGTCGAGCTGGTCGACCTGCCGCCCGACGAGCTCCTCGAGCGCTTCAAGGACGGCAAGGTCTACATGCCAGAGCAGGCCGAGGAGGCCGTCAAGAATTTCTTCCGCAAGGGCAACCTCATCGCCCTGCGCGAGCTCGCGCTGCGGCGCACCGCCGACCGGGTCGACGCCCAGATGCGCGTCTACATGCACGAGCACGCGATCGGCAAGGCGTGGCCGACGGCCGAGCGGCTGCTCGTCTGCATCAGCCCGGGGCCGGAATCGGCGCGGCTGGTGCGCGCGGGCAAGCGGATGGCCGACCGGCTCGGCGCGCCGTGGGTCGCCGCGTACGTCGAGACGCCCGCGCAGCTGCGGCTGCCGCCGGAGGTCCGCGATCGGGTGACACAGACGCTCCGCTTGGCCGAGCAGCTGGGCGCCGAGACCGTGAGGCTGCCGGGCCAGAAGATGAGCGAGGCGATCCTGGCCTACGCTCACGACCGCAACGTGACGAAGATCGTAGTCGGCAAGCCGCGCCGCCGGCTTTGGACCCGCATCCTGATCGGGTCGATCGTCGACGCGATCGTGCAGGGCAGCGGCGACATCGACATCTACGTCATCAGCGCCGAGCGCGAGCCCCAAGGGGTGCCGCCGGCTCCGGTGGGACGGCGCGCGATCCCGTCCGACTGGGCACCGTACGGCTGGGCGATGGCCGTGGTCGCAGTGGCCACCGGCGCCGCGTGGCTCACCCTGCCCTTCTTCGAGCTGGCCAACCAGGTCATGGTGTACCTGCTCGGCATCGTGGTCGTGGCCACGCGCTACGGGCGTGGGCCGTCGCTGGTGGCCTCGATGGTGAGCGTCGCCGCCCTCGACTTTCTGTTCGTGCCGCCGGTCTTCACGTTCGCGGTCTCCGACGTCCGCTATCTCTTCACGTTCGTGGTCATGCTGGTCGTCGGGCTCGTGACCAGCGGCCTGGCCGCGCGCATTCGCATGCAGGCGGAGGCCGCGCGGCAGCGCGAGCAGCGGACGGCGGCGCTCTACGCGATGAGCCGTGAGCTCGCGAGCACGCGTGGCCTGGACGAGCTCTTGAAGATCGCGGTGCGCCACATCAGCGAGGTCTTCGGCAGCCAGATCGCCGTGCTGCTGCCGGCCCAGGGCGACGAAGGTCTCGCTCAGTGGGCCGGCGGCCAGTTCTCGCTCGACTCGAACGAGCTCGGCGTGGCCAAGTGGGTGCACGAGCATCACCAGCCCGCAGGGCTCGGCACCGCGACCCTGCCCGGCGCCGCCGCGCTCTACCTGCCGCTGCAGGCACCACGCGGACCGGTGGGCGTGCTGGGAATCCGGCCGGCCGACCGCCACGCGCTCGATTCACCCGATCAGCTCCACCAGCTCGAGACCTTCTCGAACCAAACCGCGCTGGCCATCGAGCGGGCGCACCTCGCGGACGAAGCGCAGCAGGCCCAGGTGCGCATCGAGACCGAGCGCCTGCGCAACTCGCTACTGAGCTCCGTCTCGCACGATCTGCGCACGCCGCTGGCCGCGATCAAGGGCGCGGCCACCACCATGCTGGAGGGCGGCGCAAAGCTCGATCCGCCGACGCGCCAGGAGCTGCTCGAGTCGGTCCGCGAGGAGGCCGATCGCCTCAACCGTCTCGTGCAGAACCTCCTCGAGATGACCCGTCTCGAGTCCGGCGCGCTCCAGCTCCGCCGCGAATGGCATCCGCTCGAGGAGGTCGTCGGCGCGGCGCTGAGCCGCCTCGGCAAGGAGCTCGCCGACCGACGCGTGGACACCCAGGTCCCGCGCGACCTGCCGCTGGTGCCGATCGACGACGTGCTGATCGAGCAAGTGCTGGTCAACTTGCTCGATAATGCGATCAAGTACACGCCGGCCAAGAGCCCGATCCGCATCCTCGCCACCTCGACCGACGAGACCGTGACGGTCGAGGTCGCCGACCACGGGCCGGGGCTGCCGCGCGGCGACGAGGACAAGGTGTTCGAGAAGTTTTATCGCGGGCTGCCCGGCGGTCGCGGCGCCGGGCTCGGTCTCGCGATCGCGCAGGGCATCGTGAAGGCGCACAGCGGGCGCATCTGGGCGCAGAATCTCCCCGAGGGCGGCGTGGCCTTCCTGTTCACGCTGCCGCTCGCCGGCAAGCCGCCCGCCTCCGTGCCCGCCGATGCCTGATCCCGTCGTCGTCGTCATCGAGGACGAGCCCCAGATCCGCAAGTTCCTTCGCGCCACGCTCGAGGGTCAGGGCTATCGGCTCTTCGAGGCGGCCACGGGCGCCGACGGCGTGGTCGAGGTGGGCTCTCGCCAGCCCGATGTGGTCATCGTCGACCTGGGCCTGCCCGACATGGACGGTCTCGACGTGATCCGGCGCGTGCGCGAGTGGACGGCCGTCCCCGTGATCGTGCTCTCGGCGCGCGGCGGCGAGCGCGACAAGGTGACCGCGCTCGACGCGGGCGCCGACGACTACGTGAGCAAGCCCTTCGGCGCCGGTGAGCTGCTCGCGCGCATCCGCGTCGCGCTCCGCCACACCGCGGGGGCCTCGCACGAGGGTGACGACGCGGTCTTCAACGTGGGCGATCTGCGCGTCGACCTCGTGCGCCGCCAGGTGTTCGTCGGCGACAAGGAAGTGCACCTCACACCGATCGAGTACAAGCTCTTGACGACGCTCGTCCACCACGTGGGGAAGGTCGTGACCCATCAGCAGCTGCTCCGGCAGGTGTGGGGGCCGTCGCACACCGAGCAGGCGCACTACGCGCGAGTGTACATGGCGCACCTGCGGCACAAGCTCGAGGCCGAGCCGGCACGACCGCGCTATCTCCTCACCGAGCCGGGGGTGGGCTACCGGCTGGTGGCCGAGTAGCGCCCGAGTCTCAGCGCGTCACTGCACCACGCGGTCGGCCCGAAGGACCAGCCCCGACGGAAGGGTGAGACCGAGCGCGCGGGCCGTCTTCAGATTGACGACGAACTCGAACCGCGACGGCTGCTCGATCGGCAGGTCGCGCGGATTGGTCGGGCCCAAGATCTTGCCGATGTAGCCGCCCGCCCGGCGGTACATGGCCGGCGTGCTCGGCCCATAGGATAGAAGGCCGCCCGCGTCCACGAATTCGCTGGATCCGTAGAGCGCTGGCACGCGGGCGCGGCCGGCGAGGTCGACGATCCGTGAGAGGTGGGCCAAGGTCGTCGGACCTCCCGGAACGATGATCGCCCCGGCCCGCTCGGCCGATGGCCGCGCGAACAAGCCGTCCAGCGCATCGCTTTCGTTGACGGCGTACGCCTGGATCCTCGCACCGGCATCCGAGACGGCCGCTTGGATCGTGGCCAGCTCGGCGCGGCTCGCCGAATCGCCGCCATAGACGACCGCCACTCGAGAGAGCGGCCCGACCTCCTTCAAGAGGCCCACCCAGCGCCGGGCCAGGTCTGCCGACGAATAGGTGACGCCCGTGACGTTCGGACTCGAGCCGTCGGGCCGCGCCGTGTCCGAGCCCACCATGACGATCGGGATCGTGCTCGTCGCCTGCCTCGCGGCCAGGATCGCGGGGTTACCGACGGCGAAGACGATGTCGACCTTGAGCTGGACGAGCTCGGTCGCGAACTCCGGTAGCCGGGCTGCCTGGCCTTCCGCGGATCGGTACTCGAACGTCACGTCGCGCGGATATCCGGCGAGGGCCTGCTTGACGAGATCCTGGTACGGGGCCGTGGCCCGGCCGGAGTCCAGCCAGCCGACCCGATAGGTTCGCCGCTGTGATTGCACCTCGGCCAGCACCGGCACCGAGCCCCTGTTGCTGGACGGGACGGAGGCGACTCTCAGCGCCGGGGACGCGACGGGCGGCGTAGGCTTCGCCGTCTCGGTCGCCGCCTTTGCGGGTGTACCCCCCGGCGCGCTCGTCACCGTGCGGCCCACCATCGGCGCCGGCTCCACCTTTGGCGACGACGGCGCCACGGCCGAGCGCGCCCCGAACGGCTCTCGTCCCAGCGCGGCCCAGGTACCGACGGCGACGATCGCGGCCAGGCCCGCGACGCCGGCCGCGATGGCGGCCGGTCGCTTCCACGCGCTCGCGACGGGGGTCGCCACGGTCACCTCTGCCCAGAGCCCGTTGACCATCTCGTTGATCCAGGGACGGCGGGCCGGATCCTTCTCGAGCGCCTGCATGACCGTGCGCACGGCCGAGCCGGTCGCGCGGCGGTGATCCATTGGCCGCGGCGGCCGCGTGAGGTGAGCGGCGAGCACGGCCTCGCGCGTCGCGGCCCGGAATGGCGGCGCCCCGGAGAGCATCTCGTAGATGACCGCGCCGAGCGCGTAGATGTCCGTTTTCTCCGACGTCGGAGCTCGGCGAATCTGCTCGGGGGCCAGATATTCAGCCGGGCTCGCGTCCACGACGCTCGACGAGGACGGGTCGAGCAGGCCGGCCAGCTCGACGTCCATCAGCTTGACGTTTCCGTTCGGCAGGACCATCACGTTTCGCGGGCGAAGCCCGCCGTGAACGATCCCGATGTTGTGGAGCGCCTCGACGGCGCCGCCGAGGTCGAGCGCCCAGCGTCGAGCGGTGGCGGGATCGAGCGGCTTGCTGGCGGCCATCGGGTCGCTCAGCGGCCGGCCCTCGACAAGCTCCATGACCGCGAAGGGCTGACCGGGCGCGGCATCCGCGATCTCGAGCACGCGGACGAGTCCGGCGTGGCTCTGCGAGGCCCCCGCGACCACCCGGCCCGAGGCCTGGACCGCCCGGACGACGCCCGGCGCAGTGGCGACCGAGCGCGGAAGGAAGCGGACTGCGACTCGCTGCCCGGTCACCTCGTCTTCGGCGGCGTACACGGTCCCGAGGCCGCCGGATCCCAGCTCGCGGTCGATCCGGTAGCGATCCCGAACCCGTTGCCCGGCGTGCGTGGGCTCGAACAGCTCCCGGCTCATCGCGGTCCCTGGGCGCCGCCTGTCCCGATCGGCTCGCCTCGACTCAATAGGGGATTTTCAGTCGCTGCGCGACATCGCGGTGGACGTCGTAGTCGAAATCGTTCGAGACGACGATCTCCTTGTACTGGATGGACGAGAGGATGTCCTTGCCTTCCGGAGTCCAGTTCAGCTTGAGGAGCGCCCGCTGGATCTTGGTGACATAGCCTCGGAAGAGCCGCGGATGCACCGCGAACGGCTGCGGGGCGACTTCTTCGGTCTTCGCGAGCACGACGAGCTTTTCGCGCTGGGCCGGGTCGAGGGCGTTGAAGCTACGCGGGACGCCGCCCGCGGCCATCGCCTTGCCGTCGAGGACCGCCTGATAGGCCGCCTGGTGCGAGCCCGTGTACATGGTCTCCACCTGGTCCGGCGCGACGCCCGCGCGCGCGATGAGGGCCTGCACGAGCAGGGTGCCGCCGATCGCGTCGGGCGCGGCGTAGGCGATCTTCTTGCCGGCCAGATCCTTCGGCGACTTCGCGCCGTCTTCCTTGAGCGTGACGAGCAAACCGGCGATCCGCGTCGTGTCGCGCGCGATCGCCACGTAGCCGAGCCGCTTGCTGGCTTGGACGTACGTCAGCGGGTTGCCCCACCAGATGTCGTAGCGTCCCTCGAGGACGCGCTGCTGAAATTCCTCGATCGACGACGCGGTCTCGAAGGCGAACTTGTAGCCGACCTCCCGCTCGAGGTAGCTGAAGAACGGCCGCCACATCTCGCGGACCTTCTCCGGCTCCTGCTGCGGCGCGATCCCGAAGAGGATCGGCTCCCCGTTGTGGGGATGAGCGAGCACGGCGATGGGGGCCGCAAGCAACACGAGAGCGAGCACCAGCGAGATCGTCAGCACGCCTCTACGCATCATCGATCCTCCAAATGCTCCGGTCAGGGCCGGAGATAGATGTATCCCTGCTCCTGGAGCTCCATCACCCGGACGACGCCGCCCTGCGGCAAGATGAGCGACTTGGCCGGCAGCTGCTCCGCGGTGATGCTGAAATTCTTCATGGTGTTGCCACACGCGCCGAAGGTCATGCCTTGCATCTGCAGCGCCTCCAGCGCTTGCGCGAGCGCCGGATCCATCGAGCCCTGCACGAACGACTTCAGCGCCGGTCCAAACACGACGAGCTCGAGGGCCTCGACGTTCTGCCATCCTCCGACCCCTGAGACGTGGTTGCGGATATTCCCCAGGACGAACTTCGCCTTGTCCACGCCCGCGTCGTCGAGCTGATAGAGGATCTTGTGCTTCTTGGCGTGCTCCTTCAGATGGGCCGCGTCGGCTTGAACCAGCGCCGCCAGGACGCCGGCGATCGCGAGAAACGGAATCCAACTGCGCCGAATTTTCATTCGACCTCCTGGAGGGACAAAGCTTCGGGCCACGCACGGGCAAGATGCGTGCCAGACCCGCTAGAGTCGAGGATCGAGCGCGCACCCGCTGCGCGCGCTCAGCAGGCGCACGATTTCGTTACGGGCGCCGCGCGGCCCGGGGCGGCCGGAAATCTCGGGCGCAAGACCCAACGCATCGTGGACGCTGCAAGCGCATACACATGAGGCGCAACTTCGTGCATGTGCCGAGACCCATTCCGGCCCGCGCTCCGGTAGAATGACGGCCTGATCGCACCCAGAGGAGGATCGCGATGCCTCGCTTTCTGAAAGTGGCCGCCGCCCAGATGGGCCCCAATCAGGAGGGGACGCCGCGCGAGGCGATCGTCGAGCGGATGCTGACGCTCCTCGACCTCGCGGCGCGCGACGGCGTCGAGCTGATCGCCGGCTCGTGCATCATCGATCCGCAGGGCCAGATCCTGGCCAGGGCGGCGACCCGCGGCGACAAGCTGATCGTGGCGCGCATCGATTTCGACCAGACGGCGCCGCTGCGGAAGCGCTGGAACTTCCTCGGGCGCCGGCAGCCGCAGCACGACGGCGAGATGCTGAAGCCCGTCACCGAGAAGGAGCCACACCGATGAGCGCGTCTGGCGTCGATATCGTCGTCCGCGGCGGCCAGGTCGTCACGAGCACGGACGTGGTGGAGGCGGCCGTCGCCATCCGCGGCAACAAGATCGTGGCGATCGGCCCCGATTCTCTCCTGCCGAAGGCCGACCGCGAGATCGACGCCTCCGGCAAGCTCGTGCTGCCCGGTCTCATCGACTGCCACCTGCACGTGGGCCCGGAGTACGACGACTGGCGCACGGCGCCGCTCGCCGCCGCGCGCACGGGGCTCACCACGCTCCTGCCCTTCGTCACGTACGACGCGGGCGAGACCCTGCCGAGGGCCACGGCGCGGCTGCGCGAGGAGGCCGAGTCGCTCTCCGTGCTCGACTTCGGCTTTCATTTCATCCTGAACCAGGACCCATACATCCTCGAGGGCATCCCCGAGGCGTTTCGCATGGGCGTGTCGTCGATCAAGCTCTTCATGACGTACAAGAAGCGCGGTAATCGCATGGTCTCCGACCAGTTCATCGCGCAGACGATGGAGAAGCTCGCCGACCTCGGCGGTCTCTGCCAGCTGCACTGCGAGAATGGCGACGTGCTTTGCTATCTCGAGGACAAGGCGATCGCCGAGGGCCGCACCAAGCCGACCGATTTCCCGCCGACCTGCCCGGACTGGACGGAAGAGGAAGCGATCAACCGCGCGATCCTGATCGGCCGGCTCACCGGCTGCCCGGTGTACGTCGTGCACCTCTCCACGCGACTCGGGCTCGAGCGCATCAAGCGCGCCCAGGCCGAGGGCCAGCGCGTGTGGTGCGAGACGTGCCCGCAATACCTGCTCCTCACCGACAAGGAGATGGAGCGCTTGGGCCCGTTCGCCAAGATCGGCCCGCCGCTCCGGCCCGCCGACGGACCGGATCGCGCGGCGCTCTGGCAGGGCTCGGCGCAGGGCTACATCGCCAACCTCGCCAGCGATCATTCGCCGCGAGTACCGGCGGCGAAGGAGCCGGGGCGCACGAACATCTTCGTCGACGCCCAGGGCAAGCCAATCCCGTTCGGCGCGCCGTCGCTCGAGACCCTGGCGCCGCTGGCCTGGAACGAGGGCGTCGTCAAGCGCGGGCTTCCGCCGACGTGGCTGGCGCGCGTGATGGCCGAGAATCCCGCGCGCGTCTTCGGTCTCTGGCCTCAGAAGGGCGTGATCCGGCCCGGCGCCGACGCCGATCTGACGATCTGGGATCCGTCGCCCGACTGGACCATCCACCAGTCGCAGCATCTGGGGATCGCGGGCTTCACGCCCTACGAGGACTGGAAGATGCACGGTCGCGCGTGGATGACGCTCGTGCGCGGCCAGGTGATGCTGAATCCCGCGGGCGAGCTCGAGCAGAAGCCCGGGTACGGGCGGTTCCTGCCGCGCCGGGGCCCGACGCCGCCGATCGCGGGCTCCGTCGCGTAGCGGGCACGCAACCGTGGACTACCTCGACCGGCTCGCGGGCTTCGTCGCCGCGACGCGATTCGACGCGCTCCCCGCCTCGACCGTTGCCGCCGCCAAGCTGGTGCTCCTCGACACGCTCGGCGCCATCGTGGCCGGCAGCGCGATGCCCGAGAACGGCCGGCTCGCGCAGCTCGCGGCGGCGCGGGCTCCGCACGGCGCGGCGACCGTGCTCGGCCACCGCGGTAAGTCCGACGCGTTCTGGGCGGCGTTGACAAACG
>Ga0126376_10002546_pt1 | contig 10351 bp, 4 predicted proteins | sample PanSoiMetPlot_15_FD_92760 | JGI IMG/M metagenome (GOLD analysis project Ga0126376, IMG submission 92760) | Tropical forest soil microbial communities from Panama - MetaG Plot_15 | ecosystem: Environmental > Terrestrial > Soil > Tropical forest > Bulk soil | place: Panama | collected 2016-02-17 | reverse complement strand
CGAACGGCTTCAGCAGCTCCGCGTGGTGCTTGGTGCCGCCGGCCGCGAGCATGGCGAGGTAGCGTTCGGCAAAACCCTCGTGGGCCTTTTCGTAGACCGCATAAAGCGCGTTCACGAGGCAGTCGCCGAACGCATAGGCGTAAACGTAGAACGGCGAATGGATGAAGTGGCCGATATAGACCCAGAAGGACTCGTAGCCTGCGGCGATGTCGATGCTGGGCCCCAGGCTCTCGTTCTGGACCTCAAGCCATATCTGGCACAGCCGCTCCGCCGTCAATTCGCCGTTGCGACGCTCGCCGTGAACGGCGCGCTCGAATGTGTAGAATGCGATCTGCCGCACCACTGTGTTGATCATGTCCTCGACTTTTGACGCCAGCATCGCCTTGCGCTGCTTGGCATTAGTAGTGGCGGCGAGTAGCCGCCGGAATGCCAGCATCTCGCCAAACACGCTCGCGGTTTCCGCGAGCGTGAGCGGCGTCGGCGCCATCAGGGCGCCGTTCGGCGCCGCCAGCACTTGGTGCACGCCATGGCCAAGCTCGTGGGCGAGCGTCATCACGTCCCGGGTCTTCCCCTGATAATTGAGCAGAATGAAGGGGTGCGACGACGGCACCGTGGGATGCGAGAATGCGCCCGGGACCTTGCCGGGGCGCACCGTGGCATCAATCCAGCGATTCGAAAAGAAGCGCTCGGCGACCTCCGCCATGGCAGGCGAAAACGCCTTATAGGCCAACAGCACCGTGTCCTTAGCTTCGTGCCATGGAATGAGTTGCGTCGGCACATCGGGCAACGGTGCATTGCGGTCCCAATAGGGTAACCGCTTCTTGCCGAACCAGCGCGCCTTAAGGGCGTAGTAACGATGCGACAGCCGTGGATAGGCGGCGCGCACCGCGGCCACCAGCGCCTCGACCACTTCGGGCTCGACCCGGTTCGCCAGGTGGCGCGCGTCGGCGATGTCAGCGAAGCCCCGCCAGCGATCGGAAATTTCCTTCTCCTTGGCGAGCGTATTGGTGATCAACGCGAAAGTGCGCAGATGTTGGCGGAAAGTCCGGCCCAGTGCCGCCGCGGAAGCCTTGCGGGTCGCGGCGTTGCGGTGTTGCAGCAGACTGAGCGCCGGCTCGATGGGGAGAATCTTGGTGCCGATCTTGAAGCGCAGGCTTGCCACCGTGTCATCGAACAGCCGGTTCCAGGCGCCTTGTCCCGTGACGGATTTTTCGTGGAAAAGCTGCTCGACGCGATCTTCGAGTTGATAGGGCCTTTCCTTGCGGATATCCTCGACCCACGGTCGATAATGTGCGAGCGTGGGTTCCGCCATGGCGTTTTCCAGCACCTCGTCATCGATCTTGTTTAGCTCCAGCGAAAAGAACAAGAGGTGCGAGGACGACGTGGTGATGCGTTCCTGAACATCGCCAAAGAACTTGGCGCGGACCGGATCGGCCGTGTTGCCGCTATAGACGAGGCTCGCGAATGATGCGATCCGGCCGATGAGATCGTCGATCGATTCGAACTCTTGAACCGCGGCCGCAAGGGCCTTACCGCCGTCCGTTCTGCTTGCCAGCGCCGCGAGCTTTCCCTTGTAACGCTCCTCGAACGCAAGACACAGGGAATCCGAGCGCGCCAGATCGCCGGCGATCTCGGGTGAATCGAGTCCGGAGTAAAGGTCGGACAGATCCCATTCGGGCAGCGTTCCAATGCGATCTTTTTGATTGTGACGCCCCCGTGGTGGTTGATCTTTTAGCTTTGCGCGCTTTGCGGCCGCGCGACCGGATCGGTTCGCCATGGAAGAATGCGCTCATGATTCATCAACAAGTGACGGCCGCACATAGACCGTGTCGTTACGGCAAACCGATGACCGCACGCTTCCCTCGGCGGTTTACGCACATTGGTCGGCGAGACGCACGAACGACGTGTCTCGTCATATCCTATACAACTCCTTAACACCGAGGGGGAGATAATGACCGCAGCTGAGGTCCTTGATCACGACCGGTGGTAGTGCTGTGCCGAAATTTCCGAACGATTGAGGCGATATTCCAGTTTGGAGACGCCGAGACGGCTGGTCTACCACGTGCCATTGTATTCGAGCGCGTCGCGGGTTCTGCATCGGCCGCTTAAGCCCCCCTTCATTGCAAAATGGACATGGCGGGGGTGCTGATGCTTCGTTGCCTTGCAGTGACACCTGCGGCAAAAATGGTATAATTGCGAACAAAGCCGTGCAGGGGCTGCAAATGGTCAGTAAATTCCGACTCGACGTCTGGGATGAACCTTAGGGAGGTCTCCGGCGACAATGTTCTGTCGGACGAAGTGACTGTAGAGCCCTAACACAAAAACTCGTGCGGTACCCGGTGCGGAGCTAGGACATGCGCAGAATCCGTTTCGAACTGTGGCTTGCTACCACTGCGATTGCTTTGGTAGCGGCGGGACTGAGCCTGCCAGGTCGGTCGGACCCTCTAACCGAGGATGCGATTTCGGCGGCCGTTCCTATGCCGGAACCTGCGAACCTGCCGCCGCCCACCGCTGCTGACGTCGCGCCCCAGCCTTCAGTAGCGCCCGGCGCCGCGCCGACGCGAGCCGCCGCACCCCCGGCGGCGCCGAATTCCACGGAGCCGACCGCGCCGACGCCCGCAGTCGCGACGCCTCCTGTCGTCGCCCCGACAGCAGACGCTCCCATCGAAGCCGCGGCACCGACGATCGATCAGCGCGTCGCCGAGAAGATACGCGACATGTTCAACGGCAGGATCGAACGGATCATTGATCGCAAAGCCAAGGCTCCCGTTGAGGCCTTTTATGCGGCCCGCAATTATGCGCCGATTTGGCTCGAGAACGGCGTCGAGAACGCGCGCGGCAAGGCTGCCGCGGTCTATCTTGCTGGCGTCAGCGCTGACGGCCTCGATCCGGGTGACTATCCGGTTCCGAGCTTTGCGAATGCGGATCCAGGCGCATTGGCAGAGGCCGAACTCAAGCTCACCGCAACTGTTCTGAGTTATGCGCGCCATGCCCAGATCGGCCGCGTGCACTATTCGCGGGTGAGCGCCGACATTTATTATGACCTGGTGGCGCCAGAACCTGGCGCGGTGCTGACCAAGCTCGCTGACGCCAAAAACATCGCCGAGGCTCTCGACGGGTTCAACCCGCCCCACCCGGCCTACAAGGCACTCAAGGCGAAGCTCGCCGAGGCGCGCAGCCGCGCGGGCGAATCCGGCGGCGTCCGAATTTCCTTCGCAAAAAAACCGCTAAAACCCGGGATGGAAGATCCGCGTGTTCCGCTGCTGCGTGAACGGCTTGGCATCGCCGGCGATCACGCCAACAGCACCTACGACAACGTGCTGGTCGAGGCGGTCAAGACATTCCAGCGTCAACACGACCTCACACCGACCGGTCTCTTGAACAACGCCACGATCGGCGCATTGAACGGCCCCCGCCGCGACCGTGACGTTGATGTCATTATCGCCAATATGGAGAGATGGCGATGGCTCCCGCGCGACCTCGGGCGGGCTTACGTCATGGTGAACATTCCGGACTACACCTTGAAGGTGGTGGATCGCGGCGCGACGGTGTGGACGACAAAGATCGTCGCCGGCCAGCCGGGCGAGAAGGCGACGCCGCTGCTCAGCGAGACGATGAAGTACATCACCGTCAACCCGACCTGGAATGTGCCGCCGTCGATCATCAACAATGAGTATCTGCCGGCCCTGGCGCAGGACCCGACCGTGCTCGATCGCATGGGGCTCAGGCTTGAGCACAATCGGGACGGTTCCGTGCATATCTATCAGCCTCCGGGCGAGGGCAACGCGCTGGGCCGAATTCGCTTCAATTTTCCGAATAAATTCTTAGTCTATCAGCATGATACGCCGGACAAGAACCTGTTCGCGAAGGACAAACGCGCGTTCAGCCATGGCTGCATGCGGGTCCAATTCCCCGACAAATATGCCGAAATTCTGCTTAGCATTGCTAATCCCAAGGACGGTTATACGATCGACAGAATCCACCGGATGTATGGCACCGGCGAGCACGACATCCATCTGACGACACCTATTCCGGTTCACCTCACCTACCAGACGGCGTTCGTGGACGACGCTGGTCATCTGGTAATCCGGGAAGATGTCTATGGCCGGGACGCGCGGTTGCTGGCGGCGCTGAAGGGCGAAGACCGGCGGATTGCGGACAACCCAATCGAGCACCGGGATGCTGGCATTTCGCAGAAACGCCAAGCTTCCCGCTTGCCGGTGCCGTCTTCTTCCCCCTTGCCGTCCTTCTTCGGCGGCCTTTTTCGATAGCCGGAGCCGGGCGCTCGGGCGCGTGCCCCAGGGAGCGAGCGGGTACGCTTTGCTTTGCCCTTACCGGCGCTGCGAAGCGACGGGAGCGATAGACGCGGTACGCGCAGCTGTCTCGCCGGCGCTCCACGTCGGATGCATCACTCTCCCCAGTTCGAAAAGGCCTCGGTGAACGCGCGCTCGCCGGGCGTTCCCTTCTCGATGGCGAGGATGGCTCGCTTTCCATCGCCATAAACCACAGGGATGTCGAACCAGGATCGCTCCTTGAGGAGTTGGAGGTTGCGCTGCTTGTCGACGTCGATCGATGAGAGGCCGATTAGGAAGAAATTATCCGTAACCTTGACGGCGACGCCGTTGAGTGGAAGCCCGCGCGTCGTCTCGCCCTGTTTCATCAGTATGCCCGGGATGTTCGAGACACCGCCATGGGCAAAATCAGGCGGCAGCGTAAATACGATCTCGATCGTATGACTTGCCGGAAGCTGCTTGTCGTCGTTGCGCCGCAGCGACAGGCGCACGGAGGCCTTCTGTTCCGGTATCTCTATTTCGGCCCGGACGACGACGTCAGGCTGCTGACCCGCGGCAGGAGCGACCCGCTCTGTGCGCCACACCGCAGAGCCAACGAACTGCGCGCCGTTAGGATTGCTCTGGTCCTCCTCGTAGAGCACAACCTTCTGCGCCAATAGAGCGCCCTCGCTGGATTCCGGCGCCGACGGGGCGCGCTCAGTGATCTTGCCCCGCGTACTGCTTTCGGCCGGCCCGACCTGATCTGCGGTCCGGGCAGGATTGGAGGCACCACGAATGGAGGTCGCGATATCTTCACCCCACCAGTAGGCGACCCCCCCGATCGTCAGCACCAAGAGCGCCATGACCGCGATCGCGATGATTCTGTTCGTATTGCGCGGGGCGCTCCATGCCGACGTAAGCAGAGGATCCTGGGCGGGTTCCAGCGCACCGTCCGCCCTGACCACACGCGGAAAAGACTGCATGCGGCTGCGTGCATCATCTTGTCGCGCCTTGGAGGAGGGGCGGGCGATATCGCGTGACGAACGACGTGGCAGCGTTCGCACCGGCTCCGACTCCATCCGCTGTTCGCCGCGTGCTTCCGTCCGGTTACCAGGGCGCTGATCGAAGCGCTCCAAGTCCGGGGGCCTCGTGGTCGCGCGGGCGGAAGGGTAGGAAGGGGGTGCGGCCGCGTTCTGAAGCGCGCCCGTCTCTGCGAATCCATCGCGAAAGCCCTTGCCTTGTTCGGACACCGAAGGTCGGCTGCGGCTCCATTCCGTCCGCTCCGCACGTGTCGCCTCTGCGCCCGGGGTCGGTGCTCGCGGCGCGCTGATCCGCGGCTCGTCTTGGCCAGCGACCGGCCTCGCCGCGGCCGCGGACAACGGGACGGCCTGTCGCGTTTCCTCCACGTTGGATCGGCCATCGTCCTGGTCGGCGGTTGCCGCGACCGTGGGGCGGGATGCTCGCAGATCGTAGCGCGGCGATGGACCCGACGCCTCCTGCTGCGCATCAGTCGAGCCCGCAGCGTTCGGATCCTGCTCTTGGCGCGATTCGGAGCGCGCCGAAAGGGCCTCGCCGCGCGAACGACGGGCAGCCTCCGCCTCGACTCTTCGTATCGCCTCCTCGAGTGCCAGCCGCTCACGGGTTATGTCCGGCTCACTCAGGGCCGGCTCAACGCCTCGTAACTGCGCAAGGAGGGCTGTACGTGCCCGATCGTATAATGCCCGGCGCGCTTCGCCGGTACTCTTGTCGAGCCCGGAAACGGCCTTGGCGATCAACGGATAGTAATCGGCCATCGGTTCTCCAGCCGCCCCCGCGCCGCAGCGCCCATCCTATTACATTTCGAACGGATTACGCAGGAGGATTGTGTCCTCCCGTTCCGGACTTGTCGACAGCAGCGCCAGAGGGCAACCCACCAGTTCTTCAATCCGACGCACATATTTTATTGCAGGTGCGGGCAACTCCGCAAAGGATCTTGCTCCCGCTGTGGGCTCCTGCCACCCTGCTATTGTCTCATAAACCGGCTCGACCCGAGCTTGAGCGTGTTCGCTGGCTGGCAAGTAATCAACCTGACGGTCGTCGAATCTATAACTAATACAAATCTTTAATTCATGGAATCCATCAAAAATATCGAGCTTCGTCAAAGCCAACCCGTTGATGCCGCCGGTGCGGACAGTTTGCCGCACCAGCACCGCATCGAACCAGCCGCAACGCCGTGGCCGCCCGGTCACGGTTCCAAATTCGCGGCCGCGATCTCCGATGGCCCGTCCGATCTCGTTGTCCTGCTCTGTTGGGAACGGACCCGCCCCGACCCGAGTCGTATAGGCTTTGCAGATTCCAAGCACATAGCCGACTGCGGACGGACCGAGGCCCGATCCGGTCGCCGCCTGGGACGCAACCGTATTGGATGACGTTACATAAGGATAGGTGCCGTGATCGACATCGAGCAGCGCCCCCTGGGCGCCCTCGAAGAGGATTCGCTTTCCGTCGCGCCATTTCCGGTCGAGCAGCGCCCAAACCGAATCCATATAGGGCAGGACGAGCGGCGCCACTGCAGCAAGCACATCGTAAATCGCCTTGGGTTCAAGCTCCGGCAGATTCATCCCACGTCGTAATGTGTTGTGATGAGCGAGCAGCCGGTCAATCTTGTCGCCGAGAACTGAAAGATCGGCGAGGTCCATCAGGCGGATCGCCCGCCGCCCGACCTTGTCTTCATAAGCGGGTCCGATGCCGCGTCGTGTGGTGCCGATTCGGGTGCTGGAATTGGAGGACTCGCGGAAGACATCGAGTTCCTGATGCAGGGGCAATATCAAGGTCACGTTTTCGGCAATACGCAGAGAGTCAGGAGTGACCTCCACGCCCTGACCCTTGAGCCTCGATATTTCCTCGATCAGCGCGGTGGGATCGAGCACGACCCCATTCCCAATGACCGATAGCTTGCCGGGACGCAGGACGCCGGACGGGAGCAGCGACAGTTTGTACGTGACGCCGTCGATGACGAGCGTATGGCCCGCATTATGGCCGCCCTGGAAACGCACGACGATGTCGGCCTGCTCGGAGAGCCAATCGACAATCTTCCCCTTGCCTTCGTCCCCCCACTGGGAGCCGACGACCACCACATTCGCCATGGCGCACCCTTGAAGATTCACGCCTTTGTTAGAGGAAGCGTGGCATCTGACTGATTCGGACCTCTTGCCGCTGTCCGGTTCTTACGACCAGCCCCGCGCGCGGGGCGGGGCAGTGAGGGGAAACCGCTGCGAAATTGTGCCCGAAAGCGCTTTTGCCACAAGGAGCTAACCACCAATGCCCCCCGATTTTTATCGGATACCGGATGATTGTGCTCTAGGCAAGATGAAAGAAGGGAGGCCTGCGCCGCCGAACGACGGCGCAAGGTGTTGATAGGATTGCATTTTACGTGGGCGGGAAACTTGGCCTCGATGGTTCGAGAGGAAACCAAAGTTTCACGTTAGCCCTCGCCGGGCTACTCGGACCGGTTGCCGAAAATAGCTGTTCCCAGCCGCACGTGGGTGGCGCCGAATCGGATCGCGAGCGCAAAATCGGCGCTCATGCCCATAGACAGCAGTTTCAATCCATTGCGGCTGGCGATTTTGGCTGTCAGAGCGAAGTGAGGTGCCGGCGCTTCGTTCATTGGCGGAATACACATAAGGCCGGAAATCTCAAGGCCGTAGGTCTCACGACAGGCGGCTAAGAAAATATCGGCGTGTTCAGGCAACACCCCGGCCTTCTGGGGCTCGGCTCCGGTGTTGACTTGTACCAACATCAACGGGGCCCTGCCCTGCTTTTGGATTTCCTTAGCCAGCGCAGCGCACAAGCTGGGTCGATCCACCGAATGGATCGCGTCGAATAACGCGATCGCCTCCCTGACCTTGTTCGACTGCAGAGCGCCAACGAGATGCAGCTCCAGACCTTGGTACCGTTCGCGCAGCGCCGGCCATTTGGCATTGGCTTCCTGAACCCGGTTTTCCCCGAACACTCTTTGTCCAGCCGCGATGACGGGCTCAATCGCATCCGCACCATAAGTCTTGGAAACCGCCACCAAAGTCACGCTTTGCAAGGAGCGCCCCGCAGCCCGGCAGGCGACATCAATGTCGTGGCGGACGCCTTCCAGGGCGTGGACAGGGTCTGGCGGCGGCGCAAACATGGCCGGTCGTTCGCTTCCCGATTTGTTAGACTGATTGTTCATTCATTGCGTGTGGTTGACCTGTCCGCCACAATCATGTCCTAGTCCAGTTGTGTTTCAACGGCCGGACCATCATGACCATCGAGCGATACAACGCCCGCGCGGCTGAAATCCACTGGCAGAGGGTGTGGGACGCGGAAAATGTCTTCGCCACCCGCAATGATGACCCGCGCCCCAAATATTACGTCCTGGAGATGTTCCCCTACCCGTCCGGGCGCATCCATATGGGGCACGTGCGCAATTACACCATGGGCGATGTGGTCGCGCGCTATAAACGGGCCCGCGGCTTCAATGTGCTGCATCCGATGGGGTGGGACGCATTCGGATTGCCGGCAGAGAATGCGGCGACGGCGAACCGGGTGCATCCGCGAACCTGGACATACGAAAACATTGCCACCATGAAGGCGCAACTCAAATCCATGGGGCTGTCGCTCGATTGGGGCCGCGAGATCGCCACCTGCGATCCAAAATACTACAAGCATCAGCAGAAGATGTTCCTCGACTTCCTGGCCGCCGGCTTGGTCGAGCGCAAGCAATCCAAGGTGAATTGGGACCCCGTCGACCAAACTGTGCTCGCCAACGAGCAAGTGATCGATGGACGCGGATGGCGCTCCGGCGCGCCCGTGGAGCAGCGCGAACTGACGCAGTGGTTCTTCAAGATCACGAAATTCTCGCAGGAGCTGCTGACGGCAATTGACCAGCTGGACCGTTGGCCCGAAAAGGTCCGACTGATGCAGCGCAATTGGATCGGACGATCTGAAGGCCTGCACATCCGGTTCGCCCTTGATGCGGGGACGACGCCCGCTGGCGAAACCGAGCTCGAGGTGTTCACGACCCGCCCCGACACGATTTTCGGGGTGAAATTCATGGCGCTGTCGCCGGATCATCCGTTGGCGCTGTCTGCCGCCGCCAAGAACCCAACCGTTGCAGCCTTCATCGCCGAATGCAAGCGCACTGGCACGGCCCAGGAGCTGATCGACAAGGGTGAGAAGCTTGGCTTTGACACCGGGATCAGGGCGATCCATCCGTTCGACCCGAGCTGGAAGCTGCCGGTCTTTGTGGCGAATTTCATTTTGATGGAATACGGCACCGGCGCCATTTACGGCACCCCGGCCCATGATCAGCGAGACCTTGATTTCGCCAACAAATATGGCCTCGGAAACACCCCGGTGGTGTGCCCCGAGGGACAGGATCCGCAAACCTTCATTATCACCGACGCCGCATATGATGGCGACGGCCGGATAATCAATTCGCGTTTTCTCGACGGGCTGACGATACCGCAGGCCAAGGAGGAGGTTGCCGAGCGCCTGGAACGCAAGCGCCGCGGCAATCGGCCCGTTGCTCAGCGCCAGGTCAATTACCGCCTGCGTGACTGGGGAATATCACGCCAGCGCTATTGGGGCTGCCCGATACCAATTCTCCATTGCGCGTCATGTGGGGTCGTACCGGTGCCGGATGGGGAGTTGCCAGTTACGTTGCCCGATGACGTCGAATTCGATCGTCCCGGTAACCCGCTCGATCGCCATCCGACTTGGAAGCACGTGGTCTGCCCGCGCTGCGGCGGGATGGCGACCCGGGAGACCGACACCATGGACACCTTCGTTGATTCGTCCTGGTATTTTGCGCGGTTCACCGACCCCTGGCTTGAATCGCGCCCGACCGACCGCAGCGCGGTCGATGCGTGGCTGCCTGTCAACCAGTACATCGGCGGCATCGAGCATGCGATTCTTCACCTGCTCTACAGCCGCTTTTTCAGCCGCGCCATGCATGCGACCGGCCATTCCGGGATCGATGAACCGTTCGCCGGCCTGTTCACCCAAGGCATGGTCGTGCACGAGAGCTACCGCACCGCGAGCGGCGCCCTCGCGGCGCCCGCAGAGGT
>Ga0126376_10002545_pt1 | contig 10351 bp, 11 predicted proteins | sample PanSoiMetPlot_15_FD_92760 | JGI IMG/M metagenome (GOLD analysis project Ga0126376, IMG submission 92760) | Tropical forest soil microbial communities from Panama - MetaG Plot_15 | ecosystem: Environmental > Terrestrial > Soil > Tropical forest > Bulk soil | place: Panama | collected 2016-02-17 | reverse complement strand
GACCTGCAAGTCGGTAACGATGGGCCTCTTCAATGCACACAGGGGCCGTGAAGACTCGACAAACGCGCTTATGTCGTCGACATGAATGAAACTGTCGCCATAAGTGCGCGGCATGTTGTCGTTGACCTGCGCCACTACGTGCTTGGCGACCCTCGCGGCGGTAAGGGTTGTGTCGACGCCGACCCCAAAGCTGCAGAAGCCGTGGGAATCCGGCGGCGACACTTCGATCAGCGCGACATCGATCGGCATCTGCCCGCTCTCGAACAGGCCTTCGATCTCGCTCAGGTAAATGGGGGTGTAGTCGGCGCGACCTTCGTTGATGGCATCCCGTACGTTCGCGCCGATGAACATGGCGTTGTGCCGGAAGTGGCCCGCCATTTCGGGAGCCACATAGGGCGCGCACCCCATGGTCATCATGTGAACGATTTCTACGTCGAAGAGCTCTGGGGCGCGCCGGATCAGCGCCTCCACCAGGGTTTCAGGCTCGGCACATCCGGGCTGAATGTAGACGCGCATCCCGGACTTGACGCACCCCAGTGCCTCGTCCGCCGTCTTCAGCCGCTTTTTGTATTCCATCTCCCATGACATCGACATCCTCGTTTAGTCTCCTAGCTAGCCCGCAATGCCCCCGTTTCGTGCACTTGGCGGGCAACTTCTTCCTCATACCCCACAGCGGCATAATAAATCGCCCGGTCGAAAAACATTTCCAGCATCTGCAGAAGTTCCAGTTCGCCCATGATCTCAATTGCGTGGTCGATCACGGCTTCACTTTTCAGAAACTCCCAGAGGTTCTCTTTGGTTAGAACAATCGCGTGGATCACCTCGCTGAATGGAATTCCCTGGTTAGCCCGGCGACCTCCGATTTCGCGATAACGATGCTCGATATCGAGTTCGTTCTTGCCCAACAGCCATTCGCCGAGGTGGCGGTAGATCTCGTAAACGCGTTCCCGCAATTCGTGCGCGGGAATCTGGCGGAAATGAATGATTTGCGCAGAGCCGTGAACTTTTTCTTCCAGGCCGGCGGCGAGCGCGTCAGCGTGAGATTCAATCAGACGTACTAGTCTGTAGGAGAACATCATACGCACCCCCTCGTCTCGAATACGAGCCCGGCGTTACACCCCAATCTTTACCGCCGCATCTTGTGCGGTCCAACCCTCGACCGGAACCTTTACAATTTCCACTACCGGTTCCAGGGTCTGAGGAACCGTGATGGCGCGCGAAATCATGCAAATGGATTTCGTGCGCCGAAGCAGTTGGAGACCAGCCTCACACTGCTCCTCGGAATGGACGGTCAGTCTCGGTCGAATCAAGATTTCGTTGAAGTTACAACCCGCAGTTCGACTACGGCGAACACTGCCTTCGATCTCCACTTCTAAGTCGGTGTACTCGAAATTCGCACTGCGGGCGACATCGTGGAACGTTGTTGTGAAGCAGCCGGCAAGCGAGCAGAGCAGCAATTGCTCCGGTGTCCAGCGGCCTTGCAGGCCTCCCAACTCCGCAGCCTCCGAGAAATGGATCGTGTTAGGCGACGACTCGCACTTGGCAAGTCCGGTGCGGCCAGATGTCCACCAAGCCGAAACGCGATATGTGTGTTCCGCAGGCATTGTCATTTCACTCCTGGCATCGAAGAGGCCTTTCTCCCTTTACGACGACAGGGAGAAGATCACCGTAATCGTGGTTTCTACCTCCACCGGCTGCCCGTTCAACAAATAGGGTTTATACCGCCACTGCTTCACCGCTGTAATTGCTGCCGGAACCAGCATTGGGTGTCCGCTGACCAATTGCAGGTTCTCAATATCACCGTTAGGGCTGATCACGGCGGTCAGAACAACATCGCCCTGCACACGCGCGGCGCGCGCCAACGGCGGATACGAAGGTTCTATGCGATGGACCAATAGCCCTCGGGTCACGCCCTGCGAGATGCGCACGCGTTGCGGAACCACGGGCTGGAACTTGGGAACCGCAGCTGCCGTGGAACTGAGGATGCTTCCGATGACACCCCCTGCCGATCCTCCGGGAATCCCTCCTGGGACGCCTCCCACAAGACCACCGGTAGCCACTGCCAATGGCGGTGGCGCCTCTTCTTCGTGAATTATCTGCACCCTCTGCGGAATCCGGCTCGGTGTGCGCAGCTGACCCGTGTTGAGCAAGTCGGTCTGAATCTGACGCACCACTCTCTGAACGGCTTCGGCGGCTGGCGGAGGCGGTGGTGGCGGAGGAGGAGGCGCCACAAGGAATGTCAGCAATTGAGCCTTCGGTAGGGTCTCGGTAAACATCAAGGGCACGATCAACATCACGCCGACAACCAAGCAATTTAAAATAAAAGAAGTAGTGGTCGCGAGCGCATGGCGCTTGTTCTGCTTTCCAAAATCCAGCAGGCTGTCAGAAAACATGGTTCTAGGAGCAGCTGCCGGCCCCAACATGATGCTTGATTTCGGCAGGACTGCGGCGCCCGGACGGCCAGCTGGTTTGACTTCCTTTATTTCCGGCTCATGGATCTCAATTGTGCCCATCGGAACCTCCCTGCCTCCTCCTTCAACCGCCGTGCCATTTCAGTCCGAAACGCGCTAAGCGGTCACATTCCAAGGACATCTTCGTTCAACGCTCCGATAGGGCAAATGGCCGACATCACGACACTTTGTGAGCGAAATCACGGTTTTGCATGTTTTGGGAGAAACGATAGTAACCTACGCATTTCTGGTCCACTTTGGGGCAGGGCATTCCCCTCTCTTCCCACCAGGCCGGTGTTATACTGCCGACTCCTCGTGCATCGACTCAGTTCCCCGTATGTCCGTTGCCATCCAGTGTCGTGACCTCCGCAAGACCTACGACGGCAAGGTCGAGGCCGTGCGCGGCCTCAATCTGGAAATCCAAGCGGGCGAATGCTTTGGGCTCCTGGGCCCCAACGGCGCAGGCAAGACTACGACGATCGAAATTCTGGAGGGCCTGCTTCAGCCAACCTCAGGACAAGTTTCGATTCTTGGACATAGTTGGAACGAAAACGAACGAGAGATGCGCGAATGGCTGGGTATATCGCTACAGGAGACCCGACTCTCCGAGAAACTCACTGTTCGGGAGACCATCGAGCTTTTCGCCAGCTTTTACCGCCAGCCCCGCCCGAGCGAAGAAGTAATGGAACAACTGCAACTTACAGAAAAAGCAGATTCGTGGGTTGGAAAGCTTTCTGGAGGGCAACGCCAGCGGCTGGCAGTTGCCACCGCACTCGTCTGCAATCCGAGGATTCTCTTCCTTGATGAGCCGACCACCGGACTCGATCCGCAGAGCAGGCGCCAGTTATGGGACATTATTCGTGTCTTCCAGCAGAACGGCGGCACCGTTCTGCTGACCACCCATTACATGGATGAGGCCGAAAAGCTTTGTGACCGGCTTGCGATTGTCGATCATGGACAAGTCATTGCGGAAGGGTCGCCCCCTGACTTGATCAACCGTCTGGGTGGCCACCACGTCGTGGAATTTTCAGTCAGCGGCAATCACGATGCGGCTTCGCTGCCGACGTGGCGTGCGCTGCCGAGCGTGGAGTCCGTACGAGAAGACGAAGGCATGATCGCATTAAACGTAAAGCAGCCGCATCTGACGATTCCAGCACTGCTTGATGAGATCGATAAACAGGCTGGACAGCTGCAACACCTCACGACGCGGCAGGCAAGCCTGGAAGATGTATTTGTAAGGCTGACTGGGAGGCATTTGCGGGAAGAGTAGTCCGATAAGGAAAGAGTTCTTATGACTCGGCTGGCCACGCTCGCTGTGACTATCGTGTTAGCGGTTTCGACGACGAACGCACGGTCTCAGATCGCAAATGCGTCTCCATTCCCATTTGAGCAGTGGAAGGCGGCAATTCTGGCCCAGGATGCCGCTACGTTGAAGAGCTTCTACAGCACAAACCCTGCAGCGCAAGTACGCGTGAATTCGGTGATGCACGACGCCGAGGCTGACACAAGCTTCTGGCTCGGACTGAAGCCGCGCGGTATTGACGTCGAGGTCGTCCGCAACACGATTCGCCACGGCCACTACAGTTTTATTTTTCGCGCGCGCGTGCTTTTGCTTAACGGGCAGACACTGAACATCACGGATGATCAATCGTGGCAGCAGCAGGGAGATGTTTGGCGGCTAATCGCCGTGGAGCGCACGGACGCTCCCAGGCTTAAACAGCCGTCGAGCATGGCGACGAATATCTATCCCGCCGACGCAGATGCGCACGTGGAAATTAGAGAAGCCGAAGGGCGCGCCGCGCGATCGGGCAAGCGACTGCTCCTGGTTTTCGGTGCCAACTGGTGCTTCGACTGTCACGTGCTCGACCTGGCGTTTCAAAGTTCCGAATTGGCCCCGGTGATCGTGGCGAACTACGAAGTTGTGCATGTTGATCTCGGACCGGAAGAAGAGAAAAATGCAGATCTCGTTGCGCAATACGAGATTCCTTTGAAGAAAGGTATTCCCGCAATCGCTGTTGCTGACAGTGACGGCAAATTGGTGGTGAGTCAAAAGAATGGCGAATTTGAAGATGCTCGCGTGTTGACCGCCGAGGTGCTAGCGGAGTTTTTGAATAAATGGAAGCCAAGACAAGCGAATTAGTCATCTAGACAGTTAGTCATTTAATCAATGAAAGACGCCATTATTCTTCGCGGTGGTTGCATTGATCAAATGACTAAACGATTCAATGACCAAATAGCCTTATGAGCGTTGCCCAGGAAACACCGGTTAAGAAGGAACCATCACCTTCTACTCCCTCGCGCCCAAATGGCCGCTGGTCCGGCTATCGCCATCTGCTGATGGCGCGCATGCTGGAACTGAAGCGGGAACCGGAAGTCGTGTTCTGGGTATTCGTCTTTCCTCTTTTGCTTGCTCTCGGATTGGGAATCGCCTTCCGCAATAAGCCGGGCGACGCCGTGTCAGTCGCGATTGTGGAAACGCCAGGTTCGCCGCGGTTGCAAGCGCTGCTTGAGCAGTCTCCGAAGCACGATCAATTCAAAGTTCACGTGCTGAACGAGGACAACGCGCATCAGGGATTCCGTCTCGGCAAGTTCGACCTGGTAATGGAACCGGGAGGCAACGGAACCATACGGTACGTCTTCGATCCCGCGCGGCCTGAGAGCGTGTTGGCAAGAACCGAGGTCAACGACGCTCTGCAAGCTGAGGCTGGCAGGAGAGATTCAGTACCAACCTATGCTGTCGCTTCCTCCGAACCGGGCTCTCGTTACATCGACTTCCTGATCCCCGGGCTGTTGGGTATGAACCTGATGAACTCTGGCATGTGGGGGATCGGGTTCGCGCTAGTCGACATGCGTCAGCGAAAACTGCTCAAGCGTTTCGTGGGCACGCCCATGCGCCGCACGGATTTCCTGCTCGCGTTGGCCTCCAGCCGCTTGATCCTGATGATCATCGAAGTCGGATTGCTGCTCATCTTCGGCGTACTGTTCTTTCACATGCGAGTGCTGGGATCCGTTGGCTCAATTGCGTTGATCGCCGCAATCGGCTCACTGACTTTCGGTGGCGTGGGGTTGCTGACGGCGAGCCGCGCACAGAAGATCGAGAGCGTTAGCGGACTCATCAACCTGGTGATGATGCCGATGTGGATTTTCTCTGGCGTCTTCTTTTCTTATGAGCGCTTCCCCGCTGTGATTCATCCACTGATCAAAGCACTGCCGCTTACAGCACTCAACGATGCGTTGCGCGCCAGCATTCTGGAAGGCACACCGTTTTTCCACCAATGGCCGCGTTTGCTCGTGATGATCGTCTGGGGCGGGATTTCGTTCGCGCTGGCGTTGAAATGGTTCAGGTGGACTTAGATGATGAGGATTGCCTTTAGACAGATGCTCCGCTTGGGCCCCGTCCGTAACACTCTTATGTAAAGACTCGAACGAGGCCGTCTGCGGTGCTTGCGAAAGACTGCTTACGACTTAGCTTGCTTGGCCTGTTTCCGCACTTTGGCCCAGCGTCGCCTTTGTGCCTCAGCGATCCGCTCACGGGCTTCCTTGCTCAGGACGCGCTTCACTCTCCTGTATCCGGCGCCGTTTGCGTGACCGAGGGCATCTAATGCCTTCCCTACTCTCTCCATCTCCTTTTGAAGACGGGAGTACTCACTCCGTAGGGAAGTGACTACCTTATTCAGGTTGGTCATTTAGTACCCCCTCATAGGCAAAAGGCTAACATGGAAGCGCGGGAAAGTTACGAAAATTAGATTCGCGCGAGCTAGAAAAGTCTTTCTCGATTGCACACCGGTACTATTACAGACCGATCGTCGGCAGAAATCGCGGTGCCTGCCGAGCCTTGGTCGCTTGTTCGAAAGAGTACGCAATTTTGATTAAGGTGGGTTCGCTCCACGCCCGTCCAAAAAACGAGACACCGACCGGCAGGCCTGAGATGTAACCACCAGTCACATTGATATTGGGATAACCAGCGACTGCGGCAGAATTCGAACTGCCTCCGGCCGAGTGATCGCCATTCACCAGATCAGTGAGCCAGGCAGGCCCTCCGGTGGGGCCGACAAGTGCGTCTAAATGATTCTTTTCCATGACCGCATCGATGCCTTCGGCGCGCGCAAGTTGATGATTCTTGGCCAGAGCATCTAGATAGGCTTTCTCGGTAAGTGGGCCCTTGCTCTCCGCTTTCAGAAACAAATCCTGGCCGAAGTGAGGCAGCTCCATGGAGTGGTTGCGGTCATTGAATTCAATAATGTCCTTCAGGGTACGCACGGGCGCACTCGGACCCAAACGCGCTAGATAGGCATTCAGGTCAGCCTTGAGCTCATACATAAAGACCAACAGTTCACTTTCATCGAACTTACCCAGCGTCTCTACATCGGCTGGATCGACGATTGTGGCTCCTTGTTTCTTCATTACATCAATCGACTGTTCCATTAAGGCATCGACTGCGTCGTTGAATCCGAAGTACTTACGTGCGACGCCGATGCGGGCACCCTTGAGTCCGTTAGGATCGCAAAATTGTGCATAGTCGGTCTGTGATTTTCCAGCGCCGGCGGATGTAGCCGCGTCTTCGGGATCGACGCCCGTAAGCGCGCTCAGCAGGATCGCCGCATCGCGAACGGTGCGGCACATCGGACCAGCGCCGTCCTGACTGTGGGAGATTGGAATGATGCCGCTTCGGCTGACGAGGCCGACCGTAGGCTTAATACCGGCGAGACCGTTCGCCGACGAAGGGCAGACGATTGAGCCGTCCGTTTCCGTGCCGATGCCCGCCGCAGCGAGGTTTGCGGAGATGCCTGCACCTGTACCCGAACTCGATCCGCACGGATTGCGGTCCAATGCATAAGGATTTTTCGTAAGACCGCCGCGGCCGCTCCAACCGCTGGTCGAATGGCTGCAGCGAATGTTGGCCCACTCGCTTAAATTGGTCTTGCCAAGAATTACCGCTCCCGCGGCACGCAGCTTTTGGGCGACAAACGAATCCTTCGGTGGTTTTGAACCGACCAGCGCCAGCGAGCCTGCAGTGGTCATCATGCGGTCGGCGGTGTCGATGTTGTCCTTGATCAGAACCGGTACTCCATGCAACGGTCCACGCGGACCTTTAGCTTTGCGCTCGCGATCAAGTCCATCGGCGATTGACATGGCATCAGGATTCATTTCGATCACCGCATTCACGGCAGGTCCGTGCTTGTCGACCTCATCGATGCGCGCCGAGTACTTCTCGACGAGTGAGCGAGCCGTAAATCGGCCAGAATTCATCCCATCCTGCAATTCGGCGATTGTGATTTCGTCGAGTTCGAATGGCTTTACATCCTGGGGAGTTGACTTGGTCGCGGCCGAGATCTCGCGGGCGGCCCCGAGTACTGGATAGAGCGTGGTAGCCGCGCTGGCGACCACCGCGTTTTGCAGAAACTTCCGACGAGAGGGAGTGGAGGGACAAAGTTTCATAGTTCTTTTCACCCGAACGAATTGGCTATTTAATCACGAATAAAGGCTCCCTTCACGACCGGAAAGAAATTTGACAACCACGAAGGGCACGAACGAGGCACAAGGGTGTCCTTCGTGAACCTTCGTGTCCTTCGCGGTTGAAGGCCTTGTTCGGTTGTGAGCCAATGACGCCGGTGGTAAGCTAAGAATCGCCGAGCGGGAGTAGTTCAGCGGTAGAACGCCAGCTTCCCAAGCTGGATGTCGCCGGTTCGATCCCGGTCTCCCGCTCCATCTTTTCAGTGACTTGCGTCACATACAAGTCTCCTTCCTCAGCACACACTCAGCGCTAGCAGTCATCACTCAGCATGGAGGCTGAAAGATGAAAGTGCAGCGCGGATACGTCAAGCCTGAATCCGGCTCATGGCTTGGACATTGGAGCCGATGGCCGATTGATCCAACAACAGGAAAGAAGCGCAGGGTGCAGGAGTCTGAGAAGCTCGGGTCAGTAAAGGTAATGACCAAAACTCAGGCAAAGCAAGAACTCGCGAAACTGCTGGTAAAGAAGCTCGGCATCACGGGTGATTCACAAACAACCGTCAAAGGCTTCGCCGAGCAGAGATGGAAAGTGTTGCATGAGGGACGCTGGAGAACCAGCACTAAAGCAACGAACGAAGAATTACTAGAGATCATCTTCGACCGCTTTGGCAACTTGCCCATCGCGGATGTCGACTCCGTACAGCTAACAGCGTGGCTGAACGAGTTGGCCAAAAAACGGAGCCGGTCTGTCATTCTGCACCTGCGCCATTTCGTGCGCTCAATTTTTGGTGAGGCTGAAGCGCAGAGGTATATCGATACAAACCCGGCGCGGCATCTGGCTGCGCCTAAGACGCGCCCACCGAAACGACCGTTTCTGCAATTCGAGCAGATGCGCAAGCTGATTAAAGAGGCTAAAGCATTTGGCGTGCCTACCAAAGAATGGCTATTCTTGCAGATCGTATTTGGGACTGCGATGCGCCCAAGTGAAGCGCTGGCCCTACGTTGGCGTTCTGTCGATCTGAAGACTCGTGTGCTTACTGTGAGTGAGAGTGTCTACCGCGGCGTCATCCGCGAATTCACAAAAACCGAGGAGGAGCCAGAGCGGTTGCTTCTGCCTGAGTACATAACCCAAGCCCTGGCGGAGGTGTACGCACAGCGCGAGCCGAACGACGATGAATTCATATTTGGCACTTCTGCGAACACACCGATACACAAAGAGAACTGGCTCAGACGAAACCTTCAGCCAATAGCAGATCGCGCGAAGATTGGCAAACTGAACTACCAGAAGCTTCGACGTAGCACAGCAACACATCTCAGTCGGCATGGTGATCCGCGCACAATCCAAGCGGTGCTCAGACACAAGCGGCTCAGCACGACAACTGGCATCTACATGATGCAGCTCGACGATGCTGTTCGAGAGACTATCGAGTCTTTTGGAGAAGCCCTCAACGCTCCCGATGCGAAATAGCAGACACGCAAGAGAGCCGGAATTCGGCAATGGACGCTAGCCTTCATGCGTATACCGTTCGTTATCTCAAACTCGGGCACGATGTCCTACATCCAGATGGATAGCCGACGGTTATCGGCTCCCGACCCGTTGGTCACCTGAGCAACGGTTCATGACCTAAGCGGATACCTCTTTTTCTAATTTCAGACATCGGAAAGGGGCCTAGGCATTGGAGCCAAAGCAAAGGAACCATTGCAAAGGGGCATTGCAAGCGCCTTTGCCAATTGTAAACATGGAATACCATGCGTCAATGCTGGGTCTCTTCACTTTTTGCCCGGTTCCCCTCCGGTGTCGTGGCCTGGACCAAAGCCCATTGGAACCCCGTGGACGAACTGTTCATCCTCTGCGTTATCTTTACGATCCCCGCCAGCCAAGTGGCGAGGGTTCCCACAAGCTGGATTTTTGCAAAGTAGATGGCTGACGAACGGAGCTTCTGGGAACATATCCGATTCCCGCGCCAGAATGTAACGGACGCGATGAGTCCTAGTGTTGGAACCGTCCATCGAAAACCTGCCGTGTCCGTCTTCCCAAAATGGACCTAACCATAGATGGCATCCATTCTCATGCCCTACTGACCAGTTTTCCCAGAATCGTGCTGCGTTGTCCGGGTTGGAGAACCATTGCAGAAGCGCCGCGTAGTTGACTGCCATTGGTTGACCGTACGGAGCTATCCTTACGCCGTCCAGAAAGGGTGTCAGTGAGCATAGTCACTAGGAATAGGTTCGAAAATGGTCGCCGAGGCAAGGAAAGGGCCACGCTTGTAAAATCGCCTGAATCCCCCGGCAACGTGGTTTTGAGTGTAATTGATTCCATGACAATGTCGGCTCCAGTGCCCGAGTAAAGTTGGTGGTGCTAAGCCAACCAACAGGCTCGGAGAAAGGAGCCGAACATGCTGGTTATAGGTTGTGATTATCACCCGAGCTTTCAACAAATTGCTTTT
>Ga0126376_10002544_pt1 | contig 10354 bp, 9 predicted proteins | sample PanSoiMetPlot_15_FD_92760 | JGI IMG/M metagenome (GOLD analysis project Ga0126376, IMG submission 92760) | Tropical forest soil microbial communities from Panama - MetaG Plot_15 | ecosystem: Environmental > Terrestrial > Soil > Tropical forest > Bulk soil | place: Panama | collected 2016-02-17 | reverse complement strand
GCGCTTCGCTGCCGCGCGCGATCAGGGTCGGCCCGCCGTGGTTCAGGCCGACGAAGAGCGTCGACGGCTCGTATGCGCCCGCGCGCGCGAACTCCTCGTACCAGATGAGCTGCTGCATCAGGCTGGCGCCGCGGCCGCCGTATTCCTTTGGCCACGATATGCCGGCGTAACCAGCCTCGAACAAGGTGCTTTGCCAGGCGCGATCGAACTCGCTGCGCGTCTTCAGGTCGTGCTCGGGTGGCTGCGTCTTCGGCGCGTTCTGCGACAGCCAGGCGCGCACCTCGTCGCGAAAGCGCTCTTCCTCTGGGGTGAATTTGATGTCCATCGCCGGTGGTAGTTACGTGGGCGGGAGAGCGGGCGCAAGCCGACCGGTCCAGGCCGCGCGCCCACGCCTCTCGTCGCCGCACCGGGTCGCTCTCCGCTCGCGAACCTCGACTCACGCGAACAGGAATGCCCCGCCGTCCAACATGAACGTCTGACCGGTCAGGTACCGGCAGGCGTCGGAGCAGAGGAACAGGACCACCGGGGCGATGTCGTCCTCGGGATCGCCGAGGCGGTCGATGGGGCGGTCCATGACCAAGGTGCGGCCCTGCTGGGCCGCGCGCTCGACCCCTTCGTTGCCGCGCTTCGACGCGGCGCCGGGACAGAAGCAGTTGACGACGATGCCGTACTGGCCCCACTCGCGCGCCGCGGTGCGCGTGAGCGCGCGGATCGCCTCCTTCGACATGTTGTAGGCGCCGTAGCCGTACAGGCCGACGATGCCGGCCGCGGAGCCGACGTTGACGATGCGTCCCCACCCGCGCGCCCGCATGTGCGGCAGGACAGCCTGCATCGCCCACAGCGTGCCGAGCGGGCCGGAGCGGTAGAACACGTCGGCATCATCGGCGGCGATGGTCTCGACCGGTGCCTGCGGGCGAAACGTCTGCGCGTTGTTGACCAGCGCATCGATGCGGCCGAAGCGTGCTGCGGTGGCCGCGACCATCGCGTCGATCGACGCTTTGTCGCTCACGTCGCACACCACGCCGAGGCTCTCGACGCCGAGCGCCGTGAGCTCATCGACGGTGCGCTGCATGCGATGCTCCTTCCACTCGGCGACGACGATCCGCGCGCCGTTCTTGCCGAGATGGAGCGCAATGCCGCGCCCGATCCCCTGCCCTGCCCCCGTAACGATCACGACCCGATCGCGAACTCCGTGCTCGGTCACGGCAACCTCCTCCGTTGCAACACCAAGTACACCAAGCCACGGAATCGACACCACGCCTGGAGGGCAGCGCGCCGTCGCCGGGGCAGGGCGCGAGAGCTCTACTGTCCGTTGCCGGTCAGGTTCCACGCAGGCGCTGCCGGACCTCCTCGAATCGCCCGGCATAGAACAGCTCGCTGACAGCGCCGACGCGCTGCAAAGCCTGCGCCGGTGCCGTGCGCAGTGCTTCCATCACGGCGCTCAGATACGCGCCGCGTGCCTCGTCGTAGCTCGCCGGCAGCGGTGGGCGCAGGGCGTCACGCTCCGGCAGCGTGGGAAACGGCGCGTGTGGCTCACACTGATACCAGTAGGCCACCGACGCGTACTCATTGGCGAAGTTGTTGGCGTGGCCGTGCTCGACGGTCCAGCGCAGCGAGCGCGTGAAGCGGATCGGATCGCCCACGAACCAGCGATAGGCGCCGACCAGCCCGGCGTAGTCGGGCGACTCGATGAGATGGAAGCCCGAATACGGCCCGGCATACTCCTGCGAAGGGCACGCGCCGCCGCCGAAGATCTCCTCGGTGCCGGTGCCGTGGATCGACGGCGGCCAGGCCTCGCCGTCGATGAAGACCATGTCGTCGCCCTCGCCGTACCAGCCGCCGGCGACGTTGTTGATCTGCAGCAGCAGGCCGACCATCTGGCCGGCGCCGGCCGCCTCGAGCGCGACGTAGTTCTCGGCGCCGTCGAGGTTCACCCCGTCATGCAGCTGCACGTTCGGATGCGGTCCGATCGCGACGGTGGGCTTTTCCTGCCGCCACTGGGCATGGAAGCGCAGCGCGTCGGGCGGCAGCGCATCGTCGTAGCTCTCGTACTCGATGTGGTACCAGAGCGCCGGAAACACTCCGCCCAGCGTGCGCTCGCCGCGATGCTCGAGGGTGATGCGCGCGTGGTGCGCGAACGGCATTGGGAAGTATGCGTTCAAGCCGTGCGACCCGCCGAAGCCCGGGTTGACCGCCGTCAGCGCACTGCGCACGAGGCGAATGCGCGCATGCGGCAGAGCGAAGAAGTCGCCGAGCGGCACCTCGACGGACGGCGTCGCTTCGCCGTCCCAATAGCAGCGCAGTATTGCGTCGCGGTAGTCCGTCAGCTCGGGAAACACCATGCCGCAGTAGATGTGCGTGATGCAGCCCGGTCCGTCGTGCTCGAGCAGGACCGCCGTCTCGCCCGCGCCGACCGTGATGAAGTCGTGGTTGCCGCCGCGCCGATCCCACGACGACGCGCGCCGGCTGCGCGCGCCGGTGAGGGTACAGAGGGAGCGCAGCGGATGGGTGTCCAACGGGTGATGTGCCATGGCGCGATCTACCACCAAGTACACCAAGTTCACCAAGGCCGGGATTGACAGCGGTCCGATAGCCCCGCCGGTGTTCTTGGTGGCCTTGGTGTCGAAAGCGCTCTCGTGTAGACCGGCGGCGTGGCGGATGACGCGCATCACTATCTCGATCGCTTTCGGCTCGATGGCCGCACGGCGTTGATCACCGGCGCGAGCCGCAACATCGGCGCCGCGATCAGCCGCGCGTTCGCCGAGGCCGGCGCCAACCTGGTCATCAACGCGCGCGGCGCCGAGGCGCTCGATGTGTTTGCGCAGTCGGTGCGCGAGCGCTTCGGCGTCCAGGTCACGCCGATTGCCGCCGACCTTGCCCAGCCGGCAGAGCGGGCGCGGCTGATCCGAGAGATCGAGCGCCGCGTCGGCGGGATCGACGTCCTGGTGAACAACGCCACCGCCGGCGGGCGGCCCGACACCGGACTGGCGACGACACCGGAGATCTGGCGCGGAGCCATGGAGGTCAACGTCGCCACGCCGTTCGAGCTCTGCCGGGCGTTCATTCCGGGCATGCGGTCGCGCGGCCACGGCGCGGTGATCAACGTGCTCAGCACGGCCGCCTTTGCTGTCGTGCCACCGATGCTCGCCTACGGGGCGATGAAGTCGGCGCTGTGGACGATGACCAAGTATCTCGCGCGCGAATGCGCCCCCGAGGTGCGGGTCAACGCGATCTGTCCGGGCACCGTGCAGGAGGGCGGCGCGATGAAGGTGCCGACCTGGTCGAAGCTGCTGCCGCTCACCGCGCTCGGTCGCGTCGGCGATTCGAACGAGCTCGCCGGCGCCGCGCTGTTCCTCGCCTCCGACGCGTCGAGCTACACGACCGGACAGGTGCTCTTCGTCGACGGCGGCAGAGTCATGCTGCCGTAGGGCCCTGGAGGGCCGCGCTCCCGCGCGGCCGTAGCGCCGCGGAGCGGCGCTCAGACATAGAAGGAGCCGCGATTCGCGCGGCTACGGCGTTGCGGAGCAGCGCCCTCCAGGAATCATGCAACCGTCGGCGCAGCGAGGCGCGAGCGCAGCACAGCGTAGATCGTCGCGTCGTGCGACTGGCCGTGCGTGTAGAGGCGGTCGTGCGCGACGCCCTCGCGCAGCGCTCCCACCTTCTCCGCCACGCGGCAGCTGGCGTGGTTGCCGACCGCCACCAGGATCTCGAGGCGCACGAGCTCCGTCTCGCGGAAGGCGAAGGCGATGAGCTCGCACACGGCGCGCGTGGCCACCCCTCTGCCGGCCGCCGAGGTGCGCACCCAGTAGCCCAGATTCGCGACCCGGTGCTCGCGCCGGAGTTGGTTGAGACCGCAGCCGCCGAGCAGACGGTCGCGTTCGTCCGCGACGATGAAGTTGTACTCGACATCCTGGTCCCAGGCCGTGGTGCAGTGGTCGATCCACGCCTCGCTCTCCTCGAGCGAAAAGCCGGGATGGCACCACGGCATCCACGGAAACACCTGCGCGGTCGATTCGAGCGCGGCGTCGACGAGCGGTTGCGCATCGCCGGGCTGGTAGCGGCGCAGCCGAACAGCCGGACCGCTGCTCATCCGATCAGACCACCCCTCTGGTGCGCTGCAGCGCACCCTCCTGACGCCACATGTAGCAGGAGTCCACATAACCGCCGGTCTCGCCGATGGCCGACGTATCAGCCAGCCGCATCATCCACAGGTCGAGTGCCGCGAAGCACTGGATGAGTGCCGGCGCGAGCATCAGCAGCGCGTCGCGCAGCGGCGCGTCATCGCCCGGGTCGGCAAACTCACGCAGGAGAGCGCCGGTCACGCCCGGACGCAACGAGACACCAACCAGCGGCGCTACGCGCGCAGCGCGCGAAATCCATTCCGCCTCGACGAGGTTCGCCGGCGTGCGCCGCCGCTCGCTGGCTTCGATCGTCTGCACGCCCAGGTCGGGTACGGTCACAGTCGCGCTGAGCGTGATCTCGCGTTGCTCGGCCATACGCTCCATCGGCCGGGCCAGGGGCGGCGCGGGCGCAAAGTGCAGGTCGTTGAGCTGAGCGGTGAGCAGTAGACGACCGGGCTCGAGCTCGTAGCCATCGACCGTTACATCGCGGCGAAAGATGCGCTCCCCATCGCGGCGCGCGGGGGCGTCGCCGTACACGCGCCGATCGGCGGCGAACGCCCACAGCGCAGTTGGCCCGAGCAGGTGTGCGAGCGTGAGGATGTGCGAGCAGCCGCGCGGTCCGCCAATTTCGCTGCTCAGGCCGCGCGCGTAGCCGTCATCCAGCGACATCCCCGCGAGATTGGGGACGCGGCCGATCAGATCGCGGCAGCTCTCGCCACCGGTCGCGGCCGAGGCCTCGAAGGCGACGTTCGGCATCTGGGCGTCGAGCTGCACGATGCGGCTGGCGGCGCGGTCGAGCACGCCATCGAGCCGCATGTGATGAATGATGCCGGTGCCCTGCAGGTCGCCGCCGACCGGTGCGAAACCGCGCTTGCGCAGGTCGAGTACGTAGGCCGCGAACGCCACCTGCGGCGGGGCGGCGTGGGCGAGCGTGACGGACAGCGAGCGCGTGTGCAGGGGGTGGCCACTGACACTCAGCATGGTACCCCAACCTATCTCGTCCCCGCGGTTGTCGCGCAAGCAGTCACAGTCGCCTTCCGTTCGCACTCGATCCGGAATCCGAACCCGATCCCGATCCCGACCCCGATGCATACGAGCCATCGTGCCTGCGCGTTATTTCATTCGGGGTCGGGATCGGGTTCGGGATCGGGATCGGGTTCGCTTTCGACGGTGACTCTTCAGATCAGAAGCGAATGTTGATAGCTCAGGCAAGCGGAGGGGATCCCAATGACACAACGGGCATTCAAAGACGTCCGCGGCGCTGGTGCCGAGAGCGGGGCGGCGCTGCCGGTCGACCGCTTCATGCAGGGCCTGGAAGCGCTGCAAGCCGAGATCGCCACCGAGAAGAACCGCGTCTGGGAGCGTGTCGCCGATGGCACCCTCTCGCTCCCGCTGCTGAAGCGGCTCGCCAAGGAGTATTACTTCCTCGGCAAGTGGTACACGTGCGAGTTCGGCAGCATCGTGTCGAACGCGCCCGACGTCGACGCGCTCGATCTCGGCTCGAGCGAGCACTTTCAACACTGGACGCAGAACCTGGCCGACGAAACCGGCTATGCCGGCGATCGCAATCACGTCGACATGAAAGTCGAGTGGGCGCGCGCGCTCGGCGTCACCGATCAGGAGCTGCTCGACTACCGGCCGCTGCCCGAAACCGTCGGCTCCGTGTTCACGACGCTGTACTACATGCGCCGCTCGTACGAAGAGGGGCTCGCCGCCTTCGGCTGGGCCGGCGAACGCTTCGCCGCCTCCACCAACTACGCTCGCATGATGTACGAGGGCATGCGCGACCACTACGGACTCGAGGTCGAGAACTTCAAGGTGCACGCCTACGCCGAAGCCGACCACGGCAACGCCGCCGATTTCCTGCTGCGCCAGGTCGCGGCCACCGCCGGGCAGCAGCGCCGCATCCGCCGTGCGGTGGAGCATGTGCTGCTCTGCCGCAACGCGCGCACGGCGGCCCTCAACCGCTGGCTGGACGAGCCGGGCGCGCTGCGCACACGCCGCTGAGCGCGTTGCGGAGTCGACAGTTGACAGTCGAGAGTTGAGAGTCACTGAGCGACCGACTCTCTGCAACTCTCAACCGTCAACTCTCAACTGTTAACTGTCGACTCCAGTGATCACCCGTGCGGCTCCGGCGGCGGCCCATGTGGCACGTCCAGCACCGCCTGTTCCGCCGCGTCCATCGCCGCGATTGCAGCCTCGTTGACGGTCACATGGACGTTGGTCAGTGCCGTTGCATACAGCTTCGACGCCCGACGCAAGCGCTCCTCGCGCATCAGCTGCTGACGGATACTGTTGCGCAGCTCGGTCAGCGGCCGCAGCTGCGAGGGATGGCCTTCGAGGCGCTTGACGATGTAGATGCCGGAGCCGGTGGTGATCAGGGGGGAGATTTGCCACGGGTTGTCAACCGCGAAAATCTTCTCGACCAGCGATTTTTCGAAGCGCGGGTGCGGCTCGCCCTCGGTGAGCCAGCCGATGTCGCCGCCCTGCGCGCGTGACTCCGGGTCGTCGGAGTACTGCTTCGCCAGCTCGGCGAACCCGGGGGAGGGACTCTGCGCGAGCTGGCGCGCGCGCTCGGCTTTCTGCTGCCGCGCCTGCCGTTCCTCGTCGGTCGCATTGGCCGGCACCTCGACGAAGATGATGGCCGCGTGGATCGATTCCGGCGCGGTGAAATCCGCAATGTGGGAGCGGTAGTAGTCTTCGATGTCGCCGTCCGAGACCTGCAGCTCTGCAAGCGGTTCGTCGATCGTGTCGCGCTGGTACTTGTCGGCCAGCAACCGGTTGATGGCGCGATGCACCTCCGGATTGTCGGGATAACCGGCCTTCTGGGCATTGCTGGCCAGCACGTCGGTACGAATCATGTCCTCGAGCAATGCCCGTCGCTGGCGCGGGGTGGTAAAGTTGGCCTCGCCTCCGCGGCGGACCACCTCGGCCTGAAATTCCTGCACCGTGATGGGATGGTCGTCGACCACCGCCAGCAGCTGGCTCGGACCCTTATTGCCGCGCAGATAGCCGGTCGCGACCTGCGCGGCGACGACCACCAACCCGCCCAGAAGAGCGGCGCTGGCCACCGTAAGATGACGATTCCATCGGAATCGCATGGCACCCTCCACCCCACGGTTCTTTCATCACCCCTCGGCTCCTCGCCGAAACTATCGCCCCCAAGATTCAAGAACCGCACGCCACGGTCAAGCTTCATGTGGCGGCACCTCCCGCGGGCGCCGGGGAGGGGGGGCCTGCCTAGTCCCCACCCGGCGTCATTCCGCCTTGTGGCACACCGCCTCGATGTTGTTGCCGTCGGGGTCGAGAATAAACGCACCGTAGTAGGTCGGGTGGTATTCCTGTCGGAGCCCCGGCACGCCATTGTCACGCCCGCCGGCGGCCAGAGCCGCATAGTAGAAGGCGTCCACCGTCGCCCGATCTGCGGTGGTGAACGCGACGTGCACCGGGCCGTTGGGCTGACCTTGGGAAATCCAAAAGTCGGGCTTCCCTTGGGCGCCGAAGCCGGCGACCGAGCCGCCGAACTCCATGAGCAGTGAATACCCCAGCGGCCCCAGTGCGGCCTCGAAGAAGCGCTTGCTCCACTCGTAGTCCGCCACCCGCAAACCGACGTGATCGAGCATCTCCGGCCTCCTTGGCTTTGTCAGTGAGCTTCCATTTTGAGATCAGCGCGGGCGCGATGGAAGGCGGGCGCACTGCGCAAGTCGGGTCGAGCCCGACCCCGATCCCGAACCCGGCTGCAATTGAGCGGTCCCATCGGGATCGGGGTCGGGATCGGGGTCGGGATCGGGAACTGCTGTCCCTGGACTGCGCCGAGGCACCCCTGGTAGGACCGTCGTTACCCAGACGCGATTCACTGACGGGGCAGCCATGAAGAACGGGATGCTGGTCGCCGACTGCGACATGCACATCTTTGAACCGCCGGACCTCTGGCAGCGCTATATCGATCCGGCCTACCGCCACGCCGCTCCGGTCGGGCTCACCGAGATGCGGCGCGACATGCGCGTGAAGGTGAAGTCGCACGTCATCCTGCGCATGGGGGCGGTGCGCCCCGTCAACCCCGCCTCCGGCGGCGCCTGGAAGTCTTCGCACGACTCCGCCTATGCACACGCCGAGGCGCGCAACTGGGATCCCACGTCGCAACGCGAAGCGATGGATGCCGAAGGCATCGACGTCGCGGTGCTGTTTCCCACCCGCGGCCTGTTCGTGCTCGGCCTCGACACGCCGCAGCAGATGGGCAACGACGGGCTCGAACCCGACTTCGCCGCCGCCATCGCGCGCGCCTACAACGATTGGATGCGCGACTTCTGCGCCGAAAATCCCGGCCGCATGGTCGGCTGCGGCATGGCCGCGCCGCACGACGTCACGCACGCCGTCGCCGAGACGCAGCGCTGCGTCGAGCAGCTCGGCTTCAAGGCCATGTTCCTCGCGCCCGGCGCGGTCAACCGGCGCCCCTGGCACGACCGCTACTACGACCCGCTGTGGGCCGAGTGCGAGCGGCTCGACGTCCCGATCTGCTTTCACGGCGGCGGCCAGAACTTCCTCAAACCCGATTTCTCGCTCGAGGTGCTCGACAAGCTGATGATGTGGCACACCTTCAGCCAGCCGCTCGGCATCATGACCGTGCTGGTCAGCCTCACCGCCGGCGGCGTGTTCGAACGCTTCCCGCGCCTGCGCGCCGGCCTGCTGGAAGGCAACTGCTCGTGGGCGCCGTGGCTCCTCTACCGGCTGGACGAGCACTACGAATGGCTGGGCGGCTTCGAGGCGCCGGACCTGCGGATGAAGCCGTCGGAGTACTTCGTGCGCAACTGCTTCCTCGCGGTCGAGGCGGACGAGGAGACGGTCGACCAGTACGTCGCGACATTCGGCGACGACAACCTGGTCTTTTCGACCGACTACCCACACGCCGATTCGAAGTATCCCAACGCCGTCGACGCGTTCCTCAAGCTGCCGCTGTCGGCAGCATCGCAGCGCAAGATTCTGTGGAGCAACTTCAGCCGGCTGTACGGTATTGCGGCCCCCGCAACTGCGACTGTATCCGAACTAGCATGAGAAAGACTTTCACCGCAGAGGACGCAGAGGACGCAGAGGTGCGCAGAGAAGAACTCTCGGATTGTCCTCTCTGCGCACCTCCGCGTCCTCCGCGTCCTCTGCGGTAATTCTTCTTCTTGGGGTTGATATGAAGATCGTTGACGCCGACGGGCATGTCGCCGAGGGCACGACGCTGGCCGTGGAAGCGATGCAGCGCTGGCCGCAGCACATCAAACCGCGCACCGACGGGCGGCCCAGTCTGATGATCGAGGGCCGGCACTATCCCGAAGACGAAGGCCCCGGCGCGGGCTGCCCGCCCGAGCACGGGCTCAGCCGCGTGGAGGGCATCAACTGGGCCACGGCCGACGGCGTGCTGAAGGACGCCGACCGCGACCACATCGACACCATGGTCCTCTATCCGAGCTTCGGCCTCTGCGCGCCGAGCATCGAGGACCGCGACTTCGCCATCGGCTTCGCACGGCTCTATAACCAGTGGATCGCCGACTACTGCAAGTCGACCGGCGGGCGGCTGCGCGGCGTGGCGGTGACGCCGATCGAGCACGGCGCGGTGGCGATCGACATCATGCGCGAGGCGAAGACGCAGGGTCTGGTGGCCACGATGGTCCCGCCAGCGTTGAAGACGCGCAACCTCGATCATCCAGATCTGGACCGCTTCTACAGCGTCGCCGAAGAGCTCGACATGCCGCTCGGCGTGCACGGCGCGCCCGGCATTCACATGCCGAAGATCGGCATCGATCGCTTCACCAACTACATCCAGGTGCACTGCATCAGCTTTCCGTTCGACCAGATGACGGCGATGACCGCGCTGGTCAGCGGCGGCGTGTTCGATCGCCACCCGAAGCTGCGCGTCGCCTTCCTCGAAGCCGGCGTCGGCTGGGTGCCGTTCTTCATCGACCGCATGCACGAGCACTTCGAGAAACGCGGCGACTGGATCCCCAACGGCTGGCAGCGCGACCCGCAGGAGTACCTCGCCGCCGGCAACATCTGGGTCAGCTGCGAGCCCGAAGAGCCGATTCTGCCCGGCGTCATCGACGTGCTCGGCGCCGACTTCATCATGTTCGCCAGCGACTACCCGCACTGGGACGGCGACTGGCCGGAGAGCACCAAGCACCTGCGCACCCGCCGCGACATCAGCGAGGACGCGCGCGCCAAGATCGGCGGGCTGAACGCGCAGCGCTTCT
>Ga0126376_10002543_pt1 | contig 10356 bp, 7 predicted proteins | sample PanSoiMetPlot_15_FD_92760 | JGI IMG/M metagenome (GOLD analysis project Ga0126376, IMG submission 92760) | Tropical forest soil microbial communities from Panama - MetaG Plot_15 | ecosystem: Environmental > Terrestrial > Soil > Tropical forest > Bulk soil | place: Panama | collected 2016-02-17 | reverse complement strand
CGCCGGTGATGCCGCCGCCGCACAGGCACAGTGCCTTGCGCCCGCCCGGGTGAGGCTCGGTTCCGGCAACCAGCAGACCGCCCACGATACGATCGTATCACGAGCCGGCACGTACGCTTACAAGAACAGAGCGTGCAGCGCGCGCGCCAGCGGCTCCACGGCCGCGGGCCGGACCAGAAAAGTCAGGCGCAGGGGCGAGCTGTCCAGGCCCAGGATCTCGATACCCGCGCGCGCGGCCTCCGCCAGCGCGCGGGCGGTCTCGCCGGCCGGAGCCAGCCCCGTGCCCACGACCGAAACTGCGGCCACGTCCTCGTCGATGACGAGCCGGTCTCCGAAATGGGCCCGCAGCGCCTCGCGCAAGGCGACCCAGTCGGGCACATCGTCGCGCGAGAACACGGCCACCGCGCCGTCGCCGTCGTCGTCGAGGCGCCAGAGCGCCACCCGAGCCTCGCCCAGCCGCGCACCCAGCTCCACCGCCTGCGCGCGCAGCCGCAGCCGCACCAGGTTTTTGCCGCAAGCGACTCCGCACGCGCGCGCCCCGGTGCCGTCGGGTCCCACGCGGGTCCCGCCGCCGTCCGTGTGGGTCGCACGCGCCCAGATCGTGATGCCGGCCTTGCGCGCCCACTCCACCGCCTGCGCATGCAGCACCTTGGCGCCGTGCTCGGCCAGCTCCTGCATTTCGTCGAACGACAGCGCCTCCAGCCGCCGCGCTTCCGGAACCAGATGCGGGTCGGCCGTATACACGCCGTCCACGTCCGAGCAGATCTCGCAATACGAGGCGCCCAGCGCGGCCGCCAGCGCCACCGCGGTGGTGTCCGAGCCGCCGCGGCCGAGCGTCGTGATCTCGCGCTTGTACGACATGCCCTGAAACCCGGCCACGATCACGATCTTGCCCCGCTCGAGCTCGTCCTGGATGCGGACCGGCCGCACCTCGATGATGCGCGCGCCCGAGTGCCGATCGTTGGTCATGATGCCGGACTGCGAGCCGGTGAACGAGATGGCCTCCAGGCCCCGCTTCTCGATCGCCATGGCTAAAAGCGCCATCGCGATGCGCTCGCCGGTCGACAGCAGCATGTCCAGCTCGCGACGCGGCGGCGCCTCCGTGATCTGGCGCGCCAGCGCGATCAGCTCGTCGGTGGTCTTGCCCATGGCCGACACCACCACACACACCCGCTTGCCCTCGCGCGCCGTCCGCACCACTCGCTCGGCCACCCGCTCGAGCCGGGGCAGGTCGGCCACCGAGCTGCCGCCATATTTCTGAACCACGATGTCGAGCCCCATCACCTCCTTTATACGTTCCCTGGCGTCGGGAACTCAACTTGGCTAGACTCTCAGGATGCGAATTGCCTTTGCAGCCGGATGCTTGCTGCTGGGCTGCGCGACCACGCATTTGCCGGGCGCGACCGAATCCGCGCCCCCTGTGCCCTCGATCACGAGCGACGACGAGTTCGCCGACGCCCGCGCCGAGTACACGGCGCTGCCAGCGGGTGCGCGCGGTCGGGCGGCCTGGCGAAACGCGCTGCTCGCTTACCTGATCCCGCGCGTGCAAGAACAGCTGGCCCGCAAGGCGGACGATGCGGTCGACCTGTACCGAAGCGCCTGCCTGCTCTGGGACGCCGATGAGCTGGCAAAGCCGGACGCGCCCCCCGAGCTGGCGCGCCTGGGCGGCGAGATTGCGCGTCTTTACGCCATGCGGGGCGCCGAGGAGCCGGTGGTGCTGGGGCTGTCGGTGCAGGCCACGCTCGATGAAAAGAAGCGCAAGGAGTGGGAGGAGCGCCTCCGCTGGATCGACGAGTTCGAGACCGGGGCCGGCGGCCCGTCGCGCCGCTGGAGCAAGGTGATCGAGGCGCTCGAGGGGACCGTGCGCGTGTGGCCGGCGCCCATCGTGATCGACCGGCTGTCCACGCTCTATCTCGAGCGGCACCAGGCGCTCCTGCGCGCCATCCGCCGCGGCTCCAAGGGCGGCGCCACCGAGATGGTCGAGGGTCAGGAGGCTGGCTCCACACACACCGCCTACAAGCTGGCGGCCTTGTATCTGCGCATCGGCAAGCCGGAGCGCGCGCAAGACGTGCTGGGCCAGGTGGCCGACCAGCCGGGCGACGATCCGCTGCTGCGGCAGCTGATCGCGCGCGCTCTCAAGACCGACAAGGCGGGCGACCTCATCGATCTGGCCAAATACTTCATCCGCGAGGATCCAGCCGATCGCGAGGTCGCGATGCGGATCTGTGGCAACGCGGTGCTGCGCTTCCCCAAGGATCCCGATCCCAGGATCTGCGCGGCCGAGATGGCGGTGTCGACCATGGCGGCGCGGGCGCCGCTGGCCATCCGGCTGCTCGGCGACGCGGTCAAGCTGGCGCCGGCGGAGCGCCCGCCGGTCGAGATGCTGGCCAAGCTGCGCCTGCTGCGCCTGCAGTCGCGCCTGGGCGAGGAGCGTGCACGCGTCGACGCGGTGCTGCCGGAGGCGCAAGACCTGGCGCGCTTCGTCGAGGACAAGCAGAAGCAGCTCCCAGGTGGGCGGCCGCTCAGCCCGGATGCGGCCGACGTGTGGCTCGAGATCGGGCAGGGTTACTTCAACGCGGGCGCGTCCGCCGAGGCCGAGCAGTACATCAAGCGCTCGATCGATATGCGCGCGAGTTGGAAGGCCTTTCATCAAATGGGCGTTCTGCGCATGAAGCATGCCCAGTTCGACGACGCGCTGGCGCTGTACGAGCGGGCGCTGGCCGCGCCCAGCTCGCTGCGCGAGAGCGTGGACGCGCGCGCGACCGTGCTGCGCGACAAGGCGGAGGCGCTCGATCGCGCGGGCCGCAGCGCCGAGGCCAAGGCGGCCCGCGAGGCCGCGCGCGAGGCCTGGTCGCAGGTTCTGTCTCTGGTCCAGAACCCGGGCGAGGCGGCGCGTGCGCAGATCGAGCTGGGCCGTTTGCTCTACGAGCTGGGCCGGCGGCGCGACGCCATCGACGCGTTCGAAAAGGCGATCGATTTCGCACCACAGCGGCCCGAGACCTACGCCGACGTGATTGCGTTTCTGGTGCCGCGCGGGCATCTGCACGAGGCGCTCGATGCCTATCACCGCGCGCTGGGACGCGCCGACATCAGCGAATACATCAAGGTCTACTCGTCGCTGTGGGTGCTCGATCTGGCGGCCCGGCAAAAAGAGTCGCCGGATCCGCTGGCCGAGCAGTTTCTGCGCGGCGTGGAAGGGCCCAAGTGGTACGACGACCTGGCGCGCTGGGCCTCGGGCCGGCTGACCTGGCAGCAGCTGATCGGCAAGGCCGACACGCCGGGCAAGCAAGCAGAAGCGTATTTCTACCAGGCCCAGCGCCTGCTCGCGGGCGGCCGAACGGACGAGGCGCGCGAGCTGTGGCGCAAAGTCCTGGCCACCGACATGATGGCATTCTTCGAGTTCGAGATGGCCGACTACTACCTGCGCAAGGGTGCGCCCGGCAAGGCACCGCCCATCCCGCCCGCTGATCGGCCCGACAAGAAGCCGGTCGGCGACGCCATCTGATCCTTGCCCCATTCGGCTCTTAGACAATCAGTTCTCTGCGTTCTCTGCGTTCTCTGCGGTGAATTCTTCTTTGGCTGCCGTGGCGGCACGGTGGCGCGGCCGCCGGCGCCCCCGCCGAAGGGACGCTTCGCGCACGCGCTGAGCTCGCATGCGCCGCTAGGCTGTCCGAGCTGCCACGAGCCACGCCCGCCCGGCCACGAAGCCTGCGTTCGCTGCCACGCGCAAAGCTTTGAGCCGGTGGCGCTGGCGACGGCGGACCGGTTGGGAGCTTTCTGCGCGGGCTGCCACCAGCCGCGCTTCGTGCGCACGCTGCCCGCGCGCTTTTCGCATCGGCTGCATATGGACCGGGGGCGCATGGAACAGCAGGTGGGCTTTCATCCGGCGTGCGAGGACTGCCACGCGCTCGCCGCCGCCGCGCCGGCCCAACGCAGCTTCGCCACCCACGAGGCCTGCGCGCGCTGCCACGAGCAGAATGCAAGCCCGCACATGACCGACTGCGCAAGCTGCCACGATCCGGCGGGGGTGCCGGCCCCGGTCGGCCGTCGCTTCATCCGCGCCGATCTGCACTTCTCGCACGCGGCCCACGAGTTCGATCGAGTCGGACGGGCCATCCCGTGCGTGGGCTGTCACGACCACGCGGCCGACGCTCGGACGCCCGAGGCCATCGTCGCGCCCGCGATGACCCGCTGCACGCAATGCCACGAGGACAGGCGGCAGTCGCCGCAGGCGGCGCGCATGAGCCAGTGTGGCCTCTGCCACCTGCTCACGACCGAGGGCCTGGCGCCGCGCAGCCATCAGCTGGGCACGCTGGCGCCCGACGACCACACGCTGGTGTTCCGACGCGACCACGCCGACTCGGCGCGCGCGGCCGGCGCTCGCTGCGCACAGTGCCACCAGGGACTCTCGGGCAGCGTTCGCGACTCATGCCAGGAATGCCACGCGGTCATGCGGCCGCGCGACCACGGCGTCACCTGGCGCGAGCAGGATCATGGTCTGGAGGCAGCGGCTGCACGCGCCCGGTGCGTGGCCTGCCACCTGGCCGATTTTTGCGAGTCCTGCCACAGCGTGCCGCCGCGCTCGCATCTGCCGCGCGCCGAGTGGGCGATCGGCCACGGCCGGGTGGCGCGGCTCGAGCTGCGCGCCTGCTTCGCCTGCCACACCTTCGAGGGCCGCGGCAGCGCACCGGGCTGCGCGGCCTGCCACGCGCGAGGCATCCGATGAGCGCGCCGGAGCTGGTGCTGGTGCTGGCGCTGGCGCTCGGGCTGACGCCGCCGGCACCGGTGGATCTGACGGTGCATGATGTACCGTCGAGGCCGGTTGCGCCCGGGCTGGCCATGCGCAATCTGCACCCAGCGGCCAGCGGCGGCGCTGCTGCGAGCGCGAGCGCAGGCACGAGCTCGAGCGCGCCCTCGACCGGAAGCGCGCCCAACGCGGCCCCGGCGCGCGACGAGGCGTCGCCCGAGATCCACTACCGCTTCAACGTCGGCTACGGCACCGACAACGGACGCGCGACCGGTGCCGACGCTGCCACCGGGTTTCGCGGCGATCCGCAGCGCACCCTGCTGCGCACCTACCTGTTCGGCGACGCCACCTTTGGGGCCCGCGGCCTGCCCACGCCCTCGCTCAATTCTTACTTCGCGGCCGCCTATTACTACGATTTTCTCGGCGCTACCGCCGACTCGCCCTTCACCACGGTGTACGACGGCGCGGGTGACGCGCGCGCGCTTTCGATTCGCTCCGCGTATGCCGAGTACGATCCGGCCATGCGGGGCGGCCTGCCGGTGTGGGTGCGCGCGGGCCGCCAGTTCCGGCTGGGCGCGGGCACTGCCCACTTCGACGGGGCCAGCCTGGGCTACGACGATCGGCAGCTCGAGGTGTCGGGCTTCGTGGGCCGGCGGGTCGCACTGTACGTCGACGAGCGCACGGGGCCCCTCGGTGGCGGCGCGGTGCGCGTCAACTTGGGCCGGGCCCTGGGCGTGCCGCTGCGCGTGGCCGCCGAAGTGCTGACCTTCGAGGGCGACCTGTACACCGATCTGACCGTGCAGCTCGCGAGCGGCCGCCTGAGCGCGCTTGCAAGCGCACGTCTTTTCGATCAGAGCTTGTCGGACGCGTTCGTCAAGGCGCGGCTCGCTCTCACGCGCCGCACCACGATCTTCACCGACCTTTCGCAGAAGCTGGGGGTGGCGCCGGTTTACGATTACGTCTCGGGCGGCGAGGCGGGCGGCCTGAAGTTCTTCACCCTGCCCGATCTCGTGCGCTCGACGCGCGCGCGGCTGGGCGCTGCGCTCGATGCCACCAGCGAGCTCGAGATCATGGCCTACGGGGCCGCGACCGCGGTCTACGGCACGCGCGCCGATGCCGGTCCCGACCGCACCGGCTTTGACGCCAGCTCGGTCGAGCTGGGTGCGTTCTGCGACCTGCGCCCGGGCGGCGGGATGAGCCTGCTCGGGGGCTACCGCGTGCGGCGCGCCGTGCGGCCCCCGCGCGACGAGCAGCCGCGGCTCGATGATCCGCAAAGCGCCGGCGATATCTCGTACCAGGAGCTGCTCGCTGATGCGCGCTACTCGCTGGGGCCGCGCCGGCTGACCGTGACCGCGAGCGGCTTTCTGCGCTACTCCGAGATGCAGACGCCACTTGCCCACCCCTTCAGCGACGTTCGGGCCGGGCTGCGCTTCGACATCGACACCTGGGTGGAGTCGCGACTGCGACTCAAGGCAACGTATGAGGTCGCCGACCCGTCGCCGCAGCTCTCGCCCGACGTCGACACGCTGCAGAGCGTTCGCGTGATCATCGAGACCGTGTTTTAGTTCCTGATCGGTTGGCCGCTGCGTCGCGGCGTTTGGGCGGCGCGGGTGCGCGCTCGGCTCGGGGTGCTCGGCGCCGCGGGCGGAGAGGATGGGCGGTTGGGGAGCCTAGAAGCGGTAGACCGGGCGGCGCCTGCACGCGACGGGCGCGGGTACGGTGGCCGCGAAGATTCCAGACCCCGCGCCCGCGACCTCGCCTCGCCGCCCACCCGACGCCGCCCACGCCGCGACCCACACCCCTACTGCGCCCCGCTGACCGCGAGCCGATAGGCGGGGCCCGAGCCGTCGCCACCCAGGACGCGAGCCTGATAGGTTCCACCGGTGTCGGTGTGCCGCGAGACCTCGGGCCCATCGCCGATGAACGACAGCCTCCCGGTCGACGAGCTCTTGTAGACGCGCAACCACGCGCCGGCCGGTCCGCCGGTCAGCGTGACATCGTAGGTCGAGCCGGCGGGGACCGAAAAAGTGAACCAGTCCTGGTCGTCGACCGACGACAACGTGCCCTGGATCGTCCCGCCCGCGCACAGTCGATTGGCCTCGAGCGCGGAGTCGTTGGGCTCCTGCTCGCGGCCGCCGGCAGCGCAGCCGCTGCTCGAGGGCGCGCACTGACCCGCCTGCGAGCAGCTGCTGCCCGCGCTACAGGTGCCGCACGAGCCGCCGCAGCCATCGCTGCCACACCATCGCTGCTCGCACGTGGGCGTGCAGCTGCTGGCAAGGTACGGGTCGAGGAAGGCCAGATCCGTGTCCACGCGCGCATCGTACCCGCCGTCGGTGCAGTCGGAGTTGCCGAAGGAAGTGGTGCCCACGATGGTCTCGGTGCCGCCCATTTCCATGAATGCGGGTCCGCCCGAGTCACCGTTGCAGGTGCCGCGCCGCCTGGTGCCGACTCCGATCAGCGCCGTCGACATCGACTGCAGCCTGGTCAGGACCTGCCGCTTGATCCCGTCGCCGGTCTGGGTTGAGCTGTCCGCGAGGCCGTAGCCGACGATCCGAGCCAGCTGGCCGAGCGTCGAGTTGGCAAGCGGATGGCGGTTGAGCGAAAGCGGTCGGAGTCGCGTCGGCTGACTCAGGATCACGACGCCCTGGTCGTGTCCGGCTTCCAGATTGTGCGGGCTCCAGCGCGGGTTTGCGTGCACCTCGCGCACCGCCAGCTGCTCGCCGTCGCCTCGGCTCAGGTTGGCGCCGGTGAGCACCGAGAATCGCACGCCCAGCCCGGTTTCGGAGGCGGCGACACAGTGCGCCGCGGTCAGAACGACCGTGGGCGCGACCACCGAGCCCGTACACAGCAAGCCGCCCGGCGAGCCGGGCCGCACGCCATACACGGCGACCACGCTGGGATCTCCGCTATCGGGCTCGCCTCCGATGATGGGAAGCTCTTTCTCCTCGGGCGCAGCGGGCAGGCCATACGCGCACCCGGCAACCAAACCGATTAGACTCGTCCATTGCAGCCAGCTCATCAGCCCTGCCCTCCTTGCCTTGTCGGCGGATGCGGCGACGTAGCAAAGGCCGGGCCGAACCGAGCGCGCTCGCAAGTTGCTGCTTCAGCGAGGACGACAGGCCCGCGCACGCCTTCGAGTGCCGAGATCCGGCCGGCCGTGACGGATTTCGGCCGGCACACAGCGCTCCATCATTTTCCTGATAGGCTGCCCCTCCACCACCGCTGACCTCGGTTGGCTAGCTGCCGACAGAAAGGAACAGCCATGACTCAACAGAAGCGGGGCGTCAAAACCAGAGGCTGGATGGTTGGCGGCGTTGCGCTGATCTCGTTTATCGGTGGCGGGCTCCTGGTCGGACAGTCGGCGCCCATTCAGCTGGCTCGGGCCGGCTCCAATCGCATGTACGAGCTTCGCATCTATCACGCTGCGCGCGGCAAGCTTTCGGCCATGGAGTCACGTTTTCGCGACACCACTTCCAAGCTGCTCGCCAAACACCACTTGAACGTTGTGGGGTACTGGACCGGGGAAGATTCTCCGGGCTCCAACGATACGTTCATCTTTCTCCTGGCCCATCGCAACCTCGAGGAGGCAAAAAAGAACTGGGACGCGATGCGGACCGATCCCGAGTTCGAAAAGGTCATGAAGTCCGAGCAAGCGGAAAAGACTCTCGAGAAGGCCGACGTGATCTACATGCGCCCCACCGACTTCTCACCAATGAAGTAGCCACGAGATCACGGCGGGGGATTCACGACCCAGGCTCACGGCGGCGTCGAATCACGCGTGGTGGCCGCGCTTCCTGCGACAACAGGACCTCCGCGGCCGGCCGAGAGGTCGTGATCTCCGGCGCGTGGACGGCCCACCAACGTTCAGCGCGCTCTCTTGTCCATGGCGTGGCAAGCGGGATCTCCTGCAGCCGCGCCTGCAACGCCGCCGCGTTGGGCGGCCGTTTTTTCGGGTCCTTGGCGAGGCATTCCAGAATCAGCGCCTCGAGCCCGGGTGGAATCGGCAGCTCGGTCGACGACGACGGCGGCGCCGGCGCCGTGTGCGCATGCGCGAACATCATCTTCATGGCCGAATCCGCCTCGAATACGAGCTTGCCCGTAATCAGCCAGTAGGCGACGCAGCCCACCGCATACAGGTCGACGCGATGGTCGGTCTCTTTTTCGCCGAGCGCGACCTCCGGCGCCATGTATCCCGGCGTTCCGCCCGCGCTGCCGTCGGCGGTCAGGCGAACACTCTCATCGCTCTGGCGGGTGCTCTCGAGCTTGACCAGCCCGAAATCCAGCACCTTGACGAAGTCCCACGCCGACCCGAAACGGCTGACGACCAGGTTTGCCGGCTTGATGTCGCGATGCACCAGGCCATTCTGATGCGCGTCGTCGAGTGAGGCGCACACCTGCTCGAGCAGGTGGATGGCGCGCTCCGCTGGCACCGGACCGAAACGCCTGACCAGGGTCTCCAGGTCCATCCCGTCGAGGAGCTCCATCACGTAATAGAGCGTGCCGTCGTCGGCGACGCCGAAATCGTAGAGCTGCACCGTGTTCGGCGACTTGAGCGCCGCGGTCGCGCGCGCCTCACGCTCGAAGCGGCGCAAGAGCAGCTGCTGATTGCTGCCCGGAGTCGAGCCGAGCCCGCGCGGCCGGATCAGCTTCACCGCTGCCGGACGGATGAGCATGCGATGGCGCGCGCGCCACACCTCGCCCATACCGCCGCTGCCGATCTTCGCCTCCAGCGTGTATTGGCCAATGTCGGCCGCTTCCTTGACCTGTTGGCGCAACCCATAGATGGTGCGCGAGGCCACCGTCGACAACGTCACGGCGAGGGCCAACCAGAGAAAACTGCTCGCCGAGGCCACCAGCTTGAGAAAGCCGTGCTCGAACACGCCGGTGGGAACGTGGAGTTGATGGTAGATGATCGAGACCACCAGCAACGGCAGGGCCGCGATCCAAGACAGAAGGAAAGTTCGTCCAGCCGTCGACGGCACCAGGATCGCGCGCGACATCATGGTGACGGTCAGCGCGAGCAGGCCGTCGCTGAGCTGCTGCGGATCCGGCTGTGCCGCCATGAGCGCCAACCCGATGCCCGGCAGGATCAAGCTGCAGGCGTCGAGAACCGCGAGCGTGCCCAGAGGCCACGGGCGGGCGCGCGTGATGACCCACAGTGCCCCCAGAGTCGACGCCGACAAGAAATGCCAGATGTTCCGCTGCTGCAAGAGCATGGTCGCGACCGGGACTCGGCCGCCCACGATGAACAGGATGTTGAAGGCCGCGAAAAAACCGGAGGCGAGCAGAAACACCGTCTTGCCGAAGAGCGCCAGCCGCTCCTGCACGAAGGGCGCATCGGTGCCCATGCCAAGGCCAGCTCCGACGGCCAGCCGCTCGCGCAATGACGACTCGGAGACCGCCATCTGGATGAGGATACGCGGAACGCCGTTACCGGTGAAGAACGATGCTCTGTCCGACGGCCAGTCGCCCGATGCGCGTGACCGTGCCGTAGATCCCCGCGTTGTTCTGGTTGGCACGAACCACGGCCTTCAGCACTTCGGGGGCAGGGCTCCCTCCGTCCGGATCGAAGTTCACCATCGCGCAGCGAACGTCGCGCATGGTGACGG
>Ga0126376_10002542_pt1 | contig 10358 bp, 9 predicted proteins | sample PanSoiMetPlot_15_FD_92760 | JGI IMG/M metagenome (GOLD analysis project Ga0126376, IMG submission 92760) | Tropical forest soil microbial communities from Panama - MetaG Plot_15 | ecosystem: Environmental > Terrestrial > Soil > Tropical forest > Bulk soil | place: Panama | collected 2016-02-17 | reverse complement strand
GGCTGCGCGCACCTGATCCGCCGCAGGTTCGGGACGTTGTCGGAGGGGGAGCGCAAGCGGGTCCAGATCGCCCGCGCGCTGATGCCCGACCCGGAACTGCTGTTCCTCGACGAGCCCGCGGCGGGCCTGGACCTCGGCGGGCGGGAGGACCTGGTGCGCCGGATCGCGCGGCTCGCAACCGACGGGACCGCGCCCACCCTGGTGATGGTGACCCACCACGTCGAAGAGGTCCCGGCCGGGTTCACCCACGCGATGCTGATGCGCCGCGGCTCGGTGCTCGCGACAGGGCGGCTGGGGCGGGTGTTCACCGAGGAGAACCTGTCCAAGTGCTTCGGCGTGCCGCTGGCCATCGAGCACCGCAACTCCCGCTGGTCCGCGCGCACGTTGCTGTAGCGCGCGGAGGCAGGGGCCGCGCGGGCCGGCCCCCGCCTTCCCTCCGCGGGCCGGCCCCCGCCTTCCCTCCGCGGGCCGGCCCCCGCCTTCCCTCCGCGGCAGCCAATGCGGAACCGGAGATTTGCGGGGGATGCCCTTGGGGCAGAAGAAAGGTATGAGCCAGATCGGCCGTAGCCTTGGCCGCCTGATATCCGGGGGCAGCGATGAAGGGTGACCGGGTCGAGATCGTCATCGACGCGGGTGGCAACGACACGAAGACCTACGAGGTCGTCGCCACCCGGGCCGGCCGCCGGGTCGAGGTGGTCACCCGGCGAGGCGTGGTGGAGGTCAACGAGGTGACGCGCAGCGGCGTGGTGGTGCGAACGGCCCGGTTCATGTCCAGTCGGGTGCTCGCCCTGGTCGAGCATCCTGCGCCGAGGCGGCCTGACCCGCTGGCCCAGCGCGCTTCCGGGAACGGCTCACGGGACTAAGACCACCCGCGCCGGGGGTGGGCTACCGGATGGCCGCGCTATGGCTCGACGACGCCGAGCACCAGGAGCTGACGCGCGAGATTACCCGGGCGCTCCAGCCGCGCCTGGCGAACCCGCCCGCGCCCGGCGGCAAGCGCCGCATCCTCGGCTACGTCCTGCTTCCCGGGACCGAGCCGGCCGAGTAGCGCTCCCCCGGCGGGCAGGCCCGGGCTTCTGGCATGATCGAAGGACGATGAGCCCCAGGACCCGCCGTTTCCCCGTGACTGTCACCCGTCTCCCGGTCATTCGCTGCCAGCTTTGCCGGCGCACCTTGGCGGCCAAGCCTGGCCAGGCGAGTGCGGTGCTGACGGAGCACTACCGCCGGGAGCATCCCGAAGTGCTCGACAACGCGGCCAACCGGCCAAGCTGAACGACACCGCGCTGCCCGGGTGCGTGCCGGGCTGGTCACCGGCACGCCAAGGCGAACGCCGCCATGGCGGTCGGCCGCACCGCGGTAGGGCTCAGCGCTGCCACCCGGCCGGCCTGACCTGGACGATGCCGCCTTGGGCGATCCTGGTGTCGAACGCGGGCTGGCGCGCCGTCGCGGGCCCGTGCACCACAGCGCCGTCGCTCAGCCGGTAGGTGCTGCCGTGCCAGGGGCAGGCCAGGCAGGCCTCACCGTCCGCCTCGGTAAGCGTCCCCTGGTGCAGCGGCCCGCCCAGGTGAGCGCACCGGTCGGCCAGGACCATCACGTCGGAGCCCCGGCGCACCACGGCGAGGCTCAGGTAACCGAACTGCCGCCGGGCCACCCGGCCGTCGGGCAGGTCATTGATCCGGCACAGGTCGTGCCAGCCGAGCGGGGCAAGGTGCGATACGGATTCGGCGTGGCTGGCCCCCGCGCCTAGCGAGAACGCAAGGTGCCTGCCCAGGTAGGCGCCCACCGTCAGCGTGGCCAGACCGCCGAGCGCCAGCGCGCGCCCGTTCACGTCGCGGCCGGCCGCCCGGGCCACCAGGGATCCCGCGAACAGTGCCCACGCGCTCGCGTTCGCGGCGCCGTGCACCAGGCCCACGCGCTGCTGTTCCCGGTGCAGGGCGGACCAGTCCGCCAGGCCGGCCGCTGCCGCCGGCACCGACCCGGCGAGCCCGAGCGCGATCAGCGCCCGGGATGCCCGCTGCGAGCCCGGCACGAAGTCGAGCACGGTCGCCGAGGTCCAGAACCCCACGGGCAGCCCGGTCAGCGTCGGATGGACCGGCTGCCCGAACCACACCCCGTGCAAGGCATCGGCCCGCGCCCCGGTGCCGATCCGCTGCTGAACAGCGTCGGCAACGGTGCGCGCCGTCCCGTCCAGCTGCTGCGCGTGCGCGATGCGCCGGGCCGCCTCGGCGGGCCGGGGCGCGCGGGGCAGGCTCGTGCCGGGAAGGCGGGCCTGGCGCATGCGCGGAAAGAGCCTGGAGAAGGATCGGCTCACGGTGGGTGTCTACCCGGCATGCGGTCCGGCTACCGCGCGCAGGAAGCCGCGCTCCACCGCCTCGGCGATCATCGCCCGGGCGTAGCCGCCCAGCGACTGCGACCCGTCCTCGATCAGTTCCACCTTGGACAGCACCTGGTCCAGGGGCACGTCGTGAGCCACCCAGGTGCCGCCGCCGGTCTGCATGTTCAGCAGCATCGGCTGCAGCCGGTCCAGGGCACGGGCAAACCGTGCCTCCGGCGTGCGCCGCTCCTCGAACTCGTCCCACAGCGCGCGCGCCGCTGCGGCCTGGTGCGCGGGCAGCAGGGCGAATATCCGGTCGGCGGCGGCTCGCTCGGCCTGTTCCTGGCGGGCATGCGCCGCGCTGTCGGAGTACAGGAAGAGATCGCCCGCGTCGATCTCCACCAGGTCGTGTACCACCAGCATGGCCATCACCCGGCCGAGGTCGGCACCCGCCGGCGCGTGCCCGCCCAGTGCCAGCGCCATCAGGGCCAGGTGCCAGGAGTGCTCGGCGGAGTTCTCGTGCCGGGATCCGTCGGTGATCCGGCTCTGCCTGGCCACGGTCTTCAACCGGTCGGCTTCGAGCACAAACCGGATCTGCCGCTCCAGCGGTTCGTGCTCCGCCGGTTCGCGCTCCTGCGGCTCGTGCTCCAGCGGTTCGTCAGCGCCCATCTCACCAGGATGGCGCGAGCCGGCGATGGCGCGCGCCCGGAGTAGCCTCGGGGGAATGACCGACGCCGACCGGCTGCGCGCTGCCGGGAGCCCGGCCAGGTACGAGGCCCGGGTCGGCGACAGCCAGCACCGCATCGTGTGCCGGGCCTGCGGCGCCGTCGCCGACGTCGACTGCGTGTCCGGCCACGCACCGTGCCTGGAGCCAGGGACCGGCGCCGGTTTCGCTATTGACGAAGCGGAGGTCACATTCTGGGGGCTGTGCCCCCGCTGCCGCGCAGCCACCGGCGGGTGAGGGGCACCGGCCGGTGGCCGGCGAACCTAGCTGCGGGGATATTCGCGGCGCCGGTTTGAGCCCCTGGATGCTGGCGGCCGCCGGAGTCATTCGTCGCGCAGCCTGATCAAGTGCTTGCGGAAAACCTGCTCCACCCGCCCGTAGAAGTCGACGATCAGCCTGAGTTCGTCGTCGGAGTACCGGGCCGCCATCTCCCGCCAGTCCCGGAGCATCGGCGCGAAGACGCTCGCCACCTCACTGACCGCCTTATCCAGGGAGAGTCGGACCACCACGCGCCGGCGGTCGTGCGGATCCCGCTCCCTGCGCACGAAGCCGACCTCCTCCAGCCGGTCGATCACGCCGGTGATCGAGGCGGTGGTCAAGCCGGTGGCCTTGGCCAGTTCTCCTGCCGTCATGTGCCCGCTGCAGCTGAGGATGTTCAGGCAGTTCAGGTCGGTGCTGTTGATGCTGATCCGGTCCGCGGCGGCCGGGCCCATGAGCTGCATCAGCGAACCGGTCCTGCGCATCGCCGTCGCAAAGGCCACTTCGAGTTCTGTCCGCTCCGGCGGACCGGCCCCGGTGGTCGGCGACTCGGCCCAGGGCAGTTGCCACCCCGCCCGGCTCAGCTCCTCCGGGCTTTGCGGAATGGTGACGTTCACCGCACCTTCCCACCCCGCGGCCTGCTCCGCCGCGCCCTGCTGCCCCGTGCCCCGCTGCCCGGAGGCCTGATCGGCGGCGCCCTCCTGCCCGGAGGCCTGATCAGCGGTGCCCTGCTGCCCCATGGCTGCCCCGGCCACATCTCCAGACATGCTTCACCTTCTTATTATCTAATTTACCTAGACTTCTGGTTTACAAGATGTTAGCGTACCTAGTGTAGTTCGAAAACCCCCTGATAGCGGAGACCACGATGACTTCGGATGCTCAGATCCTGGCACCGCCCGCCACCGCGGGCGAGGGCCCCGACCCGCGCCGCTGGCTGACACTCATCATCCTGTTGCTAGCGGCGTTCATGAACTTGCTCGACGTTTCGATCGTGAACATCGCGATCCCGTCCATCCAGCGGGACCTGAACGCCAGCTACGCCGACGTGCAGTGGGCACTGGCCGGGTACACGCTGGCCTACGCCCTGGTCCTGATCACCGGCGGCCGGCTCGGTGACACGTTCGGGCGCAAACGGCTATTCCTCATCGGCGTGACCGGTTTCACGATCATGTCGGCACTATGCGGGGCGGCACAGAGCCCGGGCCAGCTCATCGCCTTCCGCGTTGTCCAGGGCGCCATGGGCGCGATCATGGTCCCGCAGGTGCTGGCCGTCATCCAGGTGATCTTCCCGCCCGCGGAGCGGATCAAGGCGCTGGCCGGCTTCGGCATCACCGCGGGCCTCGGCACGGTGAGCGGGCCGCTGATCGGCGGGCTGCTCATCCAGCACAACCTGTTCGGCCTGGACTGGCGGCCGATCTTCCTGATCAACGTCCCGGTCGGGATCATCGCCGTGATCGCGTCCGCGATGCTGGTCCGCGAGTCGCGGGCACCCCGCCCGCCCCGGCTGGACCCGGTCGGGGTCGCCCTGGTGAGCGCGGCCCTGCTGCTCCTGCTCTACCCCCTGGTCCAGGGGCGCCAGCTCGGCTGGCCAGGCTGGACGTTCGTGTCCATGGCCGCCTCCGCGCCGGTGTTCGCGCTGTTCATCTGGTGGGAGCAGGTCAAGACGCGCCGGGACGGCTCACCGCTGGTGCCGCTGCGGCTGTTCGGCCATCGTGAGTTCAGCGTGGGCATGGCCATCGCGATGACGTTCTTCCTGGGGATCGCCTCGTTCGGGCTGGTGCTGACCCTGTTCCTGCAGCTCGGCCTGGGCTTCACCCCGCTGCACGCCGGGGTGACCTTCCTCCCGTTCTCGCTGGGCATCCTGGTCTCCTCGGGTGCCGCCGCCCGGCTCGCGCCCCGGTTCGGCCGCGGCGTGACAATGGCCGGCGCGCTCATCATGGCGGGGTCGATGACCGGCCTGATCGCGGCCGTGCATCACTACGGCGCCGGCGTGACCACCTGGGAGCTGGTGCCCGGCCTGGTCGGCGCGGGCCTCGGCCTCGGCGCCGTGATCGCGCCGCTGGCCGACATCGTGCTGGACCGGGTGCCGCACCAGGACGCCGGCTCCGCCTCCGGCGTGTTCAACACCGGACTCCAGCTCGGCAACTCGATCGGTATCGCGGTGATCGGCGTGATCTTCTTCGCGCTGCTCGGCAGCCAGTCGGGGCCGGCGGCGAGCACCGTCGCACCCGCGCTGCGCTCGCAGATCGTGGCCGCCGGGGTCCCGGCGCAGAACGCCGTGCGCCTCGAGGCCCAGTTCCGCACCTGCCTGCACGACCGGCTGGTGGCCTCCGACCCGACCATCACCCCGGCGTCCTGCAAGCCACCGGCGGGCGTGGTGCTCTCGCCGACCGTGCAGCGGATCGTCGCCGGGGCCGGGATCAGCGCGGTGCGCCATGACTTCGCCGCATCGCTCGTCCGCACCCTGTGGTTCCAGGTTGGCGTGTTCTTCCTGGCCTTCCTGATGATGCTGGCCTGGCCGCGCGGCGTGGGCCGCAAGGTCACCGAGCCCGGCGACACCAGTCTGGCGGCCGGGGAGCAGAACGCCGAGGTGGCCACGGGCCAGGGCGCTCTGCGGGCGGCGGTGACGGCCGGGTCGGGCAGATCGGCCGCGGCCAGCAACGGGAAGGTCACCTGACCGGTCCTGACGCAGAATCAGCGGCAGCCGGGGATTCCACCAGTCCCCGGCTGCCTTCATGTCCCCTGCCCGGGATGGGCGCGGTCAGTCGTGCGTTTCCCGGCCGGGCCGAGCCACCGAGCCGGGCGGCGCGGTCAGCCGTGCGTTCCCGGCCGGGCCGGGTCACGGAACCGGGGGCGGCGCGCTCACTCGTGGCCGTCGGCGATCGCGGTGTGCACCTCGTCCCGGCGGGCGGCCAGTTCGGCCTCGTACTTGCGCTGGTCGACCTCTTCGGCGATCCGCTCGTCGTCGGCCATCAGGGCTTCGAGGTTGGTGTTTGCCGCGTCGAGGACCCCCAGGTCAGCGTAGGCCTGCTGCACCTTGGGGCCCCACAGCCCGATGTCCTTGACGCACGGCACGATCCGGCTGAACAGCAGCGTACGGAATGCCTGCTGGACCGGCGAGTGCTCGGTGAACTCCAGGCATTCCGCCACGTCAAAGCCCATCTGCTCCCATACCTCCTGCGCCCGGAACCGGTTGCGCATGAGGTAGCAGCCCTCGACGACGAACTCCTCCCGCTCGGCCCGCTCCCGGGCGGTCAGCTCGCGGTAGTAGTCGCGCAGCGCGAGCCGCCCGAAGGCAACGTGCCGCGCCTCGTCCTGCATCACGTACGCGAGCAACTGCTTGACCAGGTCGTTCTGGGCCATGTCCCGGTGCACGCCGAACGCGGCGAGCGCCAGTCCCTCGATGAGAACCTGCATGCCCAGGTAGGGGAGATCCCAGCGGGAGTCCTGCAGCGCCTCGCCCAGCAGCTTGGCCAGGTCGCTGTTGATCGGGTAGTAGAGGCCGACCTTCTCCCGGAGGAACCGCGCGTACAGCTCGACGTGCCGGGCCTCGTCCATGGTCTGGGTGGCGGCGTAGAACTTGGAATCCAGGTCGGGCACCGACTCCACGATCCGGGCGGCCACGGTCAGCGCGCCCTGCTCGCCGTGCAGGAACTGGCTGAACAGCCACGCGCCGAGGTGGTGCCCGAGGGTCTCCCGCTCCTTCTCGTTCAAGATCTCCCACTGGCGCGAGCCGTAGATGGGCACGAATTCGTCCGGGGTCTCCATGATGTTGCAGGGGTCCACCGGCAGGTCCCACTCGATCCGCTTGGTGGCGTCCCACTGCTTGTCCTTGCCCCGCTGGTACAGGTCGAGCAGCCGCTGCCGGCCGTCGTCGTACTCCCAGCTGAAGCGGGTTGCGCCAGCAGCGGGAACGTCCCAGGTGCCGGGCTCGACGGGGATCGTGTATGCGTCGTAGGTGCTCACGGCGGCTCCCTGAGTGGCGTTTGCCCACATATTACTGGTTGGTAGAAAAACGCTCCAGCCCTCAGTGCGCCCGCGCCCGCTCGCGCGGAAGGCGGCCTGGCTCGCGACCTGCGGCGCTCTGATTTGTGGAAATACAAAGTTCTGTGTCAGAGGCAGACCGATGGCTCATGCCCGGCGTGGCTGGCAGGTTCCAGCTGGAACGTGGAGTGCTCGACGTCGAAGTGACCGTGCAGGCACGCCTGGAGGGCGTCGAGCATGGCCGCGCTCCGGCCGTTTGCCAGCACGTCCGGATCCACCACAACGTGCGCGGAGAGCACCGGCAGCCCGGAGGTGATCGTCCAGGCGTGCAGGTCGTGCACGCCCATCACACCGTCCAGCGCGGTCAGGTGCGTGCGGACCTCGGTCAGGTCGATGCCGCGCGGGCTGGCCTCCAGCAGCACGTCCACGGCGTCCCGCAGCAGCCGCCAGGCACGCGGCAGGATCAGCAGCGCCACCGCTATCGAGGCGATCGGGTCTGCCCGGGTGAAACCGGTGGCCGCCACCACGAGGCCGGTGCCGATCACGGCGATGGCGCCGAGCGCGTCCGAGGCAACCTCCAGGAAGGCGCCGCGCACGTTCATGCTCTCCGCCTGCCCAGGACGCAGCAGCATCAGCGACACGCCGTTCCCGGCCAGCGCGATCACCCCGAAGATGATCATCAGGCCGGGCTCGACCGCTGGCGGGCTGGCGAGCCTGCGCGCCGCCTCGATCAGGATGAACACGGCCATGCCGAGCAGCAGCAGCGCGTTGACGGTCGCGGCCAGGATCTCGGCGCGGGCGTACCCGAACGTCCACCGGTCGGCGGCGGGCCTGGCCGCCACGTAGGCCGCGAGCAGCGACAGTCCGACGCCGGCCGCGTCGGCGGCCACGTGCGCGGCGTCGGCCAGCAGCACCAGGGAGCCGCTCGCCAGGGCACCGCCTATCTCGGCGACGGCGATCCCGGTGGTGATAGCGAGCACCGTGCCCAGCCGGCCCCGGTGCCGCCCCGTCGCGGTGAGCGCGCGGTCGGGCCCGTGATCGTGCCCGGTTCCCATGACTGCCGTTCCTTTCCCTCACTGTCAGGCTAAACGGCCGCCTCCCCCAGCCGAGGCTTCCCCTGCCGGGAGGATTCCCCGGCGGCACGCAGTTCAACGGCAGGGGCCCGCCCTAGCCGGTTAACGCAGCCGTCGCCCGGCGGCTAACCGCAGTCGCCCGGCGGCTAACCGCAGCCGCCCGCCTAGCCCGTGAACCTCAGTCGCCCGCGGGCGGCGAGGGTTCCCCGGCGGCGAGCAGTTCGTAGGCCGGGTTGATCATGATCGGCCCGGTGTCCCTCATCCCGAGCGGCCCGCGGAACCGGACCCGGGACCCGCAGATGATGCCGGGGATGTGGGACCGCCCGTAGAACAGCGCGGTCAGGTCCCCGGTGGAGTCGGAGATCTCGACGGCCAGCACCGAACTCCGCTCCACCGGCCGGATCTCCACCGCCCGGACCCGCCCCTCGACGGTGGCGCGCCCGGGTGCCTGGATCGAGCCGATGGGCTTCACCCCGGGAGGCGGGACCGGCCGCTCGTAGCTGGCGTGGTCCGCACCGGGCGCGGCCGGTGCCGTATCTCCTCGCCGCTGCCTGGACCGGCGGCCCGGCAGCAGCCCGCGCATGGCCGTGGGGGGCGGGGCCGGGGCGGCGGGCCGGGCGTCCTTGCGCCCCGCCTCGCCCGCTCCCGTGGCCACGGCACCCGGCGAATCGCCCGGCGGCGCGGTCGTCGCCGTGCCGAGCTTCCCGGGCTTCGCGTCCTGCCCGTCCGCTGACGGCGTGCCGCCCGTTGCTGCTCCCGCCGTCTTGACGCCCGCCGCATGCCCGTCCGGCCCGGTTGCCGCCATCACGCTCTGCCGCGCGCGCAGCACCTCGAGGCGGTTCCGCACATCGAACGGGACGATCGTGGCCGCGCAGTGCGGGATGCGGCTCACCACGGCCGCGATCTTGTCCGCGGTACGGTCGTGCAGCAGCCGTCCGAGCAGCGGTGAGTAACTGCGCCTGGGCAGCACCGCCGTCACGTGCGTGCCGGGCACCGCGGCCTCCGCGCTCACCAGTTCGGCCGCCGCCCGGGCCAGCCGCCGGTCCGGGCAGTCGATGAAGTCGAGCACGATGCCGCGGTCGGCCCGGGTCCACTCTTCCCGCAGCTGGTCCGCCTCGGCGGTGTCGATGACGAAGTGGACCGCGCGCAGCGTCGTCGGCCGCAGGCTCCGCGCGTACCGCAGGGCCGCGAGCGTCGCCAGGTCGAAGCTGTCCACCAGCAGGAACACCGTGCGCCGCGGGTAGTTGGGCTGCTCGGGCGGCTTTTTCCGCTCGCCGATCCGCTCCAGTACCTCGGCCTCCATCCGGTACTCCTGGTTCAGCCGGATCAAGGCGAACACCAAGATGGGGAACACCACCACGACGATCCAGGCGCCCTCGGTGAACTTCACCACAGCGAAGATCGCGACGACGACCGCCGAGAGGCCGCCGGCGGCAAGGTTGATGACCAGCTTGTGCCGCCAGCCGGGCTCCTTGAGCCGCTTGTGATAGCGGGCCATCCCGAACCCGGCCATGGTGAAGGCGGTGAACACGCCGATGGCGTACAGCGGGACCAGGTTGTTGACGTTCGATCCCCGGACGATCAGCAGGGCTATCGAGACGATGGTCAGCCCGATGATGGCGTTGGAGAACACCAGCCGGTGCCCGCGCTTGAGCAGCCAGCGCGGCAGGAAGGCGTCCCCGGCCACGTAGCTGGCCAGGAACGGGAACCCGTTGAAGCTGGTGTTACCGCCGGTATAGAGGATCAGCGCGGTCGCGGCCTGCACCAGCAGGAACAGCGCATGGCCCCAGGCGGTGTGCCCGAAGACCAGCTGCGCCTCCTGGGCCAGCACGGTCGGATAGCCGCTCTTCCTGGGGGTCGCGAACGTCTGGTGGGCCAGCCAGGAGATCCCGGCCACCAGGAAGCCGAGGATCAAGCCCTCCGCGACCAGCACCCGGCGGGCATTGATCCCCTCCGGCGGCCGGAACGCGCCCACCGCGTCGGAGACCGCCTCGATGCCGGTCAG
>Ga0126376_10002541_pt1 | contig 10358 bp, 8 predicted proteins | sample PanSoiMetPlot_15_FD_92760 | JGI IMG/M metagenome (GOLD analysis project Ga0126376, IMG submission 92760) | Tropical forest soil microbial communities from Panama - MetaG Plot_15 | ecosystem: Environmental > Terrestrial > Soil > Tropical forest > Bulk soil | place: Panama | collected 2016-02-17 | reverse complement strand
CCCAGAAGAACTTTTTCCAGATTGTAAGCTACATAGACAACCAAGACATTCAAGGTTACAGTCCCACCAAACTTCATCATGGCCTGCGTCCCGCTCTTCCTACGCGGACCGCCGGGAACCCAACCCGTTGCTAACCAAAGCATCGCGGAAGTCACGAGCGGAGTAGAAATCGTCATTCCCACGAGCGACCAATACTTGAATCCCTTAAGTGCCATTCCGATTCCGACGGCGATGCTGACTACCAGGGCAATCACTTCGATCAGCGCGAGCGCACCAAATCGCATTTCCCTCTGCAGCATCGCGGAATGTTGCACACCGAGTGCATTGAGAAAAAACCCGAGCGCCAAAACTATGGTGACCCACAAAAGCCGGGGTTCGCTGTAGAACATCGAAACCAAAGGCGCTGCAGCAACGAGAAGAATCGAAAGAATTACGCCGACTAGCGTATTGATCCAGAAGAGAGTCGAAACCTGTTCGTCGGAAACTTCCGCGCGCTGGACTGTGGCGGAGGAAAGTCCAAAGTCGCGAAAAAGGTTAAGTACACCGGTGAAGGCGGTGACCATACCCACAAGCCCGAAGTCTTTTGGGTCCAACAAACGCGCGAGCGCCATCAGGGAGCCAATTCGCAGGGTGAAGTTCGCTACTTGCGAAAAAATTTTCGCGACTCCGCCGCGAATTGCTCTCGTTTTTAGATCTTTCATCTGAATCTATGAACGCAGCAGAAGCCCAGACACAATGGTGCGGTTTGAGATTTCCGGATTGATCTGCACCGCGTCAAAGAACAAGCTTGCGAGAATAAAACGCCTCGGCGTGGCCGCTCGAGGCATTACATTCCATGCCGCGGAGGCGCATTAAGGCAAGAAAAGTTTCCTTCTGAAACCAACGCTTGGAGCGCTGTGACGCAAAAGCGTCGAGCAGGAACTCCACTTTTGTTTGGCAGTGCTTGGTTTCGAGAGGAACAAAGAAATTTGGACGCCCCATGTCACCGTCGTATTTTGGAATTTCATATTCAAGGATCAAATGATCGCGAAATGTGTTCCAGGTTAGCTCTGATATCTGGCGATGGTCCTGGTGAGCGTCTTTCCCATAGTGGGTAAAAATGAGGTCTGGAGAGATTGTCTTTTTCAGCTCCTCGAAAACCGTCTTTATCTCGCCACCTACAAATGGCATGAACCCGTCAGGGAAAGACTTGAGAATTGGTCCCCTGAGTGCTCCCGGCTTAACGAACAGCGAAGCGGCGCGGCGCGCTTCACTCTCTCGTGCACCGGTCGCGTTAAAAACTACCCAATGAAACACGCAGGCGGAGTGTTCCTCAGCGAGGCGAAGAATTGTCCCGCCACAACCAATTTCGATGTCATCGGAATGCGACCCAAGGCAAAGGATTTCCAGCGGCTTTTCAGTTTGGTTTAGCCTAAGGCCCAGCATGATAGGTTGTCGCGATGCTCCGACTTTTATGATTTAGAGGAAGTTCTACTTAAGAGCAGCTCTCGAGGCATTCGAGACAAGTCCACAAAGATTCGCTTGTCAATATCGCAAGAATGAGCGCACCAATTCTAGCTACGAATTCGCGCGAACTCTTGAACCAATTCACGGTCTTCTTCAAACCATCGTCCAATGAGGTACTGGGGCTCCAACCAAAAGTATGTTTAAGGATCGAAGTATCAGCTACCCTTTCGTGCTCAAATGGTCGGTCAGGAAGCGCTCCGAACTCAGGTTCTATACCGTTATCAATAATCTCGCTGATTCGGTTTACCAAGGAACGAATGGAAACCAGGGACCCGGATCCCAAGTCAAATGAGCTGGGTGCAGGCACCGTCGTAGAGGCAGTTCTGATCAAGCCTTCGACAACATCATCGACGTAGATCCAATCGACCATGCGTCGGCCACTGCTGAGTTTTGGCCTCTCTCCGCGCAACATCGAGAGAATGGTATAGGGGATGATCTTCCGAGTGTCTTGAGGCCCGGGTCCGTAAGTAATGAAGATGCGAGGCACGGACACGGAAACGCGAAACAGTGCTCGGAACATTTCCGCGTATCCTGCAGAGCACCATTTTGTAGCTGCATAGGGCGAACAAAGCGTTTGCTCTTCGCCCTGCAAGGGGGCTTCGCAAGAACCGGCAAGCACCACACGTTGACAACCTTCCTCAGCAGCATCCACCAGCAGACTTACCGTGCTCGCCAGGTTTGCCTGGAAAGTCGGGACAACTTCGCTTAATTCTCGAGATCCCGTAACGCGAGAACCCAAATGGAAAACTATTTGGGGATGAATATTCCTAAACAGAGCACGCGCTTCCCCGGAGTTTTGAAGGTCGGCTTGCCACCATTTTATGTTCCCGTCCACAGACCGATAACGATCGCGCGAAATGCCGTGAACTTCATTCCCCTCCGATACGAGGCGCGTACAAAGATGAGAACCAATAAAACCACTGGCACCCGTGACCAAGATCTTGCTCATGTCGCTACCTCTGACCAGACGATTCCACGAATTATGGGCTGGTTATTGCAACTCTTGACGGACTCTCGACCGGGGACCCCGAATGATTCCAAACTTTCCATGGCGCGGAGGTCTGGTTCAGTTCTTCCAATCGTTGCTTGTCCTTGAAGGTATCCATGCACTGCCAGAAACCAGTGCACTTGTATGCGAGTAAAGCTCGTTCGTTGATGAGACGTTGGAAAGGCTCACGAACCAGCTCTTCGCCCGATTGGATATAGCGGAAAATATCGTTGCGCATCACAAAAAAGCCACCATTAATCCAAATGTCGGTACTTGTCAGGGCCGAAACATTCATGACTTTACCTTCGGGGTTGACATTGACAATGTCAAAGCTAGCCGTGGGTTGTACAAGCAGCAAGGAAGCAATTGCGTCGCTTTGCTGAAAATTTTCAATCATTGCGGGCAACGCGACGTCGCTTAATCCGTCACCATAATTTGCGAGGAACATTTCCTCACCCTGAAGATGCGACTCTACGGCCTTGAGTCTCTCGCCAACGTTGGAATTGATCCCGGTTTCAACGAACGTGATCGTCCAGTCGTCGATATCGCGATTGAGAAACTCGATTTTCTTTCCGCCCTTAGACCAAACAAAATCATTGGAAACTGACTCGTCGTAGTGCAGAAAATAGTCTTTGATCACACTTCCCTTGTAGCCCAGACAAAGAATGAAATCCTTGTGGCCAAAATGCGCGTAGTACTTCATCAGGTGCCAAATGATTGGTCTTGTACCGATTTGCACCATGGGCTTCGGCACGTCGTCCGAGTAACCTCGTAGACGCATTCCCGCTCCACCACAAAACAGAACCACTTTCATGACTCACCTCAACGCGCGTTACTAATAGACCGCAACCTTCGGGATGGGTACGACGAAACGGCCGCCCCATTCACGGATGAATTGCAGTTGTTGCGTGATTTCGTCCTTCAAATTCCAAGGGAGGATAATCACGTAGTCGGGCTTTGTTTCACGGATCCGATCCGGGTGAAAAATAGGAATGTGCGTTCCCGGGAGAACCCTTCCTTGCTTGTGTGGGCTGCGGTCCACCGTATACTGAATAAGATCTTTCCCGATTCCGCAGTAGTGAAGCAAAGTCGCGCTCTTTCCCGGTGCACCATAACCGGCAACGGTTTTACCTTCCTTTGCGGCCGAAAGCAGAAAGTCGAGCAAAGCAAATTTGGTCTCCTTTACTTGACGGGCGAACCCCTCATAGGCAGCGATCGTGTCTAGTCCAGATTTCTTTTCTAATTGAAGCAGCGCTTCTACGCTTGGTTGCAGAGCGTGAGTCGTGTCTTCCACTCGGCAGGCGTAAACGCGCAGGGATCCACCGTGCGTTGCAAGCTCTTCAACGTCAAATACTTTCAAGCCATGCGCCTGCAGGATGTTGATCGTCGCCAACAAAGAGAAATAGGAAAAATGTTCGTGGTAGATGGTATCGAATTCGTTGAGCTCAATAAGCTTTAACAGACTGGGGAATTCCAACGTTAGAACGCCCTGCGGCTTGAGGAGGAGTTTGAGGCCTTCTACGAAATCGTTGAGGTCTGGCACTTGGGCAAGGACATTGTTGCCTGCGATCAAATCAGCGGTTTTTCCCTGTGAAACAAGCTCAAAAGCTAGTTGCACTCCGAAGAAACGATTAAGAGTGGGCACTCCCTTTTCTTCGGCCACTTTTGCGACATTGGAAGCGGGTTCGATCCCGAGAACAGGCACGCCTTTTTTCACAAAATATTGAAGCAAATAACCATCATTGCTTGCCACTTCAACGACAAAGTTCTTCAGCCCGAGACCGAAGCGTTCAATCATTTGCGTGGTGTAGTTTTCACAATGTTTCAGCCAAGAATCCGAGTAAGAGGAGAAATAGAGGTAATCGCTGAAGATATTCTCCGGACTTTCAAACTCCTCCAGCTGAACCAAAAAGCATTTTGCGCAGACAAAAACATGAAGCGGATAAAACATTTCTCCGCGATTCAGATCAGCAACAGAAGGGTAGGTTTCGCAAAGAGGCGACATGCCCAGATCAATAAAGGTCTTTTCGAGACTGGCACCGCAGAAGCGACAAGATTTTGCCGTAGTATTTTGTGAGACTTCAGTCGGTAGAGCCATGGTTGCCATGAGCTATCGGGTTTCCCTACAAGGAGTAAGATTCAGAATTCGGTCGGGCCCTCGGGCCTACAGTTTGAATGAGGCGCTGTGGAGAGTATCCAAAGATTGGGTGGCTCAGGACCAAAGGGATCAAGCCTGTGAGTGGCTTCACAATCCAGGACACATCAGGGCAGGCTTACGCCGCGAAAGTCCCAAAAGCGACCTGTCCTAGACCCAGTTTGAGGCAATCTTCCTGCCAAAAGCGGATGAATCAGGAACTCAAGCCAAGATTCGATTGTCCGTATCTATATATAAATAAAAGACCTACTGGAGTAATTTTCGCGAAGGAGAGACAGATAGTCTTAGACCGGGAAAAAGTGGTAGCCGGCTGGAATAGAGGTGGAAAAGAGTTTCCACGCCCTCACTTCCAATAGAGCGATTCGTCTAAACGGCTCGATTTGAGGAGCCTTTGAATCTGTGCCATTCGGACGAAGTTTCCCTTCTGAACTTCTTCGAAAGTAAGCTTCACGGTACGGTATGCGTCGTATAGCTCCTTTACACCCATCCGTGCAGTCCACTGCGGCTTGAAACTCCGTAGCACGCGCCTGATCTTGTCACAGTTGACACGGTAGCAGCGCTTATCCGGCCCGCCCCCCGGAGCGAATTCAATTTGGCAGCAGGGTACAGTCTCAGCAACTATCGTCGCCAATTCGCTGATGCGATAATTTTCCTCTGTGCGACCGACGTTAAATACTTGGTTGTGAACAAGCTCGCGCGGAGCCGCGAGAACACTAACGATAGCCGCGATGATGTCGCGTATGTGCACGATGGGTCGCCAGGGTGTGCCGTCACTTTTTATGTAGACCTGCCCTTTTGTATAAGCCCAGGCGACGAGATCGTTGAGCACGATGTCCAGCCTAAGCCTAGGTGAAGATCCGTAGGCGGTGGCGTTGCGCATGAATGTAGGACTAAATCGGTCGTCTGCTAGAGGTGCAACGTCACGCTCGACATAGACTTTTGATTCCCCATAAGGAGTAACCGGATTAAGTGCCACTGTTTCGTCAAGAAATGCGTCCCCGGCTGCACCATACGTGCTGCAAGAGGACGAAAACACAAAACGGCTTACCCCGGCGGACTTAGCCAGTTCAGCGAGGCGCACCGAAGCATGATGGTTTATGTCGTAAGTCAGCTTTGGATCGAGATTGCCAAGCGGATCGTTAGAGAGAGCGCCCAAGTGGACTATGGCTTCAAAGCCTTCGAAATCAGACCTCGACAAGTTGCGCAAATCTCGACGGACCTCCGGTATTTCCGGATTAGGATTTCCAAAATCGCACCCGGCAAAGAGATCTGTGTCCAGCCCGACAACTTCGTGGCCCGCTTGCTGCAAGAGAGGAGCAGCAACCGCCCCGATATAACCCTTGTGACCGGTCAAAAGTACTCGCATTCAAATTCCTCTTTGATCTGAAGATGAAATCTGCTTCTGCTACTGCGGAGTCGACCTGGCGCTTTTTGATTTAGGCAGGTTCAACCTTTTCCAGGAGGCCGTTGTTCTTCAAGAGCTCGGCCGCATCCTTCAACAATGAAAATGCAATGCCGGATTGTTCAGCGATATCCAGCAAGGAGTGCGTCCCATCGGAGAGATTCAACAGCCAGAGCCGCGCCTCTATCTCGCGGTCAGGAGCGCTGCCGCCGGTCGAATGGTACAAACCGCGTTTCCCTAGTTGTGGCTCGCAGTAGGGGGCGAGATTCCTGTAGCGCCAATTATTTTCAAGCGAATCGAACACAGAAGTGCAAACTGAAAGAGATTCCGCAAGCGAATCCGGTGACAAAAAATCTAAATTGTCCGCGGATGTGTGATATTCCGGAAAAGTGCCCCAGACGCTGCGCATTAAGCATCCAACAGGAAGATTGAATCCAGGAGAGCAGTATTGCCGCTCATCATAACCATACGGGGAAAATGGAAGGATCTGGGCGGAAGGATCGGAATGTTTCAGGACGTGGGCAACGGCTCGGTCGATTTCCGCGTCTCCCCGCCTACTTCTTTTGTAATGAAACGAGCTTCGATCTCCAACGCAAGTAAGTACGAGGCCGTGGCGGATGCGTTTCGCAGCTTCCCTATTTTGTGCCAGCCAAGTAATGGCACCGATCGTTCCAGGAATAAACAGGAACCGATACGAGTAACGAGGCTTGGAACTCAGCAATTGACGTGCCGCGAAAGTTGCCACGGCGAGCCCAGATAGATTGTCATTTGCGAGCGAGGGATGGCATGCATGACAGGAAATCAGGATCTCATTCGCGGTCTTTCCAGGAATAAAACATTCTGCATAGGTCAGGAAACCGTCTTCCAGGGTAGAGTCGATACAGACCTCGTATTGACCTTCCTTTAGGTTCGACAGCTGATCATGCGATACGCAAAACCCCCACTTTTCTTTGTAATAGGAAGTTTTGTAGGGAATCCAGCTGGGGTGCTCAGGTATCGTGAATAGGTGCGGTCTGAGTTCGCTCAAAGGCATGGTCGAGTGAATAGGCGTACTGTAGTTCAAGACATGCAAATTAGATTGCTGGAAGTCCACAACTCGTTTACCGCTGGCGTCCTTAATATAGGCGTCATGAATGTTCCATTCTTTTGGGACGCTCCAATCGAAGACTTTGGTTCCGGTGGGTACGTTGAACATTTTCAAGGGAATCTGTTCACCAATGAGATCTAGCGTTTTGCGAATCCCGCTGCCGGTGATGCTACGGCAAATAGGATAGAGCTTGCGGGCGAAATTGAGTAACGCGGCACCCGACTGATTTTTCTGTTCAGCTGTTCCCGAGGACATAATTTTGTTGAAAGTCAGGGTAGTTTCGATCCCGTTCAGAAATTACCTTCACAGCATCAGGCCAAGCTATTTCGAAGGCAGGATCGTTCCAGCGGAAACCACGCGCCGACGCAGCATCATACACTTCCGACATTTGATAGAAGACCTCGGTGTCGTCTTGCAGTGTCAGGAAGCCGTGTGCGCATCCTTGCGGGATATAAATCATGTTTCGATTTTCGGCCGTTAGCGTGATGGCGATCCATCGCTTGAAGGTAGGAGATTCGGGTCGTAGATCTACAACGACGTCGTAGACAGAACCCCGCGTGCACCTTACAAGCTTAGTTTCCTCAAAAGGAGCAGCCTGGTAATGCATACCACGCAAGGTTCCCTTTTTCGAGTTGTAGGAAATGCTGCATTGAACCAACTCTGATTCGAGTCCGCGTGCCTCGAACTCGTCTTTGCACCAAGTGCGGGCAAAGAATCCGCGTTCATCGGTTTTTGGTTCAACAGTAATTTCTAAGACGTCTCGAATTTGAGTAGCGCGAAATTTCATTGCGGCATGTGCCTTTTGAACACAAGCTCGCTCCCGAGAAGAAACAAAGGTGAATCATTCATAGGCGCCCGTGTAGGCTTTACGTATTCACTGTGATTATCGCAGTGCAGACGAGGTATCTCTAAGATTTTTGAAATTATTTGTCTTGCAGAGGTAACACGGAATCTTCATTCATTAAATGGGGATATTGGCGGGCCTGATGTTCGCAAGTACCTTCTATCCAATGTGGCGATAAATTAGTCTGCCCGCAATTGTGAGAAGGCTTGGAGGCATATACGAAAAAATACTCTTGGCAGCTCTTGTTCCCCAACCATCCGTTGAGTCAAAAAAAGAGGCGTGAGGGTATTTCCAATACGTAAGTTTCTTCGGGGCAGCTACCCAATGATTCTTAAAGTTAAGAAGGCCTGAATTGTTTTCTTCTGTTCGCCCCATATCAAATTTGAGCGCCCCGGAACACTTCGCAGCGGAGACTGCTTTCCAAAGCAGCCAAGGCATAGCCCCAAGGTGATTGAAGCGAACATCGGAACATCCGTACTTGTAATAAAGGGTCTCTTTGAATCGGAGAGTAAGAATCGCCGCAACGGGCGTCTCGTCTATGTAAGCGACACGAATGCCAAGGGAATCGCCCTGACATTTGATCAGATTCTTAAACCACATGTAGGGGACTGGCGGTACGCGGTGACGCCCACGCGTAACAACGAAGAGGCCATAGAATTGCTTTAACAATTCCTCAGAAGTTCCATATCGTTCTCTCAAACCTACGCGCTCCGCATGCTGAATGCGACGCTGCACGTTATCTTTGTCGAGGCCCTCGAAGACTGCCGCAGAATTTCTTCCCAAGTCTAGCAAATGCAAAAAGTAACCGGCAGCGGGGACAAAGGCCGCTCCAAATTCTTTCATCCCGCCAAAATCCCAACAAACTGGACGAATCTCCAGGTACTTCCATCCGCGAGGCTTCAATTCTGGCTGCAGAGAATTGAGCAGGAATTGTAAGTCCTGGTTCGAATTGAATAAGGGTTCGCAGTGATCGGAAAAAGGAAGCGAGACCAGGCGTCTGCCGGTTAACCAACTCTTGATTTCACAGCATGCAAGTCCATTTTGCAGATCATGACCTGGAGACGATGTCGTGAATACGACGGGCGAATAGCCATAAGTCTGCTGAAGGGCTTTCAGCCAAGCCGCCGTATGAAAAACGGAGGCGCGACTATGTCTCTCAACAAATTCAGACCAGCGTGGGTCCTGGATGGGGTCGGCCTGGTAGACTTTCATCACGGCTTCTGTCAACTAGCAATGAATGCGACTCTGTGAGGAGGACGCCGTCAACGTTCCCTCACCCTCCCTTAAACTAAGGAATGCTCAGATATTAAATTAATTGTTATAGGAATTGCAGGCAGAAATGTATTTCTTCTGTATAATTTCGTGTAAGTCAAGTTCGGGCTGATCAGCTTTGCTGAACGGCACGAATAAGTACCCTTCCCAGCCACAACCCTATGCAAACGGGAGGTTTGCTTCAAATCGCTCTTTCAGGAAAAATGGCGAAAACCAGGCGAAACTAAGTACAGGTACCTAAACCTGCTCAAAATCTGGACATCAGGTCAGTAGGCTTCGACATTTCCGAGAGGTTAGGCTGCCTATGTGGGAGAAGCCCTGTTCGTACAGCGGCGCGTAAAGGGGAGCGGAAACAATGAAGAAGTGGCTGCGTCAGTTGAGACATGACGAAATTGCAGTCTCCGACAAACTCGACATTGGAAAGGCATGCGCTGGGCTCACGCAAGCTTGGCTTTCCGCAAACAGCCAAAGTGGGATTTTGTGTGAGAAACTCACCCGTATGTTGAGCTTCGGTCTTGCGACTATGTTCGCCCTGATGCTGTTCTTGCTTGCGCCTGCAAGCGTTCACGGACAGGCTTGGTCGGGAATCCTGGATCCCAGCCGCGCCATCGATTGGAGCAAGGCCGGCGGCGTAGCCTTCAAAATCCCATCGGCGAGTTGGGCACAATGCACTACTTCTGCGTGCAATACATTGACTTCCGTGGGGACGGCCGCAACTGCTTCTCAGATTAATGCGGCGATCGCTTCGGCTCCGGCCAGTACATACGTGAAGCTTGGCTCGGGCGTATACAATCTTTCGGCTTGCATTAGTTGGGCAGGCCACAGCAACGTGGTGCTGCGCGGCAACGGCCCAACCAATACGATCGTTAAATTTACTGGCAGCGGCTGCACGGGCTACAGCGGTACCACGATGATTCAAATGCAAGCTGCCTCCAACACTTACGATCAAAGCGCGGCCAATCTTCCGGGCGGATCCAATTCCCTATCGATTACCGGTACTGTCGGTTGCTCGGGGTGCGGTCCGGGGCTTTACCCACAGGGCGCAACGCAGATCACGGTCTCGAACGTAGGTTCTGACGCGCCAAAGGTGGGGACCATATTAGT
>Ga0126376_10002540_pt1 | contig 10360 bp, 5 predicted proteins | sample PanSoiMetPlot_15_FD_92760 | JGI IMG/M metagenome (GOLD analysis project Ga0126376, IMG submission 92760) | Tropical forest soil microbial communities from Panama - MetaG Plot_15 | ecosystem: Environmental > Terrestrial > Soil > Tropical forest > Bulk soil | place: Panama | collected 2016-02-17 | reverse complement strand
CTTTTCAGCTAACGGCACGCTATGATCTTTATTAAATACGCTTCTCGAGAAATCAACTGCAGGATCGTTTACTACGGTCCACGTCTGTGTGGTAAGACACGAACTTGAAGTACATCTTCGACTCGACCGCGCCGCAGGCGCGCGGTAAGCTGATCAGCCTCGCAACAGAAACTGACCGCACGTTGTTCTTCGATTTCATGCCGCTGGAGCTCGGTACGGTGCGTGGGTTCAAGACGCGCTTCCATCTGTACACGGTGCCCGGCCAGGTCTTTTACGATGCTTCGCGCAAGCTGATTTTGAAGGGTGTGGATGGAGTGGTGTTCGTGGCTGATTCGCAGGAAGAGCGAATGGATGCGAATATCGAGTCGCTGTATAACCTGGAAGAGAATTTGAAGTCTCAGGGCTACGATTTGATGAAGATTCCGTATGTGCTGCAACTGAATAAGCGCGATTTGAACAACATCGTGCCGGCGGAAGATTTGGCGTCGGAGTTACAGAGAAAGGGTGAGCCGGTTATTGAAGCTGTCGCGTCGACGGGTCAGGGCGTGTTTGATACGTTGAAGGCGGTGGCCAAGCAGGTACTTACTGAGCTGCGTAAGGGGTAAGTCACGCATAGAGACAGGATGTTCAAGATTTAACAGGATAGACAGGATTATCTGTACATCCTGTTAAATCATGAAAATCCTGTCTATTTTTGTCTCTATTGGAATGCTACTCAAGAGACTTGAGCATCAGCAGCCCATCGCCACCGTTTGAATAATATTTCGGCAATCGCTGAGTAATCGTGTAGCCGAGGCTCTCGTAGAGTTTCTGCGCGGGGATGTTCATCGTCCTGACTTCCAGTCGCACCAGCCTCACATTCCGTTTACGAAACCCATCTTCCACCTGCGACATCAACCTCTTCGCCAAATTACGTCGACGGTGTTCTGGCGCCACACCTACTGTCGTTACGTGTCCCGTGTGATCGGGTTCGACGAGTCCGATCACGAATCCAGCCATGACGCCGCCGGTCGTTACTGCACGAAACGAAACTGATTCCGGAGCAGTGAGCAGGTAATCGAAGGTCTCGCGACTGTAAGCCTCGCCATCGATGAAGCAGCGCTGATCGAGCCGCCAGCACTCGTCGAGTTGTGAGATTGTGAGCGGTCGGATCTCGTAGCTCGTACCCCACGAAGGTGTAGGTGTCTTCTCCTTCTTCTCGGGGTCGTATTCAACATCCGACTGCGACCACCAGCGGGAACGAAATTTCTTTAGTACTGCCATAGCCGTTTGTATTTCGGAGAGAAAACTGCGCGTCTAGTTTACCATCGAAATTTTTATAATGCCTACAGGATTCAGGTTGACCCGCCGCTGACACGTGAACTATAGTGTCGCCGCTTTTTATAAAACTTACAGGCTGGCCTCAACCCTGGTTCTTCTCGCACTCCACGACCAGCCTCACGAAATCGCGTTTATCTTCGCACTTTCGTCTCTGGATTAATGCGTTAGCCTACACAGGCGCAAAGAATGCTTCGTCTCATCATCACACTCGTCCTCATCACGTCGTTGTTCGCCACGACGGTTCTCAAGGCACAACAAGGTGGTACGACTACCTATGTTTACGATGAAGACGGGCGTTTGATCGCCGTGATCTCGCCGGCAGGTGAAGCCAGCGTTTACGAGTACGACGCAGCGGGAAACTTTACGGCGATTAGAAGACTTACACCAAACGATCTGTCCATCCTCGCCTTCAGCCCAAGTCATGGTCCAATCGGAATACCGGTTACTATTTACGGCACCGGTTTCAATCAGGGTGTGAGTGCGGTCTCTTTCAACGGTACGCCCGCGAACATCGTCAGCTCAAGTCTTGCAACTGTCGTTGCCGTTGTTCCGCAAGGTGCAACGACCGGACCAATCAGCGTCACAACGCCGCGCGGAACGGTTATATCGACGAAACCATTTGTGATTAGAGGAGTGCGCGTGACTCCGCCCGTCATCACTATTGCTGCGCTTGAAACCGTGCAGTTTGCTCTATCGATCAGTGGAACAGCAACCAGTGATGTCTTGTGGAGTGTTAACGGGGTGATCGGCGGCAATCAAAGCACCGGCACGATCGGTAACGATGGTTTCTATTCTGCTCCAAATCTGACGGGCGCTAACGCTGCGCAATTCACTGTGCGCGCAACCAGCGTTGACGATGCGGAACTCTTCGACGAAGCCATTGTGACCGTAGTGCCCTTCGGCACGGGGTTCCAGTTTAGGTCCGATGGTCTCTCTGTGCGTTACGGCACGCCACCAAACAATCCGCCGGCGTTTATCAACGATGCTGTTTCGGTGCGTTATGGCACGCCGCCAAATACTCCACCATCATTTATTAACGACGCTGTTTCGGTGCGCTACGGCACGCCGCCCAACAATCCACCGGCATTCGTCAACGACGCTGTCTCAGTCACGCGAGGACCAGTGCTTTCGTCGCTGGCGCCGGCCACGATCACGCGCGGCACAAGTACGACGTTGACGATTCAGGGCGTGGCCTTGAATGGAGCCGGCAGCATCAGTTTCTTCAATCGCGCCAACGGCAGTCCCGCAACTGGAATTACGATATCCGACATCACCGTCAACGGTGCGGGCACTTCTCTAACTGCAACGATCACTGTCACGAGCAATGCCTCTACCGGAAGTCAGGTTGTAGTTGTGACTACACCTCTTGGTTCCACTTTGCGAAACGACGCCGGCACGAATTTATTGCAGATCAACTGATAGACCGGCTGAGGAGAATAGACAATGGAATGGACCACTCTCACAAACCACTCGCTACGAGTGGTGCTCCTGCTCGCGCTGGTCTTTGCGGCCTCAACCGCGAAAGCACAGTTCAGTAGTGGATCAACCGGCGCCGATGGCGCCTTCAATCCCGTTGCTAATATTACTTTGCAGGTTCCTCCGAGCGGTGTCTTCAACTTTACGACAGTAAACATTCCTCAGGGCGTCGAAGTTCGTTTCACGAAGAATGCTAAGAATACAGCGGTAACAATTCTGGCAAGCGGTAATGTCGTTATCGCCGGACGCATTTTTATTGACGGTGCGGACATGAATGGGAGATTCGGCGGCGAGGGAGGTCCCGGAGGTTTTAGAGGTGGAAACGGCGGCACACCGCTCGACTCGATTAACGGCAGTGCCGGCGATGGTCCAGGTGGAGGAGGGGGAGGCACCGGAGGAACAACGGGAACCGGTACTGGTGGTGGCGGTGGTTTCTTCGGGGCTGGTGCAAACGGCATCTTAAAAAGTGGCGATGGCGTCGTCGGTCAGGGTGGGCCACGTTACGGTAGTAGAACACTGCTTCCTCTGATTGGCGGATCCGGTGGCGGCGGTGGCAGCTCGTTTGTCGGATCAAATAATGTCGGCGGTGGCGGCGGCGGCGGTGGCGGCGCGATTCTGATTGCGAGTTCCACCAGCATCTCATTTCCGGACAATAGTGACGCTAGTCGCGGGATCCTTGCGAGAGGTGGAGCAGGCGGACCAGCTTTTCAGGCGCTTACGGGAGGCAGTGGATCCGGAGGCGCTATACGGATCGTAGCGAATACAGTTTCAGGAGGTCCGTGTTTGGATGTTCGCAGCCTTCCCAACAACTTTAATATTGCCGCCGGCTCGGCTGGAATTATTCGCGTCGAAGCCTTTGATCTGAGCCAATACCTTCCTCGTTGCTCTACTAACGAGCAGACCTTAGGACAACCCAATCCGGTAACTCTACCGAACGCTCCCACACTTGCAATTGCTTCAGTAGGCGGCATCGCTGCCCCGGCTAACCGCGCGGCTTCGTTGGGCGCACCGCCGGATATCATCGTGCCCACCTCTGTGCCTAATCCCGTTCAGGTTGTGGTGAACGCCACTAACCTGCCGTCCGGCACTGCGGTGCAGGTCAAGCTCACTCCCGAAAGCGGAAGCCCTACGACTGTCGCCGGCACTCTGAGTGGATCGACTGCTTCATCGACCACCACCATAAACCTGACCTTGCCGAACGGCGGCCTGTGCGTTATTCGCGCCACCGTCACGCTCGAGGTGCTCATCGCTTACGGCAAACCGATCTTCATCAACGGTGAAAAAGTTGAAAAGGTTGAGGTCGCGGCCAGTTTCGGCGGTCGTTCGGAAGTGGTCTACATCACAAGTTCCGGACATCGAGTGACGACGGCGGATCTCCAAAGATAGTTATAGCAATCGAGGATTCAGTTATGGGCATGAAGGCCATCATGCGACAGGTTACTTTCCGAAACCCGAGCTTTGTCGCCTCGCTGCTGATTTTCGCGCTGTACTTACAGTCAATTGCCTTCTTACCAGTAAGTGCAAGGGCAAATTCGCGGGCTTCCAATACACCTCAAAGCGTTGAAACGATCGTCGTGTTTGGTCCACGCCAGTTTGATCGCACTGGTCCACTCACCAAGTTCTCCGAACAGTTCACCTTGCCCGTCGATGCGGTGGCTCCTTTCAATATCCAGATCATAAACGGCTCGCCGGACGGAACCGGCCGGGCCTTGAGTGCGACTGTGCGACTGAATGGCCTGATCCTGGCAGACTCCAGTCAACTGAATCTCGCAGTCCCCTCGTTAATAAAGCCCGCACAACTGGAAACCAGTAACACGATCGACGGCAATTTCTTCGGCAGACCGGGCAGTCATCTCACCATTACGATCACAGCCACTCGTGGAAATCCTGCAACACCGCCTGCTCTGAGCGATTTCACTCCGAAGCAGGGAGCGCCCGGCACAATCGTGACCCTTACCGGCACATCGCTTAAACCGGGAAACAACAACCCTACAGTCACCTTCGCCGGCGCCAACAACAACCGGCAAGCAGCGCAAGTCATTTCTGCCACTTCAACAGAAGTACGCACTACGGTACCGAATGGCGCTCAAACCGGATTCATCGAATTGACGACGGTCAACGGTTTGGCTCGAACAGCCACACCATTCACCGTATTAGCTTCACAAGACTTCCAACTCACCGTAGCGCCTGGCACCGTCAGCACTATTCAGCGCGGAAGATCCACGCAGGTCGTGGCGATTACCAGCTCGCAAGCCAATTTTTCTCAACTTGCACGTTTATCTGTCACGGGCTTGCCCGCCGGAGTCACTTTCGATTTTGAGCCCGATCAGGTTGCGGCTGGAGCTGATTCGACTCTTGCTCTCAATCTCGCAAACGTGAACCTGAATCCGGGCACATACGCCTTCACCGTCAGTGCTACGGCGACGATCGACGGTCACGACGTTCAGCGCACATTCCCGGCCACACTCAACGTCATCGCCGCCGGACAAACAGCACTGACCGGCGTCGTTCTGTCCAATGAAAAAGAGCCGATCATCGGCGCGACCGCTTCACTTGACGGCCACTCGGCCACAACCGATTCGGCAGGAGTGTTTTTACTGACCGGTGTGACTGAAGGACAGAATCGCCCGGTGATGATTGACGGGCGTACGGCGAGCGCACCCAATAAAACTTATCCCGTCATTGTAGAGCCTGCTAACGTCGTTGCGGGCCAGGTGAACATGGTTCCTTTCACGTTCTATCTGCCGGCGATCGACACACAGTTCGAAAAAGTCATCGTTCCGAATCAGACGACTGTCGTTGACAACCCGCGTCTACCTGAATTGGCAATGACCGTGCCCGCCGGAGCGAACCTGCGCAATCTCGACGGCACGCCCGTGACGCGCGTTTCGATTTCTCCGGTCGAGCCGGACCGCGTGCCCGCGCCTCTGCCGTCGAACCTGGCGGCTAACATGGTCTACACGGGCCAGCCGGGCGGTGCTGTTTCGAGCGGAGGTATGGAGATCCCGGTGACCTATCCGAACCTCGCGGGCGCCGATCCGAACACGCGCCTCGAGCTCTACTACTTCGATCACAATGCAGTGACCTGGAAACGATACGGCTTCGGACGCGTTAGTGCCGATGGACTTCGCGTCGTGCCTGAGACGAATCCGGCAACTGGGAAGCCGTTTGGTTTGCCGAATTTCTCCTGGTTTTTTTTCCGCATTCCCGTCATTTCCAACATTGCCACGGACGGTAATCCTGGCGATCCCGAAGATTGCAGTGGCGCCGATGGAGGTGGCAAGGGCTGCAACCCCGGTGCCTGTCCTCGCGGCAAACATACGGTCGACTTCTCTACGGGTGTGAAGATCGAAAAAACCACCGACATCTCATTTGGTGGCGCGCGCGGCATGTTGGAGTTGACGCGTACTTATACCTCTGATCTCGGCATCTCCTGCGCAAATTGTCCCTTTGGTCGCGGTACCACCCACAACTGGGACATCAGGCTGACTGGATCGTTCGATTCAGGTGGAACAGGTCGGGTTAAGCTGGCAGAGCAAGTCACTGGGCGTCTCTTCAGCTTCAACTCAGCGCTCAGTGCACTGCGCGGAGTCTCTGTCTTCACTTCGAGATTAACTACCAGTCAGTTGGGCGACGAAGTGCAACGGTTGAATAGCGGTAGTCTGCTCTATCGGCGTCGCGACGGCAGTTCGATGACTTTCGATTCCAGTGGCCGGCTAACCTCCACGACCGATACGAACAACAACACGGTGACGCTGACTTATACGGGGAATAATCTGACCAGTGTCACCGATGCGGTGGGCCGATCACTCAATTTCACTTACGACAGCAGTGGTCGCATCACGCGTGTCACCGATCCGCTCGGCCGTAACTGGGACTATACGTATACACCGGCAGGCATCCTGGGCCAGGTCAAAGATCCATTCCAGAACGTCACGACGTACACGTACGGCACGGGAATTTTTCCCGCCCAGCTTTTGGCTGTTAAAGACAAGCGCGGCAACACCGTCAAGCAGATTACTTACGATGGCGCCGGACGAGTCGTCGAGCAAAAATTTGCCGACAGTGGTGTCGAGCGCTACGACTACACCATGTCAGGGACCGCGATCACGGGCGCCACGATCACCGATGCGCTCAATCGTGTTCAGACCAAACGCTTCAACGTCGCCGGCTACGTCAGCGATTACACCGATGCGCTCGGCCAGAAAAATCATATCGAGCGCGATATGGGAAACAACCTCGCCGCTTCGGTGACCGGCCCATGCGGTTGTACTGAAGAAGAGTACGAATACGACGAGCGCGGCAACATAACGAAGTCAACCGATCGTCTCGGTGGTGTCAAGCGGATGGAGTATGACCCGGTCTTCAACAAGCTGACGCGGATGACTGATGAACTGGGGCGCGTCACCACCTTCGCCTACGATGCGCGCGGCAACATGATCCTGCGCACCGACGCACTCGGTCGCACTACTGCTTATGCTTACGACGGTTTCGGGCAGTTGACGAGCATCACCGATCCGCTCGGCCACACGCGCACGATGGAATATGACGCGCAGGGTAACCTGGCCGCTGTCGTAGACGCACTCGGCAATCGCAGTACTTTTGAATACGACGGCATCGGACGTTTGACTGCCGTGGTCGATCCGCTCGGCCGCCGTGCGTCCTTCGTCTACGATTCGCTCGACCGCGTCACTTCGATGACCGATACAGCGGGCGCGACGACTGCACTCGAGTATGACGCAAACGGCAACCTGATCGGCTTTGTCAACGCACTCAATCAGCGTTGGACCAGCGCCTACGACAGTAAAAATCGTGTTGTATCGACTACCGATCCGCTCGGGCGCGTGATGCGCTGGTTTTACGATCGGCAAGACCAGTTGACTGCACGCGTTTCAGCTTCAGGACGTACCACGCGCTACGCTTACGATTCGCGCGGGCTGCTGGAATCGATGACCTCGCCGCTCGGGTTCGTGACGCGCTATGAATACGACAACAGCAGTAATCTCGTTACGTTGACTGATCCTCGTGGCAACGTCACGACCTTCACTTACGACGAGCTATATCGTCTCACCTCGCAACGCGATCCATTGGGCCAGTTGACGACTTATAGTTACGATGCGGCAGACAATGTGATCGAGCGAATCGATCGTCTTGGACGCCGCACCGCTTATACCTACGATGTACTCAATCGCCCGGCGCAGATTAAGTATGTCGATGCGACTGTCGATTACACGTACGATGCTGCCTACCGTCTGACACGCATTGACGACACCCAGTCGGGCAGCATTCTTTGGGCTCACGACGACGCCGATCGTCTGCTCTCCGAAACCACGCCTCAAGGTGTTGTGTCATACACCTACAACAAAGCCAATCAACGCATCTCGATGACAGCGGCAGATCGGCCACCGGTTAATTACACGTATGATTCTGCGGGACGCCTTGCGACTATCGCGCAGGCCAATGAGACATTCACTTACGGCTACGACACTCTGTCCCGAGTCACATCGCTTCAGCGACCCAACAATGTCCGGACAAGCTACGCTTACGACAACGTCTATCGTCTCGCACGACTCACGCACACGAATGGTCTGAATCAGGCGCTCGAAGATTTTCAGTACACCTACAACGCCGACGACGAGATCGAGACGATCAACTCACTTGCCTCTGCGCAACTACTGCCAAGTGCGAAGACGGTTGCCGTGGCCGACGCTGCGAACCGCATTCCGCAGTTCGGCACAACCAACTACACCTTCGACAACGAAGGCCAAACGATCAGCCGCACCGACGCGCCCACGATCTCCAACTTCACCTGGGACGCACGCGGGCGATTAATAAAGGCAAGTTTGCTCAATCAGGAGATAAGCTACAACTACGATGCGTTAGGCCGACGATCTAGTCAAACTACGAACGGAATAACTACGAGCCTTCTATACGAAGGCGAAGACGTTGTATTCGACAAAGGAAATGACGGCAGTAAGGTTGTTTATCTAAACGGCCCAGGAATCGACAATAAACTAACTCAAACAACTAATTCAACTGCACGCCTGTATTTCTTGGAGGATCATCTTGGTAGCACAATCGCACTCGCCGATGAAATGGGTGTTGTTGTAAACCGCTTGCAATATGAAGCGTTTGGTGAGAACTCAGGCAGCAGTTTGACTCGATACAGGTTCACTGGAAGAGAACACGATTCACAATTGAGATTGGTCTACTACCGAGCACGATGGTACGACTCGGATACGGGCCGATTTGTGACTGAGGATCCGGCGGGGCTCGCAGGCGGAGTGAACCTATATGCGTATGGAAATCTAAATCCAATTCTGTTTTTAGACCCGGAAGGACTCGCATATTTCGCCAAGCGGCCCTTGAGTGGGCTACCTTGGTTAGGTCCCTTTTCCTCAAATCCCTTGGATGATGAATTCAATACCGAGATATCTCATGAGCAGCTATTTTTTGAAGATGGACAAAGCCCTTCAAATATCGGATTTTTCAATAAGAATGGAGGAAGTCTAAAAACGGAACAGCATCCAACGGGATACCATCGTCAGCCGGGTAATTTCGATGATTCCATCATGAGGCAAGCGGTGAAAAATGTTGGTGTACCAAAACCTTATTCATTATTAGGCGGGTTTGGACAACCTCAGTACAACTGCCAGAACTGGGCCGAGGATGTGCGACAGGAGTATCAACGATTGAGGAAGGAGCTATCAGGAAAAATGTGCCTACGTCCAGACCGATAGATGAAGTGATAAGCGCCGTCTATTGATTGTGGAATCAACCAACCGATGAGATTAGTATCGACTTCGACGGGAACAAATCGGCATCAAATCATAGAACAGTCCCATCGTCTGCAAAGAGGTCTTATGAGATCGTCATACGTGATGGTGATGTTTTTGGCAATTGGGTGTAGTGTCGGGTTACCAGTCTCGCAAAGCCAGACCTCTGTTGAACTCACGACTATCAGAAAGACTGGAATTATGCCGCCGCAGCCGGAAGGCTTGGCGCCCTCGAACTCGCGCACCCTAGATGGTCAACTAATTCCCGTCGATCAATTCTTCCCCGCCTCGCGTTGTCAGAAATGCCATCAAGATACGCATGCGGCGTGGTCGGAGTCGTTGCACCGGAATGCGGCGCGTGAGCCCTTCTATCGAGAGAGCGCGGACATTCTGTTAAGAACGCGAGGGATTGAGTTCACGCGACATTGTGAATCGTGTCATACGCCGGTAGCTCTGTTCTCAGGGGCGTTAGATAGCAAAGCGCCCCAACAAAAAGCTCCGTTCACGGAAATGGACGACGAAGGCGTAACGTGTTCGGTTTGTCATTCGATCGTCGAAGCGCGATTGGACGGAACGGGCAGTTACACGATCAGGCGCCCGGCCTTACTCGCCGAAGAAGACGGTACACTAATCTACGGCAACTTCTCAGATGCAGACATCCTCGCCAACATCCCAAAGCACAAGCGCGCCGTGATGCGCCCGCTGCTGCGAACACCGGAATTCTGCTCGACGTGCCACAAGGTCGACGCACCGCCATCACTCAACGGCTACAAACACATTCGCGGTTT
>Ga0126376_10002538_pt1 | contig 10361 bp, 8 predicted proteins | sample PanSoiMetPlot_15_FD_92760 | JGI IMG/M metagenome (GOLD analysis project Ga0126376, IMG submission 92760) | Tropical forest soil microbial communities from Panama - MetaG Plot_15 | ecosystem: Environmental > Terrestrial > Soil > Tropical forest > Bulk soil | place: Panama | collected 2016-02-17 | reverse complement strand
TGCGCGTGCGAGATGCTTGCCGCTCACGTTGCCGTTGTCCACCGGTTGCACCGGACGCCCTTCGTATTCCTCAACGCCGCCGCGCTCGCGAACCCATGCGATGCGTGTGCGCTTGAGGCCGGTCTCCACGTCGATCGCGATATTGTTGTCGGTGTAAGGCCCCGACGTATCGTAGACCGGGACCGGTGGCTCACCGGCGGCTTCCGTCAACGCGATCTCGCGCACCGGAACGCGCAGGTCGGGCGCCGTTTCCGGCGTCGCATAGATTTTGCGCGAGCCCGCGATCGGCCCGGTGGTCACCTTCGGGACGGCGATGTCGCGATCATGGACGTTCATGTTGGAACTCCTGGTTGGGTGTTGGGGTCATTCCGTGTAGCCTTTGAAACTCAAGAAACCGCCGAGCACGACCGATATGATGGCGATCACGATCACCACGGTGGAGTGAGTAAACATGGCGCTTCCGAGCGCCTGGACATATTGCGGCGCCACCATGCGAAAGGTGCCGCCGATCACCGCGAGCCAGCCGATCGCCGTGACGATGAGGGGCCAACCCCAATGCCATGAATTGTGAATGTTGACGACTGCAAGGCCGCCGAGCAGCGCCAGAAAGCCCGCAATGTATATGAGCGCCGGACTGCGCAGGAATTCCTCGACCATGGCCGAGTAGGTGTCGCGGTTCAACAGCATCGCAATGCCGGAAACGACGAACACCGGGCCGATCAGCCTTGCGATGAATTTCGACGACGCCATGAATTTTGCTTGCCGTCTCGACCGCCCAATGCGCTCGGATTCGTGTCGGTTCTACAGTTTCCGGATACGCGCGTGGAGGGAAACGGTCCGTCCCTTCGCCGGCATGACCCGGATCAGGTTCGAAGGGTCTCCGCGGCGCCACGCCCGGCCGGGCGAAGGCTTTAGCGGTCTCTCAGCTCCTTATCCGGAGCTCCCCTCGGAACGTCGCTAATGTAAGCCGATAGCTACCGGTGTCAACGCAGCACCTGTGCTGTGCCATGACGCAACGTTACGGTTTCGGAGGAGGAAGGGTGTTGCCGGTGGGCGCGCCCATTCCCTTGTAAACGAACCGCTGGAAGCGCCGGCCATCGAAGTTTTCGCCGACGTAGATGTTACCTTTGCCGTCGACCGCGAGGGCATGCGGCACGTTCAGCGATCCGCCGAAGATCCCCTGCTGCCCGATGTGATCGACGACTTGGAGCGTCTCACGCAGAAGAATCCAGACGTGGTGGTTCGCGCCGTCGATCACATACAGGAAGCGCTGATCCGGCGAGAAGGCGAGCCCAGAGGTCGACCCGGCGAGTAGCGTTCTCGGCGCGACGGACCCTTCCCGCACAAACGTACCGTCTGTCTTGAAAACCTGTATGCGGTCGTTGGGGCGATCGGCGACATACACGAAGCCGTCTTTCGACAGCGCAACGTTGTGCGGCAAACGGAACTGCTGCACCGGCGGTGCATCCGGGTTGTAGGGGCCAAGGTCTTTGTCGTCCGGCTTATTGCCGTATGCGCCCCACATGCGTTTGAAGGTCAGCGTCTCGGTGTCGATCACGATGACGCGGCGGTTCCTGTAGCCGTCACCGACATATAGCTCATTGTTTACGGAATCGACCGTCAGGTTGGCGGGGCCGCCGAGGTTCTGCGTGTCGGAGCTGCCGCCACTCTTGCCCCGATGGCCGAACTGCGCCAGGAACTTGCCCTGCGTCGTGAACCTAAGGACCTGGTCGTCCTTTTCGCCGTTTCCCCCCAGCCAGACGTTGTCTTTCGCATCGACAAAGATGCCGTGTTCGATCGACGGCCACTCGTAGCCCTCGCCAGGACCGCCCCACGATGCGAGCAACTTGCCGTCCTGATCAAACTCGAGCACTGGCGGCGCCGGGACGCAGCAATCCGCTCTGGGCGGCGTCATGGCTGCGCCCGCGAAGCGCTCGTTCTTCTGCAACGGGCTCGGCCTGTGCAGCACCCAAATGTGATCGTGGCTGTCGACGGCCATCCCGCCGATCGCGCCGATCGCCCACTTTTCGGGAAGCGGCTGCGGAAACGTCGGATCGTATTGAAACTTCGGGACCTGGACACTCTGCTGCGACTGTCCGAAGACGACGCCGCTGGTCAGCGTGCACGTGGCGCTTAAAGCCAAGCCGACAGCGGTCGCGGCAAAAACCTGCTTTCGATTCATGACCCACTCTCCATGTCTGGCTCGCGTGGTCACGTCGGCCCGCCGCGAATTTCGTCTCATTGGCGCCCGAGGCCTTTGAACTGGATACAACCAATCCCGACGAGTCATGAGCATCCCCGTGCCATTATAGGCCAGTCCGGGATGAACGCCAGACATGACTCCCGCTCCGCTGGCGCTGCTACAGACGGGTCTGCTGCGGGTTCCCCCTTTCGGGGACCCGGGCAGAAGGTGTAGCCTTTCCTGGCAGCTGTCGCCGGGACGGATCGATATCTCGAGGCTAACAAGCCGCAAAGGAGCCATCGGCAAGCGCAGAGCAGATACCGAGGGACACAGCGGCTGGCGTTCGCCGGGCATACCGGTTACGTCGCGCGAATGTTTGGGGAGGGACGCAATGCAAACTCGACGCCGATTTCTGCAGATTGCCGGGGCCGCTGTGGCCACTCCCATCCGGTTGCAACGCGCGTCGGCGCTCGACTATCCGACGCGGCCGGTGCGCATCATTGTTGCGTTCGCCCCGGGCGGTCCGACCGACATATTCGGACGACTCGCGGCGCAGAAGCTCTCCGAGCAACTCGGCAAGCAGTTCTACGTGGAGAACATCAGTGGTGGCGGCGGCAACATCGCCGCCGCGCAAGCTGCGCGGGCGGCGCCCGACGGGCATACGATCCTGTTCACCGTTACCGCCCTCGTCACGAACCCGGCGTTCCTGGGCAAGGCCCCCTACGATCCGATCCGGGACTTCGCGCCGGTCGCGGTTCCGATCGCCTCAGCAATCACGATTGCGGTCCACCCTTCGCTGGGGGTCAGAACCCTTGATGAACTGATCGCACTCATCAGGGCCAATCCGGGACGGTACACCTACGCGTCCGGGGGCGCCGGCGCTCAGCCCCATCTCGCCTTCGAGCAATTCCGGCTGTCCCTCGGTCTAGATATCGTGCACGTTCCCTTCGGGGGCGCAGGCCCGGCGGTCGCCTCCATTGTGGCAGGTCACACCCCGGTGGGCGTCCTTTCGTTGCCGCCCTGCGTGCCCCATATCCAGGAAGGAGCTTTGCGCGCGCTCGTGCTGTCGAGCAAGAAGCGGTCGCAGAGGCTGCCCGATATTCCAACCGCCGTGGAAGCCGGCTATCCGATCCTCACAGGAGATCAATGGGTTGGAGTCCTGGTACCGGCGGGAACGTCGGAAGAGATCGTCAGCCTGCTCCATCGCAGCGTCGTCGGTATCACCACGCTGCCGGACGTGAAGGAGCGCCTCGATGCACTCGACTTCTACGAAATTGAAAGCACGCCCGAGGAGTTCGCCGAGCGGATCAAGGTCGAGCTCGAAAGCTGGCGTAGGGTAGTTCAGACGGCTCACATCAATCCAGGGTGACGGCGGTTTCGGATTGCGTGCCGCAAGCTGATGGCGCCACGGCGTCGGATTGGGTAAGCTTCAAAAAACTGGTTCAAGCCAGGAGGAACGGCCATGCGCGCTATAACGCGTCTTATGTTCGGTGTCGGCTCTGCCATTGCGGCGATATCCGGTGCGGACGCCGCGACCATCACCGGAACCGTCACCGGCCCGGACGGCAAGCCGTTCCGCGGCGCCTTCGTGCAGGCCCGCAACCTCAAGACCAAGATCACCGTCAGCGTGCTGTCCGACACCGCCGGCAAGTATCGCGTCGACAATCTCACAGCCGGCGAATACCGGCTGCAGATGCGCGCCATCGGCTTCAAGGCTGAGCCAAAGACCGGCATCACGCTCACAGCGGACCAGAACCTCACCCAGGACCTCGCCTTGCAGCAAGGCACGGTGCTCTGGAGCGACATCTCCATGCACCAGGGCAAGAAGCTCCTGCCGGAAGGGCGCGGCAAGGACGAGCTGTTCACTCACTGCATGGCCTGCCATGGCTTCGAGAGCCGCATGGCGGCGGTGGTGCGTGACGAGGACGGCTGGCGCGACCGGGTCAACTACATGCGCGACGCCATGGCCTACTTCGTCATGGACCCGCGCTTCGGCTTCAACGATCAGAAGGCCGAGAACGTCATCCATTACATCAACCAGATGTTCGGCGAGGAATCGAAGCTACCGAACTCTCCGGCCGACCTGCCGCAATACCAGAGCGAGGTCCGTCCCATCAGCGACGAAGGCTTGAAGATCGTCTACGTGGAGTATGACACGCCCGGTCCCAACCGGATGCCATGGAGCGCGCATCCCGACAAGGACGGCACGTTCTGGGTGCCGTACTACGGGCGCGCCAACAAGATCGCCAACCTCAATCCGGTGACCGGCGAAATGAAGGAATATCCGGTGCCGAACTTGGGCACCGCCGCGATCCATTCGGCGGTGCCGGCGCCGGACGGCAGCGTGTGGCTTACCGAGCAGGGCTCGAACAAACTCGGCCGTTGGGACCCCAAGACCAAGGAGATCAGCGAGTACCAGGACAGCGTGCGCAAGCACACCGTCCGGGTCGATCCCAAGACCGGCATGATCTGGTCGACCGGCGCGCTGTCGGTGTTCGATCCCAAGACGGAAAAATTCACCCACATCCCGGAGGTGCCGACCTGCTACGGCATCGCGCTCGACCAGGAGAGCAACGTCTGGTTCACCGAGCTCACTCCCAGCGGCAAGGTCGGCATGGTCGACGCCAAGACGTTGAAGGTGACCAAATACACATTGCCGACCCAAAACGGCCGGCCGCGCCGCATCCAGGTCGACGACAAGGGCATCGTGTGGTTCGGCGAGTTCGACGCCGGCAAAATCGGCCGGCTCGATCCCAAGACCGGCGCCATCACCGAGTTCCAGCTCCCCGGCCCGCAGCCGACGCCCTACGCCCTCGGCGTCGATCGCGACGGCATGGTGTGGTACTCGTCCGAATACATGGACGTGATCGGCCGGCTCGATCCCAATACCGGCAAGGTGGTGGAATATCCTTACCCGCGCGCGGAAAACTCCATGCGCGACTTCTTCATGGACGACCAGGGCCGCATGTGGTTCGGCTCGCCGGTGAACGACAAGGTGGGGTATTTCTACGTGGCGAAGTGAGGCGGCGCCACGGCTTATCGAAGAGATTGTAGGTGGGCAAAGGCGCGCCTTCGCGCCGTGCCCACGCGGAAAGCCTCCGCGTGGGCACGCTTCGCTTTGCCCACCCTACCGATTGGTTTCTTGAAATCGATCTACGAGCACGGAGTACATGGTGGAACGACCCGAAGCCGCCGTGATCGGTACCGGCTGGTGCGGAGGCATCCGCGCCGAAACCTTGGCGCGCTCGGCGCTGTGCCGGAAACTGCATATTTGCGAAATTCGCCCGCACCGGCTTGCGGAAGTCAAAGCCCTCACCAATCCGGCATCCGCGACGCTCGACTATCAGGATATCGTCCGCAACCCGGACATCAGTATCGTCTATATCTGCACCACACCGGAGCATACCCACTTTCCGATCACCCGTGACTGCCTGCGGGCGGGCAAACACGTGCTCCTTGAAAAACCGATCGCCATGGAACTGTTCGAGGCGGACGAGCTGATTGCGACCGCCAGGCGCAGCAACGTCAAGTTCACCATCGGGTATTCGCAGCGCTTCAACACCAAGATCGCCTACGCCAAAAAGAAGATTGCCGACGGCACGCTTGGCAAGCCCGTGTCCGTGATGGTGAGCCGGCATATCACCCGCAACCTCGGCAAGCGGATCGCCGGCCGGACGCGCCTGTCGCCGGCCGCGATGGAATCGACACACGATCTTGACTTCGTGTTCTGGCTGCTGGAGCCCGCAAGACCCGCGCGGGTCTACTCCCAGGGTGCTTACGGATTCATGCAGGCCATCAACGGCTCCTACGACCTCATGTGGACCACGGTGACCATGGATGACGGCACGCTGGTGGCGATCGGTGGCGGATGGAACCTGCCACCAAGCTATCCAAACTATTGCGCCACCTGGATCGAGATCACCGGCACGGAGGGCTCGCTGTTCCTCGACGACACCCAGCGCGACAACTGGCTCAACACGGTCTCGGAAGGCACGCGGTTCCCAATGTCCACCATGCCGGGCGAGCAGGTCGACCACGTCTTCGCCGGCCAGATGGGCCCGGAGACGCTGCATTTTCTCGAGGCGGTGATGCTCGACCGGCCGCCCATGGTGCCGCCCGAAAGCGCACGTCTCGTGATGGAATGCTATCTGGCCGCGGATTTGTCCGCGGAATGCGGCGAACCGATCGATGTTCCGATGAGTAACCAGGCGTTGGCGGCGGTGCAGGATTTGTACAAGAAGTTCAGGACGCCGGTGTAGGTGGCTCACAAAATAAAGCTCACCGCCCCCATCGCGCCCAGCTCATGCGCGTCGAGAATCGCACGCCGCTCAGCGATCTTCAACACACCGCCGACTCGCCGCAGCTTGTGGCGATAGTGGCCGACGAATTCGCGCGCCAATTCGCCGCGGCGATAGCGATAGACCGCGAAATTAGCGGCGATCGCGATGGTATCGCCGTCGACGCCGGTGATCCGCACATTGGTGATGAGGCGCCGCGTGCGCGACGGTGGATATTCGGCGTGACAGTTGGGGTCCTTGAGGCGGATCACGCGCTCGCGCAGGCGCACGATGTCGTCCGCGATGGTGAACAGCGTGAAACGATGATCGGCATCGGGCTTGTCGTTGGGCGGCACGTAATAGGCCGCATCATCGGTAAGCAGCGTCAACCACTCGTCGAGCCTCCAATTGTCCAAGAGATCGGCCTCGCGAAACAGGAAGTCTTCGATCTCCACTCTCGAGACAGTCGCGACCTCATCCAGCGGCTTGTTCACGCGCGCGCCTCCATCAGTTCGTTCCAGCGCCGCCAGAACACGCGCAGATGCTCCTCGTCGGTATCGGTCTGCTCATCGTTCTTGCCCATGCCGCGCGAGAGATCGTTCCACGGCACTTCGCGCCAGCTTGCGTAACCTTGCTGAGCGCTCTCCAGCGCCGCCACGTCGTCGGGCGTCGCAAAGCCGCCGGGCCCATAGAAGGTCAGGAACGCGTAGAGCCGGCGCGCCCGCTGCGCCTCGGTTTCCTCCACGGGGCCGAGCGCCCATGCGGTCACATGCATGAGATCGGGGGCTACCGGCGTGAAGTTGCGCACCGTCACGGACGAGCCATCATTGATGACGAGATTGGGGAAGATCGCCAGATTGCGATTGGTGTCGGCGATGCGGGCGGCGCGTGCCTCGCCGAGGCGGGCGACCAGCTCGGCCTTGATGGCCCCGATGTCGGCCTTGGCCTCCTCGCCGTAGACCGAAATCCACCGCGCCACCGGTCGGCCGCGATAATTTGGATTGTCGGTGGTGAGGTGGCCGTTGCCGAGGTCCTTGCCGAGGCCCTTGGTGGGCAGGAGGAGCCCCGAGCCCTTGGGCGGACTCATATTGACGCCGGAGTTGCGCATGTAATTGAGCCAGGTCGCATGGGTCGCGACCAGGTGATAATCGTCGACGCTGTTCTCGACCAGAAGCTTCCAGTTGGCCTTGATGTGGTATTCCTGGACGCCGGAAATGATCTCCATGCGGCAGGACGGCGACTGGTCGACCACAAGGTCGATATAGGCTTTCGCGCCGGCCAGATAGGTTTCGAGATCGACGGCATCGCGGTCGAAACTCGCGAAATAGAAATCCTTATAGGACGCCAATCGTGGCACGTGCGCGAGCCCCATACCGGACTTGTTGAAGCTCGGCGGATAGGAATCCTCGCCCGGCACGCCGCGCAACGTGCCGTCGGTGTTGTAGGTCCAGCCGTGATACATGCAGTAGAAATTGCGCGCATTGCCCTCGCGCTCGCGGCACACGATGGCGCCGCGGTGACGGCATGAGTTGATCATGCAACGCACCTGCCCGTCGCCACCGCGGCAAAAGATCACCGGCCGACCTGCGATGGAACGCGTCTTGTAATCCCCGGGATTGCGCAGCTCCGAGGCGTGCCCCGTATAGATCCAGCAGCGATCGAACACCGCGCGCTGCTCGCGCTCGAAAATCTCGCGCGACACGAATACCTCACGATTGACCGAGAAGGATAGATTCTCGCGGCTCTCGCGCACCAGGGGGCGGCCATTGTGGCCCCCGGGACCGGTATATTGATCGTTCATCGCAGGCATCCTTCCAACCAGACGCAGATCTATGTCCGCCTCAGCATCATGTCGACCGCTTAACCTTGCGGGTGCGCTGCCTTCGCGCTCGGGCCGGTGTATGCGCGGCTGATTAATACTTGACGCAGTTGCGCAACCCCTCGCCGACGAGACGACGGCGCTGGTGCTTGACCCAATGGCTTCACACGCACGGTCACCGGGGAGGCCCTCTACCGCACCTCCTCGACGAGGGGACGTGGAGCGCCTGCGCCGGCGGAACGGTCGAGGTAAATATTGTCGACAGACTAAGACTAGCCCTCAGTTCGCCCCGACTCCAGTCCGAGTAGGGCCGTGACTCACTACTTCTTCTTCGGACTCGGCGCTTTAGGTACGCCCGAACCGCCGGCCGGGGGCTTTTTCGGATCGTGCTTCGGACGAATGCCCTTAGTAGGCGTATCGATGGTGCGTGGCCGCCCCCCGCACCCCCATCTTCTTCTGCATCTGCGTCTCCTGGTGCTTTCAACTCGATAAAGGCATAGTCATCCGGCTTCAAAATGATTCCTGTTGAATCCGGCACCACAGCCGTGAATACATTGTCGTCATAGACCAAATGAATAGAGCCGTTGCTAGATGTCCGGTGCATTGAGATACTGGGCAATCTCGCGGTTGAGTCGGGTCACCGCGCGTCTAATGGAAGAGCACTCCGGGGAGAACGTCATGGAGTTCGGCTACTTCACTCTTAGCGATAATCACTACGAAAATAATCAGCGTGACGCCAACACCTTTGTTTCGGACATCGCCGCGGAGGCACTCTACGCCGATCAGCTTGGCATGCATTCGGCCTGGATCGGCGAGCATCATTTCAACTCGCTCGGCGTTTTGTCCTGCCCGGATCTCGTGCTGTCCTATGTCGCCGCACGAACTAAACAAATAAGGCTTGCGCCTGCCGTCACTGTCACGCCGCTGCACCACCCGATCCGGGTCGCCGAGCAATGGGCTACTCTCGATCTGCTGTCGGGCGGCCGCGTGGACTTCGCCGCCGGTCGCGGCTACGACCGCCGTGAATACGCACCGTTCCATATCGACTTCAACGACAATCAGAGCATCTTCGAAGAAGGGCTTGAGGTGATCCAAAAGCTGTGGGCCGCGGACGCCAGCATCTCGCACCACGGCAAACACTACCGGTTCGACGACGTGCGGATTACGCCCAAACCGATTCAAAGCCCGGTGCCGGTCTACATCGCGTCATTCTCCAAGCCATCGATCGAGCTGGCCGCCCGCCTCGGCTGCGGGCTGATCGTGGCGCCGTTCGCTGCCGCCATGAGCTACGGCGGTTTGAAGCAGGTCGCCGATCTCTACAACGAGACCTGCGCCAAGTACGCCAGGAAACCGGGCCGCCTGATGTGCAGCTACTTCATCCATTTCTACGACAACAAGGGTCAGGAGGACGCCGCCCGCGCGCGCCAGATCCTTTACTACAGGGAGTGCGTAATCCCGGCGCTGCCCGGTGACCCCAAGAACGCGCCACCGAGCTACGCCTATTTCGTCGACATGGTGGAGCGGCTGCAGAAGGTTGAGCCCGAGCAGCTCACCGAGAACTCGGTACTGCTCGGCAATTCGCAAGGCATCACCGATACGTTGAAGAAGGTCGAGGCCGCGGGGTTTGCGGAGGTCATTCTCTACTTCAACGTCGGCATAAAGCCGCACCAGCAGGTGAAGGAGGAGATGGACCGTTTCATGCGTGAAGTCGCGAGCAGTTTCGAAGGCAAGCATAGACTGCGGCGCGCTGCGTGATTGTTATCCAGGCGTGGTCGTGTCGGCGCGGCCACGCCATCGAGAAGACGAATCCGACCTCGTCGCGGCCTTTGGCGGAAGGTCGAGGAACTGGTAGGCGCGGTTCAGCGCCTGCCCGTTCCCAGGTCGTCGGAATACCCGGCTTTCAGGCGGGGCCATTGAGCGATAGGGCGTCCATCAGTACGGTAATTGTGCTCGCCTTTCGGCCATTGTGGCCAGCCGGTCGGCGAGTCCTCCCACCTCTCCTGCCGCCCATAGACGGTCAAGTCGAGCAACCGGTAGCTGTTGTCCATCGCCTCGACGCCGCGCCTCGTCGTCCAGTAAGTCT
>Ga0126376_10002537_pt1 | contig 10362 bp, 10 predicted proteins | sample PanSoiMetPlot_15_FD_92760 | JGI IMG/M metagenome (GOLD analysis project Ga0126376, IMG submission 92760) | Tropical forest soil microbial communities from Panama - MetaG Plot_15 | ecosystem: Environmental > Terrestrial > Soil > Tropical forest > Bulk soil | place: Panama | collected 2016-02-17 | reverse complement strand
TTCTTCGACAACCTCCAACGCCATCTGCCGAAAACTCACGCCGAACTCGAAAAGCTTGCAGCCTCGATCGGCAGTCGCTCCTACGAAAAGAAACTCCGGGCCGTCTATCCGAAACTCGAAAATATTTCCGTCGACTACGCCATCCTCGAACGTGCCACTGAACAATCCGGCGCAACACAGGTATTCGTCATCCCCGCTGAAATCGGCTGGAGCGACATCGGCTCCTGGGCCGCCGTTTACGAACTTCTTAGAAAGCAGCCGAGCGAAAACGTCTTGGCGGGACAGGGCCATGTGCTCGACGCCTCCGGCAATTTCCTCTGGAGCCCCTCGAAATTCGTCGCCGCAATCGGTGTGCGCGATCTCGTCGTCGTCGAAACTCCCGACGCGCTCCTGATCTGCCCGCGCGACCGCGCTCAAGACGTCGCCAAAATCGTCAAACACCTGGAAGAACGGAAACGCAAGCAGCTCTTGTAAAACGGTCCAATCCGGCCTTTTCTTCCACCTCTCCACATCCCTTATACTGTTGGGCAATGTCTATCATTAAATTTGGCACCGACGGCTGGCGCGGCGTCATCGCGGAGGATTTCACCTTCCCGAACGCGCGCATCGTCGCGCAAGCGATCGCACGTTACGTCGTTCGCGGTGAAGACGCACGTAAAGGCGTTATCGTCGGCTTCGATCATCGCTACGCCTCCGACTCTATCGCGCGGGCCGTCGCTGAAGTCGTGAGCTCCACGGGCACGCCGGTATGGCTCTGCGACAAGCCTTGCCCCACGCCAGCAGTTTCGCAACTCGTGCGCGAACGCAAAGCTGCCGGTGGCCTCATCATCACCGCCAGCCACAATCCCTATCGCTGGAACGGCATCAAGTACAAAGCGAGCTATGGCAGCAGCGCGCTTCCCAGCATCGTCGCGCAAATCGAAAAAGAGCTCGCTTTCGTGCAATCGAGTGGTATTCCCCCCTTGCCGCCGCAGCCAAAGTTGATTCAACCGCTCGAGCCTCGCGCTCCCTACCTCGATACGCTCGAAAAACTTGTCGATTGGGACCGCATCCGCAAAGCCAACTTTCGTTTCGTCTCCGACGCGATGTATGGCTCCGCCGCTGGCCTCCTTCCCGAACTTCTCCGCCGCAACGGTGTTCATTGTGATGAAATTCGTGGCATGCGCGACCCGCGCTTCGGCGGGATCCATCCGGAGCCTATCGAGCCACACATTCGCCCGCTCGGCGACGCCGTCGTCGCTGGAAAATATCATGCCGGCTTCGCTGCCGACGGTGACGGTGATCGCATCGGCGCGATCGACCGCGACGGAACGTTCGTCAATCCTCACCAAATTTTCGCGCTCCTGGTATGGCATCTCGCGGGCATGCGCAATCTCCCAGGCGAAATCGCAAAAACTTTTTCTGTTACCAAGCTCATTGACAAACTCGCTGCCAAGCTTGGCCGCAAACTTCATGAGGTCCCCATCGGCTTCAAATACATTTGCGAATTGATGCTCGAACAGAACATTCTCATCGGCGGCGAAGAAAGCGGCGGCATCGGTTTCAGCCTCTATCTTCCGGAGCGCGACGCCACTGTCTCCGCGCTTTTTCTGGCCGAACTCATGGCCTGGCATGGCAAATCGCTCGGCGAACTTCTCGCCGCGTTGCACAGCGAATTTGGCGAACATCATTACGGCCGCATCGACCTTGACGTAAAACCCGGCCAAAAGGAAAAAACGATCGAATATTTCTCCGACGGCCAATGCGAGGAGCTACTCGGCTTTCCCGTCACGCGGCGCGAAAACCTCGACGGCATCAAAGTCTATCTTGCCGACGTCGGCTGGGTCATGATCCGCGCCTCCGGCACGGAAAATCTTCTCCGCGTCTACTCCGAAACCAACAAGATCGAAACCACTCGCCGCGTTCTCGACGCCGTCGTCGCGCGAGTGCATTCTCTTTAGGGGGTCCGATGCAGCCGGTCAATCTTTCAGAAAAGTTTTCCATGTTCGCTGAGTATTGGAGTCCCAAAATCGTCGGCGAATTGAACGATCATTATGTAAAAGCCACCAAGCTTAAAGGCGAATTCGTCTGGCATCATCACGACAATGAAGACGAGCTCTTTCTCGTTGTAAAAGGCGTGCTCCGCATGAAATTTCGCGACGGCGACAGACTTGTGCGCGAGGGTGAATTCCTCATCGTGCCGCGAGGCGTCGAGCATCTGCCTGTCGCTGATGAAGAAACGCATGTGGTTCTGCTCGAACCGAAGTCGACGCTGAATACCGGAAATCTTCAAAATGAAAGGACGGTTGCGCAGTTGGATCGGATTTGATCTTCCCGCACCGCGCTCCCCCATGAACCATCGCTTTTACACGCTCGACGTTTTCACAACCAACCGTTTCGAAGGCAATCCGCTCGCCGTCTTCACCGACGGCGACGGCCTCTCCGACGATCAAATGCAGGCCGTTGCGCGCGAGATGAATCTCGCCGAAACCGTTTTCGTAGAAAAGCCCACGGACGACCGCGCCCTTGCTCGCCTTCGCATTTTTACGACTAACCAGGAGCTGAAGCTCGCCGGACATCCCGTTGTCGGTACCTGGTTCCTTCTCGCCGAACTGGGCGTTGTTCCCGCGCAGGAAGGTGGCGTGCACGTCATGCAGCAAACGGGAGCCGGCGTTCTTCCCGTGGAAATCCGCTTCAAGGACGGCCGCCCGAACCGCGTCACGATGACGCAAACCGAAGCCACCTTCAAACCGTGCAAAGTCAGGAAGACTGCACTCGCCAAAGCGCTTGGCCTCGCTCCCAAAGATCTCGATTCTCATCTCGAGCCCGAATGCGTCTCGACGGGCATCTTCAATCTGATGGTCCCGCTCAAAAACCGCGCGGCGCTCGGCAAAATTGAAATGAATATCGGTGAGCTTCGCCGTCTCCTTGGCAAGAGCTCCACCATGGCCTACTGCTTTGCGCTCTCTGGCAACGGAAAAGCTTTCTCTCGTGGAATGCTTCCTTGGGAACTCTACGAAGATCCCGCCACCGGCTCCGCCGCCGGTTCGCTCGGCGCCTACCTCGTCAAACACGGCAGGCTCGCTGCGGGCCACACACTTAGCATTCTGCAAGGTGTAGAAATGGGCCGCCCGAGCCACATTGAAGTCGAAATCTCTAGCAAGGAGAGAAAACTCGTCCCGCGGGTCAGCGGCGCTGCCGTCCGCATCTTTGAAGGTACCCTGCCGATCGGATAAGTTCTCTCCCCGACATTCTCTTTTGAGCAACGCCGCCGTTGACTGATGTCCCGAACTGCTTTGCTGCAAGTATCCTGAACTCACGCTCGGCGGCCGGCCCGTTTGTCCCGTCACTTTTCTTGCCGTGATGTGAAGGAAACGCGGTCAATCGGTCCGGTCGGGCAGATTTGCGATGCGCACCGACTTACGAGCCACGATAGCTTCTTTCTGGTCTCAACCGGACCCGCTCCTCTCGCGCGCCGGTGCCCGCGGCGAACTCTTCATCGCCAAGGTCCGCCTCCTTCTCGCTACAGTCCTTCTGGCCATTCCCATGGTCAATATTTTTGTTTTGCATCTCTGGGGTCGCGAAGGCGTCATCGGCTTGTCGCTGACAAGCGGCGTATTTGTGTTGTCGTTCGGGGCTTACCTCATCACGTCCCGCGGTTACAGCCCTTCGTGGGTGAGTTTTGTTTCGAGCGCCTTCGATGTCTCCCTGGTTAGCGCTGCCCTCGCCGTTTTTCTTTTGCTGAATGAACCGCTAGCGGCAATAAACAGCAGAATCATTTTTGAGGGATTTTTCCTCGCGATCGCGGGAACCTGTCTTCGCTATGACCAACGCGTTTGTATTACCGCGGGCGTCCTTGCCCTGGCGGAATATTTTTCCATCACTTCTTTTGCCGCCGACCATTGGGATCTTACGAGCCCCGTTTATGACGGGAATCCCTACGGGCCGTTTGGCTGGTCCATTCCAATCTCCCGTTTGATTATGATGTTCTGCGCCGTTGTGCTCTCCATCTCCGTCGTCCGACGCAGTCAAAAGCTTCTCCGCCTTGCAACCACCGATCATCTGACGGGCCTGTACAACCGCGGATATGTTGACGACCGTGCAGCCATCGAACTTAGCCACGCGCAGCGCTTCGGCCGGCCGCTCTCCGTCGCCTTCTTTGACGTGGACCGCTTTAAGATGCTGAACGACACCCAAGGTCACGCCGGAGGGGATTTCGTCCTGCGCTCGATTGGCGATTTGCTCCGCAGGTCCTTTCGCCAGAGCGATACCGTGTCTCGCTACGGCGGCGAAGAGTTTGTCGTGGTCATGGCGGAGACCAGCCTTGACACCGCCCGCGTAAAGATGGAATCGCTTCGAGCTTTGATTGCCTCGACTCCCATTGATCTCCCGTCCGGCTCTTCGGTGCGAGTCACTGTCAGCATCGGCCTGGCTGGTTTCCCCCAGGATGGACCGACCGCCGAGGGGCTGTTCGCTGCGGCTGACGAGCGTCTCTTTCAGGCTAAGCGCGATGGCCGCAACCGCGTCGTCTCGGAATCTCTCGTGCAAGTTGCCTGATTTGCCGGCTTTCTCCCGCTAAAACGAAAAAGCCGCCTCATTCGGGGCGGCTTTTTCCGGTTTAATGAATTCGCCTTACATGCGATGGCGATCGCGCCGCAAATCTGCGCGGTCCTTGTGCAGGTCCTTCTTATCTTTGTTGATGTCTTTCTGATCTTTGTTGCGATCCTTGCGGTCTTGATGCAGATCCTTCTTGTCGTTGTGTACGTCGCGAACATCTTGGTTGCGGTCACGGCGATCCGCATTCAGGTCGCGTGCGTCCTGATTCCGGTCGCGACGATCCTGGCGCAAATCGCGCTTGTCGCCGTTAATGTCCTTCTGATCTTTGTTCCTGTCGACGCGATCCTGATGCAAATCCTTGCGGTCCGCCTGTGCCTGCGTGCTGTTCACGCCGTACTTCGCGTCATCTCGTGCTAGTTCCCTCTTGTCGCGGTTGATGTCGCGTTGATCCGCGTTGCGGTCCGCACGGTCGCGATTCAGGTCCTTCTGATCGTTTCGAATGTCTTTGCTGTCTTGATGAATGTTGGCTTTGTCGTTCTGAATATCGCGGTTGTCCTGCCGGATATCGCGCCTGTCGCTTCGAATGTCGCGCTTGTCGCGGTTGATGTCGCGCCGATCCGCTTTGCGATCCGCGCGATCGCGGTTCAAATCCTTTTTATCCTGACGAATGTCTTTCTTGTCTTGCTGAATGTCCTGCTGCTGGGGAGTCGGATCTTGTGCTTGCGCTCGCGCACCGGCAAAAACCAAACCTGCAAAGGCCGCTGCCAGAGTAAATCGTCGAAACACACCCGTAGCGCTCATCTTCTCTCTCCTCTTGTAGCTTTAACCCGCGACCTGCTTAGACCAACTTGGCCGGTTAAACCCGCGCCGCATCGTCAAGTTTCGATCAAAATTGCGCAAACCAACAGTCTTGGTAACTAGCTTTTTATCAATGACTTACGAACCGTATCCAGGATGGCATTCACAAACGCCGAAGCATCTTCCGAGGAAAACTTCTTCGCCAATTCCACCGATTCATTGATCACCACGCGTGCCGGCGTCTCCCCGCTGCGCAACTCATAAATCCCCAACCGCAAAATCGCCCGGTCAATTGCCGCAATTCTTTCCAGCTTCCAATCGACGGCGTGCTTAGTTACCTGCTCGTCTGCGAAAGCCGTTTCGTTCGCCGCGCCTTCGAAGAGGGCGTTTGCAAATTCCCGCGTCGTGTCCGAGGCCTTTGCACTCTTCCAGAATTTCGTTTCGAGTTTCTTCGGATCCTGCGGACTCATTTCAGATTGAAACAACATCTGCATCGCGTACTCGCGCGCCTTAGCTCGCAATCCCACGTTATGACCGCTGCGCTTTCTTTTTCGGTGCCGCAGCCGCTCCGGATCCGCCACCCAGTTTCTTCGAAAGCCGTCCCATCTCAATCGCCGCCAGCCCCGCTTCAAACCCCTTGTTGCCGCTCTTCAATCCAGCTCGGTCGATCGCTTGCTCCAACGTATCCACCGTCAACACGCAGAAAATGACCGGCACACCCGTATCCATCTGTGCCAGCTGCAAACCACGCGAAGTTTCCGAGCAAACGTAGTCGTAGTGCGCTGTTTCGCCGCGAATCACGCATCCGATCGCAATCAGCGCATCGTACTTGCCGGTCTGCGCCAGCTTCTTGCTCGTCAGTGGCAATTCGAACGATCCCGGCACGCGCACTACATCCACATCTTTACCCGTCGCGCCTGCACGCTCCAACGCGTCGAGCGTCGCCGCCAGCAATCGCTCTGTAATAAAACTGTTGAACCGGCTCACGGCAATGCCAAACCGCAACCCGGCCGCGCTCAGCTCGCCGCTCACTTGTGTCGCTTCGATCCTCGCCATCTCTGCTCTTTCTCTGTATCCTCTGTGCGCTCTGCGATCTCTGTTCAAAAGACGACTGGTCCTTTGCCGCGGTCCATCGCGAAGCCACTACTTTCCCTTGAACTGCGCCGGCCTCTTCTCCAAAAATGCTTTCGTGCCTTCTCGCATGTCTTCCGTCGCACACGCTACACCAAACAGTGTCGCTTCCAAAAACAATCCTTCTTCGAGAGGCATCTCTACGCCGCGTTCAATCGCTTCCATCGTGAACTTCACCGCCAGCGGGCCATTCGCAATAATCTTCTTTGCCATCGCTTCCGCCGCCGCCAGCAACTCCGCCGGCTCATAAATATGGTTCACGAGCCCGATCCGCATCGCCTCGTCCGCCGAAATCATCTCGCCAGTCAGACACAATTCATGCGCCACGCCTTTGCCGCAAAGCCGTGCCAGCCGCTGCGATCCGCCGTATCCTGGCAGAATTCCAAGCTTCACTTCCGGCTGACCCAATCGCGCCGTCTTGCTCGCAATCCGAATCGTGCAGGTCAGCGCCAATTCGCAGCCGCCACCCAGCGCAAATCCATTGATCGCGCAAATCGACGGTTTGCCCATGGTCTCGAGCAGATGAAACACGCTCTGCCCAAACAGCGAAAACTCTTTGCCGTTTACCGGTGTCTGCTGTGCCAATTCGCTAATATCCGCGCCCGCGACGAACGCCTTCTCACCCGCACCGGTCAAAATCACTACGCGCACGCTCGTATCATCTCGCGCATCCAGAAGCGCTTCGCGCAGCTCTTCCACCGTCCTCCGATTCAGCGCATTGAGCACCTTCGGCCGGTTAAACGTAATCCAGGCAATTCCATCTTTCTTCTCACAAATCAGATTTTCAAACGTCATCGACCTTCCCCTGGATCTATGTTAAATCCTAAAACTTCATCGCAACGGGCTTTGTCGGGTCGCTGTAATCATAAAATCCGCGGCCGCTCTTCCTGCCGTTCCAACCCGCCAGCACCATTCGCTTCAACAACGACGGCGCCGCAAATCTCCGCTCTTTGAACTCGTCGAACATAATCTGCGAGATGTAATACGTCGTATCCAGCCCCACGAAATCCAGCAGTGTCAGTGGCCCCATAGGATGCCCGCATCCCAGCTTCATCGAATTGTCAATGTCCTCGATCGACCCAACGCCCTCTTCCAGGGCCCGAATTGAGTCCAGCAAATACGGAACCAGCAAACGGTTCACGATGAATCCGGTCGAATCGCTCGCTCGCACCGGCGTCTTCCCCAGCTTCGCGCCGAACGCTACCGCCTCGTCATACACCGCCGCGTCTGTCGCAATCGTCCGCACCACTTCCACCAGCTTCATCACCGGCACAGGATTGAAGAAGTGCAACCCCACAAACCGTGTGGGCCGCTTCGTTGAAGTCGCAATCTCCGTGATAGTCAGCGAAGACGTGTTGCTCGCAAAAATCGTACTCGGCGGACATAGCTTATCTAACGTCGTAAACAACTCTTTCTTCGCCGGAAGCTGCTCGATGATTGCTTCAATCACTAAGTCGCAGTCTTTCAAATCTTCGATTGCTGTCGTGCCCTTCAGTCGCGAGCGAATCTCGCTCTTCGCCGCCTCGGTAAGGCCTCCCTTCTCCACCCCCTTTTCCACCAGGCGCGCCAAATTCTTCTCGATTGCCTTCAATCCCTTGTCCACCAGCTCCGGCGTGACTTCCCGCACCACCGTCGTAAATCCTGCCGCCGCGCACACTTGCGCGATCCCCGACCCCATCAGCCCACACCCAACCACTCCCACCTTCTGAATTGCCATCGATTTTCCTCGCTGATTCCGCGAACGAACCCCTGCCGTTCGCGTCCGAAAAGTCTACCAGAATCCCTTTTGGAGTGTGGCAGTCTCGACACCGCTTTTCCAGGCGCGTCAATCAGTTTCATCGTTTAGCATTGTGTTCAGCGTGAAAAAATCAATTGCGCGCAGCCACCGTTTTCAATGCTGAGATCATCGGGGTCTTCGTAGGACAGAATTGGATCCCTCGCAAACGTCCGTGCTTCGAGATACGGAACGACTCGGTAGTGCCCCGGAGGAATGTCTTAGATTCCACAAGCGTGGCCTCAACCACGGCCTCACTGTTCGCGAACTCGGCGCAGATAAGACGCGGTGGGCGGTAATAACCGAATGCAGAACTGCCCCAGAAGAGGAAAAAAATGACAACGATGAAGTCCCGGCGCAACGGTTGGCTCTTTGCTAGTTCGATAGCCCTTCCACAATCATCGCGATTCCCTGCCCGCCGCCAATGCACGCCGTCGCGAGGCCATATCTCAATCCGTTCCGCCGTAGTTCATTCAGCAAGGTAAGCACCAGCCGCGTTCCACTTGCGCCCAGCGGATGCCCCAGCGCAATGGCGCCACCATTCACATTGGTCTTGTCGCGATCGAGCCCCAGTACCTTCTCCACCGCCAGATACTGCGCCGCGAACGCTTCATTCACTTCCACGCGATCCATCTGCTCCAGCTTCAGCCCCGCAGCCGCCAGCGCTTTCTGCGAACTCGGCACGGGCCCAATTCCCATGATGCTCGGATCCACGCCCGCCACGCCCCACGACACAATTCGACCAATCGGCGCGAGCCCGCGCTCCTTCGCTGTCTTCTCGCGCGTCACGACGATCGCAGCAGCACCGTCTACGATCCCGCTGGCATTCCCCGCTGTCACAATCCCATCTTTCTTGAACGATGGCGGCAGCTTTTCCAGAATCTCCATCGTCGTATCCGGCCGCCGGTGATCATCTTCGCTCACCACGATCGACTTCTTCCCCTGCTTTACTTCCACCGGCACCAGTTCTTCCTTGATGCGGCAAGCCTTGTACGCTGTATCCGCCGCTTGCTGGCTCCGCAGCGCGTACGCATCAGCTTCCTTCCGCGTCACGCCGTACAGCTCTGCAAGCTTTTCCGCTGTCATCGCCATCGGCAATCCGCAATAGGTGTCCGTCAGTCCGACCATCAATGTGTCTTCCAGGGCGCCAGCGCCGAGCTTTAGACCATTGCGCAGCCCGCGGATCACAAACGGCGCCTGCGTCATATTCTCCATGCCGCCCGCCAATACCAATTCCGCTTCGCCCAAAAGCAGTCTCTGCGCCGCCTGCGCGATGGCCTCAATGCCTGACCCGCAGAGCCGGTTCACCGTCACGGCTGGCGTTTCGATTTTCAGCCCAGCTTTCAGCGCCACGTGCCGCGCGCCGTACAAAGCGTCCGCGCTCGTCTGCATCACGTTCCCGAAAATGGCGTGGTCAAACTCCTCCGGATTCGCTCCCGATCGCTTCACCGCCTCCCGCGAAGCATGCGCCGCCAGGTCGATCGCACTCACCTCCGAAAACGCTCCCGTGTACCGCGCCATCGGTGTTCGCGCCCCGGCCACAATCACCACATCCGTTGGAAACATGATTTTTCCTCTTAATTAACGACCGCCCTATTTTAGCAGTTCGGTTTAGGGCGTGCACAAAACGCTCTCACTCTCAGCGCTTGGCTCAGACAATCTTGCTTATCCAATTCGCGGCCGCGAACATACTCAGGTTTAACTGGGAGAGCTATGAGTGCAGCCCACTCGAGTTTCACTCTGGCTGCTGTTGGGCTGACAACTGAAAAACTTACGACTTCCTTCACACCTTCGGGCTCTCGAGCGCCACCAGCGTGTCGCCCTTCTTCCGCGCCTCTTCCAGCGAATGTTCCGCCCGGTTGATCAAGTCCGTCACAATATCTTCACTATCGAAATCCGGCCGCGCCACCGCTTCCACAATTCCCGCGCTCAACGTCACCGCCGTCGCATCCCATGGTGGCCGCAATCCAGTCGCCGCCCTTCGCAATTTGTCCGCCAGGTTCTGCGCGCCCGCCAGCGTCGTATCCGGCAAAATGAACGCCAGCGACCACGACGTACATTTCACCGCCACATCGTTCTGCCGCACGATCGGCTGCAGCGACCGCGAAAGCTGCTCCAAAAAC
>Ga0126376_10002536_pt1 | contig 10365 bp, 12 predicted proteins | sample PanSoiMetPlot_15_FD_92760 | JGI IMG/M metagenome (GOLD analysis project Ga0126376, IMG submission 92760) | Tropical forest soil microbial communities from Panama - MetaG Plot_15 | ecosystem: Environmental > Terrestrial > Soil > Tropical forest > Bulk soil | place: Panama | collected 2016-02-17 | reverse complement strand
GGCGGCCGGGCGAGCGTCGGCTCGGGCAAGGGCTACTTCGTCGAGCCGACCATCTTCGACGGCGTGACCAACCGGATGAAGATTGCGAGAGAAGAAATCTTCGGGCCCGTGCTCTCGGTGATTCCGTTCAAGTCGATCGACGAGGGGATCGCCGAGGGCAACGCGACCACCTACGGCCTCGCCGCCGCGGTGTGGACGCGCGACGTCACCAAGGCGCTCAAAGCTGCCCGGGCGATCCGCGCCGGCACCGTGTGGGTGAACGCCTACAACCTCTTTGACGCGGCGCTGCCGTTTGGCGGGTTCAAGGAATCGGGGTTCGGGCGCGAGATGGGCTCGGCCGGTCTCGAGCACTACACCGAGACCAAGACCGTCTGGGTCGATCTCTCGTAGCGCGCCCCGGGTCGCCCACCTCGGGACACACGCGTCGGGCCGCCGCGGGTCCGGAGGCCGCGGCCGCTTCCCTGAACTGCCCGGTCGACTCGGGCTGCCGGCGTCGCGGCAGGAGCGCCGCGACGCCGGTGAGCCATCCACGGAACTCGCTGTCGGTGTGCTCGGCCGAGTCGTGGCCTCGGAGGCGCGAAGCGGTCCGAGCCGCGCGCGGTTGGCCTCGATCTGCCGGAGAGCGCCCTCAGCTGGAGCAGCGTCGGGTCTTATACTGGCGATCGGGATCGAGATGACCATGAGTCGGGTATCGAAAATTCAGAGGCGCGCCTCGGCCGGCGGGGTCCCAGCCCCGCGACGGCCTGCAGCGCGCACGGCGACACTTCTCGGCTGCGCCCTCGTGGGGCTCGTCGCGCTCGCGGCATCCGCGCGCGCCCAGCACCAGGGACACGAGCAGCACACCACAACCCCGCCGGCCTCGTCGCCGGCGGCGCCCGGAGCCGGCGGCGCCGCGGGGCCGAGGAAGATCACGATGGAGGAGCTCCACCGCTCGGGGGGCGTGCCGGTCGGCTGGAAGTTCGCGCTGCCCAGCGGTGATCCGGCGAAGGGCCGGCAGGTCTTCGCCGACCTCGAGTGCTACAAGTGCCACGCGATCCAGGGCGAGAATTTTCCGGCGGTGGGCGGCGACGCGAAGAACGTCGGGCCCGAGCTGTCGGGCATGGGCGGCCAGCACCCCGCGGAATACTTCGCCGAGTCGATCCTGACACCGAACGCGGTGATCCTCGACGGCCCGGGCTACACGGGGCCCGACGGCAAGTCGATCATGCCGAGCTTCGCCGACAGCCTGAGCGTCACCCAGCTCATCGACCTGGTGGCGTTCTTGAAGAGCCTGACCGCGGGCGACCATCACGTGCACGCTGCCGCGCCGGCCGAGAAGACCGTCGGCGACTACACGGTGCGCCTCGACTATCGGGGTGGAGACGGTCACGCCGGGCACGAAGGCCACGCCGGCCACGGGGCCGCCGCGGCGGCCCCGGGCCATCTCATGGTCTTCATCGCCGATCGCGCGACTGGCGAGCCGGTGCCGTACCTACCGGTGTCGGCGACGGTCAGCGCGCCGGGTAAGCCGGCGCGGCGGGTGACCCTGGCGCCGATGGTCGGCGGCCAGGGTTTTCACTACGGGGCCAACGTGGCGTTGCCCGACGGCGCGCACACGATCACCCTGACGATCGGACCCGTCACGATGCCGGTGATGCCGTCCGCCAAGGGCCGTTTCGCGAAGCCCGTGACAGTCGTCTTCCAGCGGGGCGCCTGAGCGCCCCTCAGCTGGCCGCCGTCTTCGCCGCGGCGAGCGCCGCGTCGTAGTTCGGCTCGGAGCCGATTTCCTTCACGTACTCGACGTGCTTCACCTTGCCGTCCTTGCCTACCACGAAGACGGCGCGCGCGGTGAGCCCGGCGATCGGGCCGTCCTTGATCTCGACGCCGTAAGCGGGCCCGAAGGCGCGCTCGCGGAAGTCCGAGAGCGTCTTGACGGCCGACACGCCGGCGGCGCCGCACCAGCGCTTCTGCGCAAACGGCAGATCGCGGCTGATCGTCCAGATTTCGACGCCCGAGCCGAGCTTCCCCGCCTCCTGGTTGAAGCGCCGCGTCTCGGTGTCGCAGGTCGGCGTGTCGAGCGACGGCACCGAGCTCAGGATCACGACCTTGCCCCGCGCCTCGCTGAGCTTCACCGGCTTGAGCCCGTTGTCGAGCGCGGTGAAATCGGGCGCGTCCTGTCCGGTCTTCACTTCGGAGCCGCCGAGCGTGATGGGATTGCCTCGTAGCGTGACTTGAGCCATGGATAATCCTCCCGGGGTGATTCTAGTACACTCGTCGAGCCATGGACCTCGTGTGGAGCGGCACGCGCCAGGCGCTCGCGCTGCTCGCCGGCGCGGACCGCGAGATCTGGGGCATCCTCTGGCTCTCGCTGCAGGTCTCGGGCACCGCGACCTTCATCTCGCTCGCACTCGGCGTGCCGGCCGGCGCCGCGCTGGCGCTGGTGCGTTTTCCCGGCCGCGGGCTCGTGGTCAGCGCGGTGAACACCGGCATGGGGCTGCCGCCGGTCGTGGTCGGGCTCTTCGTGACGCTCCTGCTCTGGCGCGGCGGGCCCTTCGGCGATCTCGAGATCCTCTACACGCCGGCCGCCATCGTCGTCGCCCAGGCGGTGATCGCCGCGCCGATCGTCACCGGGATCACGCTCGCGGCGGTCGGACAGGTGCCGCGCGAGTTTCGCCTTCAGCTCCTCGGGCTCGGCGCCTCGCGCGCGCAGATGGTGTGGCTGGTCCTGCGCGAGGCGCGCCTGCCGATGCTGGCGGCGGTGATGGCCGGCTTCGGCGGGATCATCTCGGAGATCGGCGCCTCGATGATGGTCGGCGGCAATATCAAGGGGCAGACGCGCACGCTGACGACGGCGATGGTGCTCGAGACCAGCAAGGGCAATTTCGAGGTCGCCATCGCGCTGGCGCTCTTGCTCCTCGTGCTGATCTTCCTCGTCAACTGGCTCCTGACCGCGATCCAGCAGCGCCACGCGCGCTGAGCGGGGTGTCGTCGTCGCGCGTCGCTGACGCATCGTCGTTATGTCGACACGTGCCGGTTGAAGGTCTCCGGTTCCGCCCCTACGATCAGTTCGCGACGCTTGATCTTGCGGGGCCCTGATCGCGACGTGAGACCGGCGGTGGCGCGTGGGGATCCGTGATGCGATGCTGGGCAATAGCGCTGACGCGTCGAGGAGGACAGCATGAAGCTGAGCGCGCGCAACGTTCTCAAGGGGAAGGTCCTCGAGGTGAAGAAGGGCACGACCACGGCCCATGTCCGTATCGGGATCGCCGGCGGCGCCGTGGTCACCGCCTCCATCACCAACGAAGCGGTCGAGGATCTGCGGCTCACCAGCGACGACGACGTGTATGCCGTCATCAAGGCCTCCGACGTCATCGTCGCTCGCGATTGACGTGGGCAGCGCGATCGACGTGAAGACGCGATCGACGTGAAGAAAGGACGCGTATCCGTGGCACGTGCGTTCCGGGTCTGTGCGGCGCTCGTCCTGCTCCTGTGTCTGCCCGGTGCCGCGCTGGCACAGGAGATGACGCTGTCGGTCGCGATCAGCATGAAGGAGGCCGTCGAGACGCTCGGCCGCCAATTCCTGCACAGCCGCGCCGGCGTGACCCTGCGCTACAACTTCGGCTCGTCGGGCGAGCTCTCGAAGCAGATCGAGGCCGGCGCGCCGGTCGACCTGTTCATCTCGGCCGCGCAGCGCCAGATGGATGAGCTCCAGCAGAAAGGCCTGATCGACGCCACCACGCGCCGGGTGTTCGCGCGCAACGTCCTCGTCGTGATCAAGCCGGCGGGATCAGCACTCGACATATCCAAGCCGGCCGATCTGGCCGCCCCGAAGGTACAGCGCATCGCCATCGGCAACCCCAAGACCGTGCCCGTCGGGCAGTACACCGAGGAGAGCTTGAAGAGCCTCGGGCTCTGGGATCAGCTGCAGCCCAGGCTGGTGCTCGCCGAGAACGTGCGCCAGACGCTCGACTACGTGGCACGCGGCGAGGTCGAGGCCGGCTTCGTCTACACGACGGACATGGCGGTCCGCTCGGGTCAGGTCGCCGAGGCGTTTCGTCCGGCGGAGGACACCTATCGGCCGGTGACGTATCCGGCGGCCGTCGTGAAAGCGTCCAGGGAGCCGGCCCTCGCGCGGGCGTTCATCGAGCTGCTCGTGAGTCTGGAGGGGCAGGCGGCGCTCGCACGCCTGGGCTTTCAGCCTGCGCCGCCCGGCGTGCGGTGACCGGAGCCGCTCAGCGCCGCGTGCGCCAGTCGCCTCGCGCCGTCAGGGATTGACCGGCGGCCGCGCGATGCTGAGGCCGACGGCCGCGCGCGGCGATGTCCTCTTTTGTGGGCCCGCTCGGCCCTACCGCATCGTCGATCCGATTGCGGACGGCCATGAGCTGCTCGAGGACGAGACGACCGGTCTCAGTGAGCGCCATCCCGCGGGACGCGCCCTTGCCGGGGCGAGCAGTCGTGAGCGGTGCCTGCAGGGCGCTTCGGCTTGCTTCAAGTAGCCCCACGCGTGGCGATACGACCACCCGATCTCGCGTGCCGCGCCGAGGAGCGAGCCGTGCTCGAGCACGCCGAGCAGGAGCTTCAGTCCGCCGTCGCCGATGACGAAGCGGCCGCTCAGCTCCATCCACACCTTCGTCTTGATCGCCGCGGCTTGTAGGTTGGCCGGCGCGCCGGCGCCACGGGGATTCGCGTCGGTCGTCTTGGTCCTGGGAGCTCGCATCACACCGCCATTCTACCTGGTTGCGACGAAACGCCGCCCGGGGCGGCGCCGATGGCATAGTAGGCGACGGTGAGTGCCGAAGCCGCGAGCGCCCTGGCGCTGTCGATCCGCGTCGCGATCGTCGCAACGCTCTTGAACGCTCTGATCGGGATCCCGCTCGCGTACGTCCTCGCGCGCCGGGCCTTTCGAGGTCGCGCCCTGGTCGATCTGCTCGTCACCCTGCCGCTGGTGCTGCCTCCGACGGTCACCGGCTACTATCTGATCGTGCTGCTCGGCCGGCGCGGCTGGCTCGGCGCGCCCGTCTACGCGGTCACCGGCTGGAGCGTGGCGTTCACCTGGTACGCGGCGGTGATCGCCGCCACCGTGATGGCGCTGCCGCTCCTGGTGCGCACGGCGCGCGCCGCCATCGAGTCGGTCGACCGCGAGCTGGAGAAGGCCGCGTTCACGCTCGGGCGCTCCGAGTGGCGCACGGCGCTCGAGGTGACCTTACCGCTGGCGAGGAACGGCATCATCGCGGGCCTCGTCCTCGCTTTCGCCCGCGCGCTCGGCGAGTTCGGCGCGACCTTGATGCTGGCCGGCAACATCCCCGGCAAGACGACGACGGTCCCGCTGGCGATCTACACCGCGGTGCAGACCGGCGAGATGGGCGAGGCGGTCGTGCTCGTGCTGGCGCTCACGGTGCTGTCCTGTCTCGTCCTGGTCCTGGCCGGGCGTCTGGGAGCGCGCGCAACGTGAGCCATCGGTTCTCGATCGAGATCAGCAAGCGGCTGCCCGGGTTCACCCTCGACGTCTCGTGGGTGGCGGGCGACGGCGTCGCCGTGCTGTTCGGGCCCTCGGGCGCCGGCAAGACGCTCACGCTCCAGTGCCTGGCGGGCTTGATCCGGCCCGACGCCGGCCGCATCGTCATCGACGACCGCGTGCTGTTCGACGCGGCCGCCGGCGTGAATCTGCCCCCGCAAGAGCGGCGGGTCGGCTATGTCTTCCAGAGCTACGCGCTGTTTCCGCACCTGAGCGTCGCCGGCAACGTCGGCTTCGGCCTGCGCGACCGGCCGCGGCAGGAGCGCGAGCGCCGGGTGGCCGAGGTGCTCGAGCGGCTCGACCTGACAGGCCTCGCGCCGCGCTGGCCTTCCGAGCTCTCGGGCGGCCAGCGGCAGCGGGTGGCGCTCGGCCGCGCGCTCGCGATCGATCCGGCGCTGCTCCTGCTCGACGAGCCGCTCTCCGCCCTCGACGCCCCGCTGCGCCGGGCGCTGCGCGACGAGCTGCGAGCGATCCTGAGCGGCTGGGGGACGGCGGCAGTGCTCGTGACCCACGACTTCACCGAGGCCTACCGGCTGGCGGACCGGATCGTCGTCTACGAGAACGGCCGCGTGATCCAGGCGGCGCCGCGCGCCGAGCTTCTCTGGCAGCCGGCGTCCGAGGCCGTCGCGCGGGTGATGGGGCTTCGCAACGTGCTCCACGGCGTCGTCGTGAAGTCGGTACCCGATCGCATCCAGATCACCTGGCGCGGCCACACGCTCGAGGCGGTGAACTCGCCGACGCGGTCGTACCTGCCGCCGCCCGACAGCCCGATCGCCTTTTTCATCCGCCCCGAGTACGTGCGACTTGTCCGCAAAGACCGCAGCGCCCCGGACGCGGCGCACCACATGAACCTGATGCGGGGCACCGTCGTGGGCGAAGCCGATTTTGGAACGGTCTGGTCGCTGCGGCTGCGTCTGGACACGCCGGGCGTGCCCGCGCAGGGCGACTTCGACCTCGAGGTCGAGGTTCCCCACCTCGTGTACGAGATCCTCGAGATCGAGCGCGATCGGCACTGGGAGTTCTCGATCCACCGCGGCTCGATCCACGTCCTGCCGACGTGACGCCGCCCGTCGTCGAGCTGGCCGGCGTTCAGATGACGTACGGCGGCGCGACCGTCCTCGACGTGCGGGCTCTCGCCGTCAACGAGGGCGAGATTCTGACGGTGATCGGCCCGAACGGCAGCGGCAAATCGACGTTGCTGCGGATCGCCGGTCTTCTCGAGCGGCCGTCTCGAGGCGTCGTTCGTTTTCGCGGCCGACCGGTCGACGCCGCCGACTCGCTGGCCGAGCGGCGGCGGATGGCGATGGTCTTCCAGCACCCGCTGCTCGCCGACATGACGGTCGCCCAGAACGTCAGGCTCGGGCTCGCGTTCCGGGGCGTCGTCGACGAGAACGGGACGCGGATCGCACGCTGGCTCGAGCGGCTCGGTATCGCGTCGCTTGCGGACCGGCGCGCGCGGTCGCTTTCAGGCGGCCAGGCTCAGCGCGTGGCGCTCGCGAGGGCGCTCGTGCTCGGGCCCGAGGTGCTTCTGCTCGATGAGCCCTTCGCTGGGCTCGACGCACCGACTCGCGCCGAGCTGCTCCCGGATCTGGGCCTGATCCTCCGCCAGGATCACATTACGACCGTGCTGGTCACGCACGACCGCGGCGAGGCGCAGGCGCTCGGCGACCGCGTGGCGGTGCTGATGGCCGGGCGCATCGCCCAGCTCGACGAGGCGACCCGCGTGTTCCACGCTCCGGCGTCGGAGCCCGTCGCGCGATTCATCGGTGTGGAGACCCTGCTGACCGGCCGGGTGATCGCCTGCGAGGCGGGCGTGACGGTCGTGGAGGTGGCGGGCCGGAAGCTCGAGATCGCCGCGCCCGCGGCGATCGGCGAAACCGTCCGGATCGGGCTACGTCCCGAGGACGTCACGCTCGCGCTGCCGACCGAGGTCGCGCCGCTCTCGAGCGCCCGCAACCACTTGACGGGAATGGTCGTCCGTGTGACGCCATCGACGCCGGCCGTCCGGGTCGTCTTGGACGTCGGCTTTCCGCTCGTCGCGACGGTCACGGCGCGCTCGGTCGCCGATCTCGGGCTGCAGGAGGGGGTGCGTATCATGGCGGCGTTCAAGGCGAGTGCCGCCCATCTGATCGGTCCGGGATGATGGGGCGCGGTAGGGGATGGTAGGCCGCGCCAGTCACAGATGACGTCGCGAATCGGTTCGCGGCGACGGGCCGCGAGGCCTGAAATTACCGGAAAATTGGGGTGGCGGCCCGGCCGACCCACTACCTGTCCGGGCGAAGCTTGACACCTCCCGGGGTCCGAGGCTATAAGGAGGCGTCGACATCGAGCAGTGACGGTTCCTCCACCGCGCAAAGGAGGCCTCGCATGGATCAGGAGTCCCTCATCGAACGACTCACGGCCGAGAACGAGGAGTTCCGGCGCCTCCGGGGTGAGCATCGCGCTCACGATCAAGAGCTCGAGGCGCTCAAGGGGAGCTTCCCGCTCTCGGCAGAACGGCAGTGGCGCATCAGCGAGCTGAAGAAGCTCAAGCTGATGACCAAAGACCGGATGGAGGCGATCATCCGGCACGCGCGATCCGGCGTCACCGCCTGACCAACGCTCGGCGGGCGCAGTCGTACCGCGGTCTCTCGCACCTTTCGCCGAAGGGCGACGCCCGCATGGTGGACGTCTCGGAAAAACGCGAGACGGTCCGCGAGGCGGTCGCTCGGGCGATCCTTCGCATGAAGCCCGCGACGCTCCGCATCATCCGGCAGGGTAACGCGCCTAAGGGCGACGTCCTCGGCGTCGCGCGCACCGCCGGCATCCTGGCCGCCAAGCGCACCCCGCAGCTGATCCCGCTGTGCCATCCGCTGCGCATCACCGGCGTCGACGTCACCTTCGGCGACGATCTCAGGCGCGGTGAGCTCACCGTGGAGGCGCGCGTGCGCACCGTGGACAAGACCGGCGTCGAGATGGAGGCGCTGACGGCCGCCGCCGTGGCGGCGCTCACCGTCTACGATATGGTGAAGGCCGTTGAGCGCGGCGTGACCATCGCGAAGGTCCAGCTCGTCGAGAAGCTGGGCGGGAAGTCGGGACATTGGCGGCGATAGCCAAAAACACGGCTCTGATTCACTCCGACGCGTGGACGCGCTTCGACTACGGTCCACATCATCCGCTGCGGATGGAGCGCCTCGGCCTCACGTGGCGTCTCATGCAGGCGTATGGGCTGACGAGCCTGCTCCACGCCGCCGTGCGCGCGCCGGAGGCAGCGCCCGAAAGCACGCTCGCCGTGTACCACGGCGACGAATATCTGCGGATGCTCAAGGCGTGTAACAGCGGCCAGGCGCCCCTGGGCGCCGAGCGCTTCGGCCTGGGCCCGGGCGACAACCCGGTGTTCCCCGGTCTCTGGGACGCCGCCCGACTCTGCGCGGCGGGCTCGGTCCTCGCGGCCGATCTCGTGCTGAGCGGCGAGGCCGATCGCGTCTTTCACTTTGCGGGCGGCCTGCACCACGCGATGCCCTCGCGCGCGTCGGGCTTCTGCTACGTGAACGACGCGGTCCTGGCGATCCTCCGGTTCAGGGAGCGCGGGCTTCGCGTCCTCTACGTCGACATCGATGCCCATCACGGTGACGGCGTGCAGCACGCGTTCTACGGCGACCCGAACGTGCTGACGATCTCGACCCACGAGCGCGGCGACTATCTCTTCCCGGGCACCGGCTTCGTCGAGGAGGCGGGGTCGGGCTCGGCCATCGGCTACTCGGTGAACCTGCCGCTCGAGCCGTTCACCGACTCGTCGATCTATCTGCCGGCGTTCGAGCAGGTCGTCCCGCCGCTGTTCGGCGCGTTTCGTCCCGACGTCGTCGTCGCCCAGCTCGGGATCGATTCGCACCGCACCGACCCGTTGACCCACCTGGCTCTCGACATCCAGGGCTTCACGCGCGCCGTGACGCGCATCGCCGAGCTCTCGCCCAAGCTCGTGTGTCTCGGCGGCGGTGGCTACGATTTGCCGAACGTGGCGCGCGCGTGGACCTCCGCGTGGGCCGTGCTCAACGGCGTCGAGCTGCCGGCCGCGCTTCCGGCCGCCTTCGCGGAGGACGTCGAGCGCTACGAGTTCGCGACCGGTTCGCTCTGGGATCCGCCGGAGCCGCTGCCGGACCACCGGCGCGTGCGGGCGCAGGAGTACGCACAGCGCCAGGTCGACGCGGTTCGCCGAACCATCTTTCCCGTTCACAAACTGTAGGCGAGGGAAAGCGTCTCGACGGGGCAACCCTGGGATGAGCGCGCGCTCATCCCAGCGGGCGGGGGATACGCTCGGGGATCAAGCCTGATGGTCGCCACCGCAGCACGACGATCAGCGAGACGCCGATCAGGAACTCGCGCACCGCCGCGACCTGAACGGGTCGCAGCCCCGGCAGCCAGCCGGTCGCGAAGCGCGTCGACTCCATGAAGAACACCACGAGCAGCGCGCCGAGCACGGCCCCGCGGTTGTCGCCGGTGCCGCCGGCCGTCAGCGCCAGGACCACGTAGATCGTGATCAGCGGCGCGAACGCGTCGGGCGCGATGTAGGACGTGTAGTGGCCGTAGAGGGCGCCCGCTACCCCCACGATTGCGGCGCTCAGCGCAAACGCCTCGACCTTGAACTTGATGACGCGCTTGCCGGCGACCGCCGCCACCTGCTGGTCGTCGCGGATCGCGCGCAGCACGCGGCCGTAAGGCGAGCGCCGTACGCGCTCGAGGAGCCAGAGCGCCGCGGCGACGAACGCGGTGACGATGCCGAGATAGATCAGGTTGAACGTCTCCGGCGTCACGCGCCCGCGCCACGGGCCGGGGATCCCCGAGATCCCGTCGGTGCCTTGTGTCAGCCAGATCTCGTTGCTGGCCACCAGGCG
>Ga0126376_10002535_pt1 | contig 10366 bp, 8 predicted proteins | sample PanSoiMetPlot_15_FD_92760 | JGI IMG/M metagenome (GOLD analysis project Ga0126376, IMG submission 92760) | Tropical forest soil microbial communities from Panama - MetaG Plot_15 | ecosystem: Environmental > Terrestrial > Soil > Tropical forest > Bulk soil | place: Panama | collected 2016-02-17 | reverse complement strand
GCCGCGGGACTGCTCTACGGATTCAGCCCGTACATGGTTGCGCAGTCGATGCGTCACCCGCACGTGACGCTTGCCCTGTGGCCTCCTCTGGTGCTGATCGTCCTGCACGAGATCCTGGTTCGACAGCGGCGCAGCCCCATCCTGATGGGCTGCGTGTTGGGGCTCGCGTCAGCCCTGCAGTTGCTCACCAGCGAGGAGATACTGGCCTCGACCGCCCTGGTCGCAGCCATCGGCATCGCCCTGCTCTGTCTGCTCTATCGCGACCAGGTCGTGGTCCGCGCTCCCCGGGCGCTGAGGGCGATCGTCATCGCGATCGTGTGTTTTGCGATTCTCGCGGGCTATCCGCTCATATTCCAGTTCTTCGGGCCGCAGCGGGTCTCAGGACTGATGCAGCCTCAGAACACGTACGTGAGTGACGCTCTCGCGTTCGTGGTCCCGCCTGCTGCCGTGCGGTTCAGCACCAGCGGCTCGATTGCCGTTGCGGGGGGCTTCACGGGCAACGCCTCGGAGAACGACGCCTACGTCGGAGTCCCGTTGATCGTTCTGTTCACCGCCGCTGCTGTGTACCGTTGGCACGTGCCGGCGGTGCGCTGGGCCGCCCTGCTCACGGCGGTGCTCGCGCTGCTCTCCCTGGGCCCTTGGCTACACGTTGGGGGCCATTCCACCCCCATCCCCCTGCCGTGGGCCGCGATCGGCAACCTGCCGCTGCTGCAGAACATGCTGCCCGGGCGCCTCATGCTTTTCGCCTTTCTGGGAATCGGGATCGTCGTGGGGGACATGGCGAGCGCTGCCATCCGGGCTGGGCCTAAAAAGGGGGCTGTGGCTGTCGCCGCTCTCGCCGTGGCGCTCGTGCCACTGGCTCCGAGGCTGCCGTACATCTCCACGGAGGCCAGGGCGCCGGCCTTCTTCTCGGCCGATGGAGGCGCGTCGCAGCTGCAAGCCGCGGGCGCGACACTGGTGACCCCCTTCTCCAACAACCATTCGTCGGAGGCGATGTTCTGGCAGGCGAGCGCGGCCTACACCTTCCGAATGCCGGAGGGGGAAGCCTTCGTCCCGGGACACCCGAGACCCACGCTGGGCCCCCCTCGGTCTCACCTGCAGACGACACTGGACGCGCTCGATCATGGCGGGGTGGCGCCCGCCTCAGCCGAAGAGCGTGCGCAGGCGCTTCACGACCTTTCGGCGTTCGGCGTGACATCCGTAGTGGCAGGGCCATCGCCCGGACACGACCAGATCGTTCAGTACCTGACGGCTCTGCTGGGGCGCCCTCCGGCCCAATCCGGGGGAGTGGACGTCTGGTGGGACGTCACCGGCAGCACCTGACGGCCGTCCATGAACATTGTCAGAGCAGCAACGCCCATAAGAAGGAGCGCAGTGGCCGCGTAGGTGCTTGACTGCAGGAGCTGCCAGGTGTCCAGGTGCATGTCGGCGACCGGGTCCACACGCATCCCCCATATGTACGGCCGGACGTAGAACTCGACCGCGATGGTCGCGGTGACCGCCCACAGCCAGCGGGAGCGAGTCTGCCACGCGCGCCGCGCCAGCCACAGCAAGGCGGGCAACATCCACACCCAGTGGTGCTGCCACGTGATGGGTGAGATGAGGAGTGCGCCGGTCGCACAGACGCACACGGCCAGAAGCTCTTCGCCCCGACGATGTGCCCAGACCGCCAGCGCGAGCGCGGAGACGCTGACGGCGGCGCTGATGATGATCCAGGCGGGCTCGATGCCGTGGCTCGTGTGCAACCACCGGACGATCACGCTTCGCAACGATTGGCTGCGAATATTCTGTGGGTCACCGACGCGGCTACTGTCCAGAAACACGCCACCCCAGTAGCGAATCGAGTCACGGGGCAAGGCAGCGAAGCCGAGAGCCACCGTGGCGGCCATGCTCGCGATAGCCGTTGCACCTGCCCTGAGACGACGAGTCAGGAGCAGATAGAGCATGAAGAAAGCGGGTACCAGCTTGATGCCCGCTGCGATGCCGATCCCAACTCCCTTCCAGCGGTTGCCGTCAGCGATTGAGAGGTCCAGCAGCACCAGGAACATCAGGATCAGGTTCACCTGCCCAAGCAGCAGCGTCAGACTCACCGGGTCGAGCCAGACCGCCAGCGCGCACGTCCCTGCGCACAGGAGGAGCACACGCTTGTCCTTATTGATCGCCGGTCGCCCCAGGCAAAGCCAGACCGAAGCCTCCAGGCACACGATCGAAGCGCTGGTCCAGAGCAAGCCGATCCCGTTGACGGGCAGGAGCGAGAGAGGGATGAACAGCACAGCGGCGAAAGGTGGATATGTGAACGCCGGCGGTGGTAATCGCCGGTACACGTCCTGCCCGTGCAGTGCCGCGGCTCCTCCCATGCTGTAGACCCTGGCGTCGTACATCCAGCCGGGGTTGTGCTGATACACGATCAGGGCGACCGTCGCTGCGAGCACTGCTGCCACGATGGCGGCGCTCAGGGCGGGGACGCCTGGGGCCGCCGGGAGCCTGGGCCCCGGATGTGCGCTCATCATCGGATGATGCGTGATCCGTCAGAGGCGCCGCCGCCGGCCGTGCGGCTGCCGACCAGCCCCCCAAGGTCTCTCATGGCTATCTTCTGAGGCTGGCAAAGGAGCATCGTGTCCCAGCGCGACCTGATACTCGTCGTCGACGACGATCCCAAGATCGTGGCCCTGGTGCGGGCCTACCTGACCAGAGCCGGGTTTGACGTGATCACCGCCGGCGACGGCCCTGAGGCCTTGCGTCTGGTTCGGGAACGCCGGCCGCGGCTGATCGTGCTGGACCTGATGCTGCCCGAGGTGGACGGCGTCGCCGTGACTCGCGAGATCCGCAGGGACTGGGACGTGCCGATCCTCATGCTGACCGCCCGCGGCGCGCTGGGAGATCGCCTGAAGGGTCTGGCCGAGGGTGCCGACGACTATCTGGTCAAACCCTTCGCACCCTCAGAGGTGGTCGCCCGAGTGCAGGCGATTCTCAGGCGTGTCCCCCGAGCTGAGGGAGTGCTTCGTCAGGCCGACCTCGAGATCGACCTGGAGCGTCACGAGGTGAAGCGGGCGGGCCAGGTCCTGGACCTCTCTCTCATCGAGTTCCGACTCCTCGCCGCTCTGGTAGAGGCCCGCGGAAGGGTGCTGTCGCGCGACCGCCTGCTCGATGTTCTCGGCGGACCCGACTCCGAAGGCGTCCAGGAGCGCAGTGTGGACGTCTACGTGGGGCGTCTGCGTTCAAAGCTGGGTGACGATCCCGACCGGCCGCGCTACGTGGCCACCGTCCGGGGCGCCGGCTACCGCGCCGCGCGCGAGACCTGAACCGTGCGCTCGCGCTCACCCCCCTCCCCCGGCTTCGCCGGGTACTCCCCCGACCAAGCGGGGGAGAGAGCCGGGAACTACACAATCGTGCAAATGCGGAGCTCCGGAGGCTCAGGAGCTACGCAATGGTACGAATGCGTAGCTCCCAGGGATCGGCAGCTACGCGATTGTACGAATGCGGGTCTCGCCACGGCTACGATGCCGGGGCCCTGTCCTGCGCTCGTCTGACCTGGCGCAGCGGCCCACGAGGTTGGCGCTCACCAGCAGTGTGGACGGAGTCGTGGCGCATGGCGCCGGACCTGCGTCACGCTCGGCCTCACCCCCCTCCCCCGGCTTCGCCGGGTACTCCCCCGACCAAGCGGGGGAGAGAGCCGGACGCGGCTCCACCTAGTCGCTCTCGTCCAGAAAGGCCAGCATCGCCCGGCTGAGCTCCGCCGGGCGCTCAACCGGGACCTGGTGGCCGGAGGCGGGAAGCACCTCCAGGCGCGCGTCCGGGATCCCGGCGGCGATGATCTCCCCCGCCCTTGGCGGGCAGAGGAAGTCCCGCTCAGCCGAGATGACCAGCGCAGGCGCCTGGATCTTTCCCAGGTCCGGGTCCAGCGGCTCGGCGTGCAGCCGGACCATCGCCCGGCAGGCGTTGGCGAAGCCCCGCGGGTCCGCGGTCGACTGACGTCTGATCGTCCAGTGGCGCGCAAACTCGCCCGTCGCGTCGGCGAACTGCTGCTTCGTGTCCCGTTCAAGCACGGGGTGCAGGGCGCCGACACCCTCGTCAGCAAGCCTCGCCCGCTCCTCGTACCAGGGCGCCGCCACGCGGCCCACGCGGCTCGAGGTCGCAACCGGCAGCAGCCGCCGCACACGCTCGGGGTGGTCGGCGGCGGCGCGCAGCACGACCGTGCCGCCCAGCGAGAACCCGCACAGATCGGTCCGCTCCAGCTCCAGGGCGTCCAGGAGCGCCACGAGGTCGCCGGCCAGCTGCGTCAGCGTGCCATCCGGCGCGCCCAGAGTGCTCTGGCCGTGCCCACGCAAGTCGTAGGCGATTACTCTGCGCTCCAGAGCCAGCCAGGCCAGCGTCTTGCGCCAGGCGCGATGGTCGTCGGCCAGGCCATGAACCAGCACCAGTGGGTCGCCCCTCCCCCACTCGACCCAGATCACGTCGATGTCCCTGCAGGTGGCGCGCACATCGAAATTGTGACCCGAACGCCCGCTCACCCGAGCCGGGCAGCACGCTCTCGAAGCCGCCGGCGGTCGACCTTCCCCGGACCTGACAGCGGGATCTCGGTCACCAGCTCGGCTGATTCCGGCCACTTGTATCTGGCCACGCCCATGGCCGCCAGGTGTTCACGCAGCCCGGAGACGTCGAGAGGAGTGCGCGCGACTACGAACGCGTGGACAACCTCCCCCAGCTCACGGTGTGGCCGTCCGACCACACAAACGTCCGCCACGCCCGGGTGGCGCCGCAGAGCGTCTTCGACTTCGTGCGGGCTGATGTTGGTGCCGCCCCGAATGATGAGGTCCTTGAGCCGGCCGGATACGTGCAGATAGCCGTCCTCGTCGATGAAGCCAAGATCGCCGGTGTGAGCCCAGCCGTCTTCGGCGTAGGGACCACGCTCTTCGCCCCAGTAGCGGTGCTGGACGGTAGGCCCGCGCATGCAGATCTCGCCGTCCGGAGTGATCATCGCCTCGGCGCGGTCGTGGACCCTCCCCACCGTCGTCCAGCGCTTATCGATCGGATCGCTCGGTGAACCGACCGCGAGCTGGCCGGCGTCCATCGTGCCGTAGAAGATGCAGATCCTCGACCCGGTGCGCTCCTCCCAGGCCTGCGCGACCTCGGGTGTCATGGGAGCGCCGGCGACGGCGGTGCACCGAGCGGCGGACAGGTCAGCAGCCGCGAGGGAAGGCGAATCCAGCATTCTGATCATGTTGGTGGGCACCCCGACCAGGAGCGTTGAGCGCGTCTCGGTCGCCACGCGCAGCGCGTGCTCGGCGCTGAAGCGAACCTCGCGCAGCATGACCAGGGCGGCGCCCAGCCGCCCGCAGTAGAGGCACATCCCCCCGATCCCCTGCATCGAGCCGCAGCGCGGCAGCGGCAGCGTGGACCCTGTCGCGGAGTTCGCTGAATGAGACCACGCGACCGGCATCCAGGACGGCCGGCCGCTCGGGCCACCTGGACGCGCAGTCCTCGAGGTAGCTGACGGGGACATAGGGAACCGGCACTTAGTCCATTGTGGAGACGCCTCAAGCGAAGGGGTTGGCCAGGGCAATCCCGCGATCCGTGGCAGACTACGCCGCGGAGGGCCGTATCAGCGATCCGTTGTACTCGCCGGACCGGCGCTGGTACTGGGATGGGCTGGCGTGGCAGCCCGTCCCGTCGAAGGCCGGATCGGCGCACCCATTCGTGTCGGAGATGCCGCTGGCCACGGCGGCGACGATCGTGATCGGCGTCGCCCTGGTTGGGTACTTCCTCGTGGTGGTCGGCCAGCTTGTCAGGTTGGCTGCAACCCTCGGCCTCGCGGGGAGCGCGGTCACAGCCGGGTCGGCTGTACTTTCGTTGCCCGGCGACCTGCTCCTGTTCGGAGGCCTGCTCGGGGGCGCCATCACCATCCCCATGTGGATGCATCGCAGCAACCGCAACCTTCGCGCGCTGGGTGCCCAGGGCCTGCGCTGGTCCCCCGGATTGGCCGCCGGTGGCTGGTTCATACCCCTGGCCAACCTCTTCATCCCCTTCTCCGCACTTGACGAACTGGAGAGGTTTGCCCGCGGAAAGCCGGATTCGCCGTTCATATGGGTCTCGTGGGCGTCCATGCTCCAGGCCTGGCTCTTCGCAGTTCTGTTCATCGTGGTTCTCATCGCAACGACCGGCCTAGACGCCATAGCACTTGCCCTCGTCGTTGCTGCGGAGTCGGCCTGGATGCTTTCCTGGGCGCTGGTCATGCCGGTCCTGCGAGAGGTCGCGCGTGCACAGGACGCCAGGGCCAGCCTGACCCATTAGCTGAGGCCTGGGGCCTCGCCGGGAAAGCGGTTGCGCACCCGCCCGGCGGGTGAAAGGATTGGCGCATGTCACTGGCCGCGTCCGCCCCAGCCTGGGCTCGGCCGTACGAGCCGGCCACAGCCCGCGCCGATGCCTCCATCGCGCTGGTGGCTCAGTCCACCGCCGGCTTCGCCATGCTCGCGGTCCAGGGGGCGTTGGGGCCGCCGATCACTGTGCCCGTGCGAGGCCCGGTCGCCCTGGTCGCCGTCGTGGCACTGGGAGGAGGCACGCTGCTGGCTTATCTGGGACTGCTGGGTGCCGCCCTCGCCGTGCCGATGTGGATGCACCGCTGCTACCGAAACCTGCCGGCCCTGGGCAGCCGGGGACACTTCTCGCCCGCATGGGCAGCAGGCTGCTGGTTCGTTCCGATCGCCAACCTCGTCCTTCCCTATGTGGCTGTGCGGGACGTCTGGGCCGCCTCTAGACCCGGAGAACGATGGAACGCGGCCCTGGTGGCCGCCTGGTGGATCGCGTGGCTCGCTGCGTGGTTGCTGCTGGTCACAAACGGCCGCCTTCCGTGGCGCGGGTATGTCGATCTCATCTCCACAGGCCTGATGGCGGGCGCCGGCGCGCTTTTCATCTCCATCGTGCACCTGATAACGCGCGGGCAGACCCGGCGGGCGGCCGCCCTGTCGTGAGCCGTCAGCGAGAGCCATCGGGTAACGCGAGTGGGCCGAGTGCCGGGCGGTGGCCCTGATCGTCGCTCGTAAACGGGCACTCTGCCGGCGGTTGGTCGGCAGAACGCCGTCTGGTCAGGTCTGGGTGCGGTACCGGAGGTAAACCACGCCGCTGCCGAAACGGCGTTCGTCCAGCAGTTCGAGCTTCACGCGGACACTGTCGGGGAGGGACCGTTTGCCGCCTCCCACCACGGTGGGCACGATGAACAGCTGGTACTCGTCGACCAACCCGGACGTGATCGCCTGGGCGGCGAGGTCAGGGCCGGCCACGGCGATGTCACGTTCCGCTGACGCTTTCTTCTGCCTGACCGCCGCTGTGTCGAAATCTCGCTCGATCCGAGTCCGGGCGCTTGATACCTTCTCCAGCGTCCTGGAGTACACGATCTTGTCGGCCGCCTGCCATATCTGTGCGAAGTCCAGCATGACGGGCGGCTGGTCCGCGAGGGTGTCCACGGTCTCCCAGGCGACCATCACGTCGTACATCCGGCGCCCGTAGAGATGGGTGCCGACCGGCCGCACCAGGTCGTTGATGAAGGTGTGCACCTCTTCGTCAGGCTCAGCCCAGTCGAAGTTGCCCTCCTCGTCCGCTATGTAGCCATCGAGCGACGTGATCGCCAGGTAGATCAGCCTGGCCATTGACCACCCACCATCTACGGCTGGCTATGAACCCCGGAGACGCGAGCCCTACAGTCGAGCCGAAGCGGACAGGAGGAAAGGGCCGCGAGGTGGGACCTCGCGGCCCTCTTCGGGGACGCGCGCCTCACCGCTACTTGCCAGGCGCCGCGACTGCCGGCTCCTTTCGCCGCGGCTTGACGCTGAATGTGAAGCCGCCATCGGGGTCCACATCGATCTCCACCGAGTCGCCCCGGCTGAACTTCCCCCGGAGCAGCTCTTCGGAGAGCTGATCTTCGATCCGGTTTGTGATCACCCGCCGTAGGGGCCGGGCGCCGAACTGGCGATCGAAGCCCTCATCTGCAAGCTTGTCCTTCGCCTGGTCCGTCACCGTGATCGCCACGTCCTGCTCACGGAGGTGCTTTTGCAGCCGGCTCAACTCCAGCTCCACGATCAGCCGCACCTGGGCCGGCGTCAGGGGCTTGAAGGTGACCACCGCGTCCACGCGGTTCAAGAACTCCGGCCTGAACAGACGCTTCAGCTCTTCCTCGATCTTGTCCTTCATGACCTTGTGACGCCTGTCGGCGTCGGTCTCCTCAGCTGCCAACGAGGCCTGGAAGCCCAGGGCAGTCTGGGCCTGGTTGATATCCCTGATCCCCAGGTTCGAGGTCATGATCAGGAGCGTGTTGGCGAAGTTCACGACCTTGCCCTTGGCGTCGCTGAGCCTCCCGTCCTCGAGGATCTGCAGGAGCATGTTGAAGACCTCGGGGTGCGCCTTTTCGATCTCGTCGAGCAGGATCACCGAGTACGGCCGTCTGCGCACGGCTTCTGTCAGCTGGCCGCCCTCGTCGTAGCCGACGTAGCCGGGTGGCGAGCCCACCAGCCGGGCGGTCGTGTGCCGCTCCATGAACTCCGACATGTCGAGCCGGATCAGCGCATCCTCGGAGTCGAACATGAATTCGGCCAGGGCCCTCGCCAGCAGCGTCTTGCCCACCCCGGTCGGGCCAAGGAAGATGAACGATCCGATGGGCCGCCGCGGGTCTTTGAGCCCGGCCCTGGCCCTTCGCACCGCCTGCGAGATCGTCTTGATCGCTTCGTCCTGCCCGATCACACGCCCGTGAAGCTCGTCTTCCATGCGGAGCAGGCGAGCCGTCTCCTCTTCGACAAGCCGCGATACGGGCACACCCGTCCACGACGCCACGATGGTTGCGATGTCCTCTTCTGTAACGTCTGGAACGGTCTCGCCGAGCTTGTCCCGCCAGTTCGCCTCACGCTGGACGTACTTCTCCCTGAGCTTCTTCTCCTTCTCGCGGATGTTGGCGGCCGTCTCGTAGTCCTGGCGTGTGATCGACTCCTCCTTGTCGGCCGCGAAGCGCTTCAGCTCCTTCTGCATGTCCTTGAGGTCGTCCGGCGTCGTGGTCAGCTTCATACGAACCCGGGCGGAGGCCTCGTCAATCAGGTCGATCGCCTTGTCAGGGAGAGCGCGATCGGACACATAGCGGTCGCTGAGCATCGCAGCGCTTCGCACCGCACTGTCCGTGATCGTCACCCGGTGGTGCTTTTCATAGAGCGACTTGATGCCGAACAGGATGTCGATGGTCTCGGCTGTCGACGGCTGGTCCACGAACACCGGCTGGAAGCGACGCTCCAGGGCCGCATCCTTCTCGATGTACTTCCGGTATTCGTTGAGGGTGGTCGCACCGATGCACTGGATCTCACCGCGGGCCAGAGCGGGCTTCAAGATGTTGGCGGCGTCGATCGCTCCCTCGGCGGCGCCGGCACCAACCAGCGTGTGCAGCTCGTCGATGAAGAGGACGACCTCTTTGCTCGAGCGGATCTCGTCGAGGATCTTCTTCAGGCGCTCCTCGAACTCACCGCGGTACTTGGTGCCCGCGACCAGGGCACCCATGTCCAGTGTCAGCACACGCTTGTGCATCAGGGACTCAGGCACGTTTCCGAGCACTATCTGCTGGGCCAGGCCTTCGGCGATGGCGGTCTTGCCGACGCCGGGCTCCCCGATCAGGGCGGGGTTGTTCTTGGTCCTTCGGCTCAGGATCTGCACGACCCGCTCGATCTCCATCTCCCGACCGATAACCGGATCGAGGAGGTTCTTGCGAGCCATGTCAGTCAGGTCGCGACCGAACTGGTCGAGTAGCGGCGTCTTGGACGGCTTCTTTTGCGCCGGCTCGGAGTCCTCCACCGTGGAGTCGTGGAGCAGGCGCTCGATCTCGGACCGGACCTTCTCCAGCGTTGCCCCAAGGTCCTCGAGCACGTGGGCAGCTATGCCCTCACCCTCGATGAGCAGGCCAAGCAGCAGATGCTCGGTCCCTACATAGTTGTGCCCCATGCGTCGCGCCTCTTCGAAGGAGATCTCGATCACCTTCTTGACGCGAGACGTGGGGATGATCTGCTGGATGATGATCCGCTCGTTCCGGCCGAGTACAGACTCGATCGTCTGGCGGACCTTCCCGATCTCCACGCCCAGGTTGTTCAGGACCTTGGCGGCTAGACCTTCACCTTCCCTCAGCAACCCCAGCAGGAGATGTTCCGTGCCGATGTAGCTGTGATGAGACCTCTCGGCCTCCTCCTGAGCAAGCGTCAGCACTTTCTTCGCTCGCTCCGTAAATCTTTCGAACGGATACAAATTCGGCTTCCTCCTGCCGGACTGGTTGGACGGACACCTCCTCAATCCAGGGTCGGGGACCTCCGGTCAGGCCCCCCGTCACCTACTATAACGCCCGATCCTG
>Ga0126376_10002534_pt1 | contig 10373 bp, 6 predicted proteins | sample PanSoiMetPlot_15_FD_92760 | JGI IMG/M metagenome (GOLD analysis project Ga0126376, IMG submission 92760) | Tropical forest soil microbial communities from Panama - MetaG Plot_15 | ecosystem: Environmental > Terrestrial > Soil > Tropical forest > Bulk soil | place: Panama | collected 2016-02-17 | reverse complement strand
GGTGAAGTGCTGCGCGGCCGGCACAACACGGCAGGCGAGTTTGGTCACGTGCCGCTGAGCATTGATGGACCACGCTGCTCGTGCGGTGCGACGGGCTGCTGGGAATCGTATGTTTCAAACCTCGCAACGCTCTCGCGTTATTTCGGCCGCGACTTGTCTGAGCCGCGTCCACGCGATTCCGAAACGGCAAGCTTTTCAGTTGAAGATTTGATCGCGCGTGCCCGCGCCGGCGACGCGAAAGCAGTTGCTGCCCTCAATTCCACGGCACGTTATCTCGGCCTTGGCCTCGCCTCGATCATCAATGCATTAGATCCGGCGCGCATTTTCATTGGCGGTGAGATTACGACGGCGTGGAGTCTGATCGAGCCGATCGTGCGCAGTGCTCTGCGCGAGCGAACGTTGACCGAGTTTGGCGGCGCAACGGAGATCCACGTCGTGCCCGCCGAAGATCATCCGCGACTGCGCGGCGCTGTTGCGCTTGTAGCTGCACCGGCCTTCGCAGCCCCGATGGTCGCATAGAAGCATCTCTTTGTCTCTGTGCCTCTGTGCTGATATTCCCGCAGTTCGAACCACAGAGACACAGAGAAGCAGTTTCAGATCCCGACAATCCTTGGAGGTGTTAGCCATGCAACGCACGCAAAATCATCGAAGCTCCTTATCAAGATACTTCCCAATTTGTGCGGTTATCTTGCTTATCGCCTGTGGAGCTGTAAGCGCGAGCGCTCAAACGATCTTTGGGCGTATTTCCGGCACCGTCACGGATAGCTCGGGTGCGGTCATTCCTAACGCAACGGTTACGCTGCGAAACAACGCGACTAACCTGGAACGGACGGCCGTTACTGACGATGGAGGCTTTTACACTGTCACAAATCTTCCCGTGGGAAACTACACCGTCTCGGTTGAGCAAACTGGATTCAAAAAAGCAGTTCAGACCGGTAACGTGCTAACCGCTGATACGCGGCTGACTGTTAACGTTACGCTCGAGCCCGGCTCTGTTTCAGAGACTGTCGAGGTCTCAACTGCAGCAGGCGAGACGGTCAACACAACGTCGGGTGAAATTGCTCGCGTCGTCGATAAGCGCCAGGTTCAAAACCTCGCTCTAAACGGCCGCAACTACATGCAGCTCGTCACGCTTATTCCCGGCGCGGCCATTCTTGACGAGGATCAACTCGCTCTTACAACGAGCTTAAGCATCAGCCAGGCAGCTATCAACGGCAATCGCCCTAACTACAACAGCCTGTCAGTCGATGGCGGCTTCAACATGGATTCGGGCAGCAACAATAGTCAGGTCAATAATGTAGGTATCGACTTCATTCAGGAAGTGAAGATTCAAACCTCAAACTTCTCTGCTGAGTACGGCCGCAACGCCGGTGCTTCGGTGAATGTAGTCACGCGTAGTGGTGGAAATGATTATCACGGCAGTGCGTACGAATTCCTTCGCAACGACAAGCTCGATGCGCGCAATTTCTTTTCGTCAGTCAAACAGAAGTTACGCTTCAATAACTACGGTTGGAACTTCAACGGAAAGATTGTCAAAGACAAACTCTTCTTCTTCGCGGGCCAGGAATACAAATACATTCGGCAGGATGCCGCACCGGTGCGACGTATCTTGCCGACCCGCGCCGAGAGACTCGGCGATTTCTCGCTGCGCCTGGCCGGATTCGATCGCATCGTTGGGACTGCCGACGATGGCGTGCTCCGCGATCCGACGAAGGCGGCGAATACCTGTGTAGCTCCGGTAGTGAACTCGAGTGGCACGGTGACCACTCCTGCGATCCGGACCGGCTGCTTCGCGGGCAATATGATTCCGGCTGGTCTAATTACCACTGACGGCAAAGCTATTGCCTCAGTGTTCAGTGCCATGGAGAAACTCGCGGTCGCTTATGTTGATACGCCAACGGCGAACAATGCCACATTCCAGCAGCCGAATTCTTTCGACTACCGAGAAGACATCGTTCGCATCGACTACAAGATCAATGAGAAACACAGCGTCTATGGCCGGTATATTCATGACAAGTACGACCTGATCGATCCGTTTGGCACCTTCATCAATTCACCATTGCCCACGGTGCCAACCAATCGTCTTCGCCCAGGCAACAGTTACCAACTCTCTTACACGTGGCTGATTTCGCCGACTTTGATCAATGAGGCCAAGGCCAATGCTTCATGGAACGGACAGCGCATTCCACCGGTCGGAGAATTTTGGAAGCGATCGACATTTGGATTTATTTATCCGCAGCTCTTTACCGGCGGCCGGTTTGACGATGGCATTCCCAACACAACGTTTTCCGGGGCAGGCTCACCTTCGAACTTTAACGGACCATCCGGGTCCTTGTTGTCGCCCACCACGGATATTGCCGTTAGTGACAACGTCACGTTCATCCGTGGCAAGCACTCTATGAAGACGGGCGTGGTCGTTATTCGCAACCGCAAAGATCAAAATGGCCGGTCAAACTACACTGGTAATCTCGCCTTTAATACGAATGCCACGCGTTCGACCGGCAACTCCTTCGCCGATGCGTTACTCGGGAATTTCCGTAGCTATAGTGAGGCTAACGATGATCCCATCGGATTCTTCCGGTTCAACCAGGTTGAGGCGTACGCCACTGACAGTTGGAAAGCGGCGCGCAATTTAAGTATTGAGTTCGGCGCTCGCTTCTATCATTTTTCTCCAACTTACACTCAGGCAAATAACATGACCAGCTTCGATCCGAGTCGTTACGATCCGGCGCAAGCGGTAACCATACTGGCCAACGGAAACATCGACCTTAGCAAAGGCGGAAACCGTTTCAACGGCCTGGTTCGCGCGGCTGACGGAATTCGCGCCGACGAGCGGGGCCGCGTCAGCGTCAGCGATGCAGTGATGGCAACAAGCCCGACCGGAGGACCCGCGGGCTTCTATCAGGCGAAGAATAAGATCGCGCCGCGTTTCGGGTTTTCGTATGCGCCGTTTAATGACGATAAGACCTCGATTCGTGGCGGGTTTGGAATGTTCTACGACAAAGTCGAAGGGAACCTGATCTTTTCACAGGTCAACCTGCCACCGTTTGTGAGTACGCCGAATTTCGACAACGGCAATCTTTCGAATCCGGCGGGTGGTACACCGGCGAATGCGGCCCTGCTTGCCGATATCAATTCGATTGATCCGAACCTCGATATAGCCTATTCCGAGAATTTCAGCCTGGGCGTACAACGTGAATTGCCGCGCGGCTTCTTTGTCGAGGCTACATACGTTGGCAATCTGGGTCATCATCTCATTCGACAGCCGGACATCAATGCTCCTTCCTTCAAAGCGTTAACTGCAAACCTGCCTGCTAACGGAGGCGCAAACGTAAACATCAACGCTCTTCGTCCATTCAAGGGCTACAACCGGATCCTGTACCGGCTTTCCGACGCCAACTCGAGTTACCACGGACTTCAGCTTTACGCAGCAAAACGAAAAGGTAACCTGGAGCTGACGGCAAGCTACACATGGTCCAAGGCGCTGACTGATACGAGTGGCAATGGTGATAATGTTGACGTCGGCGAAGATCCTTTTAACCGCCATTCGAATTACGGCTTGGCGACCTTCGATCGTCGACAGATTTTCGTGACGACCTACGACTACCAGCTTCCTTTCTTCAGCAAGATGAAGGGAATTGGGAGCGCCGTATTGGCAGGATGGGAGATTAGCGGGATCACTCGTTATCAAAGCGGGCCGTATCTCACGGTTACGGGTAACACCGCGATCGGAACTCGCCGTGCTGATTATGTCGGTGGTCCGGTGTTATTGGATAACCCTGGACCAAATGGCTGGATTAATCCGGCAGCATTCACCGCCGCTCCGCCTACTCGTCGTGGTAACAGCGGCGTCGGCAACGTTCAGGGTCCGAATCTGCAAACGTGGGATTTCTCGATGCGCAAGCAATTCAGGCTTTCCGAGCGCTTCAACCTGCGATTCCAGGCGGACATGTTCAATGCCTTCAATCGAGCTAACTTCAGGGCCCCGGCCGTGGTCGTTACGACGGCAGGTTTTGGCACCATTACGACGGCTGGTCCCGCTCGTAACATTCAGTTTGGTCTAAAACTAAACTTTTAATGAGATCCGCTTTCCTCGGCGTCATCTGCGTTACCTTGTGTGTCGCCGTACAGGCGCGTGCGAATACGGTCACGACCGCGACCCTGCGCGACGAAGTAAACACATTCCTGGGCAAAGAGCTCGCAGCGCACCTGAGTGCGATCAAGTCGTTGGATCCACCGCCTGAACGTATCCTCGGTGTGCCGACTACGGGTGAGTTTTCGTGGGGCACGTTCATGCGGGCGCTGGCGGCGTACGCAGACACGAGCGGCCAGAAAGAGTTGGCGGGCCAGGATCTGATAAAAGTCATTGGCCGGATCGGATTGATCGAGGCGCAAAACGGAAGCAAGACTTTTTCACAGTTATATGCAGCACTCGCTCTCCGACATTTCGGACGTGATCTAAAAACTAATCCGCTGTGGTTGAGCCTGACTCCTGAGGAACGGAATGCCTGGCGCTCGCTGCTGAATCCTGAGCGCTTCTACGATCCGAAGACGAATCGAGTCATCAATCTGCCTGAGAACTATCTCGGTGTGGCATCGCGCATTGCGAGTATTGGTTACGAGCTCGGAATATCCACGGATCGGGAATTTCTCGACAAGCTGCTCGATCGAGCGGCGATGCAGTTTATCGAAGGCAATCTTTACGCTGACGATGCACCGCCGACCGGACGTTTTGATCGTTACTCAAACGAGTACGCGCGCTACGTCTGGGAAGCGGCCGAGAGTGCCGGGCGCAAAGACCTGCTCGACAAATTACGTCCTTCGTTGACGGCTCAGATGCGTTTATGGTGGGACGTTGTTTCGGAAGATGGTTACGGGTACAACTGGGGGCGCAGTCAGGGCGTGGTCAGTTATCTTGACACGCCCGAGATAGTAGGCTTTCTGGCGTTGCATACTGAGTTCAGGCCCGCGCCCCTTGCAGACCTCGCAGCGCTTTATTACCAGGCGTGGAATTACCTGTTGCACGACTATCGCAGCGACGCACACCTGCTCTCGATCTTTGCTTTTGGGCGCGGCAACTACGCTTACATCTCGCGCGATCGCGAGTGGCAGCAGACGACGGGTTTCTTTGGCAAGCTGGCAAACTCGCACACGCCGATCATGAACGCGCTGGAGAAAGAAGGCATCGCGATGTTTCCAGTGACGCCGACGCTTCGTGAAGTTGCTCGATTCGAGTTTTTCAGGAAGTCACCGGAACGATCTGCGGGCGTTTGGGTAGTGAGGCAGGGCACGTTGCGGTTTGCGTTGCCGGTAACGACTGGTCCAAAGCCCGGAACGTCGGATTACCTGCCGGCGCCGCACGGCCTGGCGGGTTTAGCGGCGCCTGTTGAGCAGATCTATCCGGCGATGACGCCTTTTGTCGAATTGGCTGATGGGCGCACTGTCGTTGCGACCGATGGCGCTGATGTGATTGAGCCTGGCGTGGATGGGCAAAGCTTGCAAGTGCGTTGGACCAAGTGGGCGGTGGTGGGTACACCCGCAGGGAAGGTGCAGGATGTTGGGCTGGTAAGTGAGGTTGTATGGCGCATTGATAAAGGAACGCTTACGCGTGAGGAAACATTGAGTTCAAAACAGCCGGTTAGTATTCGACGGTGGAAGATCGTTGTTCCGGCGACGCATGAACAGGTCGAAACCGAGATGATAAAGGGCGAGCGCGTCGATCGGTTCTATGCGGCGAAGGGAAGTCTCGAGGTGAGAATGAGTGAGGCAAACTTTCCCGTGAAGGCGTCGATCGTGGCGACGGGCAACACCGCGCTCGGGCGTGGTGTTCATGGGGCGATACCGTTGCACCTGGTGTTTGAGGCGCAGGATATTAGGATTGATAGGGGCGCTCTGAAATATAAGCTAGCGCTGACACCGAGGTAGTTTTTGACAGGATTTACAAGATTTTTCAGGATGAAACATGTAAATCTTGTTCAATCTTGTAAATCCTGTCTAAGACTGATCAAGGAGTTGTTATGAGCCAGCCGGAACTTAAACAGAACCCAATCACCGCTGCGACGTGTTTCGTCCCGCGGACACACGAAGGCAAAGGCCGCCGCACCGCCGTCGCGCCCGGCTCGAGCGCCGCACGTTACCTTCATTACGGCCGCATCACGCTCGACGCCGGTGATCCGCCGCTAAAATTCAACAACAACGATCACGAAGTCGGGCTGATCTGCCTCAACGGCAAAGCGACAGTCACCGCCGAAGATCAATCATTTCATCTCGATCGTTACGACACCGTCTACGTCCCACGTGATTCCGAGATAGAAGTCGCGGCCGCTGATTCAGGCGGTTGCGATCTGGCCGAAGTTTCCGCGCCGGTATCAAAGCGTTACCCGCTGAAGTTTGTCTCGTACAAAGAAGTGCGCCAGAACCCCAAGCTTCATTTGATCGCCGGCAAGCCTCCCGCCGAGCGCGACCTGAACGTGCTCATCGGCACCAACGTCGAGGCGGGCCGCATCATGGCGGGAGTCACTTTTTCGACGCCCGGCAATTGGACGTCATGGCCTCCTCACGAACATTCAAGACTACTCGAGGAGGCCTATCTTTTTATCGACATGCCAGCGCCCTCATTTGGAGTGCAGTTCGTTTACACCGATCCGCAGAAGCCGGAACTGGTACAGGTGGTGCGCGAAGGTGATTGCGTGTTGATGCCGCAGGGTTATCACCCGAACGTCGCCGCCCCGGGCGGGCAGATAAATTTTCTGTGGATGATGGCGGCGATAAAAGAAGGTGAAGATCGTCTGTATGGGGTGGTCAACGTGCAGCCTGAATACGCGGCCGCCGGATCGGGACTGGAAGCTGTTAGTGACAAGAAGTAGAGGAGCTGGACATGTCTGACGGAAACGGCAATGATTACAACATCGCCCGGCACTTGAACTGGTCCAACATTCCCGTCGAACACCCGGCCGAGGGAATTGAGCGTCAGATGTTTGTCGGCAACCGGATGATGATTTGCCGGTTCCGCTTCAAACCGTTTCTGGTCACTCCCGAGCACGACCATCCGCACGAACAGATGACGATTGTCGAGCGCGGCCGCGTGCGCTTCTTCATCGAAGGCAGGGAACAGATCGCGACTGCCGGCGACGTGCTGCACTTTCCCTCGAATTGCTGGCACGGCGCCACGATGATGGACGAAGAAGTGGTTTTGATCGATATCTTCTCTCCCCTTCGCGAAGACTTTCTGAACAAAGAAATATAGGTCCTACAGGACCAATAGGACCTATGATTCTCGATCAATTCAAACTACACGATCGCATTGCTCTGGTTACCGGTGCGTCAACCGGCCTCGGAGCCGCTATTGCCGTCGCCCTTGCGGAAGCCGGTGCACAAGTTGCCTGTCATGGCAATACACGCTCGCCGGAATCCACTTGCGATCGCATCCGGAGCGCCGGCGGCGTCGCGCACACGATCACCGGCGACCTGGCTAATCCGGAAACGCCAAAGAAGCTTGTTGCCGATACACTCGATCGCTTCGCACGCATCGACATTCTCATCAATAACGCCGGCACGATTCGACGTGCGCCCGCAGTTGATTACTCCGACGACGATTGGACTGCCGTGATTGAAGTCAACCTTTCAAGCGTCTTTCGTCTTTCTAAACTCGTCGGCAAACAGATGCTTGAGAATGGCCGTGGCAAGATCGTCAACATTGCCTCGCTGCTTTCGTTTCAGGGTGGTATAACCGTGCCCGCGTATGCTGCTTCGAAAGGCGGTGTGGCCCAGCTCACTAAGGCACTCGCGAACGAGTGGGCCAAACACGGAATCAACGTTAACGCGATTGCGCCGGGGTACATGCGTACCGCCAACACCGCGGCGTTGCAGGCTGACGAGACGCGCAACCGGCAGATCCTCGAGCGAATCCCTGCGGGTCGTTGGGGCAAACCGGAAGATCTCGCAGGTGCCGCAGTTTTTCTTTCGTCGAGTGCAAGCGATTACATCAACGGCCATGTGCTGGTGGTCGATGGAGGCTGGATGGGACGATGAGACAGGATTTAATCATGATAATCATGATAAATCTTGAAAATCCTGTCTGACCAAGCCCGGAGAAGAACACGATGAACGAAGTTGTTGACGCAACATCGATATCGAAAACGCAGGATTCGACGTTGGTTGGATATTACCGCTGGGTCATCTGCGCCCTGCTCTTCTTCGCCGCCACGATCAACTACATCGATCGCCAGGTGATCGCAGTGCTCAAACCGACTCTTGAATCGCAGATCGGTTGGAGCGAGGTGGGCTACAGTTGGATAGTTTTTTCTTTTCAGACGGCGTACGCGATCGGACTGCTCGGTGTCGGCCGTTTGATCGATCGCATCGGCACGCGCAAAGGGTTTTCGCTCGCAATGATATTTTGGAGCGTGGCTGCGATGGGTCACGCGCTCGCCAATTCCGCCTTCAGTTTTGGTTTCGCTCGGTTTTTTCTTGGTCTTGGTGAAGCGGGCAATTTTCCTGCTGCAATCAAAACCGTAGCCGAATGGTTTCCTAAAAAAGAGCGCGCGCTCGCAACTGGAATATTCAACTCCGGAACCAACATTGGCGCAATGGTTACGCCGCCGGTCGTCTTTTGGATAACTTCCAGATGGGGCTGGGAAGCGGCATTCATCGCGACGGGCGCGATCGGTTTTCTCTGGCTCGCCACCTGGCTCCTGGTGTATCGACGACCGGAAGAGCATCCATCACTTTCCGCGTCGGAGCTCAAATACATTCAAAGCGATCCTCCGGATCCTGTCGTGAAGATCCCATGGTCTCGTTTGCTGCCTCACCGCCAAACGTGGGCGTTTTCGATCGGCAAGTTCATGACCGATCCGATCTGGTGGGTCTATCTCTTCTGGCTGCCTGATTTTCTACATAAACGACACGGCCTCGGTCTGAAGGATTTCGGATTGCCGCTGGTAATTGTTTATCTCATGGCCGACATCGGCAGCATTGGCGGTGGCTGGCTGTCATCGTCGCTAATCAAACGAGGTTGGACTATCAATGCGGGTCGCAAGCTGGCAATGTTGATTTGTGCGCTCGCGGTTGTGCCGATTGTGTTCGCGGCGCAAACGTCAAACGTGTGGGTTGCAGTTGTGCTAATTGGGTTGGCGGCGGCGGCGCATCAGGGCTGGTCGTGCAATCTGTTTACGACCACGTCAGACATGTTCCCGCGACACGCAGTGGGATCGGTGGTCGGAATTGGCGGCATGGCGGGAGCGGTCGGCGGCATGATGATCGCGCGCACCGTTGGCGAAATACTCCAGCGAACCGGCAGCTATGTACCGATCTTCATCATTGCCGCTTCGGCGTATTTGGCCGCATTACTCGTCTTTCACTTATTGTCACCCAAGCTGGAGCCAGCTAATCTGTAGCCACAAAAAGGCACAAAGAATGACAGCCACAAAAAGGCACAAAAGTCACAAAAAGGATTTTTCTGAGTTCTTCTTCATTTTGTGACTTTGTGCCTTTTGTGGCTAAAAAGTTATGAGTGGTTTGGTGGCTAAATCGAAAGAGACTTGTCGCTGGGACATCGTGAGTCTCGGTGAGGTGATGCTGCGGCTCGATCCCGGTGAGGGACGCGTCGCAACTACGCGCCACTTCCAGGTGTGGGAAGGTGGCGGTGAATACAACGTCGCGCGTGGCCTGAAGCGCTGCTTCGGTATGGACGCAGCCATCGTTACCGCGCTGGCCGATAACACAGTCGGCCGGTTGGTCCAGGATCTGATCTACCAGGGCGGTGTGGATCAATCACACTTGAAGTGGGTGAAATTCGACGGCGTTGGGCGCACAGTGCGTAACGGGCTCAACTTCACGGAGCGCGGCTTCGGCGTGCGTGCCGCCGCAGGATGCTCCGACCGCGGCCACACCGCCGTCTCGCAACTCAAGCCCGGTGAGATCGACTGGGAACAGATATTCGGCGCGGAAGGAGCACGTTGGTTTCACACCGGGGGCATCTTCTGCGCCTTGTCGGAAACGACACCGGCTGTGGCGCGCGAAGCCGTGGAAGTCGCAAAGAAGCATGGCACGATCATCTCTTACGATCTCAACTATCGCGAGTCGCTCTGGAAATCAATTGGCGGCCAAGCCAGGGCAGTTGCCGTTAATCGCGAGCTCGCGCCGCTCGTCGACGTGATGATCGGCAACGAAGAAGATTTCACTGCCGCGCTCGGATTCGAAGTCGAAGGACTTGATGAACATCATGCGAAACTCGATCCGCGCAACTTCCAGCGCATGATTGAGCGCGCGGTTATAGAATTTCCAAACTTCAAAGTAGTGGCTACGACTTTAAGACACGCAAAGACGGCGACTATCAACGACTGGAGCGCGGTTTGTTACGTCGACGGTGAACT
>Ga0126376_10002532_pt1 | contig 10377 bp, 5 predicted proteins | sample PanSoiMetPlot_15_FD_92760 | JGI IMG/M metagenome (GOLD analysis project Ga0126376, IMG submission 92760) | Tropical forest soil microbial communities from Panama - MetaG Plot_15 | ecosystem: Environmental > Terrestrial > Soil > Tropical forest > Bulk soil | place: Panama | collected 2016-02-17 | reverse complement strand
TCTCCGTGGTGATGCTCGGGTTCCCCCTGCTCGTCATCGTCATCGACCTCACCGACAAGTTCGACCGCTACCTGATGCGCGGCCTCACCAAGGGCCACGTGGCGCTGGCGTACGTGTACGGCATGCCCGACACCATGTTTCTCGTGCTGCCAGCCGCCGTGCTGTTCGCGACCGTCTTCACCGTGGGGCCCATGGGGCGCCACTCCGAGCTCACCGCCGCGAAGGCGTCGGGGATTTCGTTTCACCGCCTGGTGCGGCCCATCATCGTGGCCGCCGCGTTGTCGTGTGTGCTGGGCATCGGCCTGAGCGAGCTGGTGCCGATCGGCGCGGCGCGCAAAGCCGAGCTGCTGGGCGAGAAGACGGTGCGCAGCGGCTCGCGCGTCAACTTCGTCTACCGCGCCGATGGCGGGTGGGTCTACGCCGTGCGCACCCTCGAGATCGCGAAACGCGAGATGACCGATCTCGTGATGGAGCGCGTCGGCACCGGCATCGAGTACCCGACGATCGTCGTGTCGGCCGAGCGTGCCCGCTACCGCCGCATGGCGGGGTGGACGCTGCAGAACGGCAGCGTCCGCTACTTGCTCGGCCCCGGTGTGGAGCGCGCCTTCGACTTTCACACGCTGACCACGCGCACGCTCGTGGAAACGCCCGAGGATCTCCTGGCCGAGCCGAAGGCCCCCGAGGAGATGCGCTACGCCGAGCTGGGGCGGTACATCGATGCGCTGGCGCGTTCGGGATCGGACACCCGCAAGCTCGCCGTGGACCGGGCGCTGAAGATCGCGATTCCCTTCACCTGCATCATCATCGCGCTGTTCGGAGCGCCGCTCTCCGTCACCAACCCGCGCGCCGGGGTGGCGTGGGGGCTGGCGGTGAGCCTCGCCACGACGTTCCTCTTCCTGCTGTTGATGCAGCTCTCTCGAGCGGTGGGCGGCGGTGGGCTCCTGCCCCCGACGTTCGCGGCGTGGCTGCCGAATATCCTAGCGGCGGGGGGAGCGGCGTGGCTGTTGAAGCGGGTGCAAACATGAAAAGTCGGTGGAGGATGGTGGAGGTTGATCCTGCGTTTTCCTCCACCATCCTCCAATCCCTCCACCCACCTTCACCAACCTGCTTTAGAAGGCGTACCTCGCCCCCAGCTGGAACACCCAGCGCGAGTCGATCCGGTTCAGCGTCACCTGGTTCTTGATCGGCAGGTTCAAGGCGTAGATTCCGCGACCGTTGATCGGGTCGTAGCCCGTGAGCCGGATCAAGTTGGTCTCCTCGTTCACTCCCGTCACCTTGATCAGGCCCCAGCTCGAATTCAGGAAGTTCAGCACGTTCAACATATCGGCCGTGAGCTCGATCGACTGGCCGTGCAGCGTCGCGAACGTCTTGCTGATGCGCGCGCTGAGGAAGTTCTGCCACGGGTTGCGGCAGCTGTTGCGCGGCAGGATGTGGCCGCGATTATTGCGCAGGCATGGCTCGTTGTTGATGTAGTTGTCGAGCGTCGCGGCCTGCCCAGCGACCGGCATGGCGATGTCCGCCGTGTTGATCGGCACGTACACGGCGTCATTGCCGCTGAAGCCGTCGGCGTTGATGTCGCCGTTGACGACGTAGGTGAACGGCGTCCCGGACACACCGGTGTAGAACAGCGAGAAATGCGAATCGAACGGCGTGTTGACGGTGCCGCTGATCGTGACCTTGTGCGGGCGGTCGAAGGACGAGGTCGCCAGCGTCGGCGCGTCGACCGGGCCGTTGAGCACGCCGAAGCGATAATTGGAGCTCGTGATGTCCGAGGTCATCGACCGGAAGTCGACGGTGTGGGAGTAGGTGTAGCTCGCCGAGAACTCGATCCCGTTGGAGAACCGTTTCTGGAACTGCACCGCCAGCGAAGCGGAGTGGTCGCCGCTAGTGTTGAGGTTACGGATCACATCGGCATACGTGCCGGTGACGCGCGAGGCTGTGGCTGCTCCGGTCCCGGCGTTGATCGTGCCGTACAGGGGCCGCCCCGTTTCGCCGGCTGACGAACCCTGGACCCCGTTGAGGTTGACGTCTTCCAGCAGAAACTCGTTGATCGCCTTCGTATAGATGAAGTCGACGGTGCCGAGGACGCCCCACCCGATCTCGCGGTCGACGCCCAGCGCCAGTTTCGCCGCCTGCGGGAACTTGAAATTGGGTTCGAAATACACGACGCTGGGCCGGCCCGCCGACGGCGCTGCCGACCCGCAGGTCGTCGGTTGCGCGCTCGGATCCACGGTGAACGTGGGAACGTTCGCTCCCGTGCAGACCAGGCTGGCCTGCTCGAGCCCCGTGTTGCCATACGCGTTCGAGAGCCAGACATAGGGCGGCCGCCCACTGAAAATGCCGACGCCGCCGCGCAGAATTGTCCGGCCTTCACCGTTCACGTTGTAGTTGAAGCCCAGTCGCGGCGACCACAGGATATTCCCGCTCGGGAACGAGCCGGTGTTCACCGTACCGCCGCCGAGCAGCGCGAAATGGATCGTGTCGAGCGTCGGGTTCTCCGTCGGCGACGGCTGCGTCGGCACGTCCATCCGCACCCCGGCGGTTACCGTCAGGTTGCGGGCCGGCGAGAAGCGGTCCTCGGCATAGAACCCGAACTGTTTGACGCGGAAATCGGCGACCGGACCGTCGGGCCGCAGCGCCGTCGGCAGCGCCCGCTCGAAGCGGTTGGGCGTCCCCGAGGCGAGCGAAGCGGGACTCGAGAAATTCCACACTCCGATCGACGCCGGGAAAAACACGTTCACGAAGTGGAAGAACTCGTTGTGCGTTCCCACGGTGATGAGGTGCTGCTTCACCGGGAACGTCACGTTGTCGGTCACCTCGATCACTGTCTGTTTCAGCGAGTTCGCCTGCGAGAACCGATCCGCCCCCGCCGCCACGTAGGTTGACGGCGAGTTGCCGGCGACGAGAATCAGCGGGACGCGGTTGGGGAGGTCGCGCACGTCCGAGATCGATCCGTACGCCAGGATCATCTCGTTCGACAGCTGACTCGAGAGCTGCGCCGTCCACTTGCCGCGCACGGTGCGCGTGTGGTCGGTGAAGTCATAGCCCGAATTCGAAAGCTGGTAACCGTCGCGGCCGTTGAACGGCGGCGTATATGCGTGAATCAGGTTCACTTTGTCGGCGTTGACGAAGGCGCCTGTCACCTCGACGTGGCTGTTCACGCCCAGCTCGTAAGACAGCTTGCCGAACAGGTTGGTCTCTGGGTTGGGGATCGTCGGCGCCGCGTAGCTGCCCGGATCGAAGCCGTACTGCGTCCGCAGGATATTGCGCACCGAATCGAACCGCGCCCCGGTGATCCCGATCCCCGCGGTATCCGCCGGGGTACAGGCGCCCGAGCACTGAATCGCCGTGGCGAACGGCCGGGCGTCGTGCCGGAAATCCCCCGAGGCGAAGAAGTGCAATTTGTCCTTGATGATCGGACCGCCGAGCGAGAAGCCGTATTGCTGCTGCTGATAGTCGGCCACCGGCACGCGCACGCCCGCCGTGTCCTTCCCGACGAAGTTCTGGTTCTGGGTGTATCCGAACACCGAGCCGTGCAGCTCGTTCGTGCCGGACTTCGTGACCGCGTTCACGAGCCCGCCAACAAACTGCCCCTGGCGCACGTCGAACGGCGCGATCAGAATCTGGTACTCGCGCACCGCCTCGATGGCCAGCGGCCGCGCGTTGACACTCCCGCCCGGTGTGCCGTTCGTCGCGTTCAAGTTGAAGAGGTCGTTGTTCGAGCCTCCGTCGATCTGGATGTTGTTGAATCGGTCGTTCTGCCCCGTGACCGAGCGCCCCACGATCTGCGGGGCGGTACCCAGGAAATCGGTGAACGAGCGATTCAACGTCGGCAGGCGGTGAATGGCGAAGTCCGAGAGCAGCGTCTGGGCGCCGGTCCGCGATGCGGACCGCAGCGGATCGCTGTTCGCTTCGACGGTGACGCCGGCCACCTCGACGGCGGAGCGCTTGAGGCTCAGGTCCAGCGTGAGGCGCTGTCCCAGCGCCAGGGCGAACACGCCCGACGTCTTGGGCTCGAAGCCGATCGCGCGCGCGGCCAGCACAAAGGAGCTCCCGACCGTGACGTTCTCGAAGCTGTACACGCCGTCTTCACGCGAACGGGTCGCGCGACGCTCGCCCGTCGTCCCGAGCGTCAGCGTCAACTCGACCTGGGAGACCGGGCTGCCGGCGTCATCGGTGATATGCCCCGTGACGGCGGCGGTCGTGACTCCCTGCGCCGCGAGGTGCTGGATGCCCAGCGGGGCGGCGAAAACGGCGAGAACAGCCACTGACCGGTACCAGCGATTCATAGCGTTGCTCCGGAAGAGTGAGTCGACCACGAGTGTTCGATTGGGGAGTTCAGCAAGGGCGCTGCAAAGATGCCCGGGCCCCCGAGGTTGTCAATCGGACCGCCGGCTACGACACCGTCACGATCGCGTCGCGGCCGTGAACTGCCTGCGGCGCCACCACCAGTAGACCGGAACGCCACTCACCAGCACCGCGATGTCCCACGCCGATTCCTTGGCCTGTGACACGAAGTAGTTGCCCAGCAGGAACAGCGACGCAACGAGAAATACCGCCGGGACGATCGGATAGCCCCACGTCCGATAGGGCCGTGGCCGCTCCGGCTCGCGGCGGCGCAGCACGAAGATCGCCGCCACCGCCAGCGCATAGAACGGCCAGATCCCGATCACGAACTGATCGGCGAGTTGCGAGAACTGCCGCACCAGGACACACACCATCCCGATCACGGTGGTGAGCACGATCGCAGCGGACGGCGAGCCCGTCTTCGTATCGACGCGCGCGATCAGCGCCGGGAACAGGCCGTCGTCGGCGAGGGCGAAGAAGATGCGCGGCGACGTCATCATCGAGCCGTTCAGCGTCCCGAAGGTGCTGACCGCCACCGCCGCCGACACCGCCACGACGCCGGCCGGACCGAACAGCAGCTGCGCCGAATCGGCGGCGACGAGCTCGGCGTCCTTCATGCGCGCCATCGGAATGAGGTGCAGGTAGACGAGGTTGGCCCCGAGATACAGCACCACGACGATCACAGTGCCGAGCACCAGGGCGCGCGGCAGGTTGCGCTGTGGGTCGCGCACCTCGCCGCCGACGAACGCCAGGTCGCCCCAGCCGTCGTATGCCCAGAGGATCGCCACCAGCGCGAGCAGGACCGGGGAGAGCGTCACGGGGGCGGCGGCCGCGCCTGTTTCGCCGACGGGCGGGACCCCGCCGCCGAGCAGGAAGCCGAGCACGATCAACGCCGCCAGGGCGGCGACCTTGAATGCCGTGGAGATGTTCTGCAGCACGGCGCCGCGATGGATGCCGCGCAGATTCACCGCCGCGACAATGGCGATGTACGCCGCCCCCAGCACCTGCTCGGCGTGCAGTGGCAACCCCGCCACGCTCGTCTGCGGATCGACCCCCACGAGCCGCAGCGTGTACGCCGAGGCGGTGATCGAGATCGCCCCGAACGCGCCCGGGCGGATCACCAGCAGCTCGGCCCAGCCGAAGAGAAATGCCGGCAGCGGCCCGAATGCTTTGCGGATGAAGACGTAGATCCCGCCCGAGCGCGGGAACATGGCGGAGAGCTCGGCGTAGGTCAGCGCGCCACACAGTGCCACGACGGCGCCGGTGACCCAGATGGCGAGAAAGATGCCGACGTCCGGGACGCGCGCCGCGACGCTGGCCGGGGTGCGGAAGATACCGCTCCCGATCGTCGAGCCGACGGCGACCGCCACGGCGCTCCACAGGCCGAGGCGGCGCGGCAGGCGCTCGCCGAATTGGTCAGGCGTCGTCATAGGTGAGTGAATATACGGCGCGAATGGATCGCGGCTGAGAGCCGCGGCTCGGCTGACGGTCGCTGAGGGCGACAACTGGCTCAAACGTCACTCTCAGTGACAGCAGCCGAGTCGCGCCTCTTAGGCGCGAACAACCAGCCAGATTACATTTTCCGGCCCATGAATCGCGCTCTCACCCGTCTCGCCTGGTCTGCCGCCGCCGCGACGTACCTCCTCATCGTCCTCGGCGGCATTGTCCGCATCACGGGCTCGGGGCTGGGCTGCGGCGACGAGTGGCCGATCTGTCATGGCCGGTTGATTCCATCGTTCCATGACATCGGCACCCTGATCGAGTGGAGCCACCGGCTCGTCGCCGCCATCGTGTCGACGCTCGTGGCAGCGCTTGCCGCAAGTGTCTGGTGGCGGAGGCGCCCGGGAGTGGAGAGTGGGGAGCGGGCCCTTCCGGACAGGACCGCTTACCTCGCCCTCGGGTTGCTCGTCGTGCAGGTGCTGCTCGGCGCCCTGACGGTCAAACAGCGAACTTCTCCTTGGACGGTTATTCCACACCTGGCCAACGCGATGCTTCTGTTCGCGACCCTAATCGCGATCGCGAATCAACTGACCCCGGGGACCCCGGGCTTACGCCCGGGGTCAGGTAACCCACCGGCAACAGGGGCCGCGGTCCTGGTCTTTGTAACGATCCTCATGGGAGCGCTGACCGCGAATCTCGGCGCCGCAGCTGCCTGTGTCGGTTTTCCGCTGTGCAACGGCCAGTGGATCGTGACGGGGAATCATCCGCAGTACATCCAATGGGCGCACCGCCTGCTCGCCTACACGACGTACGCCTATCTGCTCGCGTGGGCATTGGCGACGTGCCGGCGCTCCGCGTTCATCGTCCTCGGTGTCGCCACGCTGCAGATCGCGATCGCGGCGGTGATGGTGACACATTCCCTCCCGCAGCTTCTGCAGGTGGGCCACGTTGCAGTTGGAGGAGCGTTGTGGGGCACTGTGGCGTACACAGCACTACACTCGGACACGAGGTAGCAGTACTTGCAAGCAAAAGGCCCCGGATCATCCGGGGCCTTTGCCTAATTTCAGTGACTCCGACTACGGGCGCGTAATCGTCGTCCAGATATTCTTGGTCGGCGAACTGTTGTCGTATACCTCAATCACAAACCAGTGCGTCCCCGCAGCGTACTGGAAGTTTCCGGTGCTCTGCGGCAGTGAGCTAGTGGCCCCGTTTCCACCGTCCTCGAAACAGGCCGAGCCGAAGTTCGCAACAGTGCTGTCTCCGCAGGCGTAGATGTCGACGTCGGGCGCTGCGGCAGCACCCTCCCAACTCGTGGTGAACTTGAACGTCGCCGTGTCGGCCAGTGTGAACTTGAACATCAGGCAGGGACCAGATGAGCCGAAACCCAGGGCGGCTTCCGGACACACCGTTGAGTTATCCACGCTCGGATCAGTCACGAGAAACGCACTGCTCCCGCCACTGCCAGGCAGGATTCCGCTGATATCAGGAGCGGTTTGCCAGTCGGTGGCCGATGTCCAGAGGTCGCCTGTCTGAGTGAAAGGCGTGGCTCCGGGGAGCGAGACGGTCGTGCCCGGCAGATAGGTGAGGCCAATGTTGGTGAACGTCAGGGCACCGGGATCGCTGAAGGGCACGAGCACCTTCAACTGGTCCGCGGTTTGGCTCACCACAACACCATCATGACCTCCACCGAAGGTGACACCGGTGGAAGATGTGAACTTGAGCACTGCAGTGGAAGAAACCGTGAGCGTGTCGCCGCCGGCCTGAGTCGCGGGCGAAACGGTGCCGGCAAAGCTAACCGGCAGGACCAGGAGTGACGTCGTATCCGGCGTCGCCCCGCTCGACGAGGCCACGACGCAGGTGGCGTTCGGGCCCACTGCCGTGATGATCGCCCGCGCCGAGAGCGGCGGGTGCGGATTGTACCCGGGATCCACCGCCACCGTCACCGACGGGTCGCACGCCGTGAACGTGATCGCCTGCTGCAGCGGCGTGCTGCGGATGTCGAGCACCTGGGCGACGATCGTGTCCGCCGCGCCCACATCCATCGTGAAACTCTTGAAGTTCACCAGCACCCGGCTCGGCGTGCCGGCGCCATCGGCGGTCGGGTCGCTCTTACAGCTCAGCGCCGCTCCCGCCACCAGTGCGGCGATTCCGAACATTCCAACAATCCGTGCGTTCATGCGGTCCTCACGTGTAGGTCTCGACGTGGCTCCCCGACCCTCAGTTGTTCTCTTGCAGATCCTTCAACCCGTCGGCGCCCAGGAGCTCCTGCCAATCGGGACGACTGCGCTCGCGCCGGTCGTCGGTATAGATCAGCTGGTAATTGCCGAACCGGGTCAGATCCATAAAGACGTATTTCAGGCTGCGCTGCCGCGTGTACTTCCAGATCTCGTACGGCATCGCGCCCGTGGCCACCTTGCGCTCGAGAATCTCGTCGGGCGGTCCGTACTTGATGAAGATGCGCCCGCGATCGGTGCGCCAGCCGGGAATCGCCGACGCCCCTCCCTCGCGATAGCGCCGGTCCGACTCCACGATCGCCGCGTAGAAGCGCTCACGATCCTCGTTGCGCGTCGTGCCGGGCGTCGGATCGCGCCGCGCCCAGAATTGCTGCAGCCACTTTCGCTTCCCATCGACGGACAGACCCGAGTACAGCCCTTGCTCCTCCGCCGTCATCAGGTAAACCAGGGGCTCGTACGCCGAATCCAGCTGAGCTTCCGACAACTCTTCGGGCCACGCGCCCGACGCGTTGACGATAGCGGCCGCCTCGGCAATCGTCTCGAACCCCGTCATCCCGAACGTCGCGCTGCGCACCACCTGGGAATCCGGACCTGCGGCGGCGACCTCGAAACGGTACCGCCCCGGCGGCAGTCCCGCGAGGTCGAGTACTCCGTTGGCGAACCCCCCGCCCGCTCCGATCGCGACCGGAACGGGTGCCGCGGCGACCACCTGCTTACCCGAGTCGCTCAGCACCCGGACACCCACCGCCACGCTCTCGGCCCGCGACGGGTACAGCTCGAGATAGTACGCCAGCTTCGACGACGACGGCGTCAGCACCGGCAATCCAGAAGTCGCCAGAAACAGCGACCCGCGCCGGATTTCCTCTCCGCGACTCACCGTATCCCCGGGCGTCGCCGCCTGCCGCACGCCACTGGCGAGCAGCAGATCGGACCCGCCCGGCGCCACGGCGAACGCGACGGCCGTCGCCTGGGCCCGGGAAATCCGCCCCGTCGCCGAATCGGTGACGCTGACTTCGATACTGTAGCGGCCGGCGCGCGCGGCGAAGGCCAGGTGCTCGGACGTCGACGCCCCGCGCGAGCGCAACACCTCCGCGCGCACGGGCGTCTGCCACGATTGCGACACCAGTGCCAACCCCGTCGAATCGCGCACTGACACGTTGAAGCGGTAGGCGCCGCTGCGCGACGTGCCGATCGGGCTGACGAGCTGCAACGGAATGCGGCAAAAGACGTCGACCACCGTTTGCGTCGACGCCGGCCGGAACGACCGGACGAGGCTCACGGCCAGTCCTGCGTCGCCCTGCGGCGACCGGCCGGCACCCACGGCCACGACGGCCGTGAGTGCCAGCGCGATGTGTGCTGCCTGCTTCATTTGTCGCTGCCCTGCCTCGGCTACCAGCTGACGCTAAAGCTCAGGAAATTCGTGCCGCCGAGCGCGCCGAGATTGCGATAGGCGTAATCGAATCCGAGATGCCAGTTGCCGCGGCCATAGGCCAATCCGCCGCCCAGGGCCACGCCGTCGCTCGACAGGCTCGACGTGCTGACTGACGTCGTGAACCCCGCGCCGTTGCCCGGATCCAGCTTGTTGTCCGGCTGCAGCGTGTAGCTGCCGCGCGCCGCCAGGGAGAAGCCGGAGTTGCCGACGTTGGTGAGCGCCCACTCGAGGCCGGCGCCACCGCCGGGCTTCGTGTTGATCGGCTGGGTAAACTCGCCCAGCACGGAGACGCGGTTCATCCCCTGGTTGAGGACGTCGAGCGCGACGCCGACGCGGAACTGCACCGGCAACCCCCACCCGGACGTGCGTAGGCGCGAGGGCTGCAGCTCCTGCGGAATGTTGACCGTCCCGAGCGGTGGGGTCCGGGCGACGCCGCTTTCCAGCGCCGAGCCGTCGTGACGCAGGTTCGACCCCAGGTTGTCGATGATGAACGCGGCCCGGATCGGCCGGTCACCCACCATCGCGTGGAAGTTGGTCCCGAAGTCGATCGCGAAGCCGGTGGCGCTCGTCGACCCCAGGTGATCGGAAATCATCTTTGCCGTGAACCCCGCGGAGAACCGGTCGGAGAAGTTCTGGCTGTACGTCGCGCCGATGAACGTCTCGGCCACGGAGTACGTTTCCCCCGTGCCATCCGGATCCTCCAGCGTGTACACCGGCTGGTCGGAGAAGCCGAACGTGCCGACGGACACGCCGAACGCGCGCGCGCCGCCGGACATCGGCAGGCCGATCCCCACCCAGCTATAGCGCGTGTTGGCGACGTAACTGTACGTCGACACCATCGCGCCCGGCCGGGTCATCTGGGCCAGGCCGGCGGGGTTGTAATAGAGCGAGGTGACGTCCTGAGTCAGGGCCGCAAACGCCCCG
>Ga0126376_10002531_pt1 | contig 10378 bp, 4 predicted proteins | sample PanSoiMetPlot_15_FD_92760 | JGI IMG/M metagenome (GOLD analysis project Ga0126376, IMG submission 92760) | Tropical forest soil microbial communities from Panama - MetaG Plot_15 | ecosystem: Environmental > Terrestrial > Soil > Tropical forest > Bulk soil | place: Panama | collected 2016-02-17 | reverse complement strand
GCCATTATCCGCACTTGGACCGACGGGCTCAGCCAGGCGCTGACGTTGGTCTATCCGCCCGACAAGGTGCGCGAGCTGTTCAACCGTTACCGCGACGCATTCTCGGAAGGATTCCATGAGGCCTATGCGCCAACGCTCGCAGCCAGCGATATTCGGGTGATCGAGGGCCTCTCCGACCAACGTCCACTTGGCGTCGATTTCCATCATCGTCTCGAAGAAGAGCAGCGCTCGGTCGGCCTCAAGGTCTGGAGCTTCGCACGGCCCTTGCCGCTTTCCGAACGCGTGCCGGTGCTGGAAAACATGGGCTTTCGTGTTGTGGACGAGCGCACGTACCACATCGAGCCGCAAGGTAGTGCCGGGGTCTGGTTCCACGACATGCTGCTGGAGCGTGCGGACGGCGGCCCGATCGATCTCGACAGTGGCAAGGCGAGACTGGAAACAGTCTTCGTGATGGTGATGCGCGGTGCGGCCGAAAACGACGGCTACAACGCGCTCACCCTGCACGGGGGAATTGCATGGCGCGACGTGGCGCTGATCCGAACGATTTCGCGGTTCTTGCGACAGATTCGGGTACCCTATTCGCAGGACTACATGTGGGCGACCTTGGTAAAGCACGCCGGGGTGACGGCCAATCTGGTCGAGCTATTTCATGCCCGCTTCGATCCTCGTGCAGATACGGGCCAAGACGACAAGCAAGGCGCGATCGTCTCGCGCATCGAGGAGGAATTACGGAAGGTCGAGAGTCTCGACGAGGACCGCATCCTGGGGCGGTTCGTCAATGCCGTGCAGTCTGCGATCCGAACGAATTTCTTTCAGACTGACAAGAACGGTCAGGTCAGGCCGCTGATCGCTATCAAATTCGCAAGCCACAAACTCACCGATCTGCCGCTGCCGCGGCCGCTGTACGAGATTTTCGTCTACTCGCCGCGCGCGGAAGGCGTGCACATGCGTCTCGGAAAGGTGGCCCGGGGGGGCATCCGCTGGTCCGACCGACCGCAGGATTTCCGCACCGAGATTCTCGGGCTGGTGAAAGCGCAGCAGGTCAAAAACGCCGTCATCGTGCCGGTGGGCGCCAAGGGCGGCTTCGTGCCGAAACTGATGCCGAAGGGCGCGACGCGCGAGGCGATCCAGGCGGAAGGCACTGCGGCCTACAAACAGTTTATCTCAACGCTGCTCGACATCACCGACAATATCGATCCCGACGGCGCGATCATTCCGCCAACAAGCGTGGTGCGTCACGAGGGCGATGACCCGTATCTCGTTGTTGCGGCCGACAAGGGCACTGCAACGTTCTCGGACATCGCCAACGCAATTTCGACCGAGCATGACTACTGGCTTGGCGATGCTTTCGCGTCAGGGGGCTCGGCCGGTTACGACCACAAGGCGATGGGCATCACGGCGCGAGGCGCCTGGGAGGCTGTGAAACGTCATTTCCGCGAAATGGATGCGGATATCGGCAAAACCCCGTTCAGTGTTGTCGGTATCGGTGACATGTCGGGAGACGTCTTCGGAAATGGAATGTTGCGCGAAGACACGATCAGGCTGCTCGCAGCCTTCGACCACCGCGATATTTTCATCGACCCGGATCCCGATCCGAAAGCAAGCTTTGCAGAGCGAAGACGGCTGTTCGAGCTGCCGCGCTCGAGCTGGCAGGACTACGACAAAGCTCTGATCTCAAAAGGCGGCGGCGTTTACCCCCGATCATCGAAGGAAATCCGGCTGAGTGCTGAGGCCCGCAAGTTGTTTGACGTCGGAGAATCGGTGACGCCTCAGGAGTTGATGAAGGCAATCCTGAAGGCCCAAGTGGACCTTCTGTTTTTCGGCGGCATCGGCACCTACATTCGTGCCTCGAACGAAAGCGAGGAGGCGGTTGGCGACCGCGCCAACGATGCAATTCGGGTGACCGGAGCCGACTTGAACTGCAAGGTCATTGGCGAAGGCGCCAACCTCGGCATGACCCAGCGCGGTCGGATCGAGGCCGCGCAGCGCGGCGTCAGACTCAACACTGACGCGATCGACAATTCCGCGGGCGTTAACACATCAGACGTCGAGGTGAATATCAAGATCGCCCTGAGCGGACCTGTCCGCTCCGGCGCGCTGACGATGGATGCACGCAATGCGCTGCTCGCTGAAATGACAGACGAGGTGGCGCGGCTGGTCTTGCGAAACAATTACCAGCAAACGCTTGCACTCTCGCTGGCGCAGCGGCGTGGGCTCGAGGATCTCGGATTTCAGCAGCGGCTGATGCAGACCCTCGAAATGCGGGGCGAGCTTGACCGCGCCGTCGAGTTCCTGCCCGATGAGATTGCGATCGCCGAGCGCCGCAAGCGCGGCGCCGCGCTGACGCGGCCGGAACTCGCAGTCCTGCTTGCCTACGCCAAGCTCTCTCTCTACGGCGAATTGCTTGACAGCACGGTGCCTGACGATCCCTATCTCGGCCGTGAGCTCGAGCGCTATTTTCCCAAAATGATGTCGCAGCGCTATGACGATGCGCTGCACGCGCATCGCCTGCGGCGGGAGATCATCGCGACTCAGCTGACTAATTCGATGATCAACCGTGGCGGCGCGACATTGATCGTGCGGATCGCCGATCAAACCGGTGCCGCTTCGCCATCGATCGCCTCCGCCTTTGCGGCGGTGCGCAACAGCTACGATATGGTTGAGCTCAACAGCGAGATCGATGCGCTCGACAACAAGGTGTCAGGCAAGATCCAGCTCGATCTCTACGCGGCCGTACAGGATCTGCTGCTCGACCGGCTGGTCTGGTTCCTGCGCAATGTTGACCTTGCACAAGGCCTGGAGAAAATTATCGGCCACTTTCGCGAGGGCATCGCGCAAGTCGCCGCCGCGCTCGACGGCGCCTTGTCGAAACCAGCTGCCAATGCCCGCGAGACGCGGGTCGCGGAATTTGCCAGGGCGAACGTTCCTGAGTCGCTGGCGCGCCGCATCGCGAGTCTCTCCATACTCAAGGCAGCACCTGATATTGCGCTCGTTGCCGACCGTGCCGGCAAGCCGGTGAATGAAGTGACTGCCACCTATTTTGCGACCGAAGCTTTCTTCCAGCTCGATCGCGTGGTCAGCGCCGTTCCGAATATCGTGGTGTCGGATTATTTCGACCGTCTTGCGCTCGATCGTGCGCTCGATTCCATCGGCGATGCCGAGCGGCGGCTGACCGAGGCTATGGTCGAAAATGGCTACGCCGGTGCCGGTGCCGTCGACGCGTGGGTTCGCCCGCGACAAGCGGAAGTTGAACGTATCCGCTCAGCAATTCACGAAATCGCCGGCTCAGGCCTCACGCTGTCAAAGCTGTCGGTTGCCGCGAGTCTGCTGGGCGATCTCGCACGGCACTAGTTATCCTGACAAACCCACCAGTCATTGCCGGACTTGATCCGTCTCTGTGTCTCAGTTCCGAAAGGAGTCTGATAGCAAAGACTTAGTAAGTTATTGAATCTTAAGATTTAATCTAATAGATTGAGTCCAATTCGGCTACGGTCGAAGGGAGATCGCTTGCGATCGCCGGGGGCTATAGGCCCCCGGGTTTTTTTATGGGAGCCACTTCCTTCCATATCCTTCAATTTGATCCGTGCCGAACTTCCGATTGTATTTTGACTTTTCGAGAATCGCGACCAATGAGGTTCCGTAGTCATCTGGGATTGGCTGACTTAGTTTCATAGATCGGTAGTTTCGGTGTGCTGGATGAGCGAGCAAATCAGCCACTTGCAATGCTGCAATGTTTGCGGACTTTGGTTCCAGTCTCAGTTCGCTGGAAATTAGCGACCGGCGGATTACGGCGGTTGTCACGTTCGTGCCTAGCGCATAGAAACGACGGAAAGATCTCCTAAGTTGCGCGTCATGGGTAGGATTTCTGGCTTCACCCATGACGTCGCCTTGATAACCTTCGCTATTTAACCAAAGAACGAAACGCTCAAGCAATCAGGTCATCACGTAATGATATGGATTGAATTGCCAGACTTTGTATTTGTCGAGATGTGCTTGTTTATCAATTGATACCGTGAACACGGGGGACGGCAGAGCCTTTACGACTTCAATAAATTCTGCATCGAAGGTGGCGCGAACTTTTTCGTCGTTCAAGACCTCGAAAACTCCTTTGCGACTCATAATGTCGCGGCGGTGTAGGATGATCCAGCTATTCTCTTTGCCAAAAATATTACTCTTTAGTGCGCTGACCTGTTTAGTTGTTTCTGCATCATGAATATCCTGTCGGATGACTAAGCCAGTTAGACTTAGATACCTCTGGTGTGGGTCTTTTTTGGCAGCGTGGAGATCGCCGTTACCAGTTTCATCGAAGAAAAGTCGGTATCGGTTGGCTGAGTGGACAAAGGCTGGCATTACAAAGAAATCTCAAACTAAAAATGTCTGGCTTGCGTGTACAAACGCTCGCTATTAGTGCCTGAAATGCCGCGTGCCGGTGAATAACATTGCGATGCCATGGGCGTCCGCCGCATCGATCACTTTTTGGTCGTTCACCGAGCCGCCGGGCTGGATCACCGCGGTGGCACCTGCCTCGATCGCCACCAGCAGCCCGTCAGGAAATGGGAAGAACGCGTCGGACGCAACGACCGAACCTCTTGTCAACGGGGCGGAAAGCTTCAGCTCCTTCGCTGCGTCTTCGGCCTTGCGTGCGGCGATGCGCGCGGCGTCGACGCGGCTCATCTGGCCCGCGCCAATGCCGACGGTTGCACGATCCTTGGCGTAGACAATGGTGTTGGATTTCACGTGCTTGGCCACGCGGAACGCGAATCGAAGGTCAGCAAGCTCCCGTTCGCTCGGCGCGCGCTTGGTGACGGTCTTAAGCTGCATCTCGTCCACCACGGCATTGTCGCGCGACTGCACGAGCAGGCCGCCGGCTATGGACTTCATCATCAATCCGCTCGCACGCGGATCCGGCAGGCCGCCGGCGACCAGCAGTCGGAGATTCTTTTTAGCTGCAACAATCTTTATGGCTTCTTCGGTAGCCTCCGGTGCGATGATCACTTCGGTGAAGATCGCGGTGATTTCCTTCGCAGCGTCGGCATCGAGCTTCCGGTTGAGCGCGACAATGCCGCCGAACGCCGAGGTCGAATCGCAGGCCAGCGCCTTGCGGTAGGCATTGAGCAGAGTGTTTGACTCGGCAACTCCGCAGGGATTTGCATGTTTGACAATCACACAGGCCGCCGAGTGCCGAGGATCGAACTCGGCAACGCATTCATACGCGGCATCGGTATCATTTATGTTGTTGTAGGACAGCTGTTTCCCTTGCAGCTGGCGTGATGTGACAATACCGAAGCGCTGGTCTGGCGAGCGATAGAATGCCGCGCTTTGATGCGGGTTCTCTCCGTAACGCAAAGGTTCAATCAGCTTGCCGCCGAAGGCCCGATAATCGGGCGCATCATCATGCAGCCTCTCAGCGAACCAGTTTGAGATCGCCGCATCATAGGCGGCGGTGCGCGCATAGGCCTTTGCCGCCATTCTTTGCCGAAGCTCAAGAGATACCATCCCCCCATGCTCAGCCATTTCGCCAAGCAGTTTGTCGTAATCGGCAGGATCGACGATGACGGTGACGTCGGTGTGATTTTTGGCGGCAGCACGGATCATGGCAGGACCACCGATGTCGATGTTCTCGACGCAGTCGTCGAAAGCGGCGCCTTTCGCGACCGTGGCCTCGAACGGATAGAGGTTCACCACCAGCAAGTCGATCGGCTTGATCTGATGCCTTTCCATTGCGGCGACATGATCCCTGTTGCCGCGGATCGCGAGCAGTCCTCCGTGCACCTTGGGGTGCAGTGTCTTGACCCGGCCATCCATCATTTCGGGCGAACCGGTTATTTCTGCGACATCCACCACATTGAGGCCGGCATCGGTCAACGCCTTGGCGGTCCCACCGGTCGAGACGAGCTCGACGCCGTAGCGGACAAGCTCGGATGCGAATGAGACAAGTCCGGCTTTGTCGGATACGGACAACAGGGCGCGGCTGATGCGTCGCGGATGGCTGCTCATGAGACACGAGCTAGCACATCAAGCGGTCGAAAGTGTATTCGTGAGTGCAGCCGGTCCGCAGGGCATCCACAAACAACAATCAGAGCGGCAATTCCGGCTCCTGCGCCCGGTCGGGCCGGGAACCGGGTGCGGCGGGCGGGGTGTGCCGGAAGCTCCACCGTACCGTCTCGGACTCTTCCGCGCGGCCATAGATCACGATCTGCACCGTGCGGCGTGGACCATCCGAACCAGCCAGAAAGACGCTTTCCTCGAGCTCTACCGTATCGGCGAGGGTCGCAAAGGTCCACACCTCGCGATCTTGCAGCAAGAGGATGACACCACGGCCATCTGCCAGGCGGCTCGCTTTGATCGCAGGGTGGAGGTGGAATCGAATGGCAAACTCTCCGCCGGTGCCCGGACCGAATTTTTCGCCACTCGAAGGGGCAAAGCTGTCCTCGCCATCGAGAGCACGGCCGTCGGCGCTGAGCTGGATGAAGCGGGTATGAATGACCCCGCGATCGCTGGCGTAACCGTCATGGGCGGCCAGTAATTCGACCCCGCCGGGCTCCCTCTCGATCCGCACATTGTGCGGGCCGGCAATGATGGGGCTGCCGCCAAGCAATCGCCGGGCCGCATTGGATTCGAGAAAGCGGCACGATGAAAGCTCGTTAAGCGTGACGGTGGAATGTGCGGGAGTCGCGCGTGCGACCTGCCGCCAATTTTCTTTGTTAACGGCGGGCAGCCCACAGTTGACGACGAGCCTGTGCTGTTTCCACGAAAACTCAAACGACAAGCAGCCCGCATGCGCCTCCCGGCTCAGGACCACCGGCGGCGGCCGGCCGGTGTCCATCAGAAGCGCAGTCTGACCTGCATCGATGCGTTGATAGCCCGAGTGAGGCGCGTTCGAAACCGGCGTACCGCGCGCATCGTCATACGCGAGAATGGTCGCGAGCAGGTCGACGGGCGTCGGCCCCATGCCGTTGAATTGTGCGAAATTTCCGTCGCCATGCCTGAAGAAGCGCAACATCGGCATGATGCGATCGATCGCGTTGTTGAGCGCTTGCGGCGGCTGCAACTGTCTGGCCGAGAAGAGCTGCCGCAGCGGCAACAAATCGGCCAGCAAATCGATCAGCGCTCCGGGATTGCGGCTGACATGTCCGCCATCGGGTAAGACTTGCTTGTGAAGCTCATCGATCAGCCGGCGGACGTTCGCCCGCAGATTTCCCGACTGTGCTTGCAGGCAAAGCGTCGCATAGTTGAGTGCAATCACAGCTTGCAGGCGCGGCAAGCCGTCACGCGATTCGTTTAGCGTGTGACGCAAATAGCGAACTTGCCGCGACAGGCTCCGAATAAAGCGGCGATAGAAGCGCGCATCGGCCTCATGCAATACGAAGGGGGCCTGGCTTAGCCAGCAAATCACGCGACGCGAAAGGATATCGGGCCGCCAACCAATGGGGTGCCAGCCACCTTGCGCGGTAATCCAATCGTCGATCAACGAGCGGGCATTGGCGCGTGTGATAGCGGAGTCCGCTGCGCGCAAGTGCCGCAGCCAAGCGAAGCTGAGCAGTGTGACGGCCCATTCGTCCGAGGGCGGCGTCATTTCAAACGGCGACCTGCGATCGGCGATCACGACTTTGCCAGCGAAGGCAAAACGGCCAGAGTAGATTTCACTGGCGCGGGTCGCGTCAGCGGTGCGTAAATCCTGCGGGGCAATGACCAGCCGGTCGGTCTTCGTTGAGGCGAACCGCCAGCGCAGCAGCGGATGGGCGTTGACGCGGCCGATAAAAGAGCGGAAAGCGCGGCGTCCGATGAGCACGGAGAGCCTGGCTCGCTCCGCCACCGAAACCCGCATCGTCAAAGGGCCCATCCCCTGTCGCGCGTTTGCGTGCGTACGCGCGACTCACACGATAGCGAAGGGTCAGGAAACGGCCAATATGCCGGTCCTGACAGTGGATTAAGGTGACTTTCGAATAAGACGCGTCGCATAAAACCCGTCAAGCCCGCCCCAGCGCGGGTCCGGATCGGGTAAATGGAGTGGCAAGGTTTGCAAGTCGCCCGCGGCGGTGACAAATTCCGCGCGATTAAAGACCTCCGGCGGCGTGATCGGCTTGCGCGCAACGCGAGCGTCGCGCTCCAGCAAAGCCGCGATTTGGTTCTCGCCTTCCTCCGGTTCCAGTGAGCAGACGCAATATACCAGCATTGCGCCGGGCTTCAGCAGGGCTACGGCGCGATCAAGTAGCCGCTGTTGCAGCGACGTCAGGGCAGCAAGGTCAATCTCGGTCTTCAGCCAGGGAACATCGGGGTGACGCCGGATCGTACCGGTGGACGAGCAGGGTGCGTCGAGCAAAATCGCGTCGAATGGCCCCGCTTCCCATTCCAATGCGTCGGCTGCTACGGCTTCGGCCTTGAGAGAAAGACGCCCGAGATTTTCCCGCAACCGGCTGATCCGTGCAGGTGAACGATCGACTGCCGTCACGTTTGCCCCGGCAAACGCGAGCTGCGCGGTTTTACCGCCGGGTGCCGCACATAGGTCGGCCACGCTCATTCCTCTCAGGTCGCCGAAAAGGCGCGCCGGGAGGGAGGCCGCGGCGTCCTGCACCCACCAGGCGCCTTCCGAGAATCCCGGCAGCAGCGAGACCGCACCATGTGCCAGCGTACGCACAGAGCCAGTGGGCAATACACGTCCGCGCAGCCGTTCGGCCCAGGAGCCGGCATCCTGCTTCACTGTGAGATCGAGCGCAGGCTCGTGGCCATTGGCGGAGGCAATCGCGCGTGCAAGACCTTTGCCGTAAGTCCTGGTCCAGCGCTTGAGCAGCCATTCCGGTGTGTCGGGTGAAACATCCTCGGCCGATGCAGCCGCACCGTTTTGTGCCACGCGGCGAAGTACGGCGTTGACAAGTCCGGCATAGCGCGCAGCACGGCGATCCGCTTGCGCCAAGCGCACCGAAAGATCGACGGCAGCGTGATCGGGGACTTCGAGCCAGAGGATTTGAGCCGCACCAAGAAGCAAAACCGTCTCGGCCCGCGGCGCATCGGCGGGAAACCCTTTTTCGAGGTACCTGCCGACCAGATGGCGCAGGGTGCCCAGCCGGCGCAAAACGGTAGCCGTGAGCCGCCGTGTCAACGCGCGGTCCCGCTCGGCCAAGGCGGACAGGCCCGAATGGGCGTTCTTGCCGGAAAGCAACTCATCGAGAGCGATTCGCCGCCGTAGAACGCCGTCGAGGAGATCGGCGGCAATTCTTCGAGCGGCGAGGCCGGGAACTTCCGGCTGTGGGGAAGTGCGCGGACGCGCCATACCTGGATAGTTGCCGCTAAATTGTGTCCGGGTCGCGAACTTTCATTGAAAATGTCAGAAACACACAGCTTTCGATGTGGTTCGCGTTTCGTTGCGCCTCAGTTACTTGCCTTCCGCCATTCGTTGCAGCGTTGTCGAAGCATCCGTCGAGCAGAGCCGCGATGACGAGAACTTCGTCCAGCGCAAACACATGGTCGTCGAATTTGCAAGGCGCGCTTCCGAATAACCTATTCATAGCCCGCGTCGGCGCAAATGAACAAGGCCGGCAAAGCAGAATCCGCCGGCCCTCTTCATAGTCTACGAGGATCTCAGGCGCCCACTTTTGCCGCCTTCTTGTTCTGGCGGTTATTGACCAGGTCGTCGACCACTGCGGGGTCGGCCAAGGTCGAGGTGTCCCCGAGGTTGCCGTATTCGTCTTCGGCAATCTTGCGCAAGATCCTCCGCATGATCTTGCCGGACCGTGTTTTCGGCAGGCTGGGTGCAAATTGGATCAGGTCGGGTGAGGCGATCGGGCCGATCTCCTTGCGCACCCACTGCACCAGCTCTTTGCGCAAGTCTTCGCTCGGTTTCTCGCCCGCCATCAGGGTCACGTAGGCGTAAATTCCCTGGCCCTTGATGTCGTGCGGATAGCCAACGACCGCGGCCTCCGACACTTTTTCGTGCGCCACAAGTGCGCTCTCCACTTCTGCAGTCCCTAGGCGGTGGCCGGCGACGTTGATCACGTCGTCCACGCGGCCGGTTATCCAGTAGTAGCTGTCCTCGTCACGGCGGCAGCCGTCGCCGGTGAAGTATTTGCCTTTGTAAGTTGCGAAATACGTTTGTTCGAAGCGCTCGTGGTCGCCATAGACCGTGCGCATCTGGCCCGGCCAAGAGTCGGCAATGCACAAATTGCCGCTGGTTGCGCCTTCGAGCAGCTTGCCATCAGCGTCGACAATCTCAGGCTTGATGCCGAAAAACGGCCGCGTCGCAGAGCCTGGCTTGAGTTTTGTCGCCCCCGGCAAGGGCGTGATCATGATGCCGCCGGTCTCGGTCTGCCACCAGGTGTCGACGATCGGGCAGCGACCCTCACCGACCACGCGATGGTACCACTCCCAGGCTTCGGGATTG
>Ga0126376_10002529_pt1 | contig 10381 bp, 5 predicted proteins | sample PanSoiMetPlot_15_FD_92760 | JGI IMG/M metagenome (GOLD analysis project Ga0126376, IMG submission 92760) | Tropical forest soil microbial communities from Panama - MetaG Plot_15 | ecosystem: Environmental > Terrestrial > Soil > Tropical forest > Bulk soil | place: Panama | collected 2016-02-17 | reverse complement strand
GAGGGAATTACCCGGGCCTGGCCAACCGTGCCGTTGACGAGCAGCAGAATCAGGATGACCCAGAACCAGGCGATGGCTTCGCGGGTTACCTTTTGCTGCGTGGTGAGATTCTCTTCGGATTTTTTCTGTTTATCTGGCTTGGCTGGTTTAGTTTTCATGCGTCACCGTGACTGGGCCGTCGGTTTGCACTGATGTCGAATCTTCCACGCCGGGCTCCTTCAAAAGCTGGCCGTTTGAGCCACCTTTGCGAACTTCGAGCTGCACGAGGTCGGTGGGATAAACGCCCGTATAGCAAGATGTACAAAACGTGCCTTGGGTATCGCTCACGGCTTGTTTTAGACCCGCGAGCGAAATGTAGCCCAGCGAATCGGCGCCGAGGAATTTGCAGATTTCTTCGGGCGTATTGCTGGAGGCGATGAGTTCTTCGCGCGTGGGCGTGTCCACGCCGTAGTAGCAAGGAGAAATCGTCGGCGGACAGGAGATGCGCACGTGCACTTCCGTAGCGCCAGATTCGCGCACCATGCGCACGATCTTGCGGGAAGTAGTGCCGCGCACGATGGAGTCGTCTACGAGAACGACGCGTTTGCCTTCGATGAGGCCGCGAATGGGATTGAGCTTCAACTTCACGCCAAAATTGCGGATCGCTTGCGACGGTTCGATGAACGTACGGCCGATATAGTGATTGCGAATTAGGCCCATGCGAAACGGAATGCCGGATTCCATCGCGTAGCCGACAGCAGCAGGAACGCCGGAATCGGGAACGGGGACGACGAGATCGGCTTCGACGGGATGCTCTTTGGCGAGCAGGCGGCCGAGCATTTCGCGGCTGGCGTTAACGCTGCGGCCGAAAATCGTGCTGTCGGGTCGCGCGAAATAGACATGCTCGAAAATGCATTGCTGATGCGGCTTGGGCGGCGCGAAGTGAATTGACTCGACTCCAGATTTGGTGATGCGCACCATTTCGCCGGGCTCGATTTCGCGGACGTATTGCGCGTCGAGCAAATCGAACGCGCAGGTCTCGCTGGCCACAATCCAGGCTTCGCCTTGCGACGTGGTGAGCTTGCCGAGATTGAGCGGGCGGAAGCCCCGGGGGTCGCGCACGGCGTAAAGTTCATCGGGCGTGAGGACGACAAGTGAGTAGGCGCCTTCGGCTTGATTGAGCGCGTCGCCGAGCGCTCCCGAAAGGTTGCGCGCTTGCGATTTTGCGACCAGATGGACGACGACTTCGGTGTCGCTGTTCGTCTGAAAAATCGAGCCGCGGTGTTCGAGCTTGCGGCGCCACTCAGCGGCGTTGGTGAGATTGCCGTTGTGGCCAAGCGCGATTTTCCCCTTGTTGCAGTCGATCATGATGGGCTGCGCGTTGAGCAGAGCTTTGTCGCCGGCAGTGGAATAGCGTGTGTGGCCTATGGACAGAGAACCGGGAAGCTTGTTCAAAACTTCCGGCGTGAAGATTTCTTCGACTTCGCCCATCGCGCGATGCGAGTGGAGTTCTGCGCCGTCGCTCGAAACCATGCCGGCGGATTCCTGGCCGCGATGCTGCAACGCGTAAAGGCCCAGGTAGACGAGCTTCGCCGCTTCGGCATGACCGAAGACGCCCACGACACCGCAGTGGTCGTGGAAACAATCGTCTCTGTATGCGAGCTTTTGCGTCATTGCGTAACTAAAGTTCGTTCGAGAGAATTGGCCCAAACGTTGCGCAGGACATCGAGGGGCGAATCGATGGCTGCGTGTTCCTGAATTTCGATGCGAAACGTGGCGTCCCGGGTGACTTTGCCGAGTTCGCGCGCGTCCACATTATATTGTCGCGCAGTTGCGAGAACGGCGGCAAGGTTCGCGGGCGAAACAGAAACGATGCAGCGGGCGCCGTGTTCGCCAAACAAGGCGTACTCGGCGGGCGAGGTTTCATTGAGCGAAACCGATGCGCCGAGAGAAGAAAAAGCAGATTCCTCGCTTCGCTCGGAATGACAAGTTGTTTGCTTGGCAGATGCAAAACAAGATTCGGCGAGGGCGACGGCGAGGCCGCCGTCGGAAATGTCGTGTGCGGATTGGACTGTGCCCGTTGATGCTAGAGCGATGAGGCAATCGGTGAGATGCTTTTCGGCGCCGAGGTCGATGGTGGGCGGTTCGCCCGCAACGATGCCGCCGACCGTTTTAGAGTATTCGGACGAGGAGAATTCTTGGGCGAGACCGGAAGAAGAAAAAGCAGATTCCTCGCTCTGCTCGGAATGGCAATTCGTTGAGAGGCCATCAAGTAGAACGATAACGTCGCCGGGATTGCGGAAGGCGATCTTCAGAGTTTTGGAAGCGTCATCAAGAATACCGAGGATGCCGATGACGGGCGTTGGATAAATGGATTTGCCGAGCGTCTCGTTGTAGAAGCTGACGTTGCCGCCGGTGATGGGTGTGCCGAGCGCGGTGCAGGCGTCGCCTAGACCGTCAATAGCTTGCGAAAATTGCCACATCACTTCCGGCTTTTCCGGGCTGCCGAAATTGAGGCAGTTTGTTGCGGCGATGGGTCGCGCGCCGGAAGCAGCAACGTTGCGAGCGGCTTCGGCAACGGCGTGCATTGCGCCGACTTTGGGATTGAGCTGGCACCAGCGGCCGTTGCCGTCAGTCGCGAGCGCCAGGCCTCTCATCGTTTTCTTTCCGTCTGGGCCGCTCTTTTCAGATTCTTTGATGCGGACGACTGCGGCGTCGCTCGTTCCGGGACCGGCGAGTGTATTCGTGCGGACGCTTGTATCGTACTGCTCTGTAATCCAGTGCTTTGACGCAATCGCAGGAGATGCGAGCAATTTCTTGAACTTTTCGGTGAGGTTTGTGCCTGCGGGCGCGAAGCGGAACCAGTCTTTTTCCGACTCGACGCGCGGCGCAGGCGCGGCGAGCGGTCGATTGTAAACGGGACCTTCTTCCGCGAGCGGGTGGGCAGGAATTTGTGCGGCGACCGTCCCGTGATTTTTGATGACAGCCAAGCCGCCTTCTGTGACTGTGCCGACGGCGACGGCGTCGAGTCCCCACCTTTTGAACACATCGAACACTTCGCGCTCGCGGCCCTTTTCCGCGATGAGCAACATGCGCTCCTGCGATTCGCTGAGCATGATTTCGTAAGGCGTCATGCCGGTTTCGCGCTGCGGAACTTTGGCGAGATCGATTTCGATGCCTGTGCCACCGCGTGAAGCCATTTCCATCGTGGAGCAGGTGAGGCCGGCGGCGCCCATGTCCTGGATCGCGACGACCGCGCCGGTTTGCATCGCTTCAAGGCACGCCTCGAGCAGCAGCTTCTCCATGAAGGGATCACCGACTTGAACGTTGGGGCGTTTTTGCTGCGATTCTTCCGTGAATTCAGCGGACGCAAGCAGCGAAGCGCCGTGAATGCCGTCGCGGCCCGTTTTCGCACCGACGTAAATTACGGGATTGCCGATTCCTTTCGCTTTGGCGAGAAAAATCTCTTCTTTGTGTGCGATTCCGAGCGCGAGTGCGTTAACGAGCGGATTTTGCGAGTAGCACGGCTCGAAGCCGACTTCACCGCCGACCGTCGGTACACCAAAGCAATTGCCGTAATTGCCCACGCCACGGATCACGCCATCGAGGATTCTTCGATTGGCAACAGCCTCGGAGTTGGATGCGAGTGGCGAGTGGCGAGTGGCGAGTGGCGAGACAAAACCTTCCTTGGTAATCGGTCCGAAACGAAGCGAATCAAGCACGGCAATCGGCCTTGCGCCCATGGTGAAGATGTCGCGGAGGATTCCACCGACGCCGGTGGTCGCTCCCTGAAAGGGTTCGACGTAACTCGGATGATTATGAGATTCGATTTTGAACGCGGCGACGAGGCCGTCTCCGATGTCCACGACGCCCGCATTTTCTCCCGGGCCTTGCACGACGAGTTTGCCACGCGTAGGCAAGCGCTTGAGGTGCACTTTGCTCGATTTGTAAGAGCAGTGCTCGCTCCACATCACCGAAAAAATGCCAAGTTCGGTGATGTTCGGATCGCGGCCAAGAATTTTCTGGATGCGCGCGTACTCTTCGGCGGTGACGCCGTGTTCCGCGGCGATTTCGAGGGTCACTTTGATTTCGGTTGCTGCCGTCGCCATTACGCGGTGGCCTTTGCTGCGCCGACGAGGGCTTCGACCATGGATTTGAAAATGACAAGGCCGTCGGCGGAATCAAGCGCAGATTCCATGGCGCGCTCGGGATGCGGCATCAAGCCGGTGACGTTGCGTTCACGATTGCAGATGCCGGCGATGTTGTGCATCGAGCCGTTGGGATTTCCTGCCACATCATGAGAGCCGTCAGGCGTCGTATAACGAAAAAGAATCTGGCGATTCTTTTCGAGTTCGGCGATATCCGATTCGTCGGCGGTGTAGCAGCCGTCCGAATGCGCGATGGGAACTTTCAGAATCTTCCCTTTGCTCGCCGCGTTGGTGAAAGGTGTATCGGTCTGCTCAACGCGAATATAAACGTGGCGGCAGATAAAACGCAGGCCGGAGTTGCGCATCATCGCGCCGGGAAGCAGGCCCGCTTCGCAGAGCGTTTGAAAACCGTTGCAGATGCCAAGTACCATTCCGCCCGATTTCGCGAATTTTTCGACGGACTTCATCACCGGCGAAAAACGCGCAATGGCGCCCGTGCGGAGATAGTCGCCATAGGAAAAGCCGCCGGGCAGAATGATGGCGTCACAATTCGCAAGGTCTTGCGATTGGTGCCAAATGAATTCGACGGGCTTGTGCAGGATGTTGCCGACGGCGTAAAACGCGTCGTGATCGCAATTCGAGCCGGGAAAGACAACGACTCCGAATTTCATCGTGTTGGGTCTCCCAGGAGCATTCGGGGAAATCTTATTTTAGCACAGGCTTGGTTAGCCGTCGGGCGCTCGCAGCCTAATTCTTTTCTACTATTGTTCATTGCTCGTCCACCCGCGTAGAGTCAGCCAACTATTGCCCAAAACAGTCGAGGTGTCTTTCTTGCGCCAACACCACAACTTGGTGTCTAAGGCCGATTTGCACTCACGGGGGCGTTCCGATGCGGAAAATTCTGTATTTTTCATTTCTGGCTGTTGCATTGGCGTCGCAAGCGCCCGCACAGAGCAACTACGGCGCGATCAGCGGCAACGTCCGCGACGCGCACCGGCTTCCTGTCGCTGCGGCCACAGTTCAACTGACTGCATCAAGCACAGGTGCAATGCGCCGACTGGTGACGAACGCAGACGGATACTTCGAGGCTTCGGCACTTTTGCCGGATGAGTATGAACTGAAAGCAGAGGCTTCCGGTTTTGCGCAAACCACGCAAAAGGTGAGACTCGAAGTCGGGCAGAAGATGGACCTGGAAATCAGGCTCAGCTTGAGCGCAGTAAAACAAGATGTGCTGGTTTCGGCGACGGGAGAGACGCTTCGAACTACCGATGCAAGCGTTGGCGAAGTTATCGAACCGCAATCGATCCGCGAACTTCCGTTGAATGGACGCATGTTGATTGACCTTGTTTTGACGGTTCCTGGCGCACACGTCGGCTTCGGCGCGCAGACGGGCGCGACTAATCCTCTATATTGGCGCCCCGGGCAACGATCCGCAGTCGTGATTGGCGGCGCGCGACCCAACGCGAATTTTTTCCTGCTCGATGGTGCGACGAATACCGATCCTACCTTCAATACACAGAACCTGAGCCCATCTCCGGACGCGGTGCGCGAGTTCCAGGTAGAGACCAGCACCTATACCGCGGATATGGGCGGCGCAGGCGGCGGACAGATCAACATCGTCACTCATTCTGGTTCGAGCCAATTTCACGGGACGTTGTACGAGTTTTTGCGCAACGGCGCGCTGGATGCGACTACGTTTGCGTCGATGGGGAACAACCACCTCGTTCAAAACAATTTTGGGGGCTCGTTTGGCGGCCCGCTGCACGGCAAGAACACTTTTTTCTTCTTGAACTTTGAAGGGCTGCGCCTATCGAAGGCAGACGCCGAGACTCTTACTGTTCCCACGCAAGCAGAAATTCAGGGCGACTTCAGCATGAGTGGCGTGAAGATTTACGACCCGAAGACGGCCGTGGCGAATCCGAACTACGATCCCACCAAACCGACAAACGCTTCAAACTTTCCCTACACGCGTTCACAATTTCAGAACAATCAGATTCCCACAGGCCGGATCAATCCGCTGCTTGAAGCATTCCTGATGAGCGTAGTCCCGATGCCCAACATGGACATGATGGGAAGCGGGCAAGATTCGAACAACTACCTCGATATTCGTAACGAAACTCATTTTCAAAATCAGGGCACGGTTCGCATCGATCACAATTCTGCAAACGGCGATTCTCTTTTTGGCCGCTATTCCATCGGGTCGGAATACGGATTTTCACCGAGTAACGGATCCACTTCGACAACGGAAAACCTTCCGAGCTTCGGCGCAAACTTCGACAATCTTTCGCAGCAAGCCGTCATTTCCTGGAATCACATCTTCACGACGGAAAAGGTGAATACGCTTTCAGCGGCCGTTTCGCGGTTGTCCATGGATCATACGTCGCAGAATGACGATGTGAATGACTATGTGACCGCACTTGGAATTTCCGGCATTGGTTTCGGCGGGAAAGATGCCTGGGGCGCGCCGTGGTTTGCCGCGCAGGGATACACAGGGATCGGAGATACGTTCGCAGCAACGCCCATGCATGCCTGGGACACGATGTTTGAACTTCGCGATACATATTCTTGGCAGCATGGACGCCACGCAATGAAATTCGGCGGCGATTTTCATCGTTACATTTGGCCGATGTGGGGCTTCTTCCAGAATCGCGGCTACTACCAATTCACGACTGGGTACACAACGGAATTTGGATTCAATGATGGTAGTGGATCGGGGCTCGCTAGCTTGCTCTTGAGTTTGCCTGCAGTGAAGCAGCGTCAGGCTGGTATCCCTCAGATGGATCTTCGTGCCTGGGGCACGTCGGCGTTTGCGGAAGACAGCTGGCGCATAACTTCGAATACAACGTTCAACTATGGCGTGCGTTACGAATACGGAAGCCCGCTGTACGATACGCAAAACACGAACTCGAATCTGGTTTTTTCAAATGGCACTCCATCGGTCTTTATCGGCGGACAGTCGGGCTACCCAAATGGCCTGCTTTTTTCCAACAAACACAACTTCGCACCGCGCCTTGGGCTGGCGAGAAATTTCCCGCGATTTGGGTTGGTTCTGCACACGTCGTACGGAGTTTTCTACACGCCAGTTGACATGAATACGTGGTGTAACCAGCGCCATAACGTTCCCTACGTTTTTCCTGAGACGCAGCAGGCGGATAATTTCACGCCGCCGGCAGCATTGTTCAATACGGGATTCAATTTTGGCACGCCAGTTCTCGGCACAGGAGCGCTTCCTGCGACAACGGTAAGCTTCACCGCGTTTGATCCGCATTCGCCGCCGCAATACGTACAGCAGTGGAGTACTTCGCTGCAGAAAAGCACTGGACGAGATACTTCTGTCGAAGTCGGTTATCTCGGCTCGCGCGGTTTTCATTTGCAGCGCGCACATCTGATCAATAACACGCTGCCGGGACCCGGCCCCCTTGGGCCACGGCGTCCTTTCAAAACGCTTACCTTTGTACCAGGTACGACTCTGACTCCGAGCAGCGCCAACGCGGTGATTCAAAGCCAGACTTTTCCGGTGAGCACGATCAACCTGCTGGAGAACAGCGCGCAAAGCTGGTACGACGCGGGCTATGTGAACTTGCGGCGGCGTTATACCCACGGACTGAGTTTTCTTGCGAATTACACCTTCTCGAAGAGCTTGACCAACGCACCGGATTTCCGGTCGCCAATGGATGAATCGGCGATTCCGCAGAACAACCGCGACTTGGCGGCAGAAAAAGGACCGGGGTGCGATGTGCGGCATCGCTTTGCGATCAGCAGCGTGTATGACATTCCAGCCTATAAGCGCGCCGAGTGGACCAAGCTGATCACCCAGAACTGGCACTTCTCAACGGTTTATCAGTATCAGACAGGAATGCCGTTCACGATTTCCGTTTTCGGGGATACAGCAAATTCGGGAACTGTGCTGGGCGAGAATCCGATTCGGGCCAACTATACTGGCCAACAGATTTACGGCCCTGGAACACACACGGCGGAAGAATGGTTTAATCCGGCAGCCTTCGCAACGCCTCCGGCGTTTACTTATGGCAATGTGGGCCGCAATTCGCTGTACGGTCCGTCCATGCGTACGCTGGACCTCGCCTTGGCGCGCTCGTTTAACTTCACTGAGCGAACAGCTTTCCAGTTCCGAGCGGAAGCGTTCAACACGCTCAACCAAATCAATCTCGGCACGCCCAACCGGTTCGTCAACACGCCACAGTTCGGCACGATCACGATGGCGATGACACCAGGGCGCGAAGTTCAGCTAAGCGCGCGGCTATCGTTCTAAGCCATTCGCAAGATTTCGCAATTAGCCCTTTGCACTTGAAGCGGCATTTCGCTTGGCGCAATACAAAACAATTCCAGCCAAAACCGTTGCGGCTACAACCAACATCTGCCCTGGGAACGAATGCCAGTCGCGAAGGGTCGCATAGACCAGTAGAGTCGCAAACGCCAATGGCGTGATGCAGACATATGCCATGCCGATCCAACTGCCTGGAACGCGAAAAGCGCGAGGGGCGTCCGGACGTTTAATTCTGAGAATGATGAGCGCTAGGAATTCCAGGGTGAGGGCGCCCGCGTACGTCAGACACTGAATCAGCGCCAGGCTGCCGAACGAAAGCGCAGCAAAAATGACTGTTAGTACGCAGAAACAGATGACGGCGAGTTTCGGCACGGCGGTGTCGGGCGATATTTTTGCAAGAACTTGTGGCAGCCAGCCGTCGCGCGCCATCACAAAGGGCAAACGCGAGACGTACAGCAGCTGTGCGTTGAACAAACCCCAGGTAGAGACGAGGCCGCCCACAGCGAGAAGCGCGCCCAGCCATTTGCCGCCCAGAACCTGGGCGACTGCAGGCCAGCCAGCTTCCGCGCTCCAAAGCTTGGGATCCGTGGTTACGCTGGTTCCGGCAACCACAGACGCCAAGTAGATCAAAGCCATCACTACCAAGGCGATTCCAATTGCGAGTGGATAGTTGCGCTGCGGCTGATCGACTTCTTCCGCATATGTTGAGCAGTTGTCCCATCCGGAATAGTTGAAGACGGCATAAGAGATGCCGAGCAGCAACGCGCCAGATTTTGGAACGGCCCAATCCTGACGAATGATTGCGAACGTTGAGGCGGTGCTCGGTCCCCACAAGGTCCAGGCGGCCACCAGCGTCGCGAACGCACCCGATACAATGGTTCCGCCGAGCTTGGCGGAGGTTCCTACTTGACGTGATCCACGCAAGTTCACGGCCATAGCGGTTACCGTCACGAGAGATGCGAGAAGCCAACGCAAGAATGCCGGCAAGCCGCCCGACGTTGCTGCGAGAGTTGGAAAGAAGTAGGCCAAGTAGCTCACGAACAGAACTGGGAACATGGCGAGCAGCGCAATGCCCGCGCTGATGGTCCAGACACCTTCTTGCACTGCCCAGAATCGGCCCATCGCTTCGCGTACCCAAACGTAGTAACCGCCTTCTTCAGGCAAGAGTGTGGTTAGTTCCGCGACCATCAACGACATCGGCAAGCTCCACACAAGGGGAGTGACCACGAGGAAGAAGACTGCCATGCTTGGACCTACTGCTCCGACGAGTGGCTCGATACCGTACGCTCCCCCGGATGTTGTGAAGAAGACCAGCCCGACGAGTGGAATGAGCGTCAAACGACGCTCGCGCGGCAGATAAATTGTCGCTGGAAGAATTCCTGGTGCGGAGTTGTTTGCAGTCAGTGGGCTGGTCGCCAAAGACGAATCCCTTGCCAACCAAAGTGGCGACAGTATAGACACAAAAGCCGATTGCAGGTCCCTGAAATTTATTCGTGCGCCGAGGCGTATCTCAGTTTTACACTTAGGGGCCGTCGAGCCCTCTGCCGTTTTGAATCTTCTTCAAGGAGCCAGCAATGAGCGGTGTGCGTGTTTTAGTCGGCACAAAAAAAGGTGCCTTCATTCTCAGTTCCGATGGCAAGCGAGAAAAATGGGAGGTCAGCGGCCCGCATTTCGCCGGCTGGGAGACTTATCACATGAAGGGATCGAAACTCGATCCCAATCGGATTTACGCTTCGCAGACCAGCGGATGGTTTGGGCAAGTGATTCAGCGCTCTGATGACGGCGGCAAGACCTGGATACAGCCGGGAACACCGCCGGGCGAACCCACCACTGGACCAGGAGGGATGCAAAAAGGCGAAAGCAACAAGTTCGTGTACGACACCTCTGAGAAAACCGGTAAACCGCTCACGACTCATCAGTGGTACGACGGGACGCAGCATCCATGGGAGTTCAAGCGCGTTTGGCACCT
>Ga0126376_10002528_pt1 | contig 10382 bp, 5 predicted proteins | sample PanSoiMetPlot_15_FD_92760 | JGI IMG/M metagenome (GOLD analysis project Ga0126376, IMG submission 92760) | Tropical forest soil microbial communities from Panama - MetaG Plot_15 | ecosystem: Environmental > Terrestrial > Soil > Tropical forest > Bulk soil | place: Panama | collected 2016-02-17 | reverse complement strand
CTGCGCAAGCAGGGCGTGCGCATCAAGCTGCAGGACCAGCCGTTTCAAGTGCTCGCGGTCTTATTGCAACGCCCCGGCGATGTCGTGACTCGGGAGGAATTGCGTTCGCAGATTTGGCCCGAAGATACCTTCGTTGATTTCGACAACAGCCTGAACACCGCCATCAACAAGTTGCGCGAGGCGCTGGGCGATTCGGCGGACAATCCGCGGTTCATCGAGACACTACCGCGACGGGGGTACCGGTTCATCGCGTCGGTCTCTTCTGAAAATGGCATCGAAAGACGCGCAACGGATCACGCTCCGCTCCCTCGTCGGAAATTGGTCGCTGTCATAGCCGCATTGGCAATCGGCGCAGCTGGCATGGCAGGTCTTTATCTTCGATCGAAGAAACCGCCACTCACGGAGAAAGATACCCTCGTCCTAGCCGATTTTCTTAACACGACGGGCGATCCAGTCTTCGATGACACGCTCAAACAAGGTCTTCGTGCCCAACTCGAACAATCTCCGTTTCTCAGTCTCCTATCTGACCAGCAGGTCAGCGAAGAGTTGCGCCTGATGGCCCGGCAAGCGGGCGAGCGCCTCACACCCGATGTTGCCCGCGACCTCTGCCGTCGCGTCGGCAACAAGGCTGTTCTGAATGGCTCCATTTCTTCCCTCGGTTCGCATTACGTGATCGGCCTCACTGCCACGAACTGCCAAACAGGGAGTCCGCTCAGCGCCGAGCAGTCCGAATCCGCTGACAAAGAACATGTGCTCGTGGCCCTCGGTGCATCGGCGACACGAATCCGCAAGAAGCTCGGAGAAACTCTTTCTTCCATCCAGAAGTATGACGTCCCGATCGAGCAAGTGACGACTGCGTCGCTCGATGCTCTTCACGCTTACAGCTTGGGAATGAAATATGTGGCCGCCAATGACTACAGAGGAGCCCTTCCGTACTTTCAGCGGGCGGTCGAGCTTGACCCAAATTTTGCGTCAGCACATATGAGGGTGGCGAACGCGATATGGGGGGGAGGAGGCCAACAATCGATCGCGAATGAGAACATAGAAAAGGCCTACGCACTTCGCGACCGTGTTAGCCGCCGCGAATATTTCCATATCACGACCAGATACTTTGGCTATCTAGAGGACCTCGAAAAAGGCGGTTCGGAGGCAGAGCTTTGGGCTGAGATCTATCCCCGCGATGCGGAGGCCCACTATATTCTCGCGGATCAGGCAATGTGGAAGGGAAACTGGGAAGAAGCTATCAAGCACGGCCGCCTTTCCGTGGATGCCAATCCCAACGACAACAGGAATTATTACAACCTTGCGGTCAGCGAACTTGCCCTCGATCGCTTCGATGCGGCCGAGAGGACCTGCAACCAAGCCCTCGCACGATCTAAGGACGACGCCCCCATGCAGCAAGTTCAGTATTGGATCGCCTTTGTGCGTCATGATCCCAAGGAGATGGAGAATGCGTTGAAAGTACTTGGGGAGCTTGCCCGCCAGAACCCCGAAGCGGATTTCGATATGCTCAGTTCTGAAATGGCTACCGAACTGTATTACGGAAAACTGGCGCGAGCTCGCGACATTTTTCAGCTCCTCGTAAACCACTTGGTTCATTACCAAAACGATGATGGAGTCACTGCTGCTTACGGATATTGGGCGTTCTTGAATGCGGAACTAGGCAACAAAATAGAGGCGAGGCGGTATACCCAGCGAGCTGTCCAGCGACGCAATTCACAGCGGCTAAATTTTGGGATCGCGCTGACTGCAGCGAGAGCAGGCGATAATTCGTTGGCGGAGAAGGCGGCCGCCGAATACGATCGCCATCCGCCTTCGAGCTGGCTTATGCAGAAGAGGTACCTTCCAGTTGTCCACGCCGCTATCGCGATGGGCCGTGGAAACGCGGCGGAAGCGATCGAACATCTGCGCGTGGTCAATGGCGATACCGCGTGGTTTGCGAACGATCCTTCCACAGGCGACGGCTTGATGCCGGCCTATTTGCGCGGGCAGGCTTATTTGCAACTGCGTCAGGGCAGGGAAGCCGCCGCTGAATTTCAGAGGCTCATTGATCATCCGGGCATCGTCGTGAACAACCCGTTCGGGCCGCTTTCTCGCGTCGGCCTGGCCCGCGCTTACGTGCTTCAAGGAGATACCGCCAAGGCCCGCGCCGCCTATCAGGATTTCCTCACTCTCTGGAAAGACGCCGATCCCGACATTCCCATCTTGAAGCAAGCCAAAGCCGAATTCGCCAAGCTGTAATAAGTCCTGAAACGAAGTAGTGCTAGACTCGGCACAGTCTGCAACCGGTTAATTTGCGATGGCCCAGAAACGCCCATCCGTTGTTCTGCGCTTCGGCACGTTTGAGGTTGACCTGCGCGCCGGGGAGCTGCGCAAACAGGGCGTGAAAATCAAGCTTCAAGAACAGCCTTTCCACGTCCTCACACTGCTCCTTCAGAAGCCCGGCGAAGTCATAACTCGCGAAGAGCTCCGCAACCACAACTGGTCCCCTGACACCTTCGTTGACTTCGACAACAGTCTGAATACCGCGATCAACAAGCTGCGCGAAGCACTGGGCGACTCTGCCGAAAATCCGCGGTTCATCGAAACGATTCCCCGCCGTGGTTACCGCTTCGTCGCGCCAGTCACAGGTGATCAACTTGAGGTGCCGATCATCACTACCAGTCCGTGGAAACCTTTGGTTGGCGTTCTGGCCGTCGCGACTCTGACAGCCGGGGGCTTCTGGTTCACAAGGCACGCTACCTCATCTCCGCCAGATCTCAGGCTTCGTCAACTAACCATCAATTCGTTGGAGAATCCTGTCAGAAGCGGAATGATTTCTCCCGATGGCAAGTACTTGGCGTATTCGGACCCAAAGAAGATGTCGATCAAATTGATAGAAACTGGCGAAATTCGAGTCGTGCCTCAACCGGAGGCGCTAAAGAATGAAAAAATCTCGTGGATCGTTGTCGCGTGGTTTCCCGACAGTGCCCGCTTCCTGGTCAATGCCCATCCGGCAGGCACCGCGGGCGAAGAGTGGGACTCGCAGACCACAAGCGTGTGGATCGTTTCGGTATTGGGCAAAGAACCTCGCAAACTTCTCGACAGTGGCACCGCCTACTCTGTTTCTCCCGATGGCTCTCTCATCGCCTTTGGGATGAACAAAGGCAGATTCGGAGAGCGTGAAGTCTGGCTCATGGACGCCAAAGGGGAGCACGCAAGAAAACTCATTGAGAGCGATAGTGAGCTCGCCTTGGACACTTTCTTGTGGTCCCCGGACGGGCAACGAGTCAGCTATATCGAACACAACGATGATTTTTCTGTGTTCAAAGTCATCAGCCGACCATGGAAAAATGGCCTCGTCGCCGGTGGCGTGCTCGCGGACATAACTCCTTCTCTTGACATGAAGAATGCAACTGATGGCCTCGAGCTACCAAATGGACGGGCTATCTTCTCAATAGAGGAACAAGGAGCCGTGAATCAGACTTGTAATATTTGGTTGGTGCGAGTTGATCCGCGCACAGGTAAGCCCATCGAGAAGCCCCATCAAATCACACACTGGGGCGGGTTTTGCCTCAACTTTCTAGGTGTCACGTATGACGGCAAGCGGCTCGCTTTCTTGAAATGGCAAACCCACACCACAACTTATGTGGCCAATCTCGATGCGGGAGGAGCACACATAGGCACGCCCAAACATTTTACCTTAACGGAAAGCCTGGACTTTCCCTTGGCGTGGACTGCCGATAGCAAGTCAATTCTTTTTGCTTCAAATCGCGCAGAACATTGGGGGATTTACAAACAGTCTCTGAACGAAGACATTGCACAACCGCTCGTGACCGGACTGGAATTCACATTTTCCGCCCGCGTTAGCCCGGACGGAAATTGGTTTCTTTACAGTGTTCCCGCAAAACCCGGCGATCAATCAAGCAACCGCAACGTTATGCGAGTCCCAATTACGGGCGGCCCTCCGCAGTTGGTATTTGTAGCGCGCCCTAACAGCCCGATTCGCTGTGCGCGGCTGCCTTCAACATTGTGTCTAGTCGGAGAACCGACCGAGGGCTTTAAGCAGATCGTTTTTACGACCTTCGACCCTGTGAAAGGCCGCGGCACGGAGCTGACCAGGTTTGATCTCAATGCAAACGATGATCGTTGGGTTTTGGACCTTTCGCCAGACGGCACACGTATCGCCACAACGCGAAGTCCAGATGGTCCAATCTACATCGTTTCCCTGCGCGGTCTGCCGACGCAGGAAATCAAGGTAAAAGGCCGCAAGGGAATATTCGATCTTATTTGGGCGGCAGACGGGAAGGGACTCTATGTATCGAGCGAGGCTCCAGGAGGGGCAGAACTCTTGTATGTCGATTTTCAGGGGAATTCCAAAGTGTTGTGGAAAAATCAAGCTGGAGAGGCGACCCGCGGAGTACCGTCGCCGGACGGCCATCACATTGCGATAAAAGGCTTGGGCTACGAGGGCAACATTTGGATGATGGAGAATTTTTGAGAGGCACAGCAGCTTTGTAGCACGTCGACAGATTGGAGGTCCCAGCCATGCGATGCCAACTTGGGGCGCTCATCCTTCTTGGGTTTGGCGCACTTGCAGGCGCACAAACGTTTCGAGGAGCTATCAATGGGCGTGTGACCGATCCGTCCGGTGCGGTCATTCCAAAGGCGTTGGTGGTAGCCGAGGATGTTGCGACAGGGATAGAACACACGACGGTCACCACGAACAACGGCCAATTCGTCTTTCAAGACCTCCCGTTGGGCCCATACAAAATCACAGTTACTGTCAACGGGTTCACCGTCTTCATCGCCGACAAAATAGCGGTCAGGGCAGGGACAATTTATACGTTGCCGGTAAGGCTTTCTGTGGTTCAGACATCAACAACGGTCAATGTTTCCGCGTCTACGCTGGCCCTCGATACCGCGACGGAAACCCAAACGACAACGGTGGGCGGAGAGTCTCTGCAAAAAGTCCCGCTGAATGGGCGAGACTTCACGCAGCTCATCGCGCTGCAACCCGGATTTGCCGGCTACTCCGCCGGCGGATATGGATCTATAAATGGCGCCCGAGCGAATCAAATCAATTGGCAGATAGATGGCGTGGACAACAACGACTTGTGGCACAACTTGCCCGCTGTGAATCAAGGTGGGGTCAACAGCATCGCGGGAACTGTGTTACCGATTGATGCGATTGACGAGTTCTCTGTGCAGACCCAATCCAGTCCAGAAGCCGGGCGCAATCCTGGCGCCGTCGTAAACTTGGTGATCAAATCTGGCGGCAACGACGCTCACGGCTCCGCCTACTATTACAACCGCAATGAAGCGTTTGCCGCCTCGCCGTTTTTTCTCCCTCTCGGGGCTGCAAATCCAAGAATGCGAAACCAGCACATAGGTGGCACCTTGGGATTCCCTATCGTTAGGAATAGGACTTTCTTTTTCGGTGCCCTCGAGAAACAGGATTTCACAATTGGGACGCAGGGTCTGACCACCGAACCGTCGCTGGCCTATCAGCAATTGGCGCTTGGGGTAATGCAGCATTACGGAGTTCCTGAGAATCCAGTGTCCGCCGCGATGTTGAATTCTCTTTGGCCGAGCAGCGCTCTGCAAGGCCCTGCGGCTCCGGGGAATTTTTTTAGCGCGGACCCAGGGTATGGCTACAGCTACAACGGGATTATCAAACTGGATCACAAGTTCAGCGACAGAAACAATATTTCATTCCGCTGGTTTTCCGGTGAAGGTAACCAGGTTTTGCCCGTCGGGTCAAATTTGAAGAATTTCTACCAAGTCGGCCCCATTCACGTTCAGAACTATGCTTTTGTCTCCAACTCGATGCTTTCATCGAAGTTTAGCAATCAGTTGCTTCTCGGGGTGAATGCTTTCAACCAGATCTTTCACGATTTCAATACCAGCTTCGATACCAAGTCCTTCGGTCTCTACCTTAGCCCGGGCATATTCGTCAGAGGTGCGCCGCTTCTGTTTCTCGGAGGGGACTTCGACCCCACGGGGTTGACACCTCCTGGCGGCCGCGTCGACATAACAGGTCATGCTACGGACACGTTGTCGTGGATCGCCGGCAGACACCAGTTCCGTTTTGGAGGTGAATTCAGGAAGGCGCAGGTAAACGAATTTTACCATCGTCGCTCACGAGGACTATTCCGCTTTAATGGAACGCAAGGACCTTGGTTTTCTGACTTTCAGAATGGTACCGGGTTTTTCCGGAACCTCGACGCTGCGAATTACGATTTCAATATCCTCCACCTGGCAGATTTCATGGCGGGGGACGTGAATAGCTCGTCCATGATCATCGGCCAGACAGAGCGTCTGCTTCACATAAACACTTTCGGGCTGTTTTTTCAGGACGCATGGCAATTGAGCCACAGGCTGACGGTGAACTACGGCCTACGTTACGACTACTTCGGTCCGCCTCACGATTCGAAAAAAGATCTCTCCGTTTTTCTTCCGAACAAGGGCGGACTGATCGCCGTCGGCGCCGGCATTCCGACCATTTATCCGGGAGATTGGAAGAACATCGCCCCGCGAGTTGGATTTGCGTTTCGGCCAAGAGAGGGCCGCAACCTTGTCGTACGCGCAGGCTTCGGGATCTCCTTCGACGAACCAAATTTGAACCCGTTTCTGGACGACACTCCGGCGAATGGCGGTGGAAACGGTGTGGAGAACAACCCGATAGGAACGAACCCTGTTTCCAATGTTGAGGCGGACAACTACACAATAATTCCGAATACATATATTTTTCCGCTGGGCGGTCCGACCTGCCCCTCGGGCATTGGTTGCGGAAACGCAATTTACGACATCTTCTCGGTCAGCCAAAAATTCCGTTCAGCTTACATCTACAATTACAACCTGAACATCGAGCAAAGCGTTAGGAAGTCTGCTTTGTTAACTTTGGCGTACGTAGGCAGCGAAGGACGCAGGCTGCTGACTCTTGCGGACATCAATCAACCCTCATTGGGCGATCCCAACACCGCGCAAGAACGAAGGCCTTTTTCGCAATTTCCGAACTTTGGAATCATCAACCAGATCGAAAGCAACGGTACGTCCAATTACAATGCGCTGCAGACTTCTTTGAAGATCAAGGATTGGCGCGGAATTACATCACAGTTCGCCTACACGTGGTCGCATGCGCTTGACGAGATGAGCTACTACCGGGGAGCCCTGCCTCAGAGCAGTCTCAATCTGAGAGGGGATTACGGAAACAGTGATTTTGACACGCGGCACAACTTTACCGCGCAGATCTCCTTCATCGTGCCCGATTACTCCAAACGTCCGCTGTGGCTCTTAACGGGCTGGGAGGTGAGCAGCCTTCTCTCGTTGCATACTGGGCAGCCTTTCAGCGTCCTAACCGACTCGGACACTAGCGGAACGAACGAGAATGTGCAGCGAGTGAATCAAGTTGGGGATCCGTTCGCGGGGGTCTCTCATAAAGTTGTTACTGTGGATGGATTCAAGTTCGTCCAATGGATAAATCCACAAGCATTTGTTTTGCCGGCGCCAGGCACCTTTGGAACGATGAGGCGCAATCAGGTTCATGGTCCGGGTTTTGCAGATATCGACCTTTCCGTCTTGAAGAATTTCAGACTCGGCGAACGAATTAAGGTGCAGTTCCGCACCGAGATGTACAACCTCTTAAATCGCGTGAACCTTGCGCCACCCGTCAATAGCTTTGCAGGGCCAAACGGACAAAATGGGTTTGGCCTGTCCTTCGATACTATCGGCGACGCCTTTGGCGCTCCCGGCATCGGCCCTGGCGAACCCTTTAGCGTCCAGTTTGCCCTGAAGCTGATCTTTTGAAACAATCTCGTCTTCACAGCCTGTCGGCAGTGGGCGTTTCGTAGTTGTCGCCGGATGACGGACAAATTGGAAGTAATCGAACATACCTGATTAGCCGGCTTACCGTCCAATGTGGACCGGGCGTCAAGTTGGCGATAAGCGCGTTTATCAGGACCTGATCAATGCAAGCTACTGGCGCTCGGCTAAACCAAGTGGATGGCGATCGAGTTGGTTATCCAGCGACAAAGTGATTCTCCAAACGTTCTCCCCCCACAGCATTGCACCGGAAAATCTGGGCTATCTTGTGAAGCAGCTTGGTCGCCCAAACTCGTTTGTGTCGAGACGGTATTCCAATGGTTCCCAAAAGCTACTTCAGCTGACGTACTGCCTCCGCCATCAGGAGCCTAAATGCAGTTTGTAGTTCCCAAATCACATTCTCTGATCAGATCTCAGGTTCAAGCGTATTTTTTATGGCAAAGAGGGCAGTTTCGCAAACACCGAGAGCTCCGAAAGAGTTTCTGGCTCATACAACCACCCCGAAGGGGTGGCCGCTGCTTTTATAGAACTTATCAGGCGCACCAGCTATTTCGAGACATTCCAGATGAACAGGCGAGTCGCGTCAGTGGATGTTGCAAGTTTCCGTCCGGTTTTTCGCGACGCGCGACTCAAGGCCGAGCGGATCTTTTCTTTGGAATCGGGAAGGTCCTTAAGCGGTATCTCCAGCGCCGAGCCGTCCTTCAGTTGACTTAGCTCACTGATGAGCCTCGCAATTATGAGGCGATGCTTGCTATTGCGCCCATGCGGCACGTTCACTCGAAGTGTGGTTTTGAAAGGCTTGGACATATGCACGAATATCTCTGTAAACGTATCGTAGCGTATTGTTACCGTAAGTCAAGAAATCTATAGAATGTGCGCTTTCGCGGCGCGGCGGTGTACTATGGATCAAGAATGGAAAAGCGCCCGATATTTCTGATTATAAAGAGTTTTCCCGTATTACGGCGAGTCTGCTAGCCTTCGTTCGAGGTGAATGGACTATGCAGAGCCACAGCAAACCCAGACACCAGATCTGTCCACACTGCAGAGGCACCCACTTCCACAAGACCCAATGGAAGGGCTTTGTCGAGAGATGCGTTCTGTACATGTGGGGACTCTGGCCTTACCAATGTAGAGATTGCTATAAACGGTTCTACTTGCCACTACCAAACGCTGAAGGGGACAAATTGGCCAAGCGAGATTTAGCGGAAGGAATTGGCAAACCGGGAAACAAAACTGTAGCGGTCTCCGGTGCCCAAACATATCGTTGATTGGCCGGTGAGCGAAGGTTCCATCTTGAGATTCTGCTATTGCTTGTCTCTGTTTTCCAGCGGAATGGGACCAGGTCCTGATTAGTCGGCTTTCTCTAACGAGGTCGGCCGCTGTCAAGAGTGTTTTCATCTTTTCTTACCTGTTGGAGTTTTTTCTTTGTCTCTTTCCGGCATATCTCTACGCACGCGCAAGAGAGCCTTGCGCCGAGCAAGATGGATTTGGACCTTGAGACTTTCGCGCCCGCGTGCTCGTATATATCGACAGGAAGAGGCGCCCCTATCCTATCTCCACTGGAATGAGCGTGGGCACATCGTGAAAGCCGCCGTATATCGCAGATACGGTCCCCCGGACGTCGTTAAAATCGAGGACGTCCAAAAGCCTTCTCCCAAGGACAACGAAGTCTTACTAAGAGTGCGCGCCGCTTCCGTCAATCCGCTTGACGCGGGACTGATGAAGGGCAAGCCGCATAGCTTTCGCCTGCTGTTTGGGCTGCGCAAACCAAGGCTCACGCGACCCGGCGTTGATGTGGCTGGCCAAGTGGAAGCGGTTGGCCGAAACGTGACTCGGTTCAAGCCTGGCGACGACGTGTTCGGCTCTTGCCGTGGAGCGTTCGCGGAGTATGCGTGCACTCAGGAGTCAAAACTGGTCATCAAGCCAGCTAATGTGACGTTTGAGCAAGCGGCTTCCGCACCGGTGGCGGCACTTACCGCCCTGCAGGGTTTTCGCGACAAGGGACACATTCAGCCGGGGCAAAAGGTCTTGATTAACAGCGCGGCGGGAGGCGTGGGTACGTTCGCGGTGCAGATCGCCAAGTCGTTCGGTGCCGAGGTCACTGGCGTGTGCAGCACGAGGAATTTGGGCTTGGTCCGATCGATCGGCGCGGATCATGTCATTGATTACACCCGGCAGAATTTCACGGAAAGTAGGGAACGTTACGACTTGATTTTCGACTGCTATGTGAACCACCCTTTGTCAGCATGTAGACGCATCTTAAATCCAAACGGAACGTACGTGATGGTAGGAGGACCTGCCAAGCGGTGGACGATCGGCATTCTGGCTCCTGTTGTCAAAGCCCTTGCGTTGTCACCATTCGTGAGCCAGAAGTTCGTGGTGTTCATTGCGAGATCGAGCAAAGAGGACCTGGCCATCACGAGCGAACTCATGGCGACGGGAAGGGTAAGGCCGGTCATTGACAGACGTTACGGGTTGAGTGAGGTCCCTGAGGCCATCCGGTATTTAGAACAACGACATGCTCAGGGAAAAGTGGTCATAACTTTCGAGTAGAACACATGAAGCTTGAGACCGTGACG
>Ga0126376_10002526_pt1 | contig 10385 bp, 4 predicted proteins | sample PanSoiMetPlot_15_FD_92760 | JGI IMG/M metagenome (GOLD analysis project Ga0126376, IMG submission 92760) | Tropical forest soil microbial communities from Panama - MetaG Plot_15 | ecosystem: Environmental > Terrestrial > Soil > Tropical forest > Bulk soil | place: Panama | collected 2016-02-17 | reverse complement strand
GGCCTTGTGCTCGCCCTTGGCCGGCACGCCGGTTGCCGCTTCCGAGGCGGCGATCAAGGCCTTGAACAGGTCGATCTCGTAGTTGTCGTGCGTGCCCTCCAGCACCGCGGAGATGCGTTCAAGGCCCATGCCGGTGTCGATCGAAGGCTTCGGCAGGGGCTGGCGATCGCCGGGGCCGCGCTGCTCGAACTGCATGAACACCAGGTTCCAGATCTCGATGAACCGGTCGCCATCGGCATCCGCCGAGCCCGGCGGACCACCCGGGATCTTGGGCCCGTGGTCGAAAAAGATCTCCGAGCAAGGCCCGCACGGCCCGGTGTCGCCCATCGCCCAGAAGTTGTCGGACGTGGCAATGCGGATGATCTTGTCATCGGCAAAGCCGGTCACCTTCTTCCAGATCCGGTAGGCCTCCTCATCGTCATGGTAGATGGTGATCACTAGCCGCTTGGCATCGAGCCCATACTCCTTGGTCACCAGCTCCCAGGCCAGCGGGATGGCGCGCTCCTTGAAGTAATCGCCGAACGAGAAGTTGCCGAGCATCTCGAAGAAGGTGTGGTGGCGCGCGGTATAGCCGACGTTGTCGAGATCGTTGTGCTTGCCGCCGGCGCGCACGCACTTTTGCGCGGTCGTTGCCCGCCGATAGCTGCGCGTCTCCTGGCCGGTGAAGACGTTCTTGAATTGCACCATGCCGGCGGACGTGAACATCAAAGTTGGATCGTTGCGCGGCACGAGCGAGGACGATGGCACGATCGTGTGATCGTTCCTGGCAAAGAAGTCGAGAAAGGTTGCACGGACCTGGTTGACGCTGGTCATAGAGCTGCTCGCCGGAAACTGCGGAGCCACTTCTAGCCAGCTGCCTGTCCGGTGTCCACAAAGCGCGCCACCGGCGCGCCCACCCACCGGGATGGCCGCGGCCCGGCAAGCGCGGCCTCAGGCACGTGGCGCCCGATCGGCGGCGAGCCTCAGCGCTTGGCGCGGCCACCCTTTTTGCTGACCTGGTCCGCCTCGGGCTCGTTGGCCATGAAGCCCTCCTCAACGTCCTCGGGATCTGCCCCGTCTTCGACCTCCGGCTCCGCCTGCAGCATCTTGTCGACGATCAGGCCGGCATTCTGGCGAATCGCCTTCTCGACCTGATCGGCGATTTTGGCATGCGCCTTCAGGAAGGCCTTGGTGTTCTCGCGCCCCTGACCGATCCGCTCACCGTTGTAGGAGAACCACGCCCCGCTCTTCTCGATGATGCCGGCCTTGACGCCCAGGTCGACCAACTCGCCGACCTTGGAAATGCCCTCGCCGTACATGATGTCGAATTCCACCTGTTTGAACGGTGGCGCCACCTTGTTCTTGACGACTTTGACGCGGGTCTCGTTGCCGATGATCTCCTCGCGGTCCTTGATTTGGCCAATGCGGCGGATGTCGAGCCGCACCGAGGCATAGAACTTGAGGGCATTGCCACCGGTGGTGGTTTCGGGATTGCCGAACATGATGCCAATCTTCATGCGGATCTGATTGATGAAGATCACCATGCATTTCGACTTGGAAATCGAGGCCGTAAGCTTTCGCAGCGCCTTGCTCATCAGGCGGGCCTGCATGCCGGGTTGCATGTCGCCCATCTCGCCCTCGAGCTCGGCCCGGGGGGTGAGAGCGGCAACCGAATCCACCACCAGCACGTCGATGGCCCCGGACCGCACCAAGGTGTCGGCGATTTCCAACGCCTGCTCGCCGGCGTCGGGCTGCGAAATCAAGAGGTCCTCGACCTTGACGCCGAGCTTGCGGGCATAGACCGGGTCGAGCGCATGCTCGGCATCCACAAAGGCACAGATGCCACCCTTTTTTTGCGACTCCGACACCACTTGCAGGGCGAGCGTGGTCTTGCCGGACGATTCCGGCCCATAGATCTCGACCACCCGGCCGCGCGGCAATCCGCCGATACCGAGTGCGATATCGAGACCCAGCGAGCCGGTGGAAATGGCCTCAACGTCGATGCTGCGCTCGTTGGCGCCGAGCCGCATGATCGAGCCCTTGCCGAAGTTCTTGTCGATTTGCGCAAGGGCCGCTTCGAGGGCCTTCTGCTTGTCCATGCTCCCCCCTTCAACCACCCTCAGCACCGGTTTTTCCATGGCAGCACCCGTTTATTTCATGAGTTGCAGATAGCGCCAAATGCGACTCGCGCTTTAATCACAATGTACATGTTTTGTTCTTCTCGTTCAATTGCGCCGTGGCACCATGGGCGCGCTGGCATCGAGAGTGTTGAGGAGGGTGCTCGGCGCCCTTGCTGCCCCCCGGGCCAATGCGCCATGATCGGGAGCTTAACCATCCGGGGGGTGGGCATGTCGCGGATCTTCCTCAAAGTATCGGTTTGCGTGCTGGCGGCGATGCTGGGGTCCGCCGGGACCGCCCCGGCCCAGGAGCTTCCCCCGCAAGAGCCGCAACTGCGGATCGAGGCCCGCATGCACACCGCCCCGGTGGTGCGCGTTGGGGTCAACAGCGGCTGCACCATGTTGGCGACGGGATCGCACGACAAGACGGTGCGGCTGTGGCGCCTGCCCGAAGGTCGCTTGCTGCGGACCTTGCGGGTGCCGGCCGGTCCCGGCAATGACGGCAAGATCTATTCGATCGCCATGGCACCCGATGGCAGCTGGGTCGCCGCCGGAGGCTGGGATGCGGCGGCCCGCACCCAGCGGGTGAACTTCGTCTATATCTTCGACACCGCCACCGGTAGCGTCGTGGCGCGGCTTGGCCCGCTCGGCAACGTCGTCAACGAGCTGGCGGTTAGCAACGACGGCAACTTCCTTGCCGTGCTCGCCGGCAGCGAGGGTTTGCGCGTGTGGCAGCGGATTGGGTCCGACGCACGGCAATGGCAACTGGTGGCCACCGACCGGGACTACGGCGGCAAGATGGCCTATGGGGCCGCCTTCGACCGGCGCGGCACCCTCTATACCGTCGCCTATGACCGCAAGCTGCGGCGTTACCCGCCGGGGTACACGGGCAAGCCGTTGACCGTCTTCACCAAAGGCGGGGCGGAACCGCATTCCGTTGAGGTGCATCCCGCCGGCGACCGCGTCGCCGTCGGCTTTGTCGATGGCGCCGGCGTCGACATCTATGATGCCACGACGCTTGCCTGGCGCGCCGCCGCCGACGTCAAGGGCGTCGATAACGGCAACGTTGGCAGCGTCGCCTGGTCCGCCGACGGCGCCCGCCTCTATGGCGCGGGACGCTACGTGAAGGCGGGCCGCATCGCCATTCGCGTCTGGGATCGGGCCGGCACCGGCCCAGGCCGGGACCTGGTCGGGCCCTTGACCACCATCATGCATCTTGCGCCGTGCGGGGACGCCATTGCTTTCGGCGCCGCCGAGCCCGCGTTCGGTTTGATCGATGCCAAAGGCAACCGGCGCACCTGGCAAGACAGCGTGCAGGCGGATATGCGCGGCAAGCGTTTTGAACACTTCACGGTATCAGCCGACGGCCGGCGCCTGCGCTTCGGCTTTAAGGAATTCAGCGGCGATCCCGTGCTGTTCGATCTGGCGACGGGAAGCTTGAGCGATGCGCCAACTGCCATTGCCGATCTCAATCCTGGTGAGACGCAAGGCCTGCCCATTACCGACTGGATCAACGATGCCCGCCCGAAATTTGCCGGTGGCCCGTTGACCCTGGAGCCCTACGAGGTGGCGCGCTCGCTTGCGATCGCGCCGAACCAGCAAGGCTTCGTGCTCGGCACCGAATATTGGCTGCGCGGCTACAATGCCCAAGGCAAGCAGGTCTGGCAGGTGCCGGTGCCCGGCGTGACCTGGGGTGCCAACATCCCGCGCGAGGGCAAGCTGGTGGTCGCCGCCTATGGCGATGGCACCATCCGCTGGCACCGGCTCGACGACGGCCGCGAGCTGTTGGCTCTGTTCGTCGAGGCCAAGGATCGGCGCTGGGTGGCCTGGACCCCAAGCGGCTACTATACGGCCTCGCCCGGCGGCGAGGATCTGATCGGCTGGCATCTCAATCGCGGCTGGAATGACGCGGCCGATTTCTTTTCCGCCGCCCGCTTCCGTGACCAGTACTATCGCCCCGACGTGGTGCAGCTGGCGCTTTCCACCCTAGATGAGGCAACGGCGCTGCAGCAGGCCAACCAAGCCGCCAAGCGCAAGCGCGAGTTTCAGGACATCGGCAAACGGCTGCCGCCGGTCATCAACATTCTATCGCCCAATGCCGGCGGCGGCTTCGCCAGCACCGAACTCATCGTCAACTACTCGGTACGGTCGCCGTCGGGATTGCCGGTCAAGCGCGTGCGGGCGCTGATCGACGGCATCCCCGCCGAGGGCGGCGAGGCCAAAGGCTTCGCCCCGGTCAATAGCGCCGAGGCACCGGGCGAGCTGAAGCTCAAAGTTCCCCCGCGCGATGTGATCTTGGCGCTGATCGCCGAAACCGAGACCAACGAGAGCACGCCGGTCGAGATCGACCTCAAATGGACCGGCGCCAAGCCGTCGCTGGCCGACCTGGAAAAGCCCGAACTCTACGGCCTGCTGGTCGGCGTCAGCGCCTATCATCAGTCGCAGTGGTCGCTCAAGTATGCCGCCAAGGACGCACGCGATTTCGGCGATGCTCTCCTCAAGCTGAAGGGAGGCCTTTACCGCGACGTGCACATCGAGGTGCTGACCGACGAGCTGGCGACCGAGCGCAATGTGCGCCAGAAACTGTCGTCGATTAAGCGCACAATGACGGCGCGGGACATAGCCCTGTTCTTCTTCTCCGGCCATGGCGTCACCTTGCCGGATCAGAGTTCCTACCTGTTGCCGGTCGATTTCGACGACAAGGACATTGAATCGACGGGTTACAACAAGCGGCTGTTGCTCGATGAGCTCAAGCGCTTCCCAAGCAAGGCATTGGTGTTCCTCGACGCCTGTCAGTCCGCCGGCGGTCTCGAAGGCTTCAAGACCACCGCCCGGTTCGACACCGTGGGGCTGATCAATGAGTTCAAGAGTGCTGGGCCCGGGCTCATTACCTATGCCTCGTCGCTGAGCCGGCAATTGTCGGCCGAGCTTGGCACCTTGCAGAACGGCATCTTCACCAAGGCGCTGGTCGAAGGCTTAAGCGGCTCGGCCGACGTCAACGGCGACAAGATCATCGATACCGTGGAGCTCGACCTCTATCTGACGCGGCGCGTCAAGCAGTTGAGCAAGGGCTACCAGGACGCCATCATGGACAAGCCCACCACCATGCCGCATTTCCCGATCGCCCGCGTGCCATAGCCACGGGGCGCGCGCGCGCGCCGCGCCGGCGGCCGGTCCGGGTTAGCGCCCCAACTGCTCCTTCACCTTGGCGGCGAGCTGCGGCAAGGTGAAGGGCTTGGGCAGGAAGGCATACTCCTCGTTCTCGTCGAGGCTCTTCTTGAAGGCGTCATCTGGATAGCCGGACACGAAAATGATCTTGAGATCTGGGCGGGTCTTGCGCAGCTCCTTGAGCATGCTGGGCCCATCCATCTCCGGCATGATCACGTCGCTGACGACGATGTCGACGCGACCACGCTCGCGCTCCATCACCTCTAGCGCTTCGATGCCGGTCGCCGCCTCGAGCACCTCGTAGCCCTGGCGCGCCAAGGCGCGGGCGGCGAAGCTGCGCACCACATCCTCGTCTTCCACCAGCAGCACGCGGCCGGTGCCGGTCAGATCGCGGGTACCCTCCTTCTTCTTGTCGGCGCGCTGGTTGGCGAGCTCCTCCTCGCTTTCGACGATGTAGCGCGGCAGGTAGAGCTTGAAGGTGGTGCCGGCGCCGGGCTCGCTCTCGGCAAACACGTAGCCCCCCGTCTGCTTGACGATGCCGTAGACGGTGGAGAGGCCAAGGCCGGTGCCCTTGCCGACCTCCTTGGTGGTGAAGAACGGCTCGAAGATCTTGCCCAGAATGTCCGGCTCGATGCCGACGCCAGTGTCCTCCACCTCGATGGCGACATATTCGCCGGCGGCGACGCCGAGTTCGGCCAGCTTGAAGCTTTCGCGCTCCGACATATTGCGGGTGCGGATGCACAATGAGCCGCCGCCAGGCATTGCATCCTTGGCATTGACCGCAAGGTTGATAATGACCTGCACGAATTGCGTCTTGTCGGCTTTGATGTACCACAGATCGCGGCCGGGCAGGATCTTGAGCTCGATCTTCTCGCCCAGCGCCCGGTTGAGCAGCGGTGCCAGATCGGTAAGCGTTTCGCCGAGTTCCAACACCTCTGCCTGCAAAGTCTGGCGGCGCGAGAACGCGAGCAGCTGTTGCACCAGCCCGGCGGCGCGGTGGGCGCTGCTCTTGATGTTCATGATATCGCGGTAGGCAGGATCGGTTGGACGATGGGTCTGCAGCAGAAGGTCGGAGAAGCCGATGATGGCGGTCAGAACGTTGTTGAAGTCGTGGGCAACACCGCCGGCGAGCTGCCCCACGGCTTCCATCTTGTGACTTTGCGCGAACTTGAGTTCGAGGGCCTTTTGTTCGGTAGCATCGATGGCATAGAGGATGGCGCCGTCGCGCTCGCGTGGATCGGAGCTGAGCGCGGTGACGTAGACGCGGCGGACCAGTTCACGCTCGGCCCCGAAGCTGATCTCGATCGGCCCGGCGGCAGCGCGACCGGATACGGCGCGGCGTACCGCCTTGCGCAACTCGCGCGTGACGTCCTCGCCGCCGTTGCCACCGAGGTCGCCGATGCGGTTGGGCAGCCCACGGTCATCCAGGCTGAACATGCGCATGAACGCCGGGTTGGCATTGAGGATGGCGCCGTCGGCATCGACGGTCGCCATGCCGAACGGCGCCGAATTGAGGAAGCGTACCAATTGCCGTTCGCTGTCGGCGACCCGCGCCGGCTCGGCGCTGCGATCGAGCACCAATACCGCCACCGCCCCCTTGGCGCCGTGCGCCCGGCAGATGAGATGCGCTGGAAATTGCCGGCCGTCCTCGCGCAACAGATCGAGATCGAACCGGCTGGTGCGCCCGTTGCCGCTGCGCCCGCAGGCGCGGATCAGCGCGGCGCCGTCCGGAGAGATGATGTCGCGCAACGTCAGCGGACGCCCCGCATCGGGGCTGAGGTTGAGCCACTGCGCCAAGGTGGCGTTAAGGTGTGCAAGGCGCCCGTCCGGCATCACCGCCAACAGCCCCTGCGGCAGACCGTCGTAGAAGGCAAGGGTCGATTCGAGCCCGCTCACCGTCTCGGTTTCGCGCAGGCGTTCGCGCGTCACGTCGTCGATCTGCCACAGTGTCAACCGCCGCTCGGGCCGGGTCGGGTCGGGGTGTGGCCGAACCGAGACATTGAGCCAGCGCCCACCGCGGCCGCCAAGCGGGCCGGGACGTACGTAGATCTCTTCTTGGCGTGCCTCGAGCCGCTCCGCCGCCCGGCTCAGCCGGAAATAGGCCTCCGCGGTCACGGGTTCGCCGGCGAATAATTCTTCCAGGCTGGCATGCCGACCGGAGCGGCGTCCGCTGAGGCGCTCCAGCGCCCGATTGCGGTAGAGGACGCTGCCGTGGCTGTCGATGATCTGCAGCGCGCTATCCGATCCGTCCGCAACCGCCCGGATCATGTCCGCTTCCTGGGCGCGATCGCCCAGTCGCAGGAAGCCGAAAAACAGGCCAAACAGCAGGAACACCCCGGCCACGGCCAGCAGCGCCAGCACCGCCAATACCATGGGCTCCGCCATGGTATTGGTCAGCAGTATGAGCACGACGGCTCCGGCCAGCACCATCCCCAGGAGAGGAAATGCACCGCCGTATCCTAACACGCGCGTAACGGTTGTATCGGCCGGAGAGGTCTGGCCTACCTCGATCTCTGCCATGCCGCTGTCTTTTAGCTGATTCTGGCCGGGCACCAGGGCCAGGGCCCGCAGACAATGCGCGCGCGCAAGGGACCGGACCGCAACAAAGCTGAATTCGGGACGCATGTACAAACCAGGAAGATTGTCGATCTGCTGCGGGCGGGCCCGCACGCGGTTGGCGCGAGCGCGGGCATCGTGCCTTCAAGAAAGCAATCATTCAGGTTAAGATGCGATGAACGGGCGGCTGAACTTGAGCCGGTCAAACCGAAAGATCGACTGAACCGACGGGGGACGACGAGGGAAGTCGACAAGGAAAGTTGACGAGAGAGGTCGAGGAGAAGATCGAGGGAAGCCGCGTGAGGTGCTGCGCCAGGGCAACACCGACCATGGCAGCGCGGGGGCTGGCGATCGGGTGGGTCGCACCAGCCTCGCGGTCACCGAGACCGACAGAGGCCGATGACAGAGGCCGGTGGCAGAGCGCCGTGATGGGGCCCGTGGCCGGGACAGTGAGAGAGGGGTCGTGACAAGGGCGTGATATGGAACGGCGAGGCAGCATGCTCGGGCGGTTCGCCGGCGCTTTGCCTCCTCGACAGTCGCGGTTTGGCAGGGATTGGGCGAGTGGTCCCGCGGTTTTCTGCGGTGCTTCGATGAGGCCTAGGCGATGATGACGTGGGTTTTTTTGTTGCTGGTCGTGGCTGCTGCGGTGGTAGCTGGCCTGTGGGGTTATCGCGCCTACGTCAGCGGCGACGCCGCTGGCCTCGGCGGCTGGTTCGGCCCGCGGCCCGAGCCGCGGCTCTCGATCTCGGAGCAGACCACACTCGACAGCCGCCGCAAGCTGGTGCTGGTACGGCGCGACGATGTCGAACATTTGATCATGACAGGGGGGCCGGTGGACGTTGTTATCGAAACGGGGATCAGTGTCGCCAAGCATGAGCCTGTGATTGGCGACAGCGCGCAAGCGCCAACCCCACCTGTGTTTTCGCGCAAACCGCGCGCCTTTGGACAAGCTGTCAACGAGTGAACGTGCACTACCGTTTGCTCCATCGCTGGTGCCTGCTGGTCGGGCTGCTGGTCGCGGCGTTGGTTGGCCTGTGCGGGCAAGCTGTCCCGCAGACGCCAGCGCCAGCCACCTCGCCATCCGCGCCACCCCGGCCGGCCGAGCCCTCCCAACCGGCTGCGGCCGCGGCCGGCGAGCCGGTGGCTGCGCCCCCGGCCGTGCTGCCCAAGAACCTTGCCGATGCCGTCGTGCGGCTGAACACCTCGCTCGATACGGCGGAGAAGGCACTGCAGCACCTCAACAATGTCGAGGAGGATCTCGGCTCGCTTCGCATCAAGGTCGAGGACATCCTGTCGGATGCCTCGCAAACCGCCGAGAACTTGCGGCCCGAACTGGTGGTGGTGCGTACCCAGATCGAAAAGCTCGGTCCGCCACCGGCCAAGGACGGCCCGGCCGAGGCTCCCGCCATCGCCGCTGAGCGCGCGCGACTGACGGCGCTCGCCGCGCTGTTGGACGGTGCCATCAAATCGACCGAGCTCACCTGGGTGCGCGCGCGCCAGCTCATCGAACGCATCACCGTGATGCGGCACGCAATTTTCACCAAAAACTTGATGGAGCGGTTGCCGAGCCCGTTGTTGCCCGGTTTGTGGCGCGACCTTTACAACGAGGCGCCAGGGGTCGCCCACCGCTTCAACTATCAGGCCGAGGACTGGCTGCGCTGGGCCGAGTTCAAGCGGTTGCAGCTCTCGTTGCTGTTTGTGGCCGTGATGTTGCTGTTCTTCGTGCTCTGGCGCCTCGCCAGCAGGCTGACCAGGCATCGGGTCATCGGCGAGGATGCGCCGCCACCATCGTTCTTCGAACGCGCAAAGTCGGTGGCCTGGGTCGCACCCTTGCGCGCGCTCGCCGCCGTGGCGGCGGCGACGCTGTTCTACGGTGGGCTCGACGGACTGGGCCTGCTCTATCCGCCGTGGGTGCGGGCGGCTGCCGCCGTCCTCAAAGCCATCGTCATCTTTGTTGCCGTCTCGGCGCTCATCACCGGCGTGTTGGCGCCGCGTGAGCCGAATTGGCGCCTGGTGGCGCTCGCCGACGCCTCGGCCCTGCGCATCGCCCGCCTGCTCAAGGGCATCGGCGCGGTCTATGCCATCGATGTGGCGTTGACGGAAATCAGTCGCGCCTTTTTTGTGCCGCTGACGCTCAGTGTGGTGCAATCCTTCGTATCGAGCACCGCCTTCGCCGGGCTCTTGATCGGCGTCTTGCTGACACCGTTTGCGCCGCAGGATGCGGCGCCAGGGCAGGTCTCCCGTCACTATCCCCGGCTACTGAAGTTGCCGCTGTGGGGGATTGCGCTGGGCATCATCGCCACGGCGCTGTTTGGTTACGTTGCGCTCGCCCGTTTCCTTGCCCAGCAGCTGGTGCTCACGGGCATCGTGGTTGTGGTGGGTTGGCTCGCCTATCTCGCCATCCGCGCGGTGACGCGCGCGCCGCCGCAGCGCAGTTTTCCTGTTGGCGAGATCCTCGAGAGCCGCTTTGGTCTCGACGGCCCACGGCGCACTCAGTTGGCGCGCCTGACCGAACTGGCGCTGACCTTGGCGGTCGTCATTGCGGCCATTCCCTTGCTGATGTTG
>Ga0126376_10002525_pt1 | contig 10388 bp, 11 predicted proteins | sample PanSoiMetPlot_15_FD_92760 | JGI IMG/M metagenome (GOLD analysis project Ga0126376, IMG submission 92760) | Tropical forest soil microbial communities from Panama - MetaG Plot_15 | ecosystem: Environmental > Terrestrial > Soil > Tropical forest > Bulk soil | place: Panama | collected 2016-02-17 | reverse complement strand
GCGCGGAACCCCGCCGCCTCGGCGGCCTCGGGGATGGGGAAGAACCGCACCACGGTGCGCCGGGGGCGACGGCTGGGGCAAGAGGGGCGGCAGTAGATCCCCGTCGAGCGCACCGCATAGACGAAGTCGCCGTCGTAGCGGCGGTCGCGGGCGAGCACGATCCGCCACTGGCGAGTGGCGTCGAGTGTCGCAATCGGCGCGGTGCGGATCACAACTGAGAACTTAGCGGGGCTGGCGAGGGTGTTCTATCCGCCTTTTGCGCGGAAACTGCGCTTTCAGCTGTCAGCGGTCAGCTATATCCGGTTCGGCGAGATCTAGCTGAAGGCTGACAGCTGAAGGCTATGGCGCAGAGTCAGTTCCAAGGTTCATCCGCCGTCGGCCCGTAAATCGACGGCACCTTGCCGCCTGCCATGCGCAGGTACACCGAGAACTGACCACGATGGTGCACGGTGTCCATCACCGTCGTCCACAGGAGGTCCATGCGCCGCACGTCGGCCATCTGGTTCGGTCCAGTGGGGACTTTCATCGGCTTATTCAGGTCGGCGTCCGGCGTTTTGCGGATCCTGTCCATCAGGGACCGCTGCTTCTGCTCATACGCCGTGATGACTTCGCTCATGGTCGCCGGCGCGGGGGGCGTCGGCTGGCTGAGGTCGATCGACCCTGCCAGGGCGCCGTCGGCGAACACGCCTTCCGCGACGAATGTCCAGGCTAGGTCTTTCGCGGTGCGACAGCGCTCGTGGGGGCGCAGTTCGCCCTTGGTCGGGGGAAAGGCTCGCAGCACGTTCAGCGTTTTGGGTAGCTCCCGCTCCATCGTGTTGAGTAATTGGTCTTTCTCCGTCATTGGAAAACTCCTGATGTTGGATATCCTCGGCTGCCTGCAATATCCCCGTCCCTTGATCCTAGAACAGGTTCACGCACTTGTCGAGGCAGCCGGCGATAGCTTCCTCGTGTGGTCCACACGATCGGACACTCCACACGGGAATTCTCGGAATTCCTTCAGCTCCTCGAGTCGCATGGCATCCGAGGCGTGGTGGATGTGAGGCGCTACCCGGCATCGCGTCGCCACCCGCAATACGCTCGCGCAACACTCGAGCAGGCGCTGCGGGGAGCAGGAATCGGGTATACGCACGAAGTCGATATGGGAGGGCGGCGCCAGCCGCGGCCTGATTCGCCGAACACCGCATGGCGGTCGTTGAGCTTTCGCGGATATGCCGACCACATGGACTCCGGGCCTTTTCAAGCTGCCTTGGAACGGGTGATCGCGCTTGCCGCGCAGTCCGCGATTGCGGTGATGTGCGCCGAGGCCGTGCCGTGGCGCTGCCACCGCCAGCTCATCGCCGATGCCCTGGCGGCGCGCGGTCACGAAGTACGCCATATCCTGAGCGCCGGCCGGGCGGACGTGCACCGGCTCTCGCCAATGGCTCACGTGTTGGTGGACGGGAGGCTGCGCTACCCCGGTGAGCCGGAGCAGCTCGATCTCACGAAAGCCGCGTTATGAATCCACCTCAGAAGCTGATGGTGAAGCCTCCCGCGGACGGAAAGCGCGGATTGACGGTGTTGTTGAGCGTCGAGCCGAATCGGTAGGTGATCCCGATAAAGGTGAAGTAACTGTACGACGTCGCCAGCTCGCGGCGGCGCAGCAGGATCTCGTCCGGTGTCGCACCCACTTCGGACAGGGCGCGCTGATCGTGGATCCGCGCGACATCGCCCGACACGTTGAGCGACAGTCCCTTGAATAGCCGCAAGTTGATGCTGCCGAACAGGACGACATGGTTTTGCTTGACGTCCTGGAGGTACTCTGACGCGGTGAGCGACACGCTCGCCGAGCCCCAGGGCTGTGTCACGGACAGGGCCGCGCCGAGGCTCTGTCGCCCCAATGTCTCGTGCGTCTTCCCGAAGATCGTCGTATCGATGTAGCGGGAGTACTGAGGCGCGATGCTGTATTGCAGCGTGAATTCCCGGCGTGTCGATTGGTCATACGGGAAGATGTCGTATTCGAGTGCCAGGCCGAGCGAGAGCCCGAGCTCGATGTTTCCAAACGTCGAGTGATTGACGTTCCCTGTGGTACCAACCGACCAGTTCGGCCCGAGGCTCTTCACGACCAGCAGATTGCCCCCGTACGAGCGTGAGATGCTGTGCACCGTCTCGGTGCCGACCTGGTTCCCAAGCGTATCGAACACGGGCACGTCATTGAAGACATCCTGGTTGTAGTTCTCGGACACCGAGAAGTCGTGCTTCCATTGTGGTGTCGTGCGATTCGCGCCGAACGACACATTCAGCTGTGTGGAGTGATTCGATTGCTGCCCTTGGAGAAACCCGCCTCCGTTGAGGGTAAAGACCCAGGCGTCCCAGGGATCGTGAGCCGCGGCGGGCCCCGAGGCGGTCGGGGACTCGTAAGTGAGGGTCAAGTGGGCGGCGAGTGGCGTTGTGGCGACGTAGCTCGCGAGCGCCAACTCGAGACGGCGGGCGAGCCCGCGACGGGTCTCATCGGCGGTACTGGTGCCCGTGGAGTAGTACCGCAGGGTATCTGATTTGCCCGCAAACCGGCGCAGTCCGATCAACGACAGGGTGTATTCGGTGCCGCCCCCGCCGGTGCGCTGCGTGGAGATCAGCGCGTGCACGTCCGCAGCCTCGCGGTCGCGCACCCAGTTGACCCAGGTGATTTCGGTGCGCAGGAAGTCAAAGTCGCATCCCGGCGCGTACCCGGGGCAATCGAAGAAAACGCGGGGAGCGGAGTCCTGGACGAACCCCGAGTCGGCGGGCCGCTGGGCCAGGGCGCGATGGAAGAGCAAGACGAGAAGAACGCCGCAGCACGACGCGATCCGACCCATGCCCCTCCCCCTGGTGGTCCCGCGTCACAAGGTAGGCTCCGCTCTCGTTCTCGGATATCCGTCCCGGTCTGACGAGCTTGGACAGCTCCGTGTGACCCACCAAAGCCTTAGCGGCGCAGTAGAATTCCAGACCTCCTCTCCCGGGTGTGCTCACGTGTTCGTTTCGCGCATTCCATGATTTCCTGATGGGTCCCGGTCTGCGCGACGCTCGTCTACGTGAGGCCCTGCAACGGGGCCTCGGTGACGGCTACGAGCTGGGAGTTCGGTTGGGCCAGGGCGGCTACGCGTTGGTCTATGAGGCGACCGATAGCCGTCTCAAACGGCGCGTGGCGGTCAAGGTCCTGCGGGAGGATCTGGGCGAGGATACCTCAGCCGCCGAACGGTTTCGCCGCGAAGCGGAGGCCGTGGCGGCGCTGCGTCATCCACACATCATTCCGATTTACGGTGTTGGCGAATCGGATGGCCTGACCTTCTTCATTATGCCGCTGGTGGACGGCGGAAGCCTTGCGGACCGTCTGGCGCGCGAGCCGCGTGTGCCGACTGACGAGGCGCGGCGGATTCTGCGCGAAGCTGCTCATGGACTCGCGGCCGCGCACCGCGCCGGCATCGTCCACCGCGACATCAAACCCGACAACATCCTGCTGGATGGTTCTGAGGCGCGCGTCATCCTGACGGATTTCGGGATCGCCAAGGCCTTGTCCGGAGGTCGCCCTGGGCTGACCGAGACGGGGGCCGTCATCGGGACGCCGCATTACATGAGTCCGGAGCAGGCGAGCGGGGAAGCCGCGCTCGACCCTCGGGCGGACATCTACTCTCTGGGAGTCGTGGGCTTTCAACTGCTCACCGGCGCAGTGCCGTTCAACGGCCCGACACTGGCCGCCGTTCTGGTGCAGCACCTCACTGCGGATGTCCCGCCGATAGCGCGGGCGCGCCCCGATTGCCCGCCGGCCCTCGCCGCCGCCGTCATGCGTTGTCTGGCGAAGTCGCCGCACGAGCGCTGGGCGTCGGCCGCGGACCTGGCGGACGCCTTGGAAGCAGTCGGTGCAGCTCCCGCAGCAGACACCCGCGTTTCGCAAAGCCTGCGTGCGAGCCGGGGCGAGCTCACGCCGGTGCGGCGGTTCCGCTACGTGCTCGCAGGGTGTGCCAGCGCGCTCGTGACGCTCGTGGTCGCGGACGTGTTGACCCACCACGTGCTGTTGGGCCCGCTCGCGTTCCTGATCGGCGGGTTCGTGGTCGCGGCGGAGTATGGCCGGCTCTGGACCGCGGGATTCACCTGGCGAAACGTACTCTCGTCCCGGAGCGCAGCGCCCCGAGCGGCTTCGCCGGTGCCACTCGATTCTCTGGAGCTCGGACCGCACCGCGAGCCGATTCACCGGGCGCGGGGCGATCGCGCCGCGATGTTGGCGGTCATTCAACGGTTGCCGCGTGCCGAACGCGAGCGATTTCGTGACGCGCTTTCGACGACGGATGCGCTGCTGGTTCACATTGTCGACATTGGCCGGCGGCTCCACACCATCGAGCGACAGATCGAGCCCGGGCCGGAGACGATCGCTCGGCGACTGGCGGAAACGCGTACGGAGCCGACGTCCCCGGGACGCGAGCAGCGGATCGTCGTGCTCGAGGGGCGCCTCGCTGCGCTGCAACGGCTGGAAGAGGACCGCCAGCACCTGGCGGACGAGCTGAGCGCGACGCTATCGCTTGCGGCGCGGATTCGTGCCGAGCTGGATCGGTCGGCCTCGCTCGGCGGCGGAACCGCGTCCGGGGAGCTGGGAGCTGCCTTAGCGGAAGCGCAGCGAAGACTGGACTAGCCGACCTGGCGGCGCGCCGCGATGGGCACCGTCAGCAACGCGAACCCCACCACGAGTCCGAGCGCCCATGCGACCGCGCCCCCGGCAATCCCGGCTCCGAAGTGCAGAGGCCGCTCGGCACGACTCAAGAGCCATGCGCTGGTCCATTCCGCGATCGGCACTCCGAACGCTTCCTGAAAAGCCCCTTCTGGGTCGCGCTGGGAGGTCCAGAAATGCTCGAAGCGAACGCGCCCCTGTTGCCGCACGAGGTCGCCCAGGTAGAGATGGCTGGGATCCAACAGGCTCACTCTTCGGGCGATGGCTGAGTTCATGTACCCCGGTAATGGCCTGATCTTCAGCAGCCCCTCGCGGCACACGTCCAGTTGTCGATGGGCACACGCCCGAGCGCCGATGTTGTAGGAGAGCGCGTCGCTCCAATCCTCGGTTGAGCTGTCAACTCGGGCAGAAACCGGGAAGAGCCAATCGGCATCTGTCACCGCGTTGTACGCTCTGTTGCGCAGCCAGGCTTCGATCTGGGGACTGGGCTCACCGAACTCGGTGTAGAACGCACACGGTCCGAGGATGGTGAGCAGCTTCGCCGCGACCTCTTCCACGGTCGTATGCAGCGAGTCTTCCGCCAGCGTGCGCAGCTCTCCCAAGGTCCCTTCCTGCGGCACGACGACGCACAGATGGTGGTCGGTGGCGGCCGGCAACGCGTACCAGGACCAGTTCATCAGGACCGCCTCCCCATCGGGCAGCCGGCGCGATCGGGTGGGTATCGCGACCACGGTCGAATGGACACCGTTCGCCGCCGGGGCAAGGAGCCGGCTCAACGTATCGATCGCGCTGGCCAGTCGCGCTGCCGGCTGGCCGACGAGGGCAAGCGTCGGTACGCTGAGGACCCGAGAGCTGTCGCTTCGACCCGCGTGACTCAGGACGCTGTCGCGGATCCGGAGGACGGCATATCGACTGGCCACCTCGTTCAACATCCAGTGGCGGGCATTCTTTCCAGCGGCCCCGAATCCATACCATGTGAGGGAAGAATCCGATCCGCCCCCGGGCCAGAATCCGACCGTCAGCGCCAGGCATCCCACGCCGCCCCACAGTAGCCACCGCTTGACCGTCAACGCCACCGCGAGCTCCGGAGCGCGACCACCATGAGAAGGACTCCCCAGACAACCGCGGCCCAGGCGGCACGTGCGTCGGCCGCGACCGTTTTCGGATGCACCGTGAGAATCCTGGCTCGCCAGCGATGCACGAGGGTGTCGATCGGCATACCCGCCGCGGCGCTGATCCGGGCTTCCATTGGCTCTCCGGCGTGATCGATCAAGCGGTCATAGGCTTCAGCACCGCCGGCATTGATCGCGAGCGCGACGAGCAGCTGACGTGCTTGAGCTCCGAGCGGCGGCTCTGGAGCGCCTCCCGGTGCCCGGTTCATGCTGGCGATGCAGGCCTGGTCGTCCCCATCCCGGATGCAATCGCGTGTTGCCGTTGTGGGTGGCACGAGCATGTGGGCGACGTAGTTGCGGCGGTCGGTGGCGTCGTACCAGTCGGTGGCCGGATCGTCTGGTGTAATGCCGAGTGCACGCCGACAGGCGAGGAGGTTCGCGCCGAAGCATCCCCGGCTCGCGCTCCACGGTGATGTCGCGAGCTCCTCATAGAGGGACCCCAGGTTGAGCCGGATGATCGTGTCGCCGTAGATCCAGGGAAGCCAGCGCGTGAGCTCGACATCGGCGTGGGTGTAGATGACCGGCCCGATCACGTTGACCAGACCGTGAGTAACCTGCGCGACGGGCGTGCCGGCTGGGAGCTCAACGAGGGAGCCGTTGACGACGCCCTCGAGCGAGGCGCTATCGTGCCGTTCGCTGGATTCGAGCAGCAGCGGATTGCCACCGGCCAGAGTGGCTTTTCCGCCAAAGATTCGCGTCAACAAGAGCCATGCGCTATCGGTCGCGATATGAGCGCGGGCACGGAACTCGGGGGTGGCATAGACAACCAGGGCTCCCGCACGAGACGTATCGACGGAACCGGCCACGATGCGCACCCTGTTCGCCGACTCAAAATGCGCATCGAGCTGCGCGCTGGCCTGTCGCAGGCGCTGATAGTGCTCTAGGTATGCCGCCGTCGATTGGCCCGGCGCGGCCCGGGCAATCACCATGATGACCAGAGCGAGCAGCGGGACGAATCGCCTACACATCGAACAACATCCAGCGACCTGTAAATACCTCGAACGGTCCCGGCCACAGCATCAGGCCCGCGGTGATCGGGCTGAGGATATCCACATCGAGCTCGAGCGTATTCAGCAGAATCTGCAGGACGACGAGCCCAGCGATCGATCCCAGGACGAGGCCAGCGGTACGATTACTGCCGGCCGACACCGCGAAGAACAACGCGTACGCGACGAACGCCGCGAGGCCGAACCGCAGCGCGAGAATCGTTGGATAGGCATGGAGGCTCGCGGGCAATACCGTCGTCGCGCTCGCCACCAGCGCGCCGAGCCACAGACCGACGACCGGGAGCGCCAACAGGACCGCCCCCGCGCCGAACCGCAGCAGCACGAAGTTCCAGCGGGGAATCGGCAGCGAGAGCGCGTAGATGTGTCTACCGCGGTGATCGGCGGACCAGGCCGTGAGCGCAACGACCAACCCTACGGCGCCGGCGAGTAACGGGTACACGAAGCCATATTCCCGCTGCGCATCGAGCGCCCACCCGATCATCCCCAGCTGGTTTCGCGTGGAGAAGCCCCGTGCCATGAGGAGCGGTGCGGCGAATGCGGCCAGCATCAACACGAGCAGGAACAGCCGCGACCACAGCCAGTGCGCGCGCAACATCGCTCGAAACATCCGTCATTCCTCCGGCACAGGGACACGGAAGGTGCGCAGCAGCTCCACGAAACCCTCTTCCAGATCCAGATCCACGACATCGCGCAGCGTTGCGCCCACCCCATCGAAATACTGGCTCATCGGGCCTTGCCAGCCCCGGACGACCCAGACCTCGGCGTCTCCGTTGGTGCGCTCCCGCGAGAGCAGCACGAACGGGGTGTCTCCGGGCTCTGCCGGTGGCGAGGCCACGTGCAGGCGTTTGATGCCGTTCTTGAAGCTGTGCATCGGCAGCTCGGCGACGAGCCGTCCGTGGTCCATCACTCCCACCCAATCACAGATCCGCTCCAGCTCGTGCACCAGATGGCTGGAGATGAACACCGTGGCATTTTGCTGGGATACGAACTCGAGCAGCGCCGTCAGGACGTCGCGCCGCACCACCGGGTCCAGGCCGTCGGTGGGCTCGTCGAGAACGAGCAGCTCGGGACGCTGTGCCAGCGCGAGCAGCATTTCGAGCTTGCCCATCTCTCCCTTCGACAGCTTGGCCAGCCTTTGCGAGCGAACAAGTCCGAAGGAGCCGAGCAGCTCGGTTGCCCAGGTCCAATCCCAGGTGCGGTAGAAGGCGGCGTGGTAGCGCATCGCCTCGTCGATGCTGAACGCGGAGTAGAGATGCGGCTGCTCCGGCACATAGCCGGTCCGGCCGAGCACACGCGGCGCTTCCTGAGGGATGGAGCCGCCGAGGACGGTGATGCGTCCGCTGAGCGGGCGGAGCAGTCCCAGCATCAGCCGAATCGTCGTCGTCTTCCCAGCGCCGTTGGGTCCCAGAAAGCCGTACATGCACCCGTTCGGAACGTTGAGGGCGAGGTCCCGGATGGCAAATGATCCAGCCTGGTAATGGAGGTCGCGAATCTCGACGGCGTTGCTCATGAGGTGCGCCCCTCCAGTTCCTGCCCGATCGCGGCGACCAATTCCTCGATAGTCAGACCCATACGCCCGGCGTCCGCCACCATGCGGCGCACCAACGCTACCGCCTGGTCGGCGCGCTCGCCCGCGCGACGCTGCGCTTCGATGTCGCGCACGTACGTGCCTGCTCCCTGGCGCATTTCGACGAAGCCCTCTGTTTCGAGATCTCGATAGGCCTGCACCACGGTCGCGGGATTGACGCGTAACCGGGAGGCGAGCTGGCGGACGGACGGCAGCGACACACCGGATCCGATCTCGCCGGCCGCGATCGCAAGTCGCAGTCGGGACGCGATTTGAGCGTAGAGTGGGACAGGACTACGTGGATCGATCTGATCGAACATGGATGTAGTGTATCAATGTTCCGATACAGTACTACAAAGGAGTCGTTCGCGCAAGATGACTTCGTATCTCTCTGTCACTCAATTGGTTGCCAATCACCGCTCCGATCCGATAGGTTCTCGGGCCTATGCGATTCCTTGTTTCGGGCAGCTCAGGATTGATTGGGGGCGCCCTGGTCTCGGCGCTCGAACGCGGTGGAAACAGCGTCGCACGGCTGGTTCGCGGCGAGACACCCGTGCGGGGGACGGCGTCGGTCCGTTGGGATCCCGAGCGACAATCGATCGATCGCGCGGGGCTCGAAGGGTTCGACGCCGTCGTGCATCTCGCCGGCGAGCCGATTCTGGGTCGCTGGACGAACGCGAAGAAGCGACGCATTCGCGACAGCCGAGTACTCGGCACGCGGCTTCTCGCCGAAACGCTGGCGACGCTGGCCCAACGGCCCGGCGTCCTGGTGTGTGCGTCGGCAGCGGGTTTCTACGACGACCGCGGCGATGAGGTTCAGACCGAGCAAAGCCCTGGGGGACGGGGCTTCCTCGCGGGAGTAGCCCGGGAGTGGGAGTCGGCCGCCGACGCAGCACGGCAAGCCGGCATTCGCGTGGTCCGCGTGCGCACCGGGCTCGTGCTGGCGCGCTCGGGTGGTCTGCTCAAGACCATCCTCTTGCCGTTCCAACTCGGTCTCGGCGGACCGATCGGTCGCGGCCGGAGCTGGTGGAGCTGGATCGCGCTGGATGACCTGCTCGCCGTCTATCGATTCGCGATCGCGCGCGAAGAACTGACCGGTGCTGTCAACGCGGCAGCCCCCAATCCGGTGACGAATGCGGAATTCGCCAGCACACTCGGCGCGGTACTGCACCGGCCGGCGGTGCTGTCCGTGCCGCCGGTCGCGCTGCGATGGATATTCGGGCGGGAAGCTGCGGACGAAGCCATGCTCTGGGGAGCACGCCTTGCTCCGGCGCGGTTGCAGGCGGCGGGGTTTCGCTTCCAATATCCGGAGCTGGAGCCGGCGTTACGGCATGTGCTGCAACTGGAGCCGCCCGGTAACCCCGGGGCGCCGCCCCGGGGTTAGCCCACCCAGAGGGAGGGTCGAGTGTCAGAGCGCGTGAACATATCCAGCGGGACGCCCTGGGAGCCCGTGGTCGGCTACTCACGGGCGGTGCGCGTCGGCAATGTCGTCCACGTCTCGGGGACGACCGCGACGGACGAATCCGGGAAGATGGTGGGCGTCGGGGATGTCTACGTCCAGACGATGCAAACTCTGCGCAACATCGAACGGGCGCTGGTGCGTGCCGGCGCGACACTGCACCACGTCGTGCGCACCCGCATGTTCGTAACCAACATCAAGGATTGGGAGCAGGTCGGCCGGGCGCATAGCGAGATCTTCGGTGCCATCCGCCCTGTGACGACGATGGTGCAGGTGAGCGCGTTCGTCGACCCGGCGATGCTGATCGAGATCGAAGCGGAGGCGATCCTGCCGTGACTTGGAACATTCGGCGTGCGACGAGCGTTTTTGCAGCGTGAATACCGAAACCAAGCAGACCCTTACCGTTGCTTGCCAGTTCTGCAGGACTCTCAATCTCGTCGCCGTGGATCGGGTGGCCGACGGCCCCAAGTGTGGTTCCCGCAGCCGGCCGATCCTGCTCGACCAACCG
>Ga0126376_10002523_pt1 | contig 10389 bp, 8 predicted proteins | sample PanSoiMetPlot_15_FD_92760 | JGI IMG/M metagenome (GOLD analysis project Ga0126376, IMG submission 92760) | Tropical forest soil microbial communities from Panama - MetaG Plot_15 | ecosystem: Environmental > Terrestrial > Soil > Tropical forest > Bulk soil | place: Panama | collected 2016-02-17 | reverse complement strand
CTCCCCGCCGGCCCGGCGCAGCATGACCCACCGTGTGGCAATCCAGGCGAGCGCCGCGAGCCCGAGCACCAGCATCAGCATGGCCTTGATCAGGTGCGCGGGCAGGTACCGCAGGTTGGGCCCGACCGCGCCGAGGCTGAAGCTGATCTCGCCCGGCCGGTAGCCGGACTTGAACGGACCGCCGTACACCAGGTCATCGAACGCGGCCACGCCCGCCCCGAAGAGCGCGGCCGAGCCGAGCCACCAGGCCAGGGCCCCCCGTGGCACGCTCGCGGGCCGCCGCCACCGGACCGCCAGCACGGTCAGGACGGCACAGCCGAGCACGACGATGTTCGTGTACCGGGCGAACACCGCGGCCTCGATGGCCAGGAAGCCGAGCAACCCGATCCAGGTCCGCCGCCGGGCGGCAGCCTCATCGGCCAGCAGGGCCCACAGCAGCGCGCCGGTGCCCGCCGCGATCAGCGAGGCATCGGTGAAGGTCGGCATGTAGTCACGCCAGGCGAACAGCAGCGCCGCGCCGGATGAGCAAAACAGCCCGGCCGCTATGGACCCGCCGTAACGCCCGAGCCAGCGCCGGGCACCGAAGAACAAGCCGAGGCAGCCCAGGGCACCGTAGAACAGGGGCGCCAGCCGGATAATGCCGAGCAGCTGGAACGGCGCGGCGAGGAACGGGTAACCGGGGTCCTTCTCGCTGATCCACCGCCCGTCCGGCAGTTGCACCCACTGCTCGATGCTGCCGAGCGGTCCCGGGCCGGTCAGCGCGGCGCGGCCCGGGCCCGTGGCGTGGGTCAACTGCGTGGCCAGCGCGCTGACCTGGTCGGTGGACAGCGTCAGCGGGTGCCCATCGGTCAGTGCCACGATCGAGGCGCGGTACGCGTAATCGTCGGGCTCCACCAGCTGCGGCGCGGCCGCCAGGACCGCGATGCACAACACGGCGAAGGCCGCCAGGGCGAGGAGGATCTCCGTTCGCCCCGGCGGCCCTGCCTGCCGCGGGTCGGCAAGCCGCGGCCGGCCACCGCTGCGCACACGTAGGTGCGGGACGGACACCCGGCGCTGAGGCACGGGCGGGCTCGTGTTCATCTGTCAGGCAAGCCTGTCCGCATTCCCGGCGGTGCGCCATGGGCCGGTACCCACATTCGCGGTGGGCCTGGGCCTACTCCCGGATGTCAGGAGCCTTTCAGCCCATAGAGATCAAGTGCGTGGGGGTTGGTGACGACTGCTATGCGTCCCTGGCCCACCGCAATCGCAGTTGCGGACTTGCCGTGGAACTTCGTCCAGAGCGTCGTGATGACTTTGCCGGTTGCCGCGTTGAGCGCGGCACCGAAGTCCAGGTAAAGGACGCCGTCCGCCTCGGCGGCGAGAGCCGTTTTGGAGGCAAGCGTGGTGTCCTGCCACTCTCGCGCTCCCGTGCTGATGTTGTAGGCGCAGACGAACTCGCCGCCAAGGCCACAGGTGGCATACACCCGGGATAGGTCTACCGCAAGTACGGTAAAGGCCCCCTTGAGCGAGTATTCCACGTTCCCCGTCAGGGGGTTCAGGCTGTCGACGGTGCCGGTGGGGCTCGTGGCGTAAAGGTGCTTGCCCGTAGCGCTACTGAGGTCGCCGCTCTGGAACGTCCATCCGGACCGGCTCCATGCCAGCTTGCCAGTGGCCAGGCTGAGCCCCTGCATGGCCGTGTTGCCCTGTATATCGCAGCCGTATGAAATAACCTGCTGGCCGACCACCAGCGGGAGCACGGCGCCGGTGGGGAAACAATTACCGCCAGACCAGACAAGCTTTCCGTTGCTGAGGTTAAGAACATCGGTGAAGTACCCGGCCGCGTCCGCCCCCGCCGTGATGACGTAGGGGCCAACTACCGCTGCCTGATTCAGCCCTTCAAGGTCGAAATTTCGCTCGGTGTCCTGCCACAGGACCGCGCCCGTGGTGGCGTTGTAGGCAGTAACGATGCTAGGCGGCTCGCTTGCTGATCCGCAACCAAAAGCACCTGCGACAATGGTGTTCCCTGATGCGGACAGCGACTCGTATCCGTACTCCCTGGGCGGAGCCTTCCGCCAGATCTGTTTGCCGGTGGCGGGGTTGTATTTGGCCGCTTCCCTGCTGGTGACGGCGTACAGGGCATTACAGGCCGGCACCGGCGCGACGACGTTCCGCACGCGGCAGTCACCCGTGGCCGGCGGTGTGGTGATGCTCCGCAGGTGCGTGACCTTTGTTACTGCTGCGGGAGTGAGTGTTTTTTCCAATAGGTTGGCTCGGCTTTGTGCTGCGGTGGCGTTTGTGTCGTACCAGCCAGGGAAGCGGGGGCCGCTCTTCGCGGCTGCCAGGCTTGGCGAGGCACCGACGGCCATTAATGATGCTGTCAATGCCGCAATGGTGAACGTTCTGGTAAGCATGGTCTTCCTCCCAATTCAGCGTCGCCGCTCGTTCGGAGCGCCGGGCGACCGCTCGTGATACTCGGGCACGGGAGGTTGCCCTGCGCGGGTCACCGCATCGAGGAGCGGGGTCGCGGTATCAACAGCAGGTTACGACGTCTGGAGGAGGCGGCCGAACACGGCCCGGTCTTCCCGCAGCTGGTGCGCCTGGACCACCTCGGCCAGCGGCAGCCTGCTTAAGGCCGAGCCGTCGCCCGGGCGGATGTGTCGCGGGTCGTACTCGCGCCAGTCCTCGTGGCCGTCCCGCCACCGGATGAGCACCGCCCACCCGCCCCGGTGCCTGGCCCAGGCCAGGACGGTGCAGGGCCGCCAGGTGGTGTCGCTGTGGAGCACCTCAGCCGCTCTCAGCTTCGGCTCGTGCCGCATGCGGTCGATCAGGTCCCCGGCCGGCACCCTGGCCAGCATCGGCCAGGTCCCGGTTACCGGTGGAGGGTACCCGCCGAACCCAGGTTCTCCGTCCCTCACCTGGCAGACGATAACATATTCGAATTACCGCATTTGGTGTGGTTGTGACAGTCACCACAAAAGTTTGTGCTGGTTGTGGCAATCACGACAATCCCGGGACCGGGCCGGGGCGAAGTGAGAGGGGTCAGGCCAGGCGCCGGGGCTTGGCTGGCTTGGCTTCGGGGGGCTTGCCGCCACGGGACCGGGCCGACAGCTCGCCGACCAGCTGCTGCATCCCGGGGCCGTAACGCTCCTGGAGCACGTCGTGGAAGTCGTTCCAGATCTGCTGGACGTAGATGTCGTGCCGGATGAAGCCCTTGGCCAGGGCGGCGAGCAGGTAATCCGGGCCGGACAGGGACTGCCAGTTCGAGCCGTCGTCCGCGACGGCCCACACCACGTCCATGCCGTCGGAGACCACGGCCAGATGGCGGGCCTGGTGCCGGGGGTAGAGCACGCCCCGGGTGCTGTCGTGCCCGACCATGCGCCCGTGGCGCAGGTCCACGATCGGCTCGCCAAAATGCAGCACGTCGCAGGGCACGCCCCGCTCGTCGGCCCGGCGCAGCGCCGCCGCGATGCCCGTGGGGTCCGCGCAGTTGATCGACACGTACACGTGCCGCTGGGAGCCGTCGATCGCCTGCACGGCGCGCTCCTCGATCCCGGCCCAGGCCGGAATCGCGCGCAGCACCCGGTACCCGTCCTGGCCGGCGCCGTCCGTTGTGCGGGCAAGCTCGCGCTGCGCTCCGGCGAGCCGGGCCCGGAAGGAGTCCTCCAGGTCGGCGAGCAACTGATCCGCTGGCACGGCGAGGAACCTGGCTGGCTCACCGTCCATGGCCGCCACCACGCCCTTGGCGGTCAGCCGCCGCAGCGTCTCGTACACCTTCGGCTGCGGGATGCCGGTGACGTTGGACAGCGCATAACCGGTCATCGGTTCGCGGCCGAGCAGGCCCACGTAAGCCTGCGCCTCGTACTGGGAGAACCCGAGGTCGATCAGGCGCTGCACCGCGCCCTGCTGACTGGTCACCCTGCCACCCCTCGCTGACTCACCGCAGCCCTCCTCGCTTGCCCGGCCGGCCAGACCGGTGCCGCGGTTCAGGTGACCGAACTGTAGCCACCATCGACGACTACCACCTCACCGGTGACGAATGGATTCGATACGACCAGGGACACGATCGTGGCGGCCACGTCCTCGGCCGTCACGCAGCGTGCCAGCGGGGTCATCCGGGCACGCCGCTGCATCAGCCTGTCGTAGTTATCAGCGAGCCTGGCCTGCATCCATTCGCCCTCCATCCAGCCCGGTGCCACCGCGTTGACGCGGATCGCCGGCCCGAGCGCGCCAGCAAGGGTGCGCGTCAGGTTCACCACAGCCGCCTTGGACGCGGAATAAGGGAACGGCTGCGGGCCCGGGCGCAGCCCGGCGATGCTCGCTGTGTTCACGATCGCCGGGTGCGGTGCTGCGCGCAACAACGGCAGGCAGGCCCTGGTCACCTGGAACACCCCGCGCACGTTGACCGCGAACACGCGGTCCCAGTCGGCCATGGCGAGCCCGTCGAGGTCGGTCGGCGGGACGTCCACCGTGACGCCCGCGTTGTTCACCAGCGCGTCCAGGCGGCCGTACTGGTCTTGGACCGCCGTCACCATGGCGCGCACCGCCGTCTCCTCCGCAACGTCGGCGCGGACCACCAGCGCTGCCGCGCCCCGTTCACGCGCCTCGTCCGCCACTGCCTGCGCGGCTGCCTCGCTCACTGAGTAGTTGACCGCCACGTCGTAGCCCTGGCCGGCGAAGGCCAGTACGGCGGCCCGGCCGATACCGCGGGCCGAGCCCGTCACCAGGACGACCGGCCGGCCGGTCACGGCTGCCTCCGCACGACGGTGACCGCAGCACGCGCGGCGCGAGTCACGGCTGATCCCCTGCTGCCGCCACCGCGCCCTGGGCCGGCGCCGCCAGGCCAAGCACGCGCTCGGCGTTGGCGTGGAAGACCTTGTGCATCACCTCGTCGCTGAACCCGAGGTCGGCCCACTCCCGCAGCACCCGGTCCAGCGGCAGACTGGGATAGTCGGAGCCGAACATGATCTTGTCCTGGAGCCGTCCCCTGATGTCGGTCTTCAGGCCAGCGGGGAAGTGCTTCGGCGCCCAGCCGGACAGCTCCCAGTAGACGTTGCCTTTGTGCAGCGCGACCGCGGTCATCTCCTCGACCCACGGCCAGCCGGGATGCGCGGCGATGATGATCAGCTCGGGGAATGTCGCCGCCAGCAGGTCCACCGACTGCGGGTGTGCGTGCCGGAGCACCGCGCCGCTGCCGCCGGGCATGCCCGCGCCCATGCCCGTGGTGCCCACGTCGATCATTACCGGCACGCCAAGTTCCTGGATCGTCTCGAACAGCCGGGTGAACCTGGGGTCATCCACGCTGTAGCGCCCCATGATCGGGTGGAAGTGGAAGCCAAGCACGCCGTGCTCGGTGACCGCCCGTCGTGCCTCGATGGCCGCTTGCCCGCCGCGCAGCGGGTCGACCGTCCCCCAGGCCTGGATGAAGGTGTCCGGGTAACGGTCGCGCAGTCCGGCGACGTACTCGCTGGTGCAGGCCGGGGCGCCGGTGACCGACTCGATGTCGAACGCGACAAGGACCGCCTCGACGCCATGCTGCCTGAAGTCGGCCACCACCTGTTCTTCCGGCTTGGCCGTCCAGCGCTTGTTCCAGTACCGGCCCAGCGGTTCGGCATAGGGCCCCTGGGACGCGATCCACTCTGCCGTGCCCGGATAGGCATGCAGGTCTACCCGCCGCATGAGTCCTCCTGGTTCACTGTGGTCGCCGCAGCGTGGCAATCAGTCCTTCGCCAGGGCCAAGCATGGCAGTTAGATCCTTCTTGGAGACCTTGCCAACAGGGGAGAGCGGGAAGGCGCCGAAGATAGCGAGCCGCTCGGGCAGCTTATGCCGGGCGATCTCCTGAGCGGCTAGGAAGGAGACCAGTTCCGGCAGGGTGAGATGCTGGCCGTGCCGCAGGATCACGCACGCGCACATCCGCTCGCCGAGCACCGGATCCGGTACCGGAACGCACGCGACGTTCAGCACCGCCGGGTGGCCCAGGATCAGGTTCTCCACCTCCTCGGCGGAGATCTTCTCCCCGCCCCGGTTGATCAGGTCCTTGGTGCGGCCGGCCACCACATAGTTCCCGCTCGGGTGGCGCCACATCAGGTCGCCCGAGCAGTAGAACCCGTCCGGGGTGAACGCCCGCCGGTTGTGCTCCGGGGCGTTGAAATAGCCGCGCAGCGTGTAGGGGCCGCGGGCAAGCAGCTCCCCGATCTCGCCGTCGGCGACATCGGTCCCGTCCTCGCCGACCAGCCGCACCTCGTCGTCCGGGCAGATCGGCCGGCCGACCGTTTCGAGCCGCACGTCGGGCGGATCATCCAGCCGGACGAACATGAGCAGGCCCTCCGCCATGCCGAAGTTCTCCTGGACCGTGACGTTGCGGAACACTCGCTCGGTGCGCAGCCGGGTCTCGGGCTGCAGCCGCTGCCCGCCGCTCTGGATGACCCGGACCGAGCCCAGATCGTACTCCGTGGCCGCCGGGTCGTTGATCCACCGGATGAGCAGCGCCGGCACCACGTGGATGTGGGTGATGCGGTGCTTGTCGATGGCGTCGAACACCGCCGGGCCCTGGGTGGACGGCAGCAGGCAGACGGTCGCGCCGGACAGCAGAAACCCCTGCAGGCCCGGGCAGGCCAGCGGCAGGTTGTGCGCGATCGGCAGCACATCGAGCAGTACGTCGCCGTCTCGCACATCGCACACGGACACGGCCATCTGCGAGTTGAACGCGTAGTCGTTGTGCGTGCGCGGGATGAGCTTGGGGATGCCGGTGGTCCCGCCGGACAGCTGGAACACCGCCGGATCGCAGGGGTCGATCGAGGCCAGGATGTGGTCCAGGTCCGCGGCCGTGTGCCGGACCGGGCTGCGCGAGTGCAGTTCCTCCAGGCTGATCGAGTCCGGCCTCGAGGTGCCCCCCTGCAGGATGGACAGGCGCATGTGCGGGTGCTCGGCCCGCAGGCGGCGGTGCAGGCCGGCGAAGTCCACATCCTTGGCATTGGCCGGAGCGGCCGCGGCGACCGCGCCGGAGAGGCCGGCGAACTGGCGCAACTCGGCGTACCGGTGCGAGGGCAGCGCCATGATGGGGATCGCCCCGATCCGCTGCAGGGCGAAGTAGAAGGACGCGAACAACCGCGTGTTCGGCAGTTGTACCACCACCCGGTCGGCCGGCCGGAGCCCGAGGTCGAGCAGGTTCAGCGCGACCCGCTCGGATGCGGCGGCCAGTTCGGCGTAGCTAGTGGATCCCGTGTCGTCCACGACGGCCACCCGGTCGGCGAACGAATCGAACGCGTCGAGGAAATGCGCGATCAGCGGGCGGTCCTGCCAGTACCCGCGGGCCCGGTAGCGGGCGGCGAACTCGGGCGGGAACGGGGTCATGCCGGGCAGGGTCATGAGCGTCCTTCCATGGTCGCCGGGCACTACCGGTGGCGATCGCGTCGAGCAAACGCTCGGGGCACACGTGCGACTAGACGTCGATGGTCACGGAACCCTTAAGACCGATCCTCGTTACCTACTACGGTAGAGAGGAAGGTAATCCGGCGCCAGTACCCAGTTTGATGCCTTCCATGATCCTGGGGAGATCTCACCACGCCCAAAGGCCCCCGTGATGATGGAAGTACCGCCGTCCTTGCTTACCGGGCCACTGGCAGCGGCTGGCCCGGACCATTCTGCGTAGGGCGCGGATCACGGCTGCCGGTCCTTAGGTCCCGAAATGACAGGCCATGCGGCCCTGACCGCCCCGGCATCGTACGGGCAGGCTCACATTAAGGAGGTGGCTTCGCCGGGCCGGTAAGCGAACGGCCCGATGTGACGAGGGCGCCTCCGGGCAGATGCGGCTCCCGCGGAGACCCGGGGACGGCGCGCCGCCGCCATGAGGACCTGTTCGGCTGGAGCCTCATCGGAAGGCGAGGGCGTGATGAGGCTTCCTATGCTGGCCGCTCTGGGCGGCGGCGCTGAGGCCACCGCAACGTCTGACCGGGCAGTGGCGAAGACCGCGGGCCGGGCTCGGTCACGAACAGCCAGGTGGCGCCGGGCTGTGGTCCTGGTTGCGGCCGTCATGGTTGTGCTGGCCGGGTGCGGCGGCAGCCCCCGGCCATCCGCGGGTTCTGGACCGGTGTTCCCAGGCACCCCGGCAGGTGCCCAGGCGCGGTGGTTCTTCCAGGCACTGGGGCGGCTGCCGATCCCCGGTGCCGCGATCCGCGCGCACTTCGCTCCCGCGTTCCTCGCCGAGAACTCGCCGGCTTATGTCAATGCCAGGCTGGCTGGGGCGGGGCAGCTTCGCCTGGTGTCTGTCACGCCCAAGGGGCCGAACCTGGTGGTGTTCGTCATGTCGGTCCGGGGAGCGCAGCGGTTCCGCTTCGAGCTCCCGGTGGACGCCCATGGCCGGATCACCACCCTCCATGCCCAGGAACTGGCGCCCACGGCATCGCCAGCGAGCGTGCTGCCCGCGCTGGCCCCCGGGTGGGTGGCCCGGCCGGTCACGTTCAGGGCAGGCGGGGTGACGATCTACGGGACCTACACCCATCCCCGCAGCGCAGCGGCTGGCACGGTCCCGGCCGCAATGCTGCTGGCAGGCAGCGGGCTGACCACCGACCGCAACGGCAACGCCTCGGGTCAGCCGGACCAGAACACGCTTGAGGCGGTGGCGAACTGGCTGTCTGCCGACGGGGTCGCCAGCCTCCGCTACGACAAGCTGGGCAGCGGCCAGACCGGATTGGGCAAGTATGCCGCGCACCCCGGACTCGTTGGGATTAGGCCCTACGAGCAGGAGGCCGTCGCCGCGCTGACCTTCCTGGCCCGGCAACCGCAGGCCGACCGGGCCCGCCTGGCGGTGTTCGGGCACAGCGAAGGCGGCATCTACGCGCTGCTGCTCGCCTCCGGCCTCGCCGGTCATGCGCCCAGGGTCCGCGTGGTCGGGCTGCTCGAGCCCGTTCCCATCCGCTTCGCCAGCCTGATCGAACAGTCGATGATCGCGTCGTTGGCGCTTGAAGTCCGGAACGGGCAGATCACCGGCGCCCAGGCGCATAGCCTCCAGCAGGCGATCGCCCGGGCGGTCACCTCGCTGCGCCGCAGCGGCACGCTGCCGCCTGGCCTGCCCGATGGGCTGGCGGCCGCGTTCCACGCCAATGGCACGCCGCTCGAACTCTCCCAGATCAGCCGCTACGACCCCGCCGCGGTCGCTGCCAAGCTCCCCGCGCACACACCGGTGCTGCTCACCTGCAGCAACGCCGACGGCTACTTCGGCTGCGCTGAAGTAAACCGCCTAGCCGCAGGCCTGTCGAAAGCCTCTGCCAGGCTCGACTACGTGCACCTCAACGGGGTCGACCACGTCCTCAAAGAAGACATCACCAAGAGCCCGGCGACATTCCAGCAGCCACTTCCGTTCTCAGCTCAGCTACGCGCCGCGCTGAAGACCTTCTTGACCAGCAACCTCTGAGCGCGGGACCGAACGGCGCGAGCACACGATTGAGCGGGCCGCTCGTAATCATGGGAGTACCGGCTGCGGCGGATGTGACGCCAGGCCCGAAAGTCTGGCCTACGGTGACCTGCCTGTCGTGATGGGACCTGCCGCGACGCAAGAGGGTGTCACAGAGAAGGGGACAATCCCGCCCCCACCGAACAGACCCGGTGCCGACCGTCGAGTGGACGGCTCGACTCTGATGCCGTGATGCCGGGGCGGCGAGTTGACAGGGGTACTGGCATCTGTATCTTTGTCTTATGGTTATAGATAAAGGGGACAGCACACAGGCTGACACGTCTGGTGCCTCCCCTGCGAGCGCGGGTGGCGGCACGCCTGGGGGCGGGCCGCGCGGACCGGGGTCGCCGATCGAGTTCCGGCTGGATGCGACCTCAGGGGTGCCGACCTACCTGCAACTCGTCCAGCAGGTCGAGCACGCGCTACGGCTGGGCTATCTCAAGCCGGGCGACCAGCTGCCGAAGGTCCGGGACGTGGTGGCCTGGCTGGCGATCAACCCGAACACGGTGCTGAAGGCCTACAAGGAGCTGGAGATCAAGGGCCTGGCGGCCGGGCGGCCCGGCCAGGGCACGTTCGTCCAGGCCACGCTGAGCCAGGTCGCGCTCCCGGAACTGGCCGGGCTGCAGAAGTCCCTGCTCGGCTGGCTGACCGCCGCCGATGCGGCCGGCCTGGACCAGGACGGCATCGTGGCGCTGTTCACCAGCGCACTGCGGGATTTCCATGAACGCCGCGGCGGCGCGGGGGACCGCCGCGGCGCGGCGAGCGCTGAAACGGAGGGCGTCGCATGACCATGAACGTCATCGAGGCCAGCGGCCTGGGCAAGCGGTACGGCAGCGCGCGGGCGCTGCGGGAGTGCACGCTGGCGATCCCCGCCGGGCACGTGGCCGCGCTGGTCGGCCCGAACGGCGCGGGCAAGACCACGCTGCTGAACCTGGCGGTCGGCCTGGCGGCGCCGTCCGCG
>Ga0126376_10002522_pt1 | contig 10389 bp, 7 predicted proteins | sample PanSoiMetPlot_15_FD_92760 | JGI IMG/M metagenome (GOLD analysis project Ga0126376, IMG submission 92760) | Tropical forest soil microbial communities from Panama - MetaG Plot_15 | ecosystem: Environmental > Terrestrial > Soil > Tropical forest > Bulk soil | place: Panama | collected 2016-02-17 | reverse complement strand
TGTTGTTCCGAGAGCTCACGGTGCGCGACAACCTGTTCCTGGCGGTGCGCGGCGTGTCGCGAAACCGCTTCAGCTTCATGCGAGCGTCCCGAAACGGGCCGGCCACCGACCTGCTCGAACGGATCCGCCTCACCCACGTGGCCGCGCAGCCGGTGGGGTCGCTGTCGCACGGCCAGCAGCGCCAGCTCGAGATCGGGATGGCGCTCGCCGGCGCGCCGCGCTTGATCCTCTTCGACGAGCCCGCGGCCGGGCTGTCGCCCGGCGAGCGCGCGGAGCTCGTGGCGCTGCTCCGCGACCTGCCGGCGCACATCGGCTTCATTCTGATCGAGCACGACCTCGACATCGCGCTGCGCGTGGTCGACCGCGTCACCGTGCTGCACAACGCGCGCGTGCTCAAGCACGGCAGCCCCGCCGAGATCGAGAGCGACGCGGAGGTGCAATCGATCTACATGGGGGAGCGAGTCCACTGATTCTCGAGATCCGAAACCTGGATGTCTACTACGGCGGCGCGCACGCCCTGCAGGCCGTGTCGCTCGCGCTCGACCATGGGGTGCTGGCGGTGGTCGGCCGCAACGGCATGGGCAAGACGACGCTGTGCAACGCCGTCACCGGCCTGGTCCGCGCGGCGGGCAGCGTGAAGCTCGCCGGCGAGGAAATTCTCGGGCTCGCGCCGAATGTCATCACGACCAAGGGCGTCGGGTATGTGCCGCAGGGCCGACGCGTCTGGCCCTCGCTGTCCGTCGACGAGCATCTCCGACTGGCCAGGCGAAGCGGCCCGTGGACGGTCGAGCGCATCTACCAGACGTTTCCGCGGCTCGCCGAGCGCAAGAGCAATGGCGGTGCCGAGCTCTCGGGCGGTGAGCAGCAGATGCTGGCGATCGCGCGCGCGCTGCTGTTCAATCCGAAGCTCCTCGTCATGGACGAGCCGACCGAAGGGCTGGCGCCGCTGATCGTGCAGCAGGTCGTCGCGATGCTGAAAGCGCTCGCCGCCGAGGGCGAGATCTCGGTGCTGCTCATCGAGCAAAACCTCGGCGTCGCCATCGACGTCGCCGACACCGTCGACGTGATGGTGAACGGCCGCATCGCGCGCTCGATGAGCGCCGCCGAGCTCGCCGCAGACCGCGACCTGCAGCAGCGCCTGCTCGGCGTGAAGCTGGAAACCGATCTTCCGCCGGCCACGACCGTCGTTGACGAACCCGGCGCCGAGCCGATGCAGGTGCTGACCGTCAAGCGGGCGAGCGACTCCGTGGTCGTGGAATCGCCCGCGTCGAGCGAGGAGCGCACCATCCGCGGCTTCACGCGCTGGGGTGCCACCAGCCGTGACCGCGTCGTCGGCACTGACGAGCCCGTCGAGTCGCGAAGCTCGGAGCCGCGCGTCGTCGAATTGCCGGTGGCGCAGACCGTGGCGCGCGCGGCGTACATCGCGGGCACCTTCGATACCAAAGGCCGTGAGCTCTTCTATCTGAAGAGCTGCCTCGACAAGCTCGGCGTGCGCACCGTGACCGTAGATCTGGCCACCTCGGGCAAGCCGTCGCCGGCCATGGTGCATCCGCGCGAGGTCGCGCGTCATCACCCCGCCGGCGAGCGGGCCGTCTTCACCGGCGACCGCGGCTCAGCGGTGACCGAGATGGCCATCGCCTTCGAGGCGTTCATCGCCCGGCAGCGCGACATCGGCGGGCTCATCTCGGCGGGCGGCTCGGGCGGCACCGCGCTCGCGACGCGTGCGATGCGTCGGCTGCCGATCGGCGTGCCGAAAGTGATGGTCTCCACGGTGGCGTCCGGTGACGTGAAGCCCTACGTCGGCCCGTCCGACATCTGCATGATGTACTCGGTCACCGACGTCGCCGGCATCAACCGGATCTCCGAGAAGGTGCTCGCGAACGCGGCGCACGCGCTCGCGGGAATGCTGGCGTTCTCACGGCCGCCGACGTCGACGGACCCGCAAGGCAAGCCGGCGCTCGGCCTCACGATGTTCGGCCTCACGACGCCGTGCGTTCAGGCGGTGCGCCAAAAGCTCGAGACCGAGTACGACTGCCTCGTCTTCCATGCGACGGGCACCGGCGGCCAGACCATGGAGAAGCTCGCCGACTCCGGTCTGCTCGCGGGTGTGCTCGACATCACCACGACCGAGGTGGCCGACGAGATCGTGGGCGGCGTGCTGACGGCGGGGCCATCCCGGATGGACGTGTTCGCGAGGTCGGCGATCCCCTACGTCGGCTCGTGCGGCGCGCTGGACATGGTGAACTTCTGGGCGAAGCCGACCGTCCCGCCGCAATTCAAGGATCGCAACCTGCACGTGCACAACCCGAACGTCACGCTGATGCGCACGACGCCGGAGGAGGCGACGCGCATCGGCCGATTCATCGTCGACAAGCTCAACCGCATGGACGGACCCGTGCGCTTCCTCATTCCCGAGGGTGGTGTCTCGGGTCTCGACCGTCCGGGTGGCCCGTTCTGGGATCCGGCGGCGAACCGCGCGTTGTTCGACGTCATCGCGTCGAACTTCCGCTCGGGAACGAACAAGAAATTGCTGAAGCTCACGCACCACATCAACGATCCCGAGTTCGCCGACGCGCTCGTGGCGAGCTTTCACGAGATCAAAACCGCATGGCCAGAATTGCGCGCAAGGACATCCTGACGCGGCTCTACGAGATGGTCAGTCGCGGCGAGCCGATCATCGGCGGCGGCGCCGGCACGGGCCTGTCTGCGAAATGCGAAGAGGCCGGCGGCATCGACCTCATCGTGATCTACAACTCCGGACGCTACCGCATGGCGGGGCGCGGGTCGCTGGCCGGCCTCCTGGCCTACGGCAACGCGAACGAGATCGTCCTCGAGATGGCGCGCGAGGTGCTGCCGGTGGTCACGCACACGCCGATCCTGGCCGGGGTCAACGGCACCGATCCGTTCCTGCTGGTCGATCCGTTCTTGAAGACGCTGTGCGACCTCGGGTTCTCCGGCATCCAGAACTTCCCGACCGTGGGATTGTTCGACGGCGTGATCCGGAAGCAGCTCGAGGAAACCGGCATGGGCTACGCCCTCGAGGTGCGCCTCGTCGAGCGCGCCCGTGAATTGGACTTACTGACCACGCCGTACGTCTTTTCGGAGCAGAACGCGCGCGACATGGCCCAGGCCGGCGCGGACGTCGTCGTGTGCCATCTGGGCCTGACCACCGGCGGCGCCGTCGGCGCGCGCACCGCGCTGCGCCTGGAAGACTGCGTGCCGCTCATCGACGCCTGGGCGGCCGCCGCCCGGACGGTGAATCCCGAGATTCTCGTGCTGTGTCACGGCGGACCGATATCGACGCCGGACGACGCGGCGTACATCTTGAAGACAGCCCGGGGCTGTCACGGATTCTACGGCGCCTCGAGCATGGAGCGCCTGCCAACGGAGACCGCAGTGACGGACACCACTCGCACGTTCAAACGCATCGGCATCAGGCGGAAGGAGAACGCGTCATGACCGGGGCCCAAGTCGGACAGGTCATCCTGGCCCTCATCGTCATCGTGGCGGTCGTCGCGATCGTCGCGTGGCTGCTCAACTGGCTCTATCTGCGCTCCTCGAAAGAGCGGGCGTTCGTGCGCACCGGATTCGGCGGACAGAAGGTCGTGCTCAATGGCGGCGCGCTGGTGCTGCCGATCATCCACGAGGTCATCCCGGTGAACATGAACACGCTGCGCCTCGAGGTGACGCGAGGCCGCGAGCGCGCGCTCATCACGAAGGACCGTATGCGGGTGGACGTCACCGCCGAGTTCTACGTCCGCGTGCAGGCCGCCGCCGAGGCGATCGCGGCCGCCGCGCAGACGCTCGGCCAGCGCACCATGCAGCCGGAAATGCTGAAGGAGCTGGTCGAAGGCAAGTTCGTCGATGCGCTGCGCACGGTGGCCGCCGAGATGACGATGGAAGAGATGCACGAGAAGCGCGGCGACTACGTCAAGCGCGTGCGCGCCGTGGTCGCCTCCGACCTGCTGCAGAACGGGCTGGAGCTCGAGACGGTCTCACTCACGCAGCTCGACCAGACCGCCATGGAATTCTTCAACCCCTCGAATGCGTTCGACGCCGAGGGTCTGACGCGGCTCACCGAGACGATCGAGACGCGCAAGAAGAAGCGCAACGACATCGAGCAGGACACGATGATCCAGATCCGCAACAAGAACCTGGACACCGAGCGTCAGGCGCTCGACATCGACCGCGAGCTCGAGTACGCGCGCCTGGAGCAATCGCGCGAGCTGGAGGTCCGGCGGGCGGAGCAGCGCGCCGAAGTCGCGCGCGAGAAGGCGATGCAGGACCAGGAGGCCGAGCGCGCACAGATCCAGGCGCGCGAGGCGATCGAGCGCGCGCGCATCACCGCCGAGCGCGCCATCGAGGAGGAGCGCATCGCACGCGAGCGTCAGATCGAGTCGCTCGAGATCGAACGGCGCAAGACCGTCGAGCTCGCTGAGCAGCAGCGGGCCATCGCCGTCGCGGAGCAGTCGAGGCTCCAATCGGAAGCCCAGGCCGCCGCCGATCAGGCGCGCGCGAGGGCCGTGGCCGAAGAGGAGCGCGTGTTCACCGCGCGGGATACCGAAACCGCCGAGCGCCGCAAGCGCGTCGAGATCGCTCAGGCCGAGGCCGAGGCGGAAGCCAGCCGCATCCGAGCACTGGCGGCGAAGATCCGCCACGAGGTCGAGGCCGAAGGACTGACACTCATGAACACGGCGGCCAATCTCCTCACGCCGGAGGCGCGCCAGTCGGCGCTTCGCCGTCAGCTCATCGACAAGCTCGAGGGCATCATCCGCGAGTCGGTGAAACCGATGGAGCGTATCGAGGGCATCCGCGTGCTGCATGTCGAGGGGCTCGCCGGCGGCGGGGGTGGTGGCGGCCAGGGCAACGGTGGCAACGTCGCCGACAGCGTGGTGAACTCCGCGCTGCGATTCCGCGCCCAGGCGCCGCTGATCGACCAGCTGCTGCGTGAGATCGGCGTGCACGGCGGCGACGTCGGCCAGGCGGCCAAGGCGCTGCTCGAGAACCGGCCACAAGAGTGATCAAGGTCTACACGTCGAGCGTCATCGATGCGCCGGCGGACGCTGTCTGGGCTCGGGTGCGCGACTTCAACGGTCTGCCCCAGTGGACGCCGTTCGTCGTCGAGTCACGCATCGAGGAGCGCCAGCCGCCGGACCGCATCGGCTGCGTGCGCAACTTCCGACTCAGGGACGGCGGCGTGATTCGCGAGCGCCTGCTGACGCTCTCGGATTATGACTACCAGTGCAGCTATTCCATCCTCGAAAGCCCCATGGGCGTCGAGAACTACGTCGCCACGCTCAAGCTGACGCCCGTCACGGATGGCAATCGCACGTTTGCCGAGTGGTGGGCCGAGTTCGACTGCGCCCCCGAGCGCGAAGCGGCGCTGGCCGAGCAGATCGGGCGCGGCGTCTTTCAGGCGGCGTTCGACTCTCTGAAGAAGGCGTTCGCGCGCTGAGCATCCGGGTTCGCCGATCCGCGGTGATCGACGCGCCGGTCGACCGAGTCTGGGCGATTTTGCGCGATTTCAACAGCCACTCCGCCTGGCACCCCGCGGTCGGCCCGTCGTCGATCGAGAACGGCGAGCCGTCCGACCAGGTCGGCTGCGTGCGCAATTTCACCCTGAAGGACGGCAACCACATCCGCGAGCAGCTGCTCGCGCTCTCCGATCGCGACTATGTCTCGACCTACTGCATCCTCGACGCCTCGCTGCCGATGCGCAACTACGTCGCGACGGTGCAGCTCAAGCGCGTCACCGATGGCGACCGCACGTTCTGGCACTGGGAGTCGACCTTCGACGTGCCGCGCGGCCGCGAGCGCGAGTTCGAGCTGCTCGTCGGCGACGGCGTGTACGAGGCGGGCTTCACGGGGCTCGCGGCGTACTTGAGACGAAACGGAGGCACGCTGCCTCAGCCGCACGCGCTGGATGCGCAGCGAGTGCTGGACTCGCACGGGGTGGTGGCGACCTCGTTTGGAGGCCCGGAAGTGCTGCAGCTGCGACGCGTCGACGCGCCTGGGCCCAAGAGCGGTGAGGTGCGGCTACGCCAGACGGCGATCGGCGTGAATTACATCGATGTCTACGTCCGCGAGGGGCGCTACCGCATGATCGATCCGCCGGCGCCGATCGGCATGGAAGCCGCGGGCGTCGTGCTCGAAAGCAACGCCGCGGGCTTCCGTCCCGGCGATCGCGTCGCGTACGCCTGCACACCGCCGGGGGCATACGTCACGATGCGCACGCTGCCGGCGGCGCAGCTCGTTCCCTTGCCCGACTACGTGAGTGATGAGACGGCGGCCGCGCTGATGCTGAAGGGCATGACCGCCGAATGTCTCCTGCACCGCACGCATCGGATCAAGCCCGGCGACGTCGTCCTGGTGCACGCGGCGGCGGGCGGCGTCGGGTTGCTACTCTGTCGGTGGGCCAGCGCGCTCGGCGCACGCGTCGTCGGAACGGTGTCGACCGACGCCAAGGCCGAGCTGGCGCGCGCGAACGGCTGCGAGCATCCGATCGTGACGCGCAGCTACGCCTTCGCCGAGAGAACGAAACAACTGAGCGGCGGCCGCGGCGCCGACGTCATCTACGACGGCCTCGGGCAGGCGGCGGCGCAGGAAAACCTGGCGGCGCTGGCCATGCGTGGCCACTGGGTGAGCTATGGGCACGCCACCGGCGCGCTAGAGCCCATGACCCTGAGCGAAAAGTCCGGGACCTTTTCTCAGCCGGTGATTTTCCACTACACCGCGGAGTACCTGCACGAGATCGCCGGGCACGTCTTCTCGGCGCTGCGTGACGGAATCCTCGAGCCCGACGTCCGCCACCGCTATCCTCTCGCGGCCGCGGCGGATGCCCACCGCGACCTCGAGGCGCGACGCACCACCGGTCAGATCGTCCTGCTCCCCTGACCGGGCCGAACGCGAAGCCGACGTAGCCTGCGGCCGCGACCCAGGACGTGCCTGAAGCCCACCCAGCGCGCGGTCACGCTGCCGACATCCGCGAGCTCGACGGGAATACCGAAGCCGAGCAGCACGAGCAGGCTCAACACGCGCATGGCTTGTCGGGTGATATCGGCCACGTGTGCATGCCGTTACATCAACTGTGCCGCACAAAAAGCGTCTCGTATCGCCCCGCGACTTCTGAGAATGCACCGGCTCGGCTGGTCCAAGGGCGAGGGAGAACACCCGCCTCAACCCTGGAACAAGCTTTCCGAGATTTGCTGAGGGCGGAAGTTGAGCGCTACCATCTGGTCCTCATGCCGCCAGCACGCGTCACGTTCGCGGTCATGCTCTATCTGGCGCTCGACCTGGCGACGCCGATCATGCCGGGGATCGTCCCGCTCTTCGGCGTGTCGCCCGACCCCGTCGAGGGATGGCGGACGCGAAGCTACACAGCGTCCGGCCCCGCGGTGGGCCCCCGACACCTCTCGCCTGTGACACCGCAGCGGGAGCGTATCCCTCGACAGGCGCCCTGGATCGCGTCTGCGTTGACCCTCAACGTCGTCCTCTTCTGTTTCTGTCCTTCGTTCGAGCCGAGTAGTTCGGCTTCGCCGTCGTCTGCCGACGACGACTGACTCCCGGCCGGTCTTCATCCCTCACCGCAGACCGCGTTTTCGCGCGGTCACAACGACGATGAAGGAGAAAAGAAATGGCCAACAGGAATGATGCGAAGTCGCGAGAGGTCCAATCCTGGACGGCGGTAGCGCCCGGATGGCGCAAACATGACGGGCGTATCACCCAGATGCTCGATCGCGTGTCCGTGAGGCTCCTCGATATGGCCGGGATCAAGGAAGGCAGTGCGGTCCTCGATGTCGCCTGCGGAACCGGCGAGCCGGCGATTCCGGCGGCGCGGCGGGTCGGCACGACCGGCCGTGTGTTTGCGACCGATGCCGTCGCCGGCATGGCGGACTTCGCGAGAAAGAAGGCCGCCGCTGCGAATCTGGGCAACATCGACTTTCAAGTAATGGATGCCGAGCAACTCGACCTTCCCTCCGCCACGTTCGATGCGGCGACGATGCGCTTCGCGTTGATGTTCATGCCCGCCCCCGTCGCCTGCCTCCAGCGCGTTCACCGGGCGCTCAAGCCGGGGGCGCGACTCGCCCTCGCCACATGGGCCGGACCTGACCGCAACCCCTGGGCTTCGCTGCCGCTGACCGTGTTGCGGCGGTACATGGAGGTGCCGACACCAGCTCCCGGGCAGACGGGCTTGTTCGCCTTTGCAGAGCCGACCCACCTGCAGCAAACGATGGCGGCGGCGGGCTTTCAGGAGATCGTCATCGAGGCACTCGATGTCCTGTGGTCGGGCCCAGAGTCCGGGCGCGCGTTCTTTGGTGAGCTCATCGACATCTCTGGTCCGCTCGCATCTCTCTTCGCGAAGCTTTCAGATGCGGACAAGCGGGCCTATGCCGACGAGGTCGCGGCGGAAGCGGAACGCCGATCTGTGCGCACGCCCGGAGTCGCGTTGCCCGGCGTGGCGTGGATCGCGGCGGGACGGTCGTAAGCGCTCGCTCGATGACTGTGGGCTTCCCGGGAGGTCCAACGTCCTAGCGCGAGAGGGGTTACGGAATTTGCGTCCGTAACCCCTCTCGAGTTTGGAGCGGCCGACCGGATTCGAACCGGCGACGTCCAGCTTGGGAAGCTGGCATTCTGCCACTGAATTACGGCCGCCCAGCGCCCCCTATATTACTCCGCCGTCGCGAGTCCGCACTGATGACGTTCGAGCAGGCGCTCATGGACCGCTGGACGAGGGCGGCGCGGCGGGGTCGCGAGACCCGTGTTTCGGGTATCGCGTCGGCTCCGGCTAGGAATCGGTGCACCATGACAGGCGCATCGCGCTGTCGATTTGCGTGGTCGAGCGATGCGCGGCGCCGCCCCGGCCGCCGGGCCCGCGCTACTTGCCGTCCTTGATCGTCATCTCCGTCGCCTTGATCCTCTCATCGCTGCGCGCCTTCCAGGTGATGCGCTTGCTCGCGCCGTACAGATCCAGCTGCTGATACAGCGGCGCGGCGGCGGCGTCCTCGATCCAGAGTTTGTTGATCTGGTGGTAGAGCGCCAGCCGCTTCTTTTCGTCCATCTCCTTCTGCGCGGCGTCCATGAGACCGTCGAGATCCGGATTGAAGTACGTGCCGAGGTTGCTGCCGTTGTGGAAGAGCGGATTGTAGACCGTCTCCGCGTCGATCGTCGGCGTGCCCCAGCCGATCAGCCACACGGGGCCGCCCTTGTGCTTGTAGGTCAGATTGTTGAGATAGTTCACGAACTCGTACGTCTTGACCGTCGTCTTGATGCCCGCCTTGTTGAGCTGTCCGGCGGCGGCTTCGGCTACTTCCTTGTCGCGAACGTAGCGCCCCTGCGGCCCGTTCAGCGTGATCTCCACGCCGTTCGGATAGCCTGCGTCGGCGAGCAGCTTCTTGACCTTCGCGAGGTCCTGCTTGATCGGCTTGAGCGACGCATCGTAGCCAAAGTGCAGCGGCGTCAGCATCGTGGCCATGCGCATGGCCTTGCCGTCGAGCACGCCCTTGACGATCTCGTCGACGTCGAGCGCGTACTGGATCGCCTGACGCACGCGCTTGTCCTTCGTGGGACCGTCGTAGACGCCGGTCGCCATATGCGTCTTTTCGTCGAAGTTGTGCGTCTGGAACATGAGCTGGATGGTGCGGATCGATGGCGCCGTCGTCAGGAACAGCTTCGGGTGGTTTGCGATCGGGTTCGCGAGATGCGGCGGAATGTTCACCGCCACGTCGATCTCGCCGTTCTGCAGCGCGGCGACGCGCACGGCGTCGTCTGGAATCGGCCGAAACACGACTGTTTTGATCTTGGGCGCGCCGCGCCACCAGGCGTCGTTGGCCTCGAGCACGACTTCTTCGTCCTTCGACCAGCGCACGAACTTGTAGGGGCCCGTGCCGATGGGCTGACGCGAGATGTCGGCCGGCTGCTTGTCCTTGTACGCCTTCGGAGGGTACATCGACGCCTGCGCGAACGTCATGACGGTCAGAAACGTCGGCCACGGTTTGTTGGTGTGAACGCGAATCGTGTACGGATCGACGATCTCGACCGACTCGATCGGCTTGAAGTTCGACGACGCGCGGAGCTTCGGGTCCTTCACCCGCTCGAGGCTGAACTTCGCGGACTCGGCGTTGAAGTCCTCTCCGTTGGTGAACTTGACGCCTTTGCGCAGCTTGACTTCCCAGGTGGTCGGCGCCACTAGCTTCGGCATCTCTGTGGCGAGCGCGGGAATGATCTTGAGGTTCGGATCGCGCTCCCAGAGCGTCTCGAAGATGTGCGAGGCGATGATCGACGCGGGCGATTCCTGCTGATTCATGATGTCGAGCGTGGTCGGATCGACGCCCTGCGCGATCACGACCTTGCCCGTCGGAGCCGCCGTCGCCGCAATCGGTGAGAGCAGCA
>Ga0126376_10002521_pt1 | contig 10392 bp, 7 predicted proteins | sample PanSoiMetPlot_15_FD_92760 | JGI IMG/M metagenome (GOLD analysis project Ga0126376, IMG submission 92760) | Tropical forest soil microbial communities from Panama - MetaG Plot_15 | ecosystem: Environmental > Terrestrial > Soil > Tropical forest > Bulk soil | place: Panama | collected 2016-02-17 | reverse complement strand
ACGTTCTCGAGGGTGCCGCCGCCCTTGAACCGGCCGATGAGGTTCACGGTGGTCGCATCGGTGAGCGCGGGATCGTTTTGATCGCGGTCGTTGATGGACCCGCCGGGCGCGGAGGGAACCGCGGCGCCGGTGGCAAGCACGCGCGCCACGTAGAGGCGGCTGCCGCCGTTGTCGAAGAACGCGCGCACCGCGTGCGCCATGTAGTTCGGCATCGCCCCAGAGCCCAGGTCGAGCGCGTCGGGGCCGCCATAGATGCTTTCGTAATCTGCGACCGAGGTCAGCAGCGGTGGCGTGATGCCCTTGAGGGTGCCGTCGTCGGCAGTCGAGGGTCCGCGCGTCGTCAGTCCGACGAAGGCGGCGGTGCTGGTGCCAACCCCGGCAATGGATTTCGAACGGAAGCTGGTTTCCTCGACATAGACCGCGGGAGCAAGATATTCGGGCATTTCAGCTCTCCTCTAGCGGAGCCGTGCTGCGGCTCATGCCGGCACCCAAGTGGCTGTGACGGAATCGACGCGGCCGGCGCCGATCCGGATCGTGGTGGCGGCCGGCGCCGCAGGGCCGAGCCGCGCGATGACGTCGTCGGGGTCGATGAAGCCGTCGCTGCGCGCGAGCGCGGCGGCGCGGGCGGCGTCGACGCCCGCATCGGCGGTGAAAGTCGCTAGCGCCGGATCGACGAGCACGTCGAGCCGAGCGGCGATGTCGCGCAGCACGGTGGCGTTGGGCCCAGGGCTCGTGAGCGGCACGCCGGGCACGACGATCAGCGCTTCGCCGACCGCATCCGTCATGGAATGAAAATCCGGGGCGGGGACCGGTGCGGTGCGCAGCCGCACCACGGCGCCGCCCACCCGCGCGCCATCGATGGACCGGCGCACCGTGACACGCAGCAGCGCCGGGCTGCCCGAGACCGGGTAGGACGGCGACGGCGGCAGCGCGATCGCCACCGGCCGGAAGATTGACGTGGGCTGCTCGGCATTCGCCGGGTCGCTGTCGCGCGGCAGGTGCATTGTGAACCGCCGCGGCAGGTACGCCCCGTCGAGCGGCCGCACGTCAATCGGCACGTCGAGGCCGGCGCCGAAGTTATCGGCGCTCATGATCACGTAGTCGGCAACGCCCTTGCGCAGCAAGGGCAGCCCGGGCGCCGAGATCATCACCGGCGCCGCGACCGTCCGTCCCGTGACCGCGTCGGTGACGCGCACGGCGCCGAGCGCGCTCGACTCGATCCACTCGACCCGTAGCACAGCGCTCATGGCAGCACCCCGGCCGCGACCCGATCGGCATTGGCATAGCCGAGCCGCCGGGTGACGACCGGCGGCCAAGTGCTCACGCCGTCGGCATCCTCGAGCCGCACCACGCGGGCGCGATAGGCGGTGCTGAGACGGTAGCGCCGCTCCATCCCCTGCCAGAGCTGGAACAGCGTGTCATCGGTCACACGCTCGTGGGTCAGTTGCACCGCCTCGTCCGGGCGCCACACACCGGCGCCGGTCAGGAGCGTGCGGTCGAGCAACGGATAGCGATGCAGCTGCAGCATTGCCCATGCCATCATCGCATCTTCCTCGACCGCCGTCGGCGACCAGGCGGTGAGCAGGAACAGGAGATCGACCCCGAGCACGCTCGGACGATTCGGCTCGCGGCCCGAAATCTGTTGTCCCTGAAACTCGCTCGGCTCGATGCGATACAGCATGAAGGTCAGGCCGGCGGTCGGCTCCGGGTCCTTGACGATGCGGCTGATCGGCGTGTGCGTGATTTCCACGGCTGGCGGCAGATCGCCGAGCTGGTTCACCGCGGCGAGCAGCGCGCGGCGATCGTTCAGCAGCTTGACGACCGTCTCGCCCACCTGATTGACCGCTGCGATCGTTGCCATGGTTCTTCATCCCGTCCCCAGCGTCGCGACGGCGCTGTCGACGACGCGCAGGACATCCGCGCCCGACAGTTCGTCGAGCCGGTGGCTAACGAGCCGTAGCGCATGCAAGCAAGCCCACGCACCGTCCTGGTTGAGTACCAGCACCGACAGCCCCGCCGCCTCGGCCAGGGTCACGTCGACTTCGTTTAGATCGGAGGGATTGCGGCCGGACATCACGACGAACCGCGCGCCGGACTTGGCCGCTGCCGCTGCGACGCCGTCGCGTGCCGAGCCGCGCACCACCCTCAGGTTCGGTCGGCATTCGAGCACGCTCGCGACAATGCCCTCGAGCATCGGCGGAAGATCGGCGAGGAGAACGTTCTCGGTTGCCATGGCTGTCGATTGTGCGCCGGCAACCGCGCGTCGCGGAATGGATCGTTTGGGTGAGGTGATGGCCCGGTCCGCATCGCGGCGCAGGTTCTGGATCGCGGGTTCAGGCGGTAATAGATCCGCCTAGGCCGAAAGGTCTAGGCCATCAGTCGGGGTGCGTGATTGCGAACGATAAGTCGGCGGCGTACCGAGCTCATGAACACAGATGAGGGTGTTGCTGATCGCCTGAGATCTGGGGCGCCGGTGCGCGGCGCGCCCGGCGTGATCGCGGCTGAGTTATCGGTGGAGCACGATCTTACCCGAAAACCGGGATCCTCTTTTCGGGATCATGCTACGGGGCGTGCGCTGGACCGCTGTCAGGCCTCGAGCCGCGGTGCGCGTAACCGTGCGACGGCTTGGCCGCGGCGGCTCACCTGCAGCTTCTGCAGCACGCTGTGCATGTGGTTCTTAACAGTCGCGCTGCTGATCGACAGCCGACGTGCGATGTCTTTGTTGGAGCAGCCTTGCTCGGCGAGTTCGGGGATTTCGCGTTCTCGCCCGGTGAGCATGGGCAGCGAGGGCGTGTTCCGCCGCATCAGGTCGGCGAGCCGCCCGAACATCGCGGCCGCGATGTGCGGCGCGCAATGCATCCGACCATCGGCAGCATCGAGCACGGCCCGATGCAGTTCCTTCGCGCCGCTGTCGCGCGGCACGTAGCCGCTGAACCCAGCCGCGGCGCACGCGAACACTGCCTGATCGACCTCGGCGAGCGCGAACGCCACGAGGTGCGCCGAGGGACAGACGGCCTTCACGGCGGCGGCGGCCGACCCCGGCTGCATGGTGCCGAGATCGATCAGCACCACGTCCGGACGCAGCCGTGCAAGGACCGCAAAACCCGGCTCGTCGACATCGACGGCGTGAACCTGTTTGATTCGGAAGCGCCCTCGCAAGCTGAGCGTCAGACCGTCCCGCACAAGACGTACAGCGCTCGCAACCGCCACGCGCAACACCCCGGGTGCCGCCAGCTGCCCCGCGGGTTCACCCAATCCTGGAGCGCGCGTTGCAGCAGGTTGCGGCATCCCCTTGCCCTCGCTCTCGCAAACTACACCGATCAAGATTGCGGGTCACCAGGCAGTCGCTCTTGACAAAATCCGCCCGGAAAAAGTGATCTGACCTTGGCTCGATCAGGATCTCGCTACGGGTTTAGCGAGCCGGACTGATGGCGGTTGGCAGCTGCTGGTCGATCCACGAGCTCAATGCCACTACATCGTCTTCAGATTCAGGGTTGAATGGCACAATCGTGGGTGCGTTCGGTCGGCCAGGCCCGGAGCGATAGCCAGGTTGGCTCGGGTCCAGGCGAATAAAGGCAGGCCGAAACGCCACGGGCACTGGTCTGGCGCTGCTGAGCTCGACCGCCTGTGCCGTCTCTAGATTGACGCCCCCGTCGGCGCGGAATGGCAGTCCGAATCGCGCCGCCAGCGCGCGCAGCAACGAGAACGTGCCGCCGCCGCTTCGCTCCCGGTTGATCTTCACAATGCTGCGCGCAAGAAACACCTGACTAACCAAGAAATTTCCTCTTTTGAGGGCCTCGGGGTCCCTGTCGATCAACTGGGCCACTTCGGGGCACGCCCGCCTGTTTATGGTTTGGCCAAGCTCGCCCTGCGACACTGTCTGCACCGTGACTTGATCGAATCGCAGGCTCACCTGGTTGACGCCAAGCGCGCGTAAATCGGCTTCGCCAACCTGCTGCAGGCCGAGCCCGAGGCGCAGCGCCGCCGAGGCGCCGAGATCGAAGTTGGGCAGGCTGGACGGACTCTCGCGAGTCCTTAGGTTGGAGAAACATTCGTCTCGGCGGTGCACGAGTTCCTCACCAAGCCGCTCCACTACATCGCCCGGCTCCTGACCGATCGAGATCAGGACCGCAATCATACCGTACGGCTTGAAAGCGTCGACATACTCGCGAATCAACTGCTCCTGTGCCGTGCTGACCGACTGCGCTGCCGCAGTCGGAATCGGCTGGCTGCACCCGAACGCAAGCGCGGCCATGACAGTTCCCGCGCGACACCTCGAACCAGGAAGACGGTTGCAAAGCATAGCTGCCTCCAAAAGGCTCACCAATCAGTGTGGTGCTGCGGTGCTGGCTTGGCGCGTCGTTATGGCGCGCCAATATTCGCGACTCGCTTCCTCGAGCTTTCCCTCCTTGAACTCCGCCATTGCCAAATCCGACAGCGCGTTTGCGATCTGTTGTGGCGTCTGACCGGGAATCGACTCGCGCAGCGCCAGCGCTCGTCGCAGATTCTTTGTAGCGTCAGCTGCTCGTTGCTGTCTAATGAGCAGATCGGCGAAATCGCTGAGGCACTCCGCGAGCTGCAACGGAGCGGGTATGGAAAGTCCTTCAAAAACATTAATGGCTTCGCCGTAGGAGAGCTCTGCTTTTTCCGCCTTCTCGTCGAGATCTAACGCTCTCGCGAGCCCATACAAATTTTGCGCAAAGTCAGCCGTCGAGGCCTTGCCCGCACGCGCTAAAATGTCGAGAGCATGACGGAAAAGAGCAACCGCATCTGGATATTTCTCACGCCGCCTCTGGAGCAGGTATACAGTCGCGAGGCTATGATCGATCATGCCGCCCGCCAACGTTTCGTCCAGAGCGGCTTCCTTTGCCGCTAGCGTAGCCCGCTCCAAGGCTACCTCGGCCTTGGACAGATCGCCGTCGAGCCGCGCAGCCCTTCCCATAGCCAACAGCACGCTTGCGCTGAATGCGGTATTCGTGGTGGCCGAATCATCTAGCATTGCGACGCCTTTGCCATATAGCGTTACGGCTTCGCGGAATTGGCTATTACCAGCCAGCACATCCGCATACGTTTTCATCCAGGCAGCGAGCAATTCGGGAGTGCCCTGATAACGCTCAAGCATGTAACCGTGGAGGCGCTTATAAAGGATGGCCGCCGGCCGAAACTGGTGCGCATTGGCGTACGTGTCTCCAAGCTGGAGGAAGACTTCGGCGGCGTCGGCATCGATGGGCGACTGCAGGTTTGCGGCCATGGCAACAAGAGCTGAGGTCGTTTGGTCCCGCGCCTTATAGGCGCCCATGCGGTCGTACAGTACAGAAAGATTGTTTAGCGCAACGGCTATATCTCCGATCTGCACGTTGGCACTGCTCTGTAGAAGCTGAATTCCACGGTTGAATAGGTACTCCAAGGGCTGATATCGCTCACTCGGCATTAGCACAGACGCAATCGAAACGAGGTCTTTACCCAAGTCCCGCTGAGCGGGGAACGGCTGTGCTTGCTCAAGTCTTATCAACTCATCGATCAACGGGATAGCCGCGGCGTATCGCTGCTGGGCCGCTATAGAGTCAGCCTCATGCCTGAGCGCGTGCACTCTCTCCGCCACGTTTTGTTGTTCCGACTCGGCCGGTCCAACGACGAGAGTGGCAAAGGCAACACTCAACGCAACGACGAGAATGACCGCGCGGCGGATCGGCTGTTGTTGGGACCTTGGCCGCATGTAGTACCTCCATATCGGGCGATGCTACCATTCACCTATTTGGCTCGCAGATCTAGGTGGTCCATCGGCCTCCAGTCTCCCGAAGCGATGAATGCCGCCCAAAAGTGCGGGTGGCGCCACGCCGGATGGTCGTTCCGAATACGCTGCTTCGCGCGTTGGAGCGCCTCGGCCCTTCCCGTGCCCGTCAGAAGCAATTCATAATAGTAAGCCATAAGTGTTGAAGCCGCGGCATCGTCGACCTTCCACAGACTTGTCACTTGGCTTGCTGCGCCCGCAATCGAGAACGCTCGCCGAAGACCAGAGAACTCGTCTCCGTGTGCTGTCGCTCCCAGCCCTGTGTCACAGGCAGAAAGAACAACGAGTTGGGTTCCCTGCAGGTTTAGGCCCGATATCTCGAGTGCTGAGATGATCCCTGAGCTCGCACCGCGTTCAAGGTTATTGGCGCCTGCCAGAGCAAGCCCGGAATACAGAAGCGGGTTTTCGAGCCCGGAAGGCGCAGAATGCTTCAATAGAAGGAGATGGCCTCCGAGGGCCAGGATATCCGAGGCCACCTGTGGCTGTACCCTATCCATCGGCCGGAACAAGCCATGCGTAGCGATGTGCAGAACGGCTGGCCGGTTGACCGATTTTAGCGCAGAAACGGAAGCCTTGGCGCCCGGGAACGATACCACATTGCCCAACAAGCGCTCTAGTTCTTCCGCCTCCCTCGCAGTGCCAGGGAGGGGCTCGAAATAGGAGCGTTGCGCGACCGGAGGCACTGTCGCGTGAAGGGGAGCTTCACCGACTTGCGCATCGAAATCCGGGCTCGCGACAACGACGACCTTATTGGACGGCGAAGATTGTTGCCGCCGTATGAGATCGCGGCCCGAGGTGAGGTAGTCAACAAGAAAATGGCTGATAACAGTCTCGCCATTTCGGTCGCTCAGGACCTCAAATGGAACAATGTTGAGAAGACCGTCCGGAGCAATCAAGAGCAGTGGCAGCTTGCCGTCTGTCGGCACTCCTAAAGTTTTCTGGAGAGGCGCGATTACCAGAGCAGAGAGCCGCTCACTCTTGCCTGCGATATACTGCGTGGATAGCTGTCGCAAACGTACGCGAAAGGCCTTAACCTCGCTTTCGATTTGTTCGGCCGGGCCAAGGTCGAACCAACGCGGTTCGCTGCCGGCACTCACGGCGAGCACCACATATCGCTCGCCTCGCCACGGCGTGCCCCGCCCGGTCCGAGCCGGTTCGAACACAGAGTACTTGACGAACTCCAGCAAAATGGCCCCGGCGGGTAGGGCACTGCGCACGGCTTCCAGAGTGACTGGCGCCGAGCCTAATCCGTACGCCACGCCGTTGTATTTAACTTTGGCCTCAAGATCTGCTTCTTCATCGAACAACAGTTTAAGGCCAGCCGATTCTCTCGGGAGTTCACCCGAAACGAGGGTAGGAGAGATTTTCGTAGAGATTTCGCGGCGAACGGCACCTAGACGGTCCAGCAAACTCCGAATATCAGGTGAAAGTTCTTCGCGGATCTGGCGCAGAGTATCCGCCTCCGCATCCAGTACCACCCCCTTGCGTTGGAGGAGTAAGTCTGCCGATATCTGAGCTGTCTTGCCTGTACATCCGGAAGTTGCAAAGCAGAATGAAAGGATCTTAAACAGTTCGTCCTGATGCCCTCGTGCATATGCGAGCCGCTGTTGTTCTGTTCCGATCGTGAGCGTACGTTGTAGCTGTCGCTCCGTGAGCTTGGCTGCTTGTGAAAAATGCTCAAGTGCGCTTGCCGCGTCATTCCGCGCCCACGCGATGAGAGCAAGATTAGCTTCAGATGTGGCAACGAATGGGTGTTCCTTCGACCAGTTTTTGGCCCAAAGATCACGTGCCTCCTCCAGGTCCCGCTGTGCAAGCTCATATTTCCCGAGGTGATACCGGAGCAGCGCGCGGCCATGAAGTAACCATGGACGTTCCCCGCTCTCCTGCTCGTCCTTAATGGCCGCGAATGCCTCACCGTATTTAGATTCAGCGACAGCGGGTTTGTCCGCATCGAAATAGAGTTCTGCCAGATTCCCTAGCGCGCTGGCAAGTCCGTTGGGGTCTGCGCCCTTCGCGCGGAGCTCATCGATCGTACGCGTAAGAATCTCGTTCGCCGCAGGATACGATTTCCGTTCCCGATACACTTTCGCCAGTTGCACCGCTGCGTTGGCTCGTTTACTTAACTCCTTTTGATCGCTGTAAGCGGTCAGCAGAAAAAGATAGTTCTTCTCCGCCGACGTGAAATCCAGCTTTTTCGCCTGAATTCTCGCTAATAGGTCGATCGCCGCGAGGGTCTGCGTGTCATTGGCCCCCAAGACGGTCCGAAAGATCTCCCCCGCCCGTACTGCCAAGCGCTCGGCAATACTAAGCTCGCCAACGCTTTCTGCCGTTTCGCCGAGTTTAATTGCCCAATTCGCAGCGGACAGATGCTGCTTGCCGGGCGTTGTACCGCCGACGCCGAGAAGCAGAGCGACTAATCGTTCCGTTCGTGTTTGATCGCTGAAATTGAGGTACAATTGAGCCAATTTCACCGCGTCGAGTAAGGTCTCGCCATGTTCGATCCCGCGGAGCCTGTGGTGCGTGTCGAATGCGCGTAGGAAATATGCCTCCGCGCGGAGGTAGTCACCCTTTTTTTGATAAAGACCTCCGAGGTTACCGGCGGCCGTTGCGGCATCGGGGTCGATGAAGCCGCCCTCGCGTTCGAAGATGTCAAGTGCCTTCCTATGCAGATCCTCAGCTTTGTCGAGGTCGTACGTCGCCTGGTAGGCGGTCGCTAGGTTATCCATGGCAATCGCCAAATCGCGAGCTGCTGTGCCCGAGGACTCTCGCGTTGAGGACTCTCGCGTTAAAGCGAGGCAAGCCTCCAGGTATTCAATTGCCTCCTTGGTGTGACCGAGGCGACCCTCCACCTGTCCCAGGTTGTTAAGCAGGTGCGAGAGAAGCGCCGGCTCTGAAATGGTTTTCGCAATTGCGAGAGCCTTTTCATAGGCGCTCTTGGCTCGTAAGTTGTATCCAAGTTCGAATAACGTTATCCCTAGATTGTTCCACGCTCGCGCGACCGCGTTCATTTTGGACAGGGCATGCGAAACTCCTTCCCGTTCTGCGCGGTTCACCGCGTCGATCGCCTCGGCATTCTTCCCTCCAAGGTGCAGTGTGTACGCGGATTTTGAAAGGGCTATGAAGTCAGCCTCTTGGACCGCCGTCTCGCGGATTCCTTCTATGGGCTGCGCACTTCCGGCTGCGGAAGCGAGTGGCGCAAACGCCAGCGTCACTGCCATAGCGAGATGAAAGGCTTTCATAGCCAGAGCTTCCCTTCCTGTCCGCGTCCAGCCCTTGATAAAATTATTACGCGTTGTTGCCGAGCTTATAATAAAAACGGTATCCTTCTAAATAGAAACGGTATCGCCCTTTTTATAGAAAACGCAAAGCTCTTCGATCTCTTCCACCTCACTACAATAACATGTTGTTCTTAGTCCGAATGTGAGGCAAATCACAGTTGCGGGACAGTTGGCAGGTTCAAGCCCCACCGCGTACTCAACTACCCCCGATTTCGTGCCTTGGTGCTTTTGAGACGCCGAGCGTCGTGATGCGTGGATAGTACGTCATGCGGTGTCCGAAAACCTGCGGAAATCAGGCATCCCGAATGGCCATTCGATAGGCCAAGCTGAGTGGGTGGCAGATTGGCAACAGCTTCGGGATTTCTTCAACTTTTCATGTGGCGCAGTATAGCACAAACGCACGGGCTTGATTGAGCGACGGAATAACGATTGGGAGCCGGCACAGCCGTGTTTGACCCCGAGGAGAAGACCCTGACTGTATCCAAACGGCGGTTTTTTTGGGTGTGCTTCCGCCGTCGCAAAGGCCTCGCGGGTACGCATCGCAGACGCCGGTGCACGGTGAACAACGGCAGATTTTTGTGGCAATGCTTCGGCCAAAAGCGTCCAACAGATCGTCCAACATTGCGTCCAACATGACCCCTAGCAAGATCGCAAGTTGTTTGATTTTCCTTATGAAATTGTTGGCAAGGACACGCCATCAGCGCTCTTCGGGCGCGCCATCGAGGCGCGTGGTCGGCGCTACATCATCAGACATTCGACGAAGGTTCGTATTGTGCAAGATCGCACGGGCTGTGCTGTGGCTGTCGCAACCAAATTCAATGAGGAACTGTTCTGGCAAGGACTGCCGTTGCCAGTACTTTGGCATCACCACCGGTGTACCCCAGATAGCTTTCAACTTGCGAAAGCGCACAACTCGGCAGCCTCGGGGCCCCGAACGGACTCATGCACCGCAGCAAAAAAGGAGGATCTATTCGGCGGCCGCCGAAACCAAGCCGCCGGGGAGGAGAAGACGCGGGCGAGTACCGAGCCGGCGCTCCATCTCAGGTTCCCGCAATAGAGGCGTGCTACGGTCGAAGGAACGTTGTTCGGCCGCCTGTCACCAGCGGCGTGAATTTCACTCAAAATCATCGGTTTGAAATTCGCTGTTTCTTGGCGATCATTGCCACGCCAAGCTTGCATGTGGAGGTGTTGTCGCCTGATTGTCGTCGTGGCGAAATGCCTGCGAACGTCGCTCTGGGTGGCCGAGTTTGGTCGGGAGGCAATCCCTTGTAAAGACTGGCCTTCGGCCACCGCCTCTGGCGGCTGCGGTCTTGACAAGGGATT
>Ga0126376_10002520_pt1 | contig 10392 bp, 10 predicted proteins | sample PanSoiMetPlot_15_FD_92760 | JGI IMG/M metagenome (GOLD analysis project Ga0126376, IMG submission 92760) | Tropical forest soil microbial communities from Panama - MetaG Plot_15 | ecosystem: Environmental > Terrestrial > Soil > Tropical forest > Bulk soil | place: Panama | collected 2016-02-17 | reverse complement strand
TCGACAAGCAGATCGAGCTTAGCGAGAGTGTTGAACCTCTCGAGCGCGTCTTGTACCGGGCGTCCCCATGAGCCATTGACGCGCCCCTGATAGCAGTCGAGGTCCTTGAGTTGCGAAACGATCCTGGACAAGCTCAGTCTGGGTTACCCCTTCGGGTAACGAAGCCGGAGAGGGCGGCACCGCTTCTGGCGCCTTACCTTGAGTGGCATCGGCCGCAGCGACCTTGGTATCGGCGCCGGCCACGTCCGGCTCGGGCTTGGTATCGCCAGCGGGCTCGACCGCGATAAAGCGATTGACGGCGTTGGGCTTTTCCCCGCTCCCTTGCGCCGCAGCGAGCTCGTCTGCTGTCTTGGCCTCGGAAATGTATCCCGAGACGGCCCCCGTCAACAGTGGGCTACGCCTCGGCAGAGGCGGGCTCGGTGTGGCGGGAAGCCGTAGCCGCCATTACAAGCCGCCCCGACTTCAACATCGCCGTGGCCATGGGCCCGAAGTGCCGCAAGTGCCGCTTTAGCTTGCGCCGGTAGGCATAATAGTTGGCCTCCAGCCGATGCCGGTCGCTTTTCACGTAAGAGCCCTCGACCATGCTGGCGTGGCCTTGGCGCTTCAGCTCTTTGAACCAATCCGCCCGCTCATGCCGCTCGGCCATGGCGATCAGATAGCTCGCGACGAGCTTCGATTGATCGTCGGCGAGACGCCAGATGCTGCCATTCGCCTGGATCAAACCGACCACAAAGAGGTCGTCGAGCTCTGGATGGAACACGTTGAGATAGAGAAGCGGCTGCTTGTCGGATCCGAACAGAAGAGAGTTGTCGAGAAACGGAACGGAAATTTCGTAGCCGGTCGCGAACACGACCAGATCAGCCTCGACTTCGCTCCCGTCGCTGAAGCGGACTTTGTTGCCGGCAAATTCGATGATATCGGGCTTGACACCGATGCGGCCATGGCCTGCGAGCTGCGGCAGCACGGTGCTCATGGTCGGGTGCGTGTCCATGATGCGATGTTCGGGTTCGGGCAAGCCGTAGCGCTCGTTGTACCCCACAAACAGATGGTGCCAATGGGTATAGAGGCGGTTTCGCAAGCCCCGCGGCATCGGGAATTTCTCACAGAAATTGATGATGCCATCCATCGGGCGGCCGAACACGAATTTGGGCACGAAATACGTGCCGCGGCGCATGCTGAGATAGACTCTGCGCGCCACGCTCGTGGCATCGACCACGATATCGCCGCCGGAATTGCCTGAGCCCACCACAACGACACGCTTATCGGTGAGCTGCTTGACGCTGCGATAGTCGCGCGAATGCATGATCTCGCCGGTGAAGGTGCCGGGAATGTTTGGCATGCGCGGCACGTGATGGTGGCCATTGGCGATGACGAGCGCGCGGTAGAAGCGCGGGCGAGCCTCACCCGCAACCTTCACGCGCCAACCGTCCTGCATCCGTTCGGCGCGCTCCACCGACGCGTTGAGCTCTATCTTATCGAGGATGCCGAAATTCATCGCGTAGGCGCGGAGATAAGCGAGCGTTTCGCGGTGCGACGGATAGGTCGGATATTCCTCGGGAAGGGGATAATCCTCGAAACCTGTATATTTTCGCGACGAGACGAGATAAGTGCTCTCGTAAACGACGCCGGTATTGGTCGCCTCGTTCCACAATCCGCCGATATCCCGCTCTCGCTCGAGGCAGTCGAACGAAATGCCGCGCTCGCTGAAGGTCTTGGCGGCAGTAAGCCCCGACGACCCCGCGCCGATAATGCAGACCTTGTCGGTGTTGCTCTTTACATCCATGCGTCAGGTATCCATCTTCCCGGCCCGCCTAGCTTCGCCAAGCTAAGGTCTTGGTCTGATTGCCACAGTGTTAATCCCCGCCGGGAACGCTGTGACATAATATGGAGTTCATGGTTCTGACATACAAAAAGCTTTGGTCCCGACTGCGATGAGCATAGTCTTTCACAAGAAAGCGACTCATGGCGGACGACGGACTATGCGTCTAGGGGTCGTAGCGGCGGCTATAGCAGGTCTCGGGCTCATTTGCGGCGGCGCGCAGGCGACCAGATTAACCTACCCGACGACCGATAATCCCTATTGCGACGTCACCACCTACACGCTGCGCGACGTCCCGGAGCAGGCGATGTCGACGCTCGATTCGAACGGCAACCCGGTGATCGTGGTGAACAGCCTCGCACTTCGCGACAAGCCGGCCTATGGCCGATTCTTGATGGCGCATGAATGCTGCCACCACTCGCTCGGCCATGTGAAGCTCTATCACGAGGAATTCGGTCATCTCGGACCGCAGCCCTTCTTCTACATCGCGCCGCAGCTGAAGCAGATGGAGCTTGATGCCGACTGCTGCGCGGTGAAGATGCTGAAGTCCAAGAACGAGACCGACGCCATCGAGGCTGCGCGGCAGACCATGAGCAATTTCGGCACGCAGCCGACCGGGGCGTACTATCCGACCGGAATCGAGCGGGTCGAGAACATCGACAAGTGCGCGCAAGAGTGACGAGCATTTAACGTGCACTGCACTGGCCGCATCGGTGGCTAATCTCCATATTGACCGCGTGCAGAGCCCGCGCCGTTTGAGGCCGTAGCGATGTGCTACGATAAGTGACGGCGCTGGAGAGAGACAAGCCTTGAACGGAGGTACGTTCATAGCGAGCTTGGCCAACCGGTCGATGATGTTCTTGGTAGTAAGCGCCGCTTGTGTCCTGCTTGCTGCCGCTCTCAGTCTGTCAGGTGTCGGGTATGCAAGGTCGGCCGGATTCCTGCGCGTTTGCGCCGACCCGGACAACATGCCCTTCTCCAACGACAAGGGGGAGGGCTTCGAGAATAAGCTCGCCGAGCTCATCGCCGAGAAGCTCGGGGACGAGCTCGACTATAGTTGGTTCTCGGAGTCGACGGGCTATGTCCCGCAAACCATGGGACGCGAGGCTTGCGACCTCGTCATGGGCTATCCCCAGGGTACTGGCCTGATCGACGATACCAATCCGTATTACTACACGTCCTACGCTCTTATTTACCGGCAAGGCGATCAGTCCCTCACCGGCTTGGACAAACTTTCGGATCCACGTCTCAAGGGGAAGAAGATTGGGCTCTTCGCGCGAACGCCGTCGGCGAGCCTGCTCGCCATGTATGGGCTCACAGGCGACGCCAAGCCCTTCGAAGTCAATGCTGACGAGAGCGCCTCGAAGGCGGCGCAGAAGATGACCGCGGAGATTGCCTCAGGCGGGCTCGATGCCGGCATCCTGTGGGGACCCGTCGGCGGTTACTACGCCGAACAATCTTCTGTGCCGCTGAAAATAGTGCCGCTCGTGAGGGAGAAGGCAGGGCCGAGCGCGGTTTATCCGATCACCATGGGGGTGCGTCCCAACGAGCCGCAATGGAAGCACACCATCAACAAGCTGTTGGCGGAGAACCAGGCCGGCATCTATGCAATCTTGCAGGGCTACAACGTCCCCCTGCTGGACGAGAACGGAAATCCGGTCGCTCCTGCCGCGGCCGAGCGCTGATCAAGCCTACATGTTGCATTTGCTCTCGGGCTGATCGATGCCGAGCGTGTCCATCTCGATCTCGGCGTGGCTCGCGTGCGGAAAGCCCCGCTGCGGCGACATCGATACCGGGACCTTGTCGGTGGCGATCAGGATCGGCTGCCTGAACTGGCCGTCCCAGGGGCGGTATTGCTGCTTGATGCCCTTGAACGGAGCAAGCTGCAACTCGGGCCCGTGGATGAAAGCGGCAACCGTGGCGAAGTCGGCGCCCGTGTTGCGGGTCACGGCCTCGCCAATGGTGCGCGCCGCCACATAGCCCTGATAGTCGATCGGCAGCATCAGCCGCTTGTAGTCCTTCTGAAAGTGATTGTTGGCCTGGGTCGCACCCCATTTCTCGTGGCCAGGGCTCCAGGTGGTGGCGGTAAGCCCGGTCGTGCCGGCGACGGGGCGGGGATCGGCCCCGCCGCGATAGGGCATGTATGGACCAAACAGCTGATCCTCATCGGCCACGACGATGACCTGATATTGAGGGTTGGCGGCGAAGGCCTCATCGGCGCTCGCCTGCTTGCCAGGCGGGATGGTACCGACATCGTCACGCCTCCCGCCCGAGAGGTCCTTATATTCGCGGTCATCGACGATGGTAGCGCCGAACCGCCCGGCCGCACGCCTGATGGCGTCGGCATAAGCGAGGTCGCCAGGCGTCGAACCGTGCACCAGGAGCCAGTTCGTCCATTTCTGCGTGACAAGATATTGTGCGAGCGCGTCGGCCAGCATGTAGCGGTCCGGCACCACATGCATGATGTTGGCACGGCAATTCTCTTGCCTTAGCGATACGTCCTCGGCGCGGATGTTGAACAGAAGAATGTCCTTGTCCTTGGCGAAGTCGGAGAGCTTGAGCAGCGTGTCGGCAGAGGCGTCGACGATGATGTAATGGTGGCCGCTGTCGTAGAATTTCTGAAGCGCTTCGACGGCCTTGTCCGGCGAGGTGACGGTGCTAACATCGAGACTATAGAGCTCGCCGGTGAACTGGCCGCCGGCATTGTTCTCGTCGATTGCCATCTTGGCGCCGGAGATGCCGGCATCAAGCGGCTCGACGTCCATGCGCGATGCGGGCCTGGGATGATCGCCGACCTCGCGGATGTAGCCGATCACCAGAGCGGTGCGCGGGTTCGGCGCCTGCGGAACCTCGACCGAGAAGCCTCCTTCGGGACGCTTGGTGTCAGCCGGGGGCGCTTCTGCGGACGGCGGGGATGCGGCAGGTGCGGTGCCTTGTGCTGGAGGCTCGTCCGCGGCTTGGGCGACAGGGACTGCAAGCAGGACAGCGGCAACCAATGACAAGGGTCCCGCTGCGCAGGCAGACGCGAGGGACCGCCTCAAAATGCGGCAGAAACTCATCGAGCAAAGCGGCATGGTGACGGGACCGAATGGCGCGATTTCTCGCGCGCGTTAGCTATTATTCGAACCCAAACTGTCGGGCTGGCAGGGTTCGCGGGCGGCCAGCGGAGCGTTCCCAAGCCCATGGTAGCGATAAAGAAATAGCCATTGCAAGGCGGAAACCAACCGGGAAAACTTGGTATCCGTGCTGCAGCCGGGAGACCTTGCTGATGCGACCGGCGCCCTCAGCGTTGTAGAAATCCTCATCGAGGTCTTACGGAACGCCGCCCGGTGTGATTAGGCTGGCAGCCATGGGATTCACGGCGGGCGAGGCCATAAGGTTCGGGTGGGAGACCTTCAAGCGCCGGCCGTGGTTCTTCGTGGGCGCCACCCTCATCATCATGCTCGTCTCTGGCTTGATCGACGCGTTTACGCGCGGCATCGATGCCGCCGTGTCGGGCTCGGCAGATCAGTCCTCACTGCTCGGCAGCCTAATCAGCCTGCTGGCCGGCACGCTCATCAATATGGGCGCCACGGCGTTCTATCTCTCTGCGCATGACAATCCCGACGCGGCCGATCTCTCCGCCTGGTGGCACCCGCGTCCATTCCTAAAGTTTCTCGGCGCCTTCATTCTGCTCATGCTTACAATCGCGGTAGGTTTCATCTTGTTGATCGTGCCCGGCATCATCTTCGCGCTCATGTTCATGTTCACGACCTTCATCGTGATCGATCGCGAGTTCGGTCCAATCGACTCGATGAAGGAAAGCCGGCGCCTTACCTATGGGCACAAATGGAAGCTGCTCGGCCTTTCATTGCTGCTGGTGCTGATAAATCTGCTGGGTTTGGCGGCCTTGTTCGTGGGGCTGTTCGTCACGGTCCCGATATCATCGCTCGCGCTCACCCATGCCTATCGCGTGCTGGGAGGGAAGGTGGAACCGCGCCCGGTCGATGCAGCTCTCTCTGCTTGAAGCGGCGACCTACTAAGCCGGGAAGTGATCGCCGCCTACTCGGTCGGGACGAGCGGCCGGGTCTCGGTCTTGGCGACTTCAGCGGCGTTGCGTGGATTGCGGTAGATGAAGGGCTTCGGCGGCTTGGCAGCCTCCTCGCGGGCAAGCCGCACCATCTCGCCGTGATAGGGCGAGAGCGCGCAAGCGGGGTCGGTATTGCGAGGATCGCCGGTGATCGCCATGGCCTGGCAACGGCAGCCGCCGAAATCAATCTCGCGGAAGGCGCAAGAGCGGCAGGGCTCCTTCATCCATGACGTGCCGCGGAAGGCATTGAAGGCGTCCGAATTTAGCCAGATGTCGAGCAGCGGCCGGTCCTGTACATTGTCGAAATGCAGACTCTGGATGGTCTCGGCGGCATGGCAGGGCAGCACCTTGCCGGCCGGCGTGATGTTCATGAAGCCTTTAGCCCACCCGCCCATGCACGGCTTTGGGCGCTTCGCGTAATAGTCGGGAACCACCATGTCGATGGTGAGCACGCCCTTCAACCGTTCGCGCTCGCGCTCGACCAGCTCGATCGACTGAATGGTTTGGTCGTAGGTGGGGATCAGAGCCGCGCGATTGAGATACGCCCAGCCGTAATACTGCACATGGGCGATCTCGAGCCGCTGCGCGCCGAGTTTGACGGCGAGCTCGATATAGCGGCCGACATTGTGGATGTTCTGGCGGTGAATCGGCGCATTGATGGTGAGCGGCAGGCCGAGCTCAGTAACCCAACGGGCAACATCGAGCTTCTTCTGCGTGGCGCCGGGATAGGCGCCGATCCGCTCGGCATTCTCGGCATCGACGTCCTGGAACGAGATCTGCACGTGGTCGAGCCCGCGTGCCTTGAGGTCTTCGAGGCGCGGACGATTGAGTGTGACGGCGGCAGTGATCAGGTTCGAGTAGAGACCTGACTCGGAGGCGGCCGAGACGATCTGTTCGAGGTCCTTGCGAGCCGTAGGCTCGCCGCCCGAGAGATGCACCTGCAAGATGCCCATGCCGCCGGCCTGGCGCATCACCCAGACCCACGTCTCGGTGGAAAGCTCCTTGTTGACCCGCTCGAGCTCTATCGGATTCGAGCAATAGGAACATTGCAGCGGGCAGCGATGGGTCAGCTCGGCGAGCAGGCCGACGGGAGCGCGGGCACAAAGCGCGTCGGTCTCCTCCTTGCTGCCGACCACGCCCTCGGTCGGCTCATCATCGATGACGAGCGACTGGCAATGTCCGTTTCCCTTAAGCTCCTCGCTCATCCCTTTACGTATCCCTTGTCGGCGAGGCCCTGGAGCAGATCGATCACGTCGGCGCGGATCACGTCCTTCGATGCTGAATATTCCTGGGCCAGAGCCTCGACAATTTCCTCCACGGTTCTCTTGCCGTCGCAGAGCTTGAGCACCGCAACGGCAGTTTGGTCAGGCGTCAGAACCCGTTCCGGCGCCAGCAAAATCCAACGGCCTCGCCCCGCATCGTGGCGGAGCTTGAGATAGGCTGGCAACTTTGGCCGCGTCTCCGGACCGACCACGAGCCGTCCGGGCGACGAGGTTTCATCACTCATGTCTTACCCGGCACGAAGGCGCCGGGCGGAATCAGCCCGGGCTCGACATAGGCATAGTGGAGCGCGTCGAGCTGCGCCCATAGCACATTACATTTGAACCTCAGCGCATCGAGCGCGGCGCTCTGCGCCTCAGGCGTCCGTGCATTGCGCTTCACATATTCCAAAGCAAAGTTCGCGTCGTCCGGCGCTTGTGTGAGCCGGCGCTTGAAATAGGCCATCACCTTGTCGCTGATGAAATCGTAATTCTCGAGCATGCCGGAGATGCGCTCCTTGTGGATCTTGGGCGCGAACAGCTCGGTGAGCGAGGAGGCGACCGCTTCGACCAGCGTCTTCTCCCGCACGAAATTGACGTAAGCCTCGACGGCGAAAATTGTCTCGGGCAGCGCACCCTTCCTGGAGATGACGTACTCCCGGTCGAGCCCAAGGCCATCAGTGAGCACGAGCCAGCGCTCGATGCCGCCTTCCTCCTCGCCGTAGCCGTCATGGTCCATGATGCGGTGGATCCAGTCGCGCCTAAGCTGGCGGTCATGGCAGCGGCTCATCAGGGCCGCGTCCTTGCGCGGCACGGCGGACTGATAGCAGTAGCGATTGAGCGCCCAGGCCTGCACCTGGCCCTTATTGAGCTTTCCTCCGTGCAGCAATTTGTGGAAGGGATGCTTGTCGTGATAGCGCTCGGCGCCGATGGCGCGAAGCTCTTGCTCGAACTCTTCGGGGCTCATGATCTTGGTCACGGCATTACCTCCCGCTACATCCAGTGCTTGGCGAGGAACCTGCGTTTCGGTTACTCGAAGCTATCGCCTCTGTGCACCTCGCAGGTCGGCAACAACTCAAAATTGCCAGCCGGTGCGTTCGACACATCCCGGACCTATTTCGACATACCAAATGTAGGTATGCCCAATGAGCGGTGCATGATGCGTTCATGAACGCTGCATTGATACCACATTAAGGGAATCTGAACGGGAGATTTGGGAACGCAATAGGGCCGTTGGACGGGAGGGCCGAACGGGCAACGGCGATAGCTGCTCGAAAAAGACGAAGCGACGACCAAGCATCACGCCTGATCGCCGCTTTTCTGTTTCCGAGATGAGAAGTGCGGATTAAGCGCGATCCAATTCTGCCGGCAGGTAGCTCGTAACTTCCATGCCGGACTCCGTCTCCTCGATCGTCGGCTTGTGCCACTCACGCATTTGAAGATCTCCGTCCGCGAGTTGGGGCCAAGCATGCCCCGTGCAGCCGGATGTGTTTTGCCGAACCCGGAATCCGACTGCCCGGCTCTACGCTTTCACCATCCTTCCCCGCCGTGATAACTTCAAATCGTATTCCCTTATAGGAAGGATAAGCGGCCCTTATCGCCATGGTCTCGCTTAGGCAGTTGCGCTACCTCGAATCCCTGTCGGAAACGCGCCACTTCGGCCATGCCGCTGAGGCCTGCGCGGTCAGCCAGCCTGCCCTCAGCATGCAGATCAAGGAGCTCGAGGACGAGCTGCAGGTCAGCCTCGTCGAGCGACGGAAGACAGGTATCGAGCTTACCGAGCAGGGCGAAGAGATCGCGCGGCGCGCACGGACTATCCTCGCCTCGGTGCGCGACCTCGTCGATTACGCCAAGCAGCAAGAAGGCGTGCTGTCGAGTGTGCTGAAATTGGGGGCGATCCCTTCTATCGCGCCTTACCTGTTGCCGGCGGCGTTGCCAGAGCTGCAACGCCGCTTCCCGGCCCTCAATCTCCAGCTTCGCGAGACGCTGACCGCAAATCTCGTGCACGAGCTCGTGACCGGCGACCTCGACCTCATTCTCATCGCGTTGCCCATCGACGACCCCGAGGTCGAGACGCTTCATTTGTTCGACGACAGATTCATCCTCGCGACCAAGGCCACTAGAAGCAATCAGAGGGCGCGCCGCGCCAACGCCGACATGCTTGCGCACGATCGGCTGCTTCTGCTTGAGGAGGGCCACTGCTTGCGCGATCAGGCGCTCTCTTATTGTCATATGCTGACGCCGGAGGCGCGCGACAGCTTCGGTGCCTCGAGCCTTGCCACCATCGTGCAGATGGTCGCCAATGGCTACGGCATCACGCTTTTGCCGGAGATGGCGATTGCGAGCGAGATCCATACCAGCGGCGACATCAGGCTGTTGCGCTTCAACGCGCCTGAGCCCAAGCGCGAGATCGGGCTCGCTTGGCGCAAGACGTCGCCGCGCAAAGGAGACTTCGTCCAGTTCGCCCAGCTTCTGCGCGATGTCGCCCCGCGGCCGGCGGACGGAACGCTCAAGTAGTGCCAGGCGCCGCGGCACATTACGTACGGAAAGTGCGCTAGCGCGTTAAGCAGCGCATCTAGACCGGCGCTGAGCAGGGAAAAAGGGGAGTCTGATGACACTCGCGATTCAAGTCTTGGTCCTAGTCGCGTTGGCGATCTACGCCAAGGCGGGCGCGGTCGCCTTGCACCGGCCGGTCTCGGACTTCTTCGCCGCGGGGCAGTCAATCCCGGCCATGGTCAACGGCATGGCGACCGCTGCGAGCTTCATCGCGGTCCTTGCCTTTGCAGGCCTTACCGGTGGGCTCAGTCAGGATTGGGAGGGATGGACTGCCGTTCTCATTGGCGGGGCAGGCGGTCTCTTGCTAATCGCATTTCTGCTCGCGCCTTATCTTCGCAAGTTCGGCGGCTACACCATTCCCGATTTTCTTGGCGAGCGCTTCGGCGGGACTGGATTGCGTCCGCTCGCCGTGGTCGCCGTTGTCTTGTGCTCGTTCCCCGCGCTGGCGATTGCGATCTTAGGTGCAGCCATTCTCGCGGGGCGAATCTTCCCCATCGACGCACCGATGGCATTAGCCGCCGGCGTGGTGATGGTCCTGTTGTGTACGATCATCGGGGGCATGCGCTCGGCAAGCCGCAGTCAGGCAGCTCAATATGCGGTGCTGCTGCTCGTCTCTCTTGCGGCGCTCGCCATCTTGTTGTGGCAGCACGGCACCTGGCTTCCTGAAGCCAGCGCGCTTGACGCCGCGG
>Ga0126376_10002518_pt1 | contig 10392 bp, 8 predicted proteins | sample PanSoiMetPlot_15_FD_92760 | JGI IMG/M metagenome (GOLD analysis project Ga0126376, IMG submission 92760) | Tropical forest soil microbial communities from Panama - MetaG Plot_15 | ecosystem: Environmental > Terrestrial > Soil > Tropical forest > Bulk soil | place: Panama | collected 2016-02-17 | reverse complement strand
TTCAAACGCGCTAATGCTCGACTTGCTTTTGGTCAGTACCGCTGCCTCGCCCCCGTTCGCACGCATCAGGAATATTTGTGCTTCTTCTCCTCCACGCGCCGAAAGAAAAGCTAGTTGCGTTCCCTCCGGCGACCAGCGCGGTGAAGTTTCCGATTTCTCGGAATACGTAAACTGCCAAGCTTTCTTGCTTTTCAAGTCATACATCCAGATGTGCCGCGTCCGATGCTGACCCGCCAACGGATCGCTCGCCACAAAGGCCACGCGCACTCCGTCGGGGGAAAATTCAGGGTCCTGAATCCCGCGCAAATGCAAAAAATCCTCTGGAGCCAGCACGTTGGTTTCGTCTGCCGCCTTTTTCTCCTGTCCGTGCGCGCTCGCGCACGCCGCCAGCAAAATCGCAACTCCCGCCAACCAGTATTTTCGCCACATAGCCCATTCCTCCGAAGCTTCCCGCGAAAACTCTACCCACGCGCCACAACAGCGTCAATTGCCCTTCACAATACAAATTCAATCCAATGGGTTTGCCCCGCTTCGCGCGCGTCGGCTACAATCAACAACTTGCTTTTATGGCCTGGAACGCGACATACGGCGCATGAACGAGATTCGACTCCACAATACGCTCAGCGGAAAGACCGAACCTTTCGTTCCGCAAACTCCCGGCGAAGTAAAAATGTACACCTGCGGGCCGACGGTGTACGACTACGCGCACATCGGAAATTTCCGCACATTTATCTTCCAGGACATTCTTCGCCGCTTTCTAATATTGCGCGGCTTCAAGATGATGCACGTCATGAACCTAACGGACGTGGACGATCGCATCATCGCCAACGCCGCCGCCGCGAGAGTTGACATCCGCGAATATACGGAGAAATTCGCTAACGCATTTTTTGAAGATTGCAAAACACTCAGCGTCGAGGCCCCGGAACATTGGATTCGCGCTACGGACCACATTCCGGAAATGGTGCAGCTCATCGAGCAGCTCCAGCAAAAATCGTTCACGTACGACAGTGAAGGCTCCATCTACTACCGCATCGCGAAGTTTCCGGCCTATGGAAAGCTGTCCAAAATTGACTTGACCGGAATTCAGGCTGGCGCTCGGGTGGACAATGATCGCTATGAAAAGGAAAGCGCCCGTGATTTTGCTCTTTGGAAAGCGCCGAAACCCGGCGAACACTTCTGGAAAACGGAAATCGGCAAGGGCCGTCCCGGCTGGCACATCGAATGTTCCGCGATGGCCATGAAATATCTTGGTGATACGCTGGATATCCATACCGGCGGAATCGATCTCGCGTTTCCTCATCACGAGAACGAAATTGCGCAAAGCGAAGGTGCCACGGGAAGAACTTTTTCGCGCTACTGGCTGCATGCGGAACATCTCCTCGTCGAAGGCGAAAAGATGTCCAAGTCGCTCGGAAATTTCTATACGCTGCGCGATCTTTTCGCCAAAGGGTACAGGCCCTCTTCACTCCGTTTCGCTCTTGCCAGCGTGCCGTATCGCCGCCAGCTCAATTTCACTTTCGATGGTCTAAGACAGGCAGCTAGTTCGATCGAACGTTTGCGCACATTTGCGACTCGCGTCAAACAGGAAAAATTTCCGGCGGGCAGCAATCCCGCCATGGCCGAACGCATCGCCAAGGCCGGGAACGATTTTGACGCTGGCTTGGCGGACGACCTGAACGCCGCCGTCGCGCTTGCCGCGATGTTCGATTTCGTTCGCGAAGCCAACATCGCCATGGATAAAGGTGAATTCAAACAGGCTGAAGTTGCCACTGCGCAGGATTTCCTTGCGAAATTCGATCAAGTCTTTGCTGTGATTCAGGATGACGACGCCGCAAAACTCAAAGCGCTTGGCTTTGGTTCCGCGGAAGATGAACTGAGCGATGGCGACGTCGAAAGGCTCATCGCGGAACGCAATGCAGCTCGCACCCGCCGCGACTTTGCCACCAGCGATCGTATCCGCAAAGAGCTTGTGGATCGTGGTATAATTCTTGAAGATTCACGGGACGGCAGCGTCCGCTGGAAACGCAAATGACACTTCTCCAACGACCACGGATCTATGTTTCTCCCGCCGAAGTACGTCCCAACCTCTACGGCGTAGATTAAGTCTCCTCCAACTGGCAGAGCGCAAAGGGGATAGGTCCGTTTGCGCACAAGAAATCTGCCTTGCGGGCCCTACACGACAATAACCGCTGCCCAATCAATGAGTTGGCCAACAACTTGGAGGATTTCATGATCGCTGCAACAGAAACGAAAACGCCTCGGCTCATCACCGCTTTACCCGGGCCAAAAGCAAAAAGCATTGTCGAGCGTGACGCAAAGTTTATGTCGCCCTCGTTTACCCGCGATTATCCGCTAGTCGCCAAGACCGGCCGTGGCGCCATGGTCGAAGACGTGGACGGGAATGTATTCCTCGATTTCGCCGCTGGAATTGCGGTGTGTTCCACGGGGCATTGCCACGCCAGGGTGGTAGACGCCATCCAAAAGCAAGCCGCAGAACTGATCCACATGTCCGGGACTGATTTTTATTACGAAAGCTTGCCGTATTTGGCAGAGCGTCTTGGAAAATCCGTGGGCGGATCGGAAGACAAGAAAGTTTTCTTTTGCAACTCCGGAACGGAAGCGGTGGAAGGCGCGATCAAACTCGCGCGTTACGCCACGAAGCGCGACAAGATGATCGCGTTTTACGGATGCTTCCACGGCCGCACGATTGGTTCGCTATCACTGACTGCATCTAAATCCACGCAGCGCAAGAATTTCGGCGCTTTGCTCGGTGGGGTTGAGCACATTCCTTATCCCTATGCGTACCGCTGCGAGTTCGGGCACGGCCCAGAAACCTGCGGCGAAGAAATTCTGGAGCAACTGGAAAATCAGATTTTCAAGCGGCTCTTCGATCCTTCAGAAGTGGCCGGAATTATCATCGAGCCGATTCAAGGCGAAGGCGGTTACGTTCCCGCACCGAAGTTTTTTCTGCAGGAATTGCAGCGCATCTGCCGCCAGCACGGAATTATGCTGATTGTGGATGAAGTGCAGTCCGGCATGGGCCGCACGGGAAAAATGTGGGCGCACGAATATGCGGGCATTGAGCCGGATATTCTTTGCAGCGCGAAGGGCATTGCCAGCGGCATGCCGCTCGGCGCGTTCTTCGCGCGTTCAAGCGTCATGAACTGGAAACCGGGCGCGCACGGTTCGACGTTCGGCGGGAATCCGGTTTGCCTTGCTGCTGCGATTGCCACGCTCGATCTGCTCGAAGGCGGGCTCACGGCAAACGCGAAGAAAATGGGCGATTACATTTTCTCGCGCACTGCCGATTGGACGAAAAAGTTTAAGATCGTCGGCGACGTTCGCGGTCGCGGTTTGATGATCGGCGTTGAAATTGTGCGCGATCAGCGGACCAAGGAGCGCGCGGCGGATTTGCGGAACGCGATTGTGGATTTGGCGTTTCACAAAGGTTTGCTGATTCTCGGCGCGGGCGAAAATTCGCTGCGTCTTTCCCCGCCGCTCGTGATTGATGAGGAGCAGGCGGACTTCGCCGTTCGCACTCTCGAAGAGTGCATCCGCGAAGCAGAGAAGAAAATTTAATGCACTCTCGACACGCAGGGTAAAGAGGAACAGAATCCGCGGAGAAAGACCTCAACAAAGCTTGGCCAAAAGGCCCGGAGAGTAGTCTCCCCGGGCCTTTTGCCTTCTTGGAAAGAATTCGCTTGACGAATGACCGCGCAAAATATGACCATAGTCATAAATGACTATGGTCATTAAGAAATCATCGCGAAGGGAACGAAAAAAAAAGGAAGTACGCGAGCGAATCATCGCCACGGCAGTGGAGCTCTTTGGGCGGCATGGCTTTGAGAACGTGACGGTGGACCACATCGCGGATGTGGCGGACGTAGGAAAAGGCACGGTCTACAACTACTTCGAAACGAAGGAAGACATCGTCGTCGCTTATATGGCTGCCCTGGAGGCGAAAATTCAGGACAGGGTCCAAAAGCTTGGGGTGCAGAAGGGGAAGAGCTTAGCCGAAATTTTGATCGAGTTCATTCGCTATCAATTCCAGTTGAAGCGCAAGCATCACGGATTTGTGCGCGTGTTTCTAGGGCAGATGTTCCTGCGGGGGCCGCAATTCATGCCGTACGCCGTCGAAATGCAGAAGGCAATCGATCCTCCGCTGGAAGTATTGTTCCGAAAGCTGCAGGAGAGTGGAAAATTGCGGAAAGACGTACAGATCGCGATTCTCATTCCAATCTTCAAGACAATTCATTTGGGATTGACGGGCCTGTGGACAGTCGAAGGGCCACCGTTTCGCGGCACGGATATAGTTTTGGAGAACGAGATGAAGCTTTTCTGCGAGGGATTGAAGGCGAAATGAGAATCACGTTAGTCGTGTGCATGATGTTGCTGTATGCGGCGGCGCAAGGCGCGCCTCTATTTCACCGGCAATATCGCGAGGGCGAAACGGTGAAGTACCACATGAAAGGGAAGAACGAGGCATGGCAGTACGAAATCGACGCGAGTGGAATTGTGAAGAAGAGCGACACGGGCGTGTTCGTGGAAGAAATTGGTTGGTCGGATTTGCGTTCGGGAGATACAGCGCTGCCGATTCCGCCGGAGAGCGCGGCGTTTCGTCAAGAGCTTTCGCTCGACCCGGGCTTCGGAATGAAGATTCCGGACTTTAGCGACGTCTCGCCGATGCTGATCGGACCGATGGCGGATTTGATGACGTTTTACAGCGATTTATTTCTGGCCGGGAAGATCGGCAATTTGTCGAAGGTGGGGGATCACGAGTACGTCAAGGTGGGTGGACCGAATTCCTGGGCCGACGGCAGCCGCGTGATTTTGGGCGAGGATTCGATTGATTTCGATTTAACGGTGAAAGAAATTAACTCGACAACGCAGACGGCGAAGCTGCTTGTGCGCCACGTTCCACCGGGAGAGCCGAAGGTGAAGCTACCTGCAGAATGGATGAAGAAATCCGTCGCGGATACGCCGAACAATTGGGTGAATGTGGAAAAGCGCGGCGACAAATATGTCGCGGAAGTGGGCAAGGAGACATTTGACGTGGACATCGTGGTGAGTCTGCGCGACGGAAGGCTGCTCAATGCGACGCTCGAGAATCCAGTGACGGCAATTCGACGCGAATGCACGGATGTGGCTTTGACGCAGTGCAGCGCGCCGACGCCGAGGCAGATTCTGCGCCAGATTGAGGTGCAGGCGAAGGAATAACTTGCTGGAGAAGCCCGCAAACCAATTTGCATGAGGACGCAGAGAGCACCGAGGTCGCGGAGAAAGAATCCCGCGGCGGGCCGGAAGAAAGTTGGCAGCCGTGGGATTTTTATTTATAGCGACTGGAATTTGATTAAGAGTAAATGCCATGCCGGTCTTCTCCACGCTTGCCTACCAATTCGTTCGCTGGAATCACGCAGCGGTTTGCGCGATGAAAATGAATCCGTGGACTCGACAAATCGTACACGCAAACAAAGGACGGGCGTACGCGGCGAAACCTACGCGTATTGGTAATTGAGAAATCTGGGATATGTGTTCATCGCGCGGAATTACTTGCCGCGCGGTGGCGCGAAGGGCGAACTGGATTTAATCGGTTACGACGGCGACACGCTTGCATTCGTCGAAGTGTGTACTCGAACGGTTGGCGACCAACTGACTGCGCTCCCCGAACTTAGCGTGACTGCGGAAAAGCAGCACATCGTTGCGCGCACGGCCCAACGCTTCCTCTCTGAGCGCCACGTCAAAGGCACGCCGCTGCGTTTCGACGGTCTAGCCATAGACAACATACCGGGCGGCCCCCCGGAAGTTCGCCTCCACAAAGACGCCTTTAGTCCACAAATCTAACGCGGTATGCTTCTGCGTAATTAAGCTCCGGAAAAGAGAGCCATGATTACGAAGAACCTGACGCAAAATTTTGCGTGTATGTTTTTGCTCGCTGCGGTGATAGCGGCGACGAGTGCGGCGCAGGAGATCGCGGCGCCGAGGCAGGTGTATGACGGTGCGATGACGCCGGATTTGGAGGTGAGAACGTTTGCCCGCAGCGACGAATTGTTTCCCGTTCGAGTCGTGGAGAAAGGAAGTGCGGCGCGGGCGCTGCCGGCTGCGAAGACCGCGCTGAAGAATGTTCGATTCGAAACGGGAGGAAAACACTACGACCTCTTTGACTATTTGGCCATGAATCGCGTGGCGGGGCTTTTGATTTTGAAGGACGGCGAAGTGGTGCTGGAGGACTACGAACTCGGAACCGGGCCGGCGACCCATTGGCCGTCATATTCGATGGCGAAGTCCGTCAGCTCCACGCTCATCGGTGCCGCGCTGACGGATGGTTCGATTTCGAGTTTGGACGACCCTGTGACGAAGTATGTGCCAGTGCTTAAAGGCGGAGCGTACGAAGGCGTCAGCGTGAGGAACATCATTCAAATGGCCTCGGGTGTGAAATGGGACGAAACGTACGTGGATGCGAAATCGGATCGCAGAAAATTGCTGGAGATTCAGTTACAGAAAAAGCCCGGGACAATCCTTCCGTTCATGAGCGCGCTTTCGAAATCTGGAGCGCCGGGAGCGATCTGGAATTACAACACGGGCGAGACGTTCGTTGTAGGCGCCGTGCTGGAAGGCGCGACACACAAACCGCTGGCGCAGTATTTGTCGGAAAAAATCTGGAAGCCGTGGGGAATGGAATCGGTGGCAAAGTGGCAGCTGGAATCGCCCAACGGAATGGGATGGGCAGGCGGAGGGCTCATCGCGACGCTGCGCGATTTTGGACGATTTGGATTGCTTGTTCTTGCGGATGGAGTGATTGACGGGAAAAGAATTGTGCCGGCGGGTTGGTTTGACGAAGCGGGAAGCGGGAAAGAGATTGGCGGCAAGTTAGTGGATTACGGCTATTTGTGGTGGACATTTCCGAAAGGCGATCCAGTGCACGACGGCGCGTTTCAAGCGGAGGGAATTTTCGGTCAGCACATTTACATCAATCGAAAAGAGAAATTGGTGATCGTGACGCTAAGCGCGCGGCCGAAGCCGGCGGGAGCAACGGTCGTGGACGATTCCGCGTTCTTTGGAGCGGTGGTGAGGGCGCTGCAGTGAAAAGAGTTAGGAGTTGAAATCGGAGGCTCCAGGCGGAACGGCGGGTGATGCGAGGGAGCAGGTGGGAGTACAATATCGAGCCGAGACCAAAAGGTGCGATTAGGCAGTTGTAAAAGGATTTAGGAGGAAGCGTTGCCGGAGTTAAGGAAAGACCCAATTACGGGCCGATGGGTGATTATTTCGACGGACCGCGGGAAGCGGCCGATGGATTTTTTGCGCGACGAAGTCGTTGCGGGCGATCCGAAGAACTGCCCGTTTTGTCCGGGGCACGAATCCAAGACGCCGTCGGAGCTGCTCGTGTATGGCCGAAACGGTGGAGGTGCGAACTCACCGGGCTGGTCGATTCGCGTTGTGCCGAACCGTTTCCCAGCGTTGAAAATTGAAGGAGAACTTGACCGAGAAGGCGAGGGATTGTTCGATAAGATGAACGGCGTAGGCGCGCACGAAGTGATTATCGAAGCCCCGGATCACGCCGCGACGCTTTCGACGATTGCGGAGCGCGCCCTGGAAGATGTGCTGTGGGCATACCGCGACCGGATGCTGGATCTGAAAAACGATAAGCGATTCCGGTACGTTTTGATTTTCAAGAACCATGGCGAGGCAGCGGGCGCGACTGTGGATCATCCTCATTCGCAATTGATTGCGCTGCCAATCGTTCCTCGGCGAGTGCGCGAGGAAGTGGACAGCTCGTGGCACTACTACGATGAAAAAGAGCGGTGCATTTTTTGCGACATCATCCGGCAGGAAATGGACACAGGCGAAAGAGTTGTCGCCGAAAATGATCACTTCATTACAATGACGCCGTACGCCTCGCGCTTTCCGTTTGAGATGTGGCTGCTGCCGAAAGTGCACGGTTCGTCATACGAGAACAATCAAAGCACGATGTACTCGAGCCTAGCACGCATGATGAAAGACGTTCTGATGCGTATGGACGCTGCTTTGGATAGGCCTGCGTATAATTTCATGATCCATACGTCGCCCATCGGGGAAGAAATCAACGATCACTATCACTGGCACGTGGAGATTATTCCGAAACTGACTAAAGTGGCGGGATTCGAATGGGGCACCGGTTTCTACATTAATCCGACTCCGCCAGAAGAAGCAGCTAGGTTCTTGCGCGAGGCGCAAATCGCAGCGGCGGCGAAAAAATAGAAAACCCGGAGTGCGTGCGGCTGACAGCATTTCGCAATTTGGCTATAATTTTGAGTGGAGGGCGCGGTACCCAAGTGGTAAGGGAGAGGTCTGCAAAACCTTTATGCGTGGGTTCGATTCCCACCCGCGCCTCCAAATATCCAGCTATAAAATGAGTCAGTTAGGGCGGTCGTTTTTTTCGAGTAGCCGGCGCGTGACTTTTTGCTCAGCCAAAATGATGGGATCGACACTCCACGCCTTTGTGAGATCAGCTTCCAATTGTTCTTGCCTTGCACGTACCCAAGGCGAATAGTGCTTTTCCGTCACTCGCATACTCTGATGGCCTAGTTGCGAATAACGGCGATGCATTTTGACTTTTTTGCTTCTGTGCCCTCGTTCCGTACACCACTCGGGATCAGTCAGACAGCGTTCCCTCTCGGGAGACCCGCACCGCAGTGGTCACCGAGAACGCGGCTCACCAGAGCGGCGGGACAGCCTGCTGTCTGCGATGTTGGCCGCCAGGATAGCAGACGTAAATGCACGGCAAAGAATGGCTCTTTCGGGGCGCGCTAGGTTGAGTCGCTAAGATGCACGAAAGGCGCGAATTTCGTCTGCCGTCGGACGAAATGCGTGTCGTACCGGCGCACGGTCGGATCGGCGAGCAGCACGCGATCTGCGAGTGATGTGAATTCCGCCATATCGGCACAGTCGAACAGTACGATGATGTCGATCGAGCCGGTCACGTCGTAGCAGAACTGCACAGCAGGCTCCGCAGCTAGCCTCGAGTCCAACAACCTCTTGCCCTTGCCGTCAGCATGTTGGCTCAACGTAACGAACACCAGAGCCTGCAAGCGACGTTGTCGGAGCTTCGGCGAAAGCAGTGCGATCGTCTTTTGTATCCACCCATCTGCTCGCAACCGCCGGAGCCGCCGTGCGATCGCCGATGGCGACAGAGGCACTACACGCGCGAGCTGATCTGCGGTACGCGAGTCGTCGCGCTGGACCGCGTTGAGCAGTGCATGGTCCAACGAATCGAGCATCAATCTACTGTGCCAAATTTTGGCATCGGCTGCATCAATTTTGCGAAAAAGTTCGGACGGATTTCCGTTACCGTGAGACCGTTCGAGTGGACCGCCTCTTATGCGTTTAGTACTTTCGCTTCTCATCGCTGTCATGATCGCCGGTGCGGCACTCGCGCAGTCATCGACGGGCGCGCTGCACCCGCCGTTCGCGGCCTCCGACGCACAACAGATCATTCCCAATCTCGCGGACGCCCTAGAAGCAAATTATGTCAATCCGGACACCGGCAAACGCTACGCTGCAATGCTCCGAGCCAACCTTGCCTCCGGACGCTACGCAAGTTTCTCGGATTCTGGCGCCTTTGCGGAAACAGTGACGGCAGACCTGCAGACGGTTGCTCCTGATGTGCATCTCGTATTGGTCGCGCCGCGGACCGATCGGCCACCCGGTTCCGCACCTTCTTCCGCTCCGCCCGACCAACCACCCCCGATCGGCAAAGCCGGCTGGATTGCGCCGGGCATCGCTTACCTAGAATTTCGCAGCTTCCCCAGCGACAAAGAGACACTGAGCAAACTCCGCGACTTCCTCGCTAGTCATTCCGAAGCGAAAGTGTTGATCATCGATCTTGTGAGCGAGCATTCGGGCGGCTGGATCGGCGAGGCAGACCTGCTGTTCAGCGAGCTGTTCAAAAGACCAAGGGATCTCGTCGCGATCGATATCCGCAAGGCGGTGGACGATCGAATGGGCGGACTTCCGACGGGCCAGTCGATCCGCAAAGTCGACGCTCCGGCCGGCGTGGTGCATTACATCCATTCGGTGACACCATCGCCCGGGGCGCACCTCAAGACCGCCAAGGTGTATGTCCTGATCAGCAACCGCACAATCAGCGCGGGCGAGCACCTCGCGTTCGCGCTGAAAGAAAGCCATCGAGCGGTCTTGATCGGTGAGCGAACGCGAGGCGCGGGGAACGTTGAAACGGACATGACGATGCCGCTCGGCTATACGGCCGTCATTCCCTTCGGACGCGCATACGCTCCGCGAACGGGCAGGGGTTGGGAAGGCGTGGGCGTGCAGCCGGATATTCCCGTTCCTGCTGCGAACGCGCTAACCGAGGCGTTGCGGCGAGCGGGTGTCAAGAAAAGCGCCGAGGCGGCGCTC
>Ga0126376_10002517_pt1 | contig 10392 bp, 8 predicted proteins | sample PanSoiMetPlot_15_FD_92760 | JGI IMG/M metagenome (GOLD analysis project Ga0126376, IMG submission 92760) | Tropical forest soil microbial communities from Panama - MetaG Plot_15 | ecosystem: Environmental > Terrestrial > Soil > Tropical forest > Bulk soil | place: Panama | collected 2016-02-17 | reverse complement strand
CTCGCCTTCGCCCTGCTCGCGCTGTTCGGCCTCGGCTGCGGCCGTGCCGACCGGGTCCACAAGGCGGCCGGCAACATGTATCTGCGCCGCGGCGACGTCGCCAGCGCGCTGCGCGAGTTCGGCCTGGCCGTGCAGGCAGCGCCGCGCGACCCGGGCGCGCACACGCTGCTCGGCGACGCGCTCTACGAGCACGGCGACCTCGACGCGGCCGCTCGCGAGTACAGCGAGGCCCTGCGGCTCCTGCCGGCTGCCACCGACGCCCATCGCGGTCTGGGCGCCATCGCCACCCGGCGCGGCCGCACCGCCGAGGCGCGCAGCCATTACGAGGCCATTCTGCGCACCGATCCCTCCGACTACCGCGCCCTGCGCGCGCTGGGCCTGCTCGCCTACGCGCAGGGCGATCTGGACCAGGCCATCGGCCGCCTCTCGGCCGCGCTCAAGGCGGCCAACGATGATCCACCATCGCTGTACCATCTCGGGCTGGCGCTGGCGCGCAAGGGCAACTTCGACGGCGCCGGCTTCGCGTTCGATCGGCTCGAGCACGCGGCGCCCGGCAAGCCCTACGCGCCCTACGGGCGCGCAGTGATGCGGACGCTCCAGGGTCAACATGAGGCCGCGCTGGGCGCGCTCGAGCAGGCGCTCGACCGCGGCGTCGACGATCTGACCAAGGTGGAGCAGGACGAGCTTCTGGCCCCGCTGCGCACCGACCCGCGCTGGGCCGCTCTCATCGCGCAGGCCCGACGAGCTCGCTGATCTGCTAAGCTTGTCGGCTCGTGCATTATCTGGCGCAAGCGGGCTATTTCTTCCTGCTCCTGGGCGGGCTCGTGTTCGTTCACGAGCTGGGGCATTTCGTGGTCGCCAAGCTCTGTCGGGTCAAGGTGCTGCGCTTTTCGTTCGGCCTGGGCCCGCGCCTTCTCGGCTTGCGTGTAGGCCCCACCGACTACTGCATCTCCGCGATCCCATTCGGCGGATTCGTCAAGCTCCTGGGCGAGGACCCGGCCGACCAGGTGCCGGCCACCGACCGCGGGCGCGCTTTTTTCCACAAGCCGCTGTGGCAACGCTTTCTGGTGGTGCTGGCCGGGCCCAGCTTCAACTTGCTGCTTCCGGTCGGGATCTACTTCGTCTTCTTCGCGGCCCAGCGCACGCTGCCGGCCGCCGTCTGCGGCAGCGTGCTGCGCGGCCAGCCCGCCGAGGGCCGGCTGGTGCCCGGCGATCGCGTGGTCGCGGTCGACGGCAGGCCGGTGCGCTACTGGGACGATCTGGAGGCGGCCATCGCCGCCCGTCCGGGCGCCACCGTGCGGCTGACCGTGCAACGCGGAAAGGAGATCGTTCAGGTCTTCGTGCCGGTGCGGCCGCACTCGCGACGGATGGGGCCGCTCGCGAGCGAGGTCGGCATGATCGGCATCTCGCCGCGCTCGCTGCAGGCCGAGATCGGGGTTCTGGATCCCGCCTCGCCGGCCGCGCAGGCCGGGCTGCGCAGCTTCGACCTAGTCACGACCGTCAACACCGAGCCCGTGGGGAGCTTCGGAGACCTCGAGCGCAGGCTGCCGCGCGACTGGGGCGATCCGCTGCGGCTGACCTATCTACGCGGCCAGGCGTCGGGGCTGGCGTTCGCCGACCTGGAGCTGCGCACTCCCGCGAGCGCGCTCATCCTGCCCGTGCTCGATCGCGCGGGCGGCCGGTCCCAGATCGGCATCGAGGCGGGCGAGTTCTTCCTGCACGAGGTGGAGCCGCAAAGCCCGCTCGCGGCGGCCGGCCTGCGGGCGGGCGATCGGGTGGTCGCGCTCGACGGCGCGCCGCTGGGCAGCTGGGAGCTGTTCGAGGAGGCGCTGGCCAGCGACCCCGGCCGCGAGCACACGATCGAGTGGCGCAGCGCAGACGGGCCGCACAGCGCCCGCTTCCGCCCTCAGGTGCACGCGCAGCTCGACGAGTACAAGCAGCGCCGCGAGCGCATCGTGCATGGCGCGGTGCCGCGGCCGCTGTGGCGCCTCGATCCGCCCCTGCCCATCGAGAGCCCGCTCGTGACCGCGCTCGGACGCGCATTCGCACGCACGGGCAGCATCGCGGCCGATATGGCGCGTGCCACGGCCGCGCTGCTGCGGGGCCGCATTTCGCACGAGACCCTGGGCGGCCCCATCCTGGTGCTGCAGATCGCCGGTGTGGCCGCCGAGCGGGGCTGGGAGTTTTTTCTGGCCACGCTGGCCCTGATCAGCATCAACATCGGCCTCATCAACCTTCTGCCCATCCCCGCGCTCGACGGCGGCCACCTCCTGTTCTTCACGATCGAGGCCGCGCGCCGCAAGCCGATCTCGGCGCGCGCGCGCTCGGCGGCCAATTACGTCGGGCTGGTGGTCATCCTGTCGCTGGTTGGCCTGGCGTTGAAGAATGACCTGGTGCGCTACCTTTTGCGCTGATGCCGCTTCTACTGGCCCTCGACACCGCCACCCGCGTGGCCTCGGTCGCCCTCGTCAGCGACGACGGACGAGCGGTCGGCGAGCGCACGAGCACCGTGTCGACGCACTCGGAAACGCTGCTCGATCTGATCGACCAGGTGCTGCGCGCGGGCGGCGCTCGGCTGCGCGAGCTGGCCGGCATCGCGTGCGGTGCCGGGCCGGGCTCGTTCACCGGCCTGCGCATCGGGCTGGCCACCTGCAAAGGGCTCTGCTTCGGCAGCGAGCGGCCGCTGGTTCTGGTGTCGTCGCTGGCGGCGCTGGCGGCGCAGGCGCCGCCGGACGCGCTGGCGGTGGCATGTCTGGATGCGCGCAAGGGCGAGGTCTTTCTGGCCGCGTTTGCGGGCGACGAGGTGGTCGAGGCCGAACGCGCGTTGGCGCCGGCCGATGTGGCGGTGGCCCTGCAGGCCCTGCACGAGCGCAGCGGGCGGCGCGAGATCGTGCTGATCGGCGACGCGGCCGCGCGCTATCCCGAGCTGGCTGCGGTCGGGCGCTGGATCGTGTGCACGCCCTCGGCGGCGGCGGTGGGCCGGCTGGCCTGGCGTCGTCTGGCCCGGGGCGAAGCCGACGATCTCGACTCTGCGGTGCCCCGCTACGTGCGCCCACCTGAGATCACAGTCAGCCGAAAAAATTTTGAAAAAGTGGATCCTCGTTGACAGGTTGCGATCCAGCGATCTAGACTGCCTTTGTTGATGTTAACTGCTTCTCGTCATCAACTCCCGCCAGATGCGCGATCGCGAAGCCAGGGGAACCCCGGAGGAGAGAGCATGGAAAAGGTCGGTGTCTCCGACAGTGTAACAGTGTTGGTCGACCAACTGCGCGCCGAGCATGCGACGCTCGACGCGCGAGTGCAGGAGCTGGAGCACCACATCTCGTTGACATCCGACGAGCAGATCGAGATCACACGTCTGAAGAAGATGAAGTTGGCGACCAAAGATCGCATTGCGATCCTGAGCAAACGAGGACACGCGTAGAGAAAAGACACACCAGCCCGTCTTGATCCGATGAGGCCCGCTTCGCAGCGGGCCTCGTCTTTTTTGGCGTCCCCTGCATCCGTGCTACCTTCCCGATGGAGGCTTACCATGCGCTTACGATGGATCGGGGTGGTGCTGGTTTCGCTGTGCCATCTCGGCTGCGGCGATGACAGTGGGGGCGGCGGCTCGGGCGGCTCGGGCGGCACCGGCGGTCACGGCGGCACCGGGGGCTCGGGCGGCGGCCCGACCGCGCCGGTGGCGCGCTTTACGGCGCCCGCATCCACTCCGGTCGAGGCCGGACAGGTGCCCTATCCGAGTGATCTCTATCTCGATGCGGGCGGCAACATTCAACTGGGCGCGCTGCCGGGAACCATCAATGCCACCTTCGACACGGCGCTGCATAGCGCCTGGCCGACCCTCGATGGCTGGGGCCTGGCCACCGGCGTCTTCTTCTTCATCGATGGCGCGCTCGATCCGGCCACGGCGGGCGGCAGCGTGCATCTCTACGATCTCGAAACCGGCGACGAGGTGCCGGTTGCCATTGGCTACCACGATGTTCGGGGCTCCATCGGCGCCGTGCCCGCGCCCGGCAGCACGCTCGCCGAGTCGCACCGGTACGGAGCCGTGCTGACCGACCAGCCCAAGGGAAAGAACGGCCTCGGCCTCCAGCCCTCGCCCGACTTTGCGGCTGTGCGCACGGCCACCAGCCCGCCCGCGGACCCGCGGCTGGCGCGCGCCTATTCCGTGGTCGCGCCCGCACTGGCCAAGGCGGCCGCCAAGGGCGTGACCGCCCAACACGTCGTCGCCGCCACCAGCTTCAAGACGCAGACCACGGCCTCGACCCTGCAAAAGCTGCGCGAGGCCCTGGACGCGGCGGCCGCGCCCCCGATTACGCAGGTCCTCGACGTGGTCAGCGGCGGCGCGCTCGACGGCCGACTCGGCATCCCGACCACCTCCGAAGAGGGCATGGACGCGCCCGGCATGACCACCATGCACGCGGTCCAGCACGCCCACATCGGTTTCGTCGTGAACGCGAACATTCGCCTGAGCGGATACACGGCCATGACGGCGTTCGAGCTCGGCCTTATCGGCCTCGACGCCACCGGGACGCCGATGGTCAAGGGAAGCTACGAAGTGCCGTTTACGCTGGTGCTGCCGGCCGGCGGGGGCTCGAATGCCAACCTGCCCCTGATTCTGTTCGTGCCCGGGGTCAAGCATGTGCGCAGCGACATGTTCGCGATTGCCGACGGCCTGGCGGCCAATGGCGCGGCGGTGGCTGCGGTCGATCTGCCCTTCCACGGCTCGCGCACGCCCAACCCGATGGACGTCAAGAACAACGTCACCGGCGAGACCTGCACCGCCAGCCCATGCGATTACATCGGCGATTCGCAGGCGCTCAATCCACCGCTCTACTTCTTCAACCTGGGCGGAGGCCCGGGCGTGCCGGCCTGGGATCCGCGCGCGCCGCGCGACAACTTCCGGCAGGCGGCCGCCGACGTGATGCAGCTCGCGCGCGCGCTGACCGCGACCGCGAACCTGGCGCCCATCCGAACCGCGACCGGGCTGCCGCAGCTCTCGTTCCGGCCCGACGTGGCGCTGGTCGGCCACTCGCTGGGCGCGTTCGTGGCCACCGACGTGGCGGCGGTCGATCCCAAGTTCAAGGTGGTGGTGCTCGACTCGGTCGGCGGCGGGGTGCTTTCGCCCACCGTGGTCGACGCGCCCTGGTTCGGAGTACAGCTCGTGCCCATGATCCAGAGCGGCTTCGGCATCCCGAACGAATTCTCGGACGGCACCCACGACGCCCGCTTCCACCCGTCGCTGCTGTTCTTGCAGGCGCCCATCGAGCCCGGCGATGCCGTCGGCTTCGGGCGCTACGTGATCCGCGACCCCAGCCACCGGGGCGGCACGCCGCCGCACGTCTGGATGAATGCCGCCCACCTGGATCAGGTGGTGCCCAACCAATCGTCGGAACCGCTGGGCGCCGATCTTGGCCTCACCCGGGTCATGCTGTCGATCCAGAATCCGTCGCTCGACTACGCAACCATGGCCAGCGCGCCCGCACCCTACGCGCCCACCTCGGGCCCGACTGCCGCTTTTGTGATGCTCGATCCCGCCACCCACTCGAGCATTTACATCACGCACGACAGCAACTCGTACATGGTGCCTTTCCCGCCCTTCATGATGCTGCCCGCGCCCATGCCCATCGACAACCCGACCGTCCTCTACCACCGGGCGCTGGAGGCATTCATCATGGATTTCTTCTCAAGCCGCCAGCCGCGCGTACGCGATCCGTATACCTGCAATCCGACCGGCTGCTAGCCCAGAGCCGGGCCCTACCCCAGCGGCAGCTCGAGCACGAAGCGCGCGCCGCGCGACGGGGAAGACTCGCAGCTCACGTCGCCGCCGTGCTCGAGCGCGATCTTCTTGACGATTGCGAGCCCGAGCCCGGTGCCATGCTCCTTGGTCGTGAAATAGGGCTCAAACAGCCGCTCGCGCACGTTGGTCGGAACGCCGGGGCCGTCGTCATCGACGATCAGCCGGGCCGTCCGCGGCTCCCGTGCGCGCTCGGCCCGCACCTCGACCGTCCGCGCGCCCGCTTGCAGCGCGTTCTCGACCAGGTTCACCAGCGCCCGCCGCAGCAGCTGCTTGTCCGCGCGCACCAGGAACGGCTCGTCGAGCGCGCCCGCGCGCACTTTGCCCTCCCACTCCGGCCGGCCGCGCACCACGTCCGCCACCAGCTCGCCCAGATCGAGCGGGCCCAGCACCACGCGCGGCAGCTTGGCGAACGCCGAGAAATCCTCGACCAGCCGCCGCAGGGTCCCGATTTCTTCTCCCACGATCTCATTGACCTCGTCGAGCAACCGCTGAAACTTGGGATCGCTGCCCGGGTATTTGTTGTGCAACTGCTGAACCGCCAGCTGGATCGGGGTCAGCGGGTTCTTGATCTCGTGCGCCAGCCGCCGCGCCACCTCCTGCCAGGCGCCGATCCGCTCCAGGTAGGCAATGCGCGCCCGGCTCTCGTCGAGCTCCGCGACCATCTCGTTGAACGCGCCGCCCAGCTCCGCGATCTCGTCGCGTCCCGCCACGGGCACACGCACGCCCAGATTGCCGGCCCCGACCTCGCGCGCGGCCCCGGCCAGCGCGGCCAGGCGCCGCGTGATGCGCCGCCCCACCACCAGGCCCAGCGCCAGCATGGGCAACATCAGGGCGGCGAACATGCCGACGAACACCCAGTGATAGAACTTGTGACCGGGCGCCTGCGCGACCCGTTTCACGAGCGGGCTCTCGGTCAGCTCGCCGATGGCCTGGTACTCCTCGAACCGCGCCTTGGCGGCCACGAATTCGATGCGCAGCGTCTTGCCCTCGCCCAGCGGCACCTCGCGCACGTACGAGCGCCACTCGTCTTCCGGGAAGGCGCCGCTGGCGTCGCCATTCGGGCTGCCCTCGGGGAGCACCTCCCAGTGGCGGATGTAGCGCGCCGCCGGGTCGTCGATGTGGCCGTTCCAGGTGGCCGCGATCGCGATGGCCTGCGCCTGGAACTGCGCCTTGCGCGCGTCGAACAGGTCGCGGTAGGCCTGCTTGGCGCTGCCCAGCGCGTCCTCGAGCAGTTGCTCGTACTCGCGACTGAAGCGCTCGCCGGTCGTGATGGCCTGCTCGACCAGCACGATTGACGTCAGGATGGGCAGAAGCGCGATTCCGCCCAGGAGCGCGGCCACTTTGGTTCCGAACCTCATTTGGGCGCCTCGGGCCGGCTGAACGACTGCGACCGAAACTTGAGCACACGCTCGGCCTCGGTGACCTTGTTGTTGACGAACAAGCTGACAAACGACCCGAAGAAAGTCTCGCCGCCCGTGATGCGCTCGCTGGAACCGGGACGCGACAGCCAGCGCCTGACCTCGGCCAGGTGCTCCGGCGACACCGGGTTCACCTCCACTATCACGGCCACGAAGTGGCGCACGTTGCGTGGCACTTTGTCCAGGGTCGCCAGCGGGAACCCGTCGAGCGTCGACAACTTGGCCAGCGCCTCGGCCTGGGTCTTGAATTTGAAGTTGAGAAAGCCCTGCGGGTCGTGGATCCGCAAAAGATAGATCTCGTCCCACAGGTCGTACTGGACGCGGTAGGTGCGCACGGTCAGCCCCAGCGGCTGCGTCTGGCCCTCGCGGTACAGGTACACGCGCAGCACGATGGTGGCCTCGAGGCCTGACTCGATGCGCCGCTTCAGTGCGTCGTCCGGCAGCTCGGGCAGCGACACCGACATGGTCAAAAAGCGCCCGCGCTCATCGAATTTGATGGGCCGCGTCGGCACGTCGTCGGCCAAAAGCAGCACCAGCAGAAACACCCCGGCACGCATCAGAACGGGATCCGCCCGATCGCATTGGCGACCGAGAGCGTGAAGATGCCGATGTAGGTGTCGAGGCGGAAGCCGATGTCGAGCGTGAGGTCGAGCGGCACCGCGTCACCGAGCGAGGTGTCGCGCGCGCGCAGCTGGTCGAACGAGGTCATCGCGAACACACCCACGAGCGCGAAGAAATCGCCCCCGTAAACCAGCTTGTGGCCCCGCCACAGTGGAATCGCGTACTCGAGCGCGGCCCGACCCGCGATGGGCGCGTAGCGCTCGCTGCGAATGGCATCGAGGCCCAGCAGGGCCCGCGACGGCTGGGTCGAGAAGTTGAGCCCGAGCGCACGCGGCGGCAGCAGCCGGTTCAAGTCGCCGACGAAAAATTGCTCGAAGAAGGGCGCGTCGTCGCCCACCACCACGCCCCCGAACAGGCGCACCGCCAGCACATGGCGCCGCCAGGGCAGCCGCGAATAGTAGTCGTAGCCCAGCGTGAGCTTGCCGTAGTCGTAGTCGGAGCCCCACAGGCGGGTCGCCAGCTGCCCGTCGGCGACCAGGCGGAAGCCGGCTTCGGGCAGCACCGGGTCGGAGCGGGTGTCGAAGTCGACCGTGACTCCGAGCACCGACAGCACGCTGTCCCCTTCGCGGATCGGAAAATCGATTGCCTGCAGGCGCCCGTCGGGCAGCGTGCGCGTGCGATCGGCCGGCAACGTGGCCTCGATCCATTCGGCGCGATGCGCGATGCGCACGTGCGCGATGCGCCCCAGATCGAAGCCGCCCGCGACGCCGCCGCCCACGCGCCGGTAGGCCAGCGCCACGAAGTTGGACGGGTTGGACGACGACTCGCCACCCAGCGCGCGAAAGAACTCGCTGCCGCTCGAGTACAGGAACTCGCCGCCCAGGCCGACGCGCCAACCGCGCAGATCCGGGTCCCAGAGGCGCAGGCGGAGGGCCTGCTGAGACTGCGCACCCGGGACGTCGGCGCGCGCCCCGGCCACGAAGGCGCCCGACAGCGAGACGCCGTTGCCCAGGAAGTTGTTATCGCCCACGTCGAGACCCGCCCAGATCGACGTAGCCTCGCTGGTGCCGAGAAAAATTTCGTTCAGGATGATGGTGCCGCGCTCGACCACGTCGATCACGAGCACCACGTGGCCACGCACGTGACCGCGCTTGAGCGACAGCCGGACGTCCTCGAAAAACCCGGTCCCGAGCACCCGGAAGCGCGAAGCCTCCACGCGGGCGTCGTCGGCCGAGATGACGTCGCCGGGCCGCAGCGCGAGCGCGTCGGCGATGACCGAGGCGCGCGTTTTGGCGTTGCCGTGCACCTCGATCGATTCGATCACATAGCGCGGGCCGAAGCCCTCGCTGCCCTCGGCAGGCTCGACGAGCGCGGGCGTGGGCGGGAGGGCGACCTCCTGCCCCGCGGCCGGGCGACCCACCCCGAGCGTGAGCGCGATCACGGCGAGCGCGCGCCGCATGTTTGCGCAACCGTAGCAGAGAACGGCACGGTGTGGTAGCGATGGAAGGATGAGGCGTTTCGTGCTGGCCCTCTTTTTCGTCGCGGGCTGCCAGGACCTGCGCGACTATCGGGGCCAGTGGACGGGTGGGCTGGCCGCCGATCCCGAGCTGCAGCATGGCGTTGCGTGCGATCCTGCGATGTCCCCGCGGGCGCAGCTCACCATCGAGGCAGTGGACCACGTCAGCCTGCGCGGTCAATTGGCTGTCACGCCCATGCTTCCCAATGTCACGCTCGAATCGATCAAGCGGGCTTCGGGCGACGCGCTCGGGGAGGCCCGCGTCGGCCACGATGCGCTGCGCAGCTACCTGGCCTTTCTGCCGACGGGCTGGCTCACCGTGGTCTCGCTGTTCCCGGACGAGCGCGTCGAGGTGCGCGTGATCAGTGGAACCGATGACCTTTACTGTCTGTTCCTGCTGCGCCGCCCGTAGGGCGCTTACCGGATTGCGCCGGTCGCGCGCAGGGCCGCGATGTCCGCCTCCGAAAAACCGGCTTCGCGCAGCACCTCGTCGGTGTGTTGGCCCTGCGTGGGCGGCGGCCGCCGCGCCTCGGGCGCGCCCAGCGGCGTGCGCATCTGCGGCAATCCCGCAATTTCGAAAAACATCCGGCGCGCCTGGTGCAGGGGGTGGCCCAGGAGCTCGTCGGTTTCCAGCACCGGCTCGCACATCGCATCCGCGCGCGCGAAGATTTCTTCCCATTCGGCGCGGGTTTTCGTGCGCAGGATGGCCGCCACCTGGGCGCGCACGCGCGCCTGCACGTCGGGCCCGCCCACGAGCTCGGACAGGTCGCCGCTGCGCCCGATGGTCTGGTTGAACGCGAGCCAGAACTTGGGCTCGAGCGCGCCCACCGACAGGTACCTGCCGTCGCGGGTTTCGTAGACCCCGTAGCAGGCCAGCGCCCCGTTGAGCAGCTCCTGGCCCCGTCGAGGCGGTGGCCCCCCGATCACCATGTTGCCCAGCTCGGCGATCAGGAAGGCCAGCGAGCCTTCGGTCATGCTCACGTCGAGGTACTGGCCGCGTCCGGTTTTCGTGCGCGCCGCCAGCGCGGCACAGATCCCGACCGCCGCCCACAGCCCGCCGCCCGCCAGATCCGCGATCTGCACGCCTGGCATCTGGG
>Ga0126376_10002513_pt1 | contig 10403 bp, 9 predicted proteins | sample PanSoiMetPlot_15_FD_92760 | JGI IMG/M metagenome (GOLD analysis project Ga0126376, IMG submission 92760) | Tropical forest soil microbial communities from Panama - MetaG Plot_15 | ecosystem: Environmental > Terrestrial > Soil > Tropical forest > Bulk soil | place: Panama | collected 2016-02-17 | reverse complement strand
CCGGCGGCCCCGGGCGCCGGCGCCGCCGGGGGTACCGGCTACGGGCTCGCCACCGCCTGGGGCGCGGCCCTCGCGCCGGGGGCAGCCGAACTGGGCCGCCTGGCTGGCCTGGACCGGGCGCTGGCCGTGGCGGACCTGGTCGTCACCGGGGAGGGACGGTTCGACGCAACCTCGCTGACCGGGAAGACCACCGGCACCGTGATGGCCGCCGCCGCGGCGGCGGGCGTGCCGGTGGCGCTGGTCGCCGGGCAGGTAAGCGGCGGGCTTGCGGGGGAGGAGCCAGCCCCGGACGGGGTTCCGGCGCCGGTGGCCGTCATCGCCCTGAACGAACTGGCAGACGGAACGGCCGCGGCTCTGGCCAGCCCGCGCCGCTGGCTGCGCCAAGCCGCCCGGCAGCTCGCCGCCAGGGTGTTAGCTCAGCGGGCCGGCCCCCCCTGGGTGGATGGCTTAGCCTGGTCGGCGTGCGTGAGATCGCCGTGTTCAGCGGAAGTGCCCACCCCAAGCTGGCCGCCGAGATCTGCGCGGAGCTGGGCGAGCCCCTGCTTCCGGTGCGGATGCGCCGGTTCGCCAACGACTGCCTGGAAGTTCAGCTGCAGTCCAACTGCCGGGAACGTGACGTCTTCCTGATCCAGCCGCTGAGCCCGCCGGTGCAGGATCACCTGGTCGAACTGCTGCTCATGCTGGACGCGGCCCGCGGCGCCTCCGCGGCCCGGGTCACCGCGGTGATCCCGCACTACGCCTACGCTCGCAGCGACAAGAAGCACATGCCCCGGGTGTCGATCGGCGGGCGGATGGTGGCCGACCTGCTGGTCAGCGCCGGGGCCAGCCGGGTGCTCACGATGACCCTGCACTCCAGCCAGGTGCACGGGTTCTTCTCGGTGCCGGTGGACCACCTGCACGCGCTGCGGGAACTGGCCAGTCACTTCCGCGACCAGGACCTCACCGGCACAGTGGTCGTCTCCCCGGACCTAGGCAACGCGAAGAGCGCGGCCGCGTTCGCGGCCCGGCTGGGCCTGCCGGTCGCCGCGGGCGCCAAGGAGCGCATCGACGACAGGACGGTCCGCGTCACCTCGATCATCGGGGATGTCACCGACCGCGACGTGATCGTGCTCGACGACGAGATCGCCCGGGGCACCACGGTGATCGAACTGCTGGCCGAGCTGCGCAAGCGCCGGGTCACGTCGGTGCGCATCGCGTGCACGCACGGGCTGTTCGCCGACGGGGCGCTGGAGCGGATCGCCGCCGCGCCCGAGGTCAGGGAGATTGTCAGCACCAACACCGTGCCGCCGCCCGAACCCGGGCAGACCGGCAAGTTCACCGTGCTGTCGGTCGCCCCGGCCCTGGCCGAGGCGATCCGGCGGATTCACGTCGGGGAGTCGGTCAGCGCCCTGTTCGGGCAGCCCTGACCCGCCGGGAAACCGGGGACCGGTGGTCAGCTCCGCTCGATCGCGCGGATGACCTGCTCGCGGGTGAGCGGCAGGTCGCGCACCCGCGTACCGGTCGCGTCGGCCAGCGCGTTGCCGATCGCCGCCGCCACCGGGCCCTGGGCGATCTCGCCCGCGCCGGTCTCCGGCTGCCCGGGTGCCGCGACGATCCGCACGGCCACGCCGGGCACCTCGGTGAACCGCAGCACCGGGTAGGTGTCCCAGTTCACCGACGTGATCCTGGCGCGGTCGAAGGTCACCCGCTCCCTGGTCGCCCAGCTGGTGCTCTGGATCGCGCCGCCTTCTACCTGGTTGACGACCCCGTCCGGGTTGATGACCGTGCCCACGTCCACGGCCAGCCACAGCCGGCGCACCCGCACGTCGTTCTCGGCCGCCACCTCAGCGACCGCGGCGCAGTACCCGGCGAGGCCCTTGTACCTGGCGTAGCCGACGCCGTAGCCGAGGCCGTCCTCCCGTGGCCGGCCCGCCCAGCCGGCCAGGGCCGCCGCCTCCTCGATCACCCGCACCGCCCGCGGGTCGGTGAGGTGCGCCAGGCGAAATTGAACCGGGTCGGCCCCGGCGCATTCGGCCAGCTCGTCCATGAACGACTCGATCGCGAACACGTTCAGGAACGCGCCGAGGGAACGCAGCGAGGAGGTCCTGACCGGCATGGTGAGCAGCCGGTGCCGGACGACCTCCAGGTCGGGGATGTGGTAGCCGGGTACCGCGTTGCGGGTGGAGCCCATCGCCCCGGTCGGCGGGCCGTCGGGGGCGGGCGGCATGGGCCGGCCCCCGGCGAGGTGGGCGAGTGCGAGCAGCCGCGGCTCGCCGCCGCGCCCGGGGCGGCCGATGAAGCCGTTGCTCCACACGTCCTGCCGCCAGGTCACGATCCTGCCGCCGTGGTCCAGGCCGGCGGACAGCCGGGCCAGCATGGCCGGGCCCAGCGGCGCCCAGCCCATCTCGTCCGCACGCGACCACAGCACCCGGACCGGCCGCCCCGGCACGGCCCTGGCGAGGAGCACCGCGTCCAGGGCGGCGTCGTCGGCGCCGTTGTGGCCGTAGGCGCCGGCGCCCTCGGCGTGGTGCACGGTCACCAGGGCGGGATCCAGGCCGAGCCCGGCGGCGATGGCGTCACGCAGGGCGAACACCCCCTGGCTGTGGCTCCACACCGTGACCGCCTCGCCGTCCCAGCGGGCGATCGCGCAGCTGGGCGCCATCGAGGCGTGCGCGAGGAACGGGCGGGTGTACTCGGCGGTGCGGATCGTGGTGGCGGCCGCGGCGGAAGCCTCGTCGCGGCGGGACTCGACGGGAACCTCCTCGGCGGGCGAGGACAGCAGGAAGCGCTTGAGGTCACCGTCGTCCGGCAGCGACTCGGTGACGTGCCACCGGGCAGCCTTCGCCACCAGGCGCGCGGCGCGGAGCGCGGCGGCGTCGGTGGGCGCCACGACGCCGAGGAACGAACCGTCGCGGACGGTGCGGACGTCGGGCGGGAGCGTGGGATCGCCGGTACTGAGCAGTTCCGCGGCGAGGGCGGGCGGCCGGACGACGCGCCCGTAGTGCATGCCGGTCAGCACGAGATCGTGCAGGAACCGGGGCCGCCCGGTGACCTTGTCCGGCAGGTCGATCCGGGGGGCGCTGCGCCCGGCCACCGACCACCGGCCCGGCGGCTTGACCGGGACCGGGGCGCCGGCCGCCCGGTCCAGCAGCCCGGGGCTGGCCAGCGACCAGTAGCTGAGCCCGGTGGGCCGCCCGGCGGCGAGGATCTGCCCGTCGTCGACCGTCAGGGCGGTGGGCGCGGTGCGCAGCTTGCTGGCCGCGGCGGCCAGCAGCACTGCGCGGGCCTGCGCGCACGCCTGCCGCAGCGCCGAGCCCGAGTGCTGGATGGATAGGCTGCCCGAGGTGACCCCCTCGTCCGGGCTGCCATCGGTGCTCACCGGGGCCACGGTGATCCGGGGGAGTGCCACGTCGAGTTCTTCGGCGGCGATCTGGGCCAGTGCCGTCCAGACGCCCTGGCCGTACTCCACCTTGCCGGAGAAGATCGTGACCGTGCCACCGGGGGAGAGCGCCAGCCAGGAGGAGAGCACCGGGTTGGCGGCGAGGCTGGAGATCGCGGCGAGGCTGGGCGGGGGAGTCCGCGCGCCGGGCGAAGAAGTCTCCGCTCCGGGCGGTGGAGTCCGCGCGCCGGGCGGGGGCTCGGCTTCGCGGGGCGGAAGGGTCACCGGGCGGCCTGCCCGCTGGGGCGCCGCGCGGCCGCCTTGAGCACCGCGGCCACGATCCTGCCGTGCACGCCGCAGCGGCACAGGTTGCCGTCCAGCGCCTCCCGCACCTCCTGTTCGGCCGGCGCGGGGTTGGCCGCCAGCAGCGCGGCCGCGGCGACGATCACTCCCGAGGTGCAGTAGCCGCACTGGGCCGCCTGCTCGTCGAGGAACGCCTGCTGCACCGGGTGTAGCCGGCCCCCGTCGCGCAGTCCCTCGACGGTGGTCACCGTGGTGCCCTCGGCGGCCCAGGCCGGGTAGTCGCAGGAAGTCCGGGCCCTGCCGTCGATGATCACCATGCATGCGCCGCACAGCCCCAGGCCACACCCGAACCGCGGGCCGGCCAGGCCCAGCCCGGCGCGCAGTACGTCAAGCAGCGGCGAATCGGGATCGGCGGTGAGGGTGTGCGCCTCGCCGTTCACGGTCACGTGCAGTTCTTGCTGCTCCATCGCCTCTCCCGTGCCCGTCCTGGTTGACCTGGGTCCATCCAAGAGAGTATGCATTCGTTTGCAGATCCGGCCAGCGAACGACGAGGAGGGCGCGTGGACGAACGGGTAGCCATGGCGATCTCGCACTGGGCGCCGCGATTCACCATGAACGGGGTGACCGCCGGCGACTTCGAGCGGATCACCAGCGGGCTGACGTCGTGGAACGACTGGTGCTCAGCATGGAGCGCGGTCGCCGCGGAACACGAACTCCTCGGCCGTGACGCCCTTGCCGAGGGCCGGGAGATGTCGGCGGGCGCGCATCTGTCCCAGGCGGCGGTGTACTACCACTTCGCGAAGTTCCTGTTCGTGAACGACCTGGACCAGATGCGGGAGGCGCACGGCAAGGCGGTGCGCTGCCTGAACGACGCACTGCCCTACCTCGACCCGCCCGGCAAGCGGGTGGAGATCCCGTTCGAGGGCTCGGCCATCGTGGGGATCCTGCGCGAGCCGCGGGGGAGGGGCCCGCACCCGGTAATGATCATGATTCCCGGGCTGGACTCGACCAAGGAAGAGCTGCGCAGCACCGAGGAACTGTTCCTGGAACGGGACATCGCCACGTTCAGCGTGGACGGCCCGGGCCAGGGCGAGGCAGAGTACGACCTGGCGATCCGTGGCGACTGGGAGGTCCCCGGCGGCGCGATCATCGACTACGTGATCACCGAGCCGTCGCTCGACCCGAGCCGGATCGGGGTCTGGGGAGTGAGCCTCGGCGGCTACTACGCCCCGCGGGTGGCCAGCGGGGACGAGCGGGTACAGGCCTGCATCGCGCTGGCCGGGCCGTTCGTGTTCGCCGAGAACTGGGACAGCCGGCCGATCCTGTCCAGGGAGGCGTTCCGGGTCCGGTCCAAGTCGCCGGACCTGGAGGCGGCGCGGGCCAAGGCGGCCGAACTCACCCTGGCCGGGCGCGCCGAGCGGATCCGGTGCCCGCTGCTCGCGGTGATGGGCAAGCTCGACCGGCTCGTCCCCTGGCAGCAGGCAGAGCGGCTGGTGAACGAGGCCGGCGGCCCCGCCGCCCTGCTCCTGCTCGAGCAGGGCAACCACGGCTGCGCCAACCTGGCGCCGTTCCACCGCTACCGGACCGCGGACTGGGCGGCGGCGCAACTCGGCACGCGGGCCACCCGGGCGGCCGCCCGGTCATGACCGGCGGCGTGCGCACCGCGAGCGCGGCGGGGGCTGCGGCTAAGCGCCGCCGGGGGAGGGGGCGGGCCTCCTCCGGGGCGGGGGCCACTCTGGTGGAGATCCCCGCCGTGGCCGCCGAGGCCCACGCGGTCAACGCCGTGCTGGGCGGGTAGGGCCAGCCCGGGACGGGCGCCCGGTCGAAACGCCGTGCCGCCCGGCTGAAGATCGCCTGCGGAGCGGGGCGGTGGCGTCGAACGCCGCGCCCGGCCGGCCGGTCAGCGCGGGGGCTCAACAATCGCGGGGCCGGGGGCGTCATATGTGTATTGACGGCCAACGATCGCGCGTGCCTGGCCGCGCGCCATCATCGGGATATCTGGGTCAGGTGATGCAGGTGACCGTGCACGAAGCAGACACGCCGGGCCCGCGCGCCGCCGCGGCGGCGCAGCAGGCGCCCGCCGCCGCCGAGCAGCTCGTCGAGGAGCTGTACCGCGGTCACGCGCTCCGGCTGACCCGGATGGCGCTGCTGCTGGTCGGCGACCGGCCCAGCGCGGAGGACGTGGTGCAGGAGGCTTTCCTAGGCTTGTTCCGGGGGCTGGGTCGGCTGAGTGACCCCGGCCGGGCCGTGGCGTACCTGCGGGTATCGGTGCTGAACGGCTGCCGGTCGGTGCTGCGGGCGCGCAAGCGGGCCAGGCTGCGCGGGGCAGGCTCTGAGTACCCGGCGGTGTGGTCGGCCGAATCGGCCGTGCTGGCCGGCGAGGAGCGGCGCGAGCTGCTCGGAGCGATCGCCCAGCTGCCCCGGCGCCAGCGGGAGGTGCTGGTCTTGCGCTATTTCCTCGGCCTGAGTGACTCCGAGATCGTGGCCGACCTGGGGGTCAGCCGGGGCACCGTGGTATCCACCGCGTCGCGGGCGCTGGCCGCGCTTGCCAAGAAGGGCGGGGAGCAAGCATGAAAGGACTAGAAGAGATGCCGATGCGCGCGATGGAGGAGCGGGTCCGCGATGCTTTCGGGGCCGCCGCCGAGACGGTCACCGTCCAGGACCTGCCCGGCCCGCCCACCCCGGTGGACCGCTCCCGGGCGGCCTGGGGCCTGCGGGCGTGGGCACCGCGGGCGCGCCTGCACGCTCTCGTCCCGGTGGCCGCGGCGGCGTGTGTCGCGGTCATCGTCGTGACCGCGACCGTGGTGGTGCCGAGGCTGCTGGCCGGGCCGGCAGGCGGACAGACGGGCGCGCTGGCGGGCGCCCCCAAGTTCTTCGCCGGGGTCGCGAATCCGCCGGAGCACTTCCCGCCGAGCACCGTGCTGAAAATCTACCGTTCCGCCACCGGCCAGGTGGCCGCGACCGTCCGGCCGCCCAGCCCGGAGCACGAGTTCGCGGCGGTGGGCAGGCTCGGCAACGATCGGACATACGTGGCGGCCGCCGTCACCAGTTTCGGCGCCTGCACCACACAGCTGTACCGGTTCGGCATTGATGCCCGCGGCCGGGCCAGCCGGCTGACGCCGCTGAGCGTGCCGCAGGTCACCGGGATCGTCCTGGAGCTCGCCGGCAGTGCGGACGGGAACGTGCTGGCCTACACCGCCTTCGGCTCCAGCCGGTGCGTGCTGCACGGCCACGATCAGGCCGGGGTGATCCACCTCGCCACCCGGCAGATCACCACCTGGTCCTACGGCGGCCAGGGGGCGACGAGCTTCAGCAGCGTGTCGCTGACCGCGGACGGCTCGATGCTCGGTTTGGCCAGCGGCCCCGGCGACCCAAGCGGGGCCTCGGATGCATGGATCCTGCCCACCAGCGCGCCGGCCGGCCCGCTCGTCCGCCACGCCCGCAAGGTGCTGCACCTGCGCACGGGTGTGTACCGGGTGGTCCTCAACAACACCGGTTCGCAGGCGTACGTGGAGACGGGGCCGGCATCTGGCCGGAGGGGCGTGGTGGTCCTCGGCCTGTACGACACCACCACGGGTAAGCGGGTCCGGCAGCTGGGCCGCCTGGGCCTCGGTGGCCCGTACCTCGCCAAGTTGTGGTTCAGCCTGGACGCGGCCGGCCAGCACCTGCTCGTCTACGGCTATCCCGCTTCCCACCGGGTGACGGAGATGAACCTCACCACCGGCCACCGGGCCTCGACGACAGCCGCTCACCTATTCACCGAAGGGCTCACGGCCGCCGCCTGGTAAACACCCGCCAGGTCGCCCGTGGCGCCCGGTGCCCGCCGTATCGAGCCTGGGTCCACGCGGATGTCCGGCCGCGCCTATAATTGCCCGCCGCCCGGCCACCCAGTCGCCCAGATCAACGACCCGTACGTGGACGCCGGCGGGCTGGTCTAGGTCATTGACCGGATCGGCGGCGGCCGGTATGTGCTGGAGCCCGAGCCGGTCCTCGCCGCGCTGATGGACGCGGCGCGCGCCTAGGGAAGTGTGAGGATGCGGGGGCCGTCGTGGGTGATGGCGACGGTGTGCTCGGCGTGCGCCGCGCGGGTGCCGTCCACCGTCTTGAGCGCCCACCCGTCCGGCGCCACCTGGTAGTGGCTGCCGCCCCCGGCCATCAGCATGGGCTCGATGGCGAGGACGAGGCCGTGCCGCAGCCGCATCCCGCGGCCGGCCCTGCCCTCGTTGGGCACGTGCGGGTCTTCGTGCATGTGGTGGCCGATACCGTGGCCGCCGAAGCCCGCGGGGACGCCGTACCCTGCCCCGCGCGCCACGGTGCCGATCGCATGCGAGATGTCACCGAGGCGGGCGCCTTCGGCCGCCGCCGCGATCCCCGCCGCCAGCGCCTTCTCCGTCGCCTCGATGAGCGTTTCGTCCGCCGGGTTGGGGGCGCCGACGATGAAGCTGGTCGCCGCGTCGCCGGTCCACCCATCCAGCTCGGCGCCGAAGTCGATGCTGACCAGGTCGCCGTCGGCCAGCCGGTAGCCGTCCGGGATGCCATGCACGATCACGTCGTTGACCGAGGCGCAGATCACCGCGGGAAACGGGGTCGGTGCGAACGACGGATGGTAGTTCAGGAACGGGGAGCGCGCACCTGCCTTGCGCAGCACCTCGTGCGCCACCTCGTCCAGGTCGGCCAGCGACACCCCGACGGCCGCCTCACGCCGCACCGCGGCCAGGGTCACGGCGACGACGCGCCCCGCTTCCCGCATTGCGTCCAGCGCGGCGTCGCTCTTGATATCGATCACGCCGGATTTACTCCTCCGCACGGCCGCCCAGGTGACGAGCGAGGAAGCGCTCGGCGGCGGCATAAAACTTCAGGCGGTTCTCGGGCTTGGCGAAGCCGTGGCCCTCGTCAGGGAACAACATGTACTCATAATCGATTCCCGCCTCCCGCAGTGCCGCGACGATCTGCTCGGACTCGGCCTGCTTGACCCGCGGGTCGTTGGCGCCCTGGGCGATCAGCAGCGGGGTCTTGATGCTCGCGGCGCGGGACAGCGGCGACCGGGACCACAGGAACTCGGCGTCGGTTTCCGGGTTCCCGACCCGCTGGTGGAACAGGGCTACCTGCGGCTGCCAGTAAGGCGGGATCGTCTCGATGAGCGTCTTGAGGTTGGACGGGCCCACGATGTCCACCGCGCAGCGGTACAGGTCGGGGGTGAAGGTGACCCCGGCGAGCGCCGCGTAACCGCCGTAGGAGCCGCCGTAGATCGCCACCCGCTCCCGGTCCGCCCAGCCCTGGCCGATGGCGTACTCCACCGCGTCGGTCAGGTCGTTCTGCATCGCGTTGCCCCACTCCCGGTCGCCGGCGTTGACGAACGCCTTGCCGTACCCGGTGGAGCCGCGGAAGTTGACCTGCACGCACAGGTAGCCCCGGTTCGCCAGCCACTGCGCCTCCGGGTCGAAGCCCCAGGCGTCGCGTGCCCACGGCCCGCCGTGCACGTTCAGCACCATCGGCAGGCCCGTCCGGCCCGCCCCGGGGGGGAAGGTCACGTACCCGTGGATCGTCAGGCCGTCGCGTGCCTGGAAGGAAAAGGGCTCCATGGGGGCCAGCTCGTACTTGGACAGCTCGGGCTGGTGATCGAACAGGAACCGGCCCTCGCGCCGCTCCCGGTCGTAAAAGAAGTAGGGAATCGGCCCGGTGTCGTTGGTGAACGCCACCAGCCACACCATGTCGCTGTGGTCCTGCGCGACGATGTCCGGGTCGCCCGGGTGCAGCGCGCGGATGGCCGCCACGTCCGCGTCGAGCGCCGGGTCGAGCACCCGGTACTCCGTGCGCTCCTTGACCCAGGTGACGACCTGCGGTTCCCGCGTGTCCGGGTGCACCCGGACACCGCTCACATCCGCGTCCGGGTCCTCGGCGATCACTGCCTCGGCGCCGCTGCCCAGGTCCACGCGCACCAGCCGGCCGGTGTCGGCGCCAAGCGAGCTCATCGCCAGCATCGAGGCGCCATCCGGGCTGATCGCTATGGGCCCGCTGGTCAGGGCGTCCTCGGCGGGCAGCGTCAGCAGTAGCCGCCAGTCGCCGTCGGCACCGTCGCGGACCCTGACGACCACGCTCCCGTCGGGCTCCAGCCCGACGCCGACCCGCGTCACCAGGTGGGTGTCGGCGACCCAGCCCGCGAAGCCCGGGTTCTCGACCTCTTTGACCAGGTCACCGGTGGTCAGATCGAGCCGGTAGACGTCGTGCAGCGCCGGGTTGTCGCGGTTGAGCCCGACCAGCACATCATTCGGGAGCTTCTTCTCGGTGGCCAGGATCTGCGCCTGCACCCCCTCGAACGGGGTCAGGTCCCGGTGCCGCATCGTGGTCAGGTCCACGTCATACAGGCGCCAGTTCTCATCGCCGCCGGTGTCCTGGAGGTAGAGCAGGTGCCGCCCGTCGTGGGCCCACCGGAAAACCCGGATCCCCCGGTCGGTGTCGTTGGTCACCACCTGGGCTGAGTCCCAGTCCACCCCGTCGGGGCCGACCGGGGCGGTCCAGACATTGAGCACTCCGTTGTGCGGCGCGATCCACGCCAGGCTGGTGCCGTTGGGAGAGATACGAGGGCTGATGCGTTCCGGGTTCCCGAAGAGGACCCGCCTGGGGATAAGTTCGGCCATGCGCCATGCCTACCATGCCGGCCAAGGTGACCAGTACTATCCACGGCGTGACCCGTCCCATGTCAAGCGGTGAGACCGGGACGGTGGGCGTCGCTGAGACCGGG
>Ga0126376_10002512_pt1 | contig 10405 bp, 7 predicted proteins | sample PanSoiMetPlot_15_FD_92760 | JGI IMG/M metagenome (GOLD analysis project Ga0126376, IMG submission 92760) | Tropical forest soil microbial communities from Panama - MetaG Plot_15 | ecosystem: Environmental > Terrestrial > Soil > Tropical forest > Bulk soil | place: Panama | collected 2016-02-17 | reverse complement strand
TACTTCTCAGGGTTCTTGGCAATCAGGATCACCGCGAGGATGTTTGGCACGTAGTTGCGAGTTTCCTGGGCGATGTACGGATAGATCATCCAGAAGTTGGCCGTGCCTGCACGCGAGATCGCGCGATCGATATTGCCGGCGCCGGTGTTGTACGCGGCCATCGCGAGTTCCCAGTTGCCGTTGTATCGCTTGGAGAGATCTTTCAGGTGACGAGCTGAAGCGCGAGTCGCCTGCTCAAAACTGTTCCGCTCGTCGATGTAGGCATTCTGACGTAAACCGTAGGTCCTGCCGGTGCCGGGGATGAATTGCCACAATCCCGAAGCTGCGGCCCATGACATCGCCTTCGGTTTCCACGCGCTTTCCACCTGGGCCAACCACGTAACATCAACCGGCACGCCTTCCTCAGCGAAGATCTTGCGCGCGAGCTTCATGTACTGCCCGGAGCGACGCAGCCCGTTTTCCATCGTGGCGCGATTACGACCCTGATAGTAATTAATGAATTGCTGAATTAACGGATTGAGCGTGAACGTGAAATTAACGTTCTTCTGTGCCTGCTCCAACGCGAGTAGATCTTTTTCGTCGACCTTCTGTTCATCAGGAGTAAGAACGAGTTTGCTCAACTCATCGAGCGGCGAAGGTTCAAATTTCTGATCGCGAAAACCGATCTGTGACGGCGGCGTAGGCTTTTGAGTGGAATCCTGACTCTGCGTGTTCTGTGCAACTAGCTGCGTACTGATCGGAGCATTTTGTTGCTGGAGCGGTACCTCTTCTCGATAGATGCGTTCAACTAACTCGAGGTAGTAAGTCTGGAGTCGTTGACTGGCTCTGACATCAAAGCCTGATTCGAGAATCGAATCGACTGCTCGATCGAATTCCTCGCGTGCTTGTTCACGCTTGTTGTCCTCGAGATTCAGCTTGCCTTTGCGGAAGTGATCTTCCGCGCGGGCGATGATCTGTGTGATCCGTCCTTCGGACTGTTCAACTTCAGTTGGGATTGTTCGCGCTGATGAAGCGACAGGGATCTGAGCAAAACTACTCACCGGTGAAACGGCGATAGTAGTCAGTAAAGCCACACCGGCGATCAAACGAGGAAAGCTCGCGGACATCAAACTCGTGGTACTCCTTCAAGGTATATGCGAACCTTCGAGCGACTCCCAAGTCACAAGCGGCAGCATTCGTTTAATTGTGCGGTATCTGATGACTCCTCTATGATTTGGATATAACAGGAATCACTAAAAGGAGCCAAAATCACACTGAGGTTACCACACGATTTTTTGGGGTGTCAAACAAACCCCTACTCTGAAACACACGCTCAAACCGTAAATTTTTCCACTAAAAATCAAGCCTACTCATGCTTCGTTTTTTCCGCCGGTTGCGTGTCACAGTTAACACGAATAAATCCGTATTTAGTTCCGTCTTATCCGTGGCCCAATTCCGTACACAACAATTCGAGTCTGTTTCGCAATAAAATAGTCAACACTCGAAAAGAGCAACGCTTAGCCCGTTCAAACCCTCGTACCTGTCGGTGGAACACTGCTTGCCAACGGACAAAGTAAAGACCCAAGAAAAACTATGTCTACCGTCGTCAAAAGAGAAACCCGAGTTCATGAATTCCCCAAATTGGCGGAACCGGCTGAGATTCAGGCCGTCCTGTCGAAAACCCAGTTCTTCTTCAATCGCGAACTGAGCCTGCTCGAATTCCACGCGCGCGTTCTCGAAGAAGCGATGGATGAGCGCAACCCTTTGCTGGAGCGCCTTAAATTTCTCTCAATTTTCTCTTCCAACATGGACGAATTCTTCATGATCCGTGTCTCGGGACTTAAAGAGGAGTTGGGAGACGCAAACGTGATTTCGCCTGACGGCATGACGCCGGCAGAACAGTTAGTAAGATGCAGGGAACGTATTCTTGGTCTCGTCAAAGAACAAGCGCGTTGCTTACGCGAAGAGATCCTGCCGCAACTGAAAGTTACCGGCCTGTCGGTGATTCCGTACGAATCGCTGTCACGCCACGAAAAAGAAAATCTGAAAGACTATTTCATAGAAAAAGTCTTTCCGATTCTGACGCCGCTGGCCGTCGATCCGAGCCATCCGTTTCCGTATATCTCGCCGCTTAGCGTCAACATCGGTTTGATGGTCGAGGCGCCGAGCGACGTGACCTCCATCGGGCGTGGCAAAGGAGCGGACTCGCGGTTTGTCAGAATCAAGGTGCCTTCATTGGTGTCGCGTCTCGTGCCGGTTGGCACTTCAGCGGCTCGCTTCATTCTGCTTGAAGAGCTTATCGAAGCACACATTCAGGAACTCTTCCCGGGCATGAAGACTGGTCCATGTCATCTATTTCGCGTCACGCGTGATGCCGATATCGAAATGAGAGCAGAAGAGGCGGAGGACCTGCTCAGCCTGATTCAGGAAGGGTTGCGGCAGCGACGTTTCGGCACGCCGGTCCGTTTGGAAGTGTCTCCGGGCATGCCTGCCGAAATGATCGAATACCTGGCGGCCTCGCTGGATCTTCGGCCCGACGATGTTTACGTTTTTGATGGTCCACTGCATCTTCAGGATCTGATGGCGCTCTATGATATCGACCGGCCTGACTTGAAGGATGCTCCTTTCGAACCGTCAGTTCCGGCATGGTGCGAAGACTCCGACTCGATCTTCGACGCGATTCGCGAGCGCGATCGACTGCTGCATCATCCGTACGACACTTACAAGTGTGTCACCGGATTTATAAATCAAGCGGTAGACGATCCGGACGTTCTGGCGATCAAGATCTGTCTCTATCGCACGGGTCCGGATTCGCCGATTCCGCCGGCATTGATTCGCGCGAGTGAACAAGGAAAGCAGGTAACCGCACTGATCGAGCTGAAGGCGCGTTTCGACGAGGAGCACAACATCGAATGGGCTCGCAAGCTCGACGAAGCAGGCGTACACGTGGTCTATGGCATTCTCGGTTTGAAGACTCACGGCAAGTGTACGCTCGTTGTCAGGCGCGAAGGCGAAACGTTGCGACGCTACGTCCATATCGCATCGGGTAACTACAACCCGACCACGTCATGTGTCTACACGGATCTCGGCCTGTTCACCGTCGACGATGCAATTGGCCGCGACGCTACGGAGTTGTTCAACTACCTGACCGGTTTCTCGCAGCAAAGCGAGTATCGAAAACTGATGGTCGCGCCTGTAAACCTGCGTGAGCAGTTGACCGCGCTTTTCGATCGCGAGATCGAACACAAACGCGCCGGACGTCCGGCGCACATCATCGCGAAGTTCAATCGTCTTGCGGATCTCCAGGTTATCGAGAAACTTTACGAGGTCTCGCGGACAGGCGTGAAAGTCGATCTGATCGTGCGCGGTATCTGCATGTTGCGACCGGGAATTCCGGGGTTATCCGAGAACATTCGTGTGCGCAGCGTTGTCGGTCGTTTTCTGGAACACAGCCGCGTGTTCTGGTTTTCAAACGGAGGCGACGAGCAACTTTTTATCGGCAGCTCTGACTGGATGTCGCGCAACTTGAAACTTCGCATTGAGGTCGTCGCTCCAGTTACTGATCCGAAGGCGAAACGTTACCTAAGAGACGTGTTGCTCGAAGCGTACTTGAGCGACAACACGAAAGCTCGTGAGCTACAGCCGGATGGCAGATACGCTCCCATTAACCGTGGCAGTGAGTCGTTCAATAGCCAGACGTACTTCATCGATCGACCCGGTAGTGATTAGCAGATGTAGCGTCTCCCCTTGTCATTGCTTCCCCTTTAGCCCCCCTGGGCGTTCACTTCGTATTCGCGGAGAAAGCAATGAAGTACACAAGAAAGCTACGCGCGCTGATCCTTTTCGCTTTAATCTTCAGTCTCGCCTCGCTTGATACCAATTTAGTAAATGCGAAAAAGAAGAAGAAGACAGAAGCGTTAACCGGAACACCGGTTCTCTGGCAACAACCTACCGACATTCATTCGCGGGATCTTTTTCTTGGTCCAGGTGGCACCGCCATGCGACCGGATCTGCGGCGCATCACATTAATCAAAGAAGAAAAAGGCGGCTACTCGAAAAAGTATCGGATACGCGATGGTTCGGGTCATGAGTGGGTCGCAAAGCTCGGCAAAGAAGCTCAATCGGAAACGTCGGCAGTCCGATTGCTGTGGGGCATGGGCTATGTGACCGAAGTCAACTACCTCGTACCGCGCATCACCATTCCCGGCAAGGGAACTTTCACGAATGTCAGACTTGAAGCGCGTCCGGATAATTGGAAACGGGGCGCTGAATGGAAGTGGAAACAGAATCCGTTTACCGGAACACCGGAGCTCCAGGGTCTCAAGGTCATGATGGCGCTGATGAACAACTGGGACCTGAAAGATTCCAACAACGTCATCATCAAAGAGCGCGGCGATAACGACCTCCGCTACGTGATCAGCGATCTCGGCGCCACCTTCGGACACGCGGGCACCATTCCGATCATCTGGCGCATCACGCGCAGCAGAAACAATCCCCAGAAGTATGCGAAGTCAAAGTTCTTCGAGAAGGTGAAAGGCGATCGCGTGGTGTTGTACTACGGCGGGAAGAACAGCGGGTTGATGAACGACATTCGCGTCAACGACGCGCAGTGGGTTGGCGGTTTGTTGTCACAACTCAGTGACCAGCAATTCCGCGACGCCTTCCGCGCTGCAAACTACACGCCGTCTCAGATCGACCTGCTGGCACGCGAAGTGCGCGAACGCACGAATCAGCTCGTCAGCCTGCGTCCGGGCGTTCAGATCGGAAGACGCTACTAAGACGGCAGTAAGACAGTTTCACGCAAAGGCGCAAAAGAAAAGCAAAAGGCGCAAAGAAGATTAAACTCCTCTTTGCGCCTTTGCGTTAACTTTGCGCCTTTGCGTGAAACCGCTTTATTTGTTAGCGCCTTCCGTAATCACCTGCGCGTGGTTCTGGAAACTGGTGGCATAGTCCTGCACGAATTTCTTCATGTCGCCATGGCCCCAGCGAGTGTAGAAGTCGTACTTCTTCATTTCCGCATAAACCTGATCGTAGTTCCAGTTGTTGTGATTGAACCGGTAAACCGCCCCCATCACACCCGTGCGATGGCGGCCGCCGGCGCAGTGGACGAAAAACTTCCCGGTTGACGGATCGTTCACCAGCTTCAAAAACTGGTCGATCTTCGCGCTCTCGGGATACGTCGTGTCGCTCATGGGAATGTTGATGTACTTCATTCCCAGCGCTTCCACGTTCTGCTTCTCATACGATCTTGTGTTTTCCTGCAAATCGATCACGGTGTGGATTCCGAGCGCAGCCAACTCCTTGTACTCATCTTCCTTAGGCTGTCCACCACGAAAGAACCGATCGTCCATCTGTCCGAAGTTCTTGATGCTTACCTTGGAAATGTCTGCTTTATTTGAATCCTGGGAAAAGGCGTTTATTGAAGAGGCGAGCACTAATGCGACAGCCGCGAATAGTACGGATAGATAGCTACGGTTCGACTTAATCACTCAAGAACTCCTGACTTTAGGGTAATGCGACTGCCGGGTGCCGCGGGGAATCGTACCAAAACCGAGACTGAGATTCACTCCTAAAGTTGATGGTTGTACCTTTTCTTTTTACTAATCTTGACCGCATTAATTTCAGGCAGGCCGAGGCGCGTTAGCCGCTTGCGGCACTCGCTGAACCCGAGGCGCCGGACTCACCGGAGGCACAACTTTCTCGCCGAGCGCCTCTCGAAATACCTGTCGCATATTCTCAACGAACACAAAACGAATGTCCTTAAAAGGCTCCTTGGGCACTTCGTCCAGGTCGCGCCGGTTCTGCGCCGGCAGAAGGATCGTAGTCACTCGCGCTCGGCGTGCCGCCAGCACCTTCTCTTTTACACCACCAATCGGCAGCACGTTCCCGCGCAGGGTGATCTCGCCGGTCATGGCGACGTCTTTGCGAACCGGACGGCTCGACAACGCGGACACCATCGCAGTCGCGAGGGTGATGCCCGCCGACGGGCCGTCCTTCGGAATCGCGCCTTCGGGAATATGAATGTGAAGGTCGTAGTTGCTGAAATCTTCCTCGGCGATATCCAGTTCTTTCGCGCGGGATTTTGCGTAGGAATATGCCGCCTGCGCTGACTCGCGCATCACGTCGCCGAGTTGTCCGGTCAGGACGAGGTTGCCCTTTCCTTTCATTCGCAAAGCCTCGATGAAGAGCACGTCGCCGCCAACCGCAGTCCAGGCGAGACCGGTCGCGACTCCGATCTGATCTTTCTTCAACGCTTCCTCAGGAATGATCTTCGGCGCGCCGAGAAACTCGTGAACGTTCTTCAAAGACACTCGAATGGAGCCCTTGTGACCTTCGGCGATCTTGCGCGCCACCTTGCGGCAGATGCGCCCGATCTCGCGCTCGAGCTGGCGCAAGCCCGCTTCCTGCGTGTACTGCTGAATGATCGTCAAAAGCGCGGTTCGCGAGATGTGTAGATCTTTCGCGGTGATGCCGTTTTCGTCCATCTGTTTTGGGATCAGGTGACGAATGGCAATCTCGCGTTTCTCTTCTTCGGTGTAGCCGGCGAGTCTAATCACTTCCATACGATCTCGAAGCGCCGGTTGAATGGTGTCGAGGATGTTCGCAGTCGTCATGAAGATCACGTTCGACAGATCGAACGTGACGCCGAGATAGTTGTCGCGAAACGAATTGTTCTGCTCGGGATCGAGCACTTCAAGCAACGCAGACGACGGATCGCCGCGGAAGTCCGCGCCGACCTTGTCGATCTCGTCGAGCATGATCAACGGATTGTTTGTGCCTGCCTGTTGGATTGCCTGAATTAGACGGCCGGGCATAGCACCGACGTAAGTTCGCCGGTGTCCGCGAATCTCGGCCTCGTCGTGCACGCCGCCCAGCGAAAGCCGAACGAACTTTCGATCCAAGGCTCGCGCAATCGAGCGGCCGAGTGAAGTCTTACCAACTCCCGGTGGGCCAACCAAACACAGGATCGGGCCTTTTGGTTTTTCCTTTAACTTGCGGACCGCGAGCGCTTCGAGAATTCGATCCTTCACTTTTTCGAGACCGTAGTGATCTTCGTTAAGCACGCGCTCAGCCTTCTGCAGATCGAGGTTGTCGACGGATGACCTGGACCACGGCAGGTCGGTGATGATCTCCATCCAGTTTCGCAAGGTAGCCGTTTCAGCCGCATCGGGATGCATGCGTTCGAGCTTCTTGAGTTGCCGCAGCGCTTCGTCTTCAGCGGGCTTCGGCATTTTCGAGGCTTCAATCTTTTCGCGAAACTGCGCAATCTCTTCGGCCAGCTCGTTGCCTTCGCCGAGCTCGCTCTGAATTGCTTTGAGTTGCTGGCGCAGGTAAAACTCACGCTGCGAACGATCGATGTCGGCGCGTGCCTGAGTGTTGATCTCCTGTTGGACCGTCAGAACCTCGATCTCTTTGTTTAGTAGATCGTTGACGCGGCGCAGGCGCGCCGTCGTGTCGGCAATATCCAGAACTGACTGCGCATCCTCGACTTTCAATTCGAGATTTGAGGCTGAGAGATCCGCGAGACGTCCGGCGTCATCAAGGTTAGCAATGATAGCCATCACTTCAGGCGAGATGTTTTTGCCGAGGTTGATAGCTTTCTCCATCGATGCGCGCACGTTGCGCACGAGCGCTTCCACTTCGAGCGATCGCTCCGGAGGCAGAACTTCCTGCATCACCTTGATCTTCGAACGCAGGTACTCGCCGGTAGTGTCAACGGATTCAACGTGCGCCCGGGCGAGCCCCTGGACCAGAATGCGGATGCGACCGTCGGGCAACTTCAACATGCGCATGATCACTGCGGCAGTTCCGACTGCGTAAAGATCGTCCGCCATCGGTTCTTCCTTATCGAGATCCTTCTGCGAAGCGAGCAGGATCATGCGATTCTCCGCGAGTGCTTCGTCCACCGCCCTGATCGACTTCTCCCGCGACACAAACAGCGGGACGATCATGAATGGATAGATCACGATATCGCGCAAAGGCAGCACCGGCAGCTCGCCCGGGATCTGCAGTTGTTGATCGTTGTCAGTTGTTTCGATTGCTTCCGTAAACTCTGGTTCTTTAACTATTGCCATCATGTACCTCTGATTTCCGATTACCAATTGCCGATTGCCGTTTGTAAAATAATTGGCAATTGGCGATTGGAAATCGGCAATACTTATTCGTTCGCGTCCTTGACTGCTATCAGGACCTCCTCTCCCCTGCGATCCTCAATCTTTGGAAGGTAAATATGAAGCACTCCGTTGCTAAGCTCGGCCGTCGCATCGCGAATACTGAACGTCCAACGCAACGGCACGATGCGGCCAAACTTCCCGAAACTGCGTTCAGAACATAAGTAAGAGATGATGCGGCGGCGGGTGGGTCGTCTCTTCTTTTCACCCCAGATGCGCAGTTTGGTGTTGCAGATCCCGATCTTGATCTCGTCCGCAGGCACACCCGGGAGTTCTACGCGAATCGAGATCAACTTTTCCGTTTCGCAGAGATCAACTGGCGGCGCCCACGCTTCGGACGCCAGCGGGTGCTCGGCTTCGGTCGCTTCCTGTAGCGCTGCGTAGAGTCGCCCGACGCGGTCGCGCAGGCGTTGCAGCTCGAGCCGCTCCAATCCAGTTGCACGAATGGGTTTGATCATTTGCTAAATCCCCTGGTTCGAAAGTACTACTTTTTACCTGCCGGCCCGCTGGCTCTGGTGCGAACAAGATGCTTGAGCTCAGTCATGAACTCAGACACATCTTCAAACTCAAGATACACAGAGGCAAAGCGAACATATGCGACTTTGTCCAGTTCTTTCAAGCGTCGCATGATCATCTCACCGATTTTACTCGTCGGTCGCTCCCGTTCCGGCGACTCCTGCACGTACTTCTCGATCGCATTTACGATGCTGTCGAGCTTGGTTGACGGAACGGGACGTTTCTCACAGGCGCGCAGCAATCCCGCCATCACCTTGTTGCGATCGAAAGTTTCTCGGCGACCGTCCTTTTTTACAACCATGTACGGTATCTCGTCGATGCGCTCGTAAGACGTAAATCTGCGCTCGCACCGGAGACATTCTCTTCTGCGCCGGATCGCGTCGCCTTCGCGTGACTCACGCGAGTCAACCACTTTGTCTTCGAGATATCCACAGAATGGACATTTCATCCTGGTTAGATCCTTTCCGGGAATTCATTTGGAGAAATCATGGCGCGCAGCTTGGCAACGCTCAGGTCGCCGCGTATCGCATAAAAGATTCCAAATAGAAGTGCTGGACCAAAATCGACGAGGTGCAAAACGATCGACAGCGCCGCGGCCATATTTTTCTGGACGCCGAGAAACAGGAGTCCAGCGGCAGTCGCAGCGTGAAATGCGCCGGCAGCGCCACCTGGCGTCGGCACGAGTGAACCGACCAACGACCACCCGAGCACGAAGATGGTTTCCGTGAATCCCACCGGTAGATGAAACGCTCGCATTACAAGCAGATTGGCGCCGGCGATGCTGAACCAGAGCAAGATGGTCCAACCGGAGGTTTCCGCCAGCTCACGAAAGTCGACCAGCACGCGCAGTGCCTGCGCGAGTTGTTCGAGAATCCGCAGGACGAGTTCGGAGAGTCGTCGCGGAATGAAGTGCCAGCGTTCGAATAATCGCTTCAGGAAGTCAATCACAAGCGCCGAACGCTTTCTGAACCAGGTGAGAAAAATGATTCCGAGCACGACCGCAGTCAGCATTATGAAACCGGCGAGACGAACCCGATCGAAGGAGATGTCGAGTGAGAACTGCGGCCGGAACCAGAGCAGGTTGAGCGCGAAAAAGAGCGCGACCGCCGTCATGTCGTAAATGCGTTCGACGAGTATCGTGACGAGCGAAGCGCTGGGTCTGACGCGTGGATCACGCATCGAAAGCACAACGGGCCTGACAAATTCGCCCGCCCGCCCCGCGAGAAAGATGCCGCTGAAACCGATCGTAGTCGCGGCAAAGAGGTCTGACAGCCGTGCGGCGCCCAAAGGTCTCAGCAACGCCGCCCAGCGAAAAGCGCGAGTCAGGTAAGCAGAACAGACGATTATTATGGCAACAGTTAGGCGGACGGGGTCTGCGTTGCTGAGCGCCAGCCCGACTTGCGCCCAGTCCAGATTACGACCGAACCACCAGAGCAGAAGCGCGGCGAGGATGCAGAGAACTCCGAATTCGATGTATTTGCGATAGCTGGAAGCTTTAGTCACCACAAGATATTGGGCCGGCCGCACAGCCTACTACATGCCAGCAGTGAGGGCAAGAATGGTTTCCTCTGCGTACTCTGCGGCCCTCTGCGACCTCTGTGTTTTAACGGCGCCGTTTAACGCAGAGATCGCAGAGATACGCAGAGGGCCGCAGAGGATATGCTTCTGGCACAGGTTTGTGGCAAACTTTGCAGAACTTTAGTTTCGTACCTGTCGTAATCGGCTCAGGACAAGGGTTT
>Ga0126376_10002511_pt1 | contig 10407 bp, 1 predicted proteins | sample PanSoiMetPlot_15_FD_92760 | JGI IMG/M metagenome (GOLD analysis project Ga0126376, IMG submission 92760) | Tropical forest soil microbial communities from Panama - MetaG Plot_15 | ecosystem: Environmental > Terrestrial > Soil > Tropical forest > Bulk soil | place: Panama | collected 2016-02-17 | reverse complement strand
TCTGAATCGCGGTTTGCTGATCCACGATCTGGAATTCCGCGAGCGCGAAGCCAATTCGGCTCTTGCGAGCGCGGGCGTCGTGCTCGGGCGCGGGCAAGAAGGCGTCGAGCCGAATCGGGATGTCCGCGACGAAGCTGAGCATCCGAAAAGTCTTGCCGGAAAACTTGTTGCGCGGCTGCCTCTGACGGGACTCATAATCCGGATGCAGGTGAAGTTGTTCGCTGTGGTGCGCCAGGTGCGGATAGTCCTTGAGAAGCGTTTTGAAGTCGATCAGCGTGTTGTGGGTCTGGCCGGGGACCAAGAAGTTGAACGGAAAGAGGCGCTGGCTCAAAAAGTAGAGAACCACCGGCACGTCGTCTCGGGTCCGGGTGACGATTCGAAACCGCGTCTTGTCGTAAAGCTGCGCCGCGATGGTCTCTTTCTTTGCCAGCAGCTTGGTGACGATCGACTCGCGGGTCTTGAGGGAGTGGGAAAACTCCACGATCCGTAGTCCTTTGCTTCGCATCTCCTCGGCCACCGCCAAGACCTTCTCGGTAATCAGCCGCTGCAGCTCGGCCTCGGACATCGCCAGGCGGTAGAGGATGTCGCGCCCTTCGAGGTGCTGAATCACGTGCATCACCTTGAGCACCACGCAGGCGATCCGCCGGTAGCGGACCGGCTCCTTCTCACCCGATGCGTAGAGAAACAGATCGTGAATCTCGGAAGGCTTCGCCACTGCGTCGCTCACCCGGTAGTCGAAGGTACGGCGCAGGTAATCGACCGCGTCTCCCAGGATGACGCGCGCCCACGCCTCGTCGTTGCGGTCGTCGGGGTTGATCTGGCACAGGCGCAGGAAACGGTCGACCTCATCGCGGGTGCGAAAGTGTAGGCGCCTCCACTCGATCACCGAGCCGCCGCGGAGGATGAGCCGGATTCGCTCCAGCTCTTTCAGCGCCATCTCCTGGACGGGTCGGACCGGAAGATCCGGTAACGGCGGCTCGAAGCGGTTCGCCCTCACAGGACTAGAAGGTAAACGGGAAGTTGATTGGTTCGCCCTGTATTTTATGCCGGGGGAACGTCCACGTCTTGATCAATCCCGCAATGCAGCCGGCCAGCGGAGTGCCCTTAAACTCGTCCGTTTGGACCGACACGTTGCTGGTCTTCCCGTTTGGATGGATCTGCCAGCGCATTACCATTCTGCCCGACAGATTGGAGTCACGTTTTCGTTGCTCGGCGACGCAGCCCAGGATAGATGGCTTGTTCTGCACCACCACCGACATCACGTCGCTTTGCCCGAGCGAATCCGGTAGGTCCGCGCTCGCACTGCCCGGAGCCGGAGGCACGTAGACCGATTTTTTCTCCGACTTGCTCGCTGCGCGCTCGCCGCCTCCGCCAAATTCCTTCTGAAACTCGTCGTCCGACGCGTCCCTTGGCGCCTCCACCGCGCGCGCGACCCTCTCGCCATTTTCCGGCTTGCCGGGGCCGCTGCCTTGCTCCGAGGAGGAGCGCGAGCGATGCCGGCCACGATCTCGGCGACTGCCGGACCTCTCCCCCTCGTAAGGGGGCGGCGCGGGCGGTTCAGTCCGGGTCGCCACCGTGGCCTCGGTCTTCTGGTCCACCGGCTTGGCCACTGCCGCGGCCGCCGGCGGCGAGGGCGCCGGACTCGGCGTCGCGGGCGCAACGGCCTTGGGAGCTTCAGGCCCCGACGGTTTGGGGGCGTTGGCGACTTGCACCGGCGGAGGCGACAACACCGGGCGGCTGAGGTAAAGGGTGATCGCCACCGCTGCCGCCACCACCAAACCTCCCGCCACTCCGGCAACGAGCAATCCCTTCTTCGACCGGGGCTCGGCATAGCCGCCAAAGCGAGGCACGGGAACAGCACCCATCGGCGCGTCGAATGCCGGAGCCTGCATCAGGGGCGAGGAGGCGGTGATCGGCCGCGCGGGCTTGGCGGGTTCCGGAACTGCCGCCGGCATCGGCGCCGGCGTGTTCAGCACCTTCATCTCCTCCTGCAGCAGAGACGCCAGCGTGGTGGCGGCGGAGGGCCGCCACCCACCGCTGTCCGGCGCGGGCGCAACCGCACCGGTCGTCGGAGCTTCCTTGCGTTCAGCTTTGGGAGAGGTCGCAAAGACCGACTCGACCGGGGCGGCGGGGGTAGCGGGAGCGGCGGGAGCGATGATCACCGGCTTGGTGGGCCTCGGCACCAACATCGTGGAAAGCTCCCCCACCTCGGAGAGAGGTTTCCAATCCGCCAGGCCTGCCCTCCAGCACAGCGAGTCCGGACCAATTTCTCCGCTGTCCCAAAGCTGCTTGACCTTGTCCTGCGTGATTGGCCCCACCTGCTGATCGTTGATGGCGACGAACCAGTCGTAGACCGGCGGGGGAGCGACCGAAGCAGGCACGTTGGAAAATGTCGAAGGCGCCGGCTCTTCGTTGGCCACCGGTGCCGCTTGCGTTGGGGGCGCGCCCTCGTCCGGCGATGGAGCCTCGCTCTCGGTCAGAGCTTGATCGAACACCGCGCCGATCTCCTCGTCTGCGACCCCGTCCAAGATCTGCGCGGCGCTGAGATGCTTCTTCGCCTCGCCGCCTCCGGTCGGGGCTTCCGCCGCCGTACGTGAGGCAACGGGCCCGGCCTCGCCCGCCGGCGCGGCAGCGGCAGCGCCATCCGCCGTCGGCGCAGGTGTGGGCGCACCGCCGGCGCTGGGCGCCTCGGCCTGACCAAGCTCCGCCTTGCGCACCAGGATCACGTGTCCGCACTTCTTACACTTGACCCTCGCGCCCTTGGGACCGAGCTTCTCGTCACTGATCATGTACTGCGCTTGGCAGCTCTCACATATGAAACGCATGATCGGTCAACGCCTTTTCTCTCACCCCTTGCGTGTTGGGACTTCGACCTGAGTACCTACCGCGTGCCGCAGCTCGCGCAGGTCTTCGGAGATTGCAAACACCATCAGATCCCGGGTCTTCTGGGCCACCGGCACGCGGTAGGCGGCGCCGGTCTCACTCGACACCATTTTCTTCACCGGCTCCATTTCTCCGGCGACGAACAATCCGGCGCGAACCGCGCTCAACTCCGCGCCCTCGACGAAGGAGCCTAGATCCCCTGGCGCAGCTCCGGTCAGGTACTGCCGAACGATCCGATCCAGGGCGACCCGCGCAGGCTCGCTGAGCGACTTCTCCAGCGCCGCGCGTTCGGACTCGATCGCCCGCGGGTTGGCGGTAAAGGCGTATTGATTCGTCGAGAGACTGATCGCTGCTTGCAGCAAGGCTTCCAACCGATCGAAAGAGAGTCTTTGCGAAAGGGCCAGCTCGGGCCTCACCAATGCGAAGGTGCGCCCAAGCCAATAGTAGACCTCCTTTTGCCCCTGTTCGGAGAAGAACTTGCCGCCTACCTTTAGGCACACCGGATGGGTGTGACAAATCTCTACTCCCACCTGCGGCTCCGGGACCGGAGTACCCGACCGTTTGGCGAGCCGTTCGCGGGTGGCGATCAGGAAAGGCGAGTACAGCTCGATCGCCTCCATTCCCAAAAGCCTCGCCACGTAGCGGTAATGGTGGACCTGGTACTCTTGAGCCGAGCTGACGTCGATCCGGTGCTTCTTGGGGTTGATCTGGTAGTGCGAAAGTGGCGGGCTGTAGAGCTGACCGAGCTGCTGATAGAGCAGCGCCATCAGCTCGCCCAGTGAGCCTCGCACTTTGGGGTGCAGAAGGTGGTGCTGCCAATGCTGATCGGTGAGCACCCGCTGCGCCACCTCGTGCTTCTTCGCGTAGGGAGAAAGCTTGGTGAGTATTTCTTTCTCGATGTCCCCTGGGCTGCCGATCAGATCGCGAACCACCTGAGCCGCGAGGAACGCCGAGTCGTAATCCTTCCGGCGAGCCGCCAGCTCGGCGAACGCGGAACACACCCGCCCAGGATTTTCGGTGTTGACCAGCGCCCGCCGATAGGCGGACATGGCGGCATCCTCTTGGCCGGGCTTTTGAGCCGCGAGATCGCCGTAGCTCTCCTGGACCACCGCGTCGTCCGGTAGCCCGGCAGCCACGACTTGATAAGCGACCACCGCGGAATCGCGCTGGTTGAGAATTCTCAGGTACAGCTCGCCGAGCGCTCGCCACAGCGTCATCCTCGAAGCGTGGGTCTCCGGGGTCTTGGGAAGGCGCTGAATCATCCTGACGTAGTTTTCCTCGAGCTGCTTCCAGCGGTTCTGGGAACCCAGGAGAACCTCGATCGCACTGAACGCGTCGACGAACTTGGGATCCAAGTCCAGTGCTTCATTGAACGCCGCAACCGCTCGATCGATCTCCTTGAGGTCGTCCCGGTAGATTTCTCCTAGAGCGAAGTGGACCAGCTTCGCCTTCTGCGTATCCTGGCGAAGCCCCGGCACTTCCAGCATCTTCTCGAGCATTTCCGCCGCCTTCGGCCCCTGCTTCGTCTCGCGATAGAGCACGTAGAGCGCGTCCATCACCGGCAGTGCCTCGGGGTGGAGACGATGAGCGGCAAGGTAGGCGTCGATCGCCATGTAGGCGTCGGAGAGCTTTTCGCGCGCCAGGGCGCCCAGCTCCACGCACACCTGGTACTTGGCTTCTCCGTCGAGAACCCGAAGCAGACTCTGTCGATACTCGGCGGATCTGTCGAAGCGTCCGGCGCTGTCCGCCAGCGCCACCAACGCGCGCAGCGACGGCTCGTGGTTGGAATCGATCGCCAGCGCCTTTTCGAAGTGATTCTGCGCGCGCTCGAACTGCTTCAGCTCCCTGTGGATCTCCCCCAGCTGCCAGTAGACCTCCACCACTTCCAGATCGGTGAGATCATCGCGGTGGTGGATGAGGATCGTCTGGAAAACCTTCTGCGCTTCCTCGAACCGATGGACGTTCACCAGCGAATTGCCGAGGCCCTCGAGGGCCGGCAGGTAAGTGGCGTCCAGGTCGTACGCGCGCTGATAGGCCTGCAGCGCCTTCTCCTTGTTTTCCAACTTCTCGGCGACATAGCCGAGCCGGTACAGCTGTCGGCACAGCTCCTTGGAGGTCGCCATGTCCACCGCTCCGGCAAGTATGCTTCCCAAGTGGGCGGTGACAATCTCCAACATCCGCTCCGCGCGCTCCCAATTCTCCCGGCTGATGTAGATGTCGGCCAAGGGCTTCGCGGCCTCGTGGGAGTCGGGCACCAGACGCAGCGCTTGCTCGTACCATTCAGCCCCGGCGTCCGAATTCTCCTGGTGCTCGGCAAAGTAGCGCCCCACCGCCAACATCGCGGAACACTTCGCCTGGGTGTCTTCGGTGGCGTCCGCTTCTTGGATCAGCGCCTGCTCGAATGAGCTCCAGTCCCCTTCGCGCTCATAGAGCTCCCGGACCGCGCGGATCGCCGGCACGTAGCGCGGATCAATCTGCAGCGCCTCTAGAAACGACTGCTTCGCGTTCTCCGGATCCAGCAGCATGTCGTGCTGAATCCGGCCGATCCGGTAGTACAGCTCGACGGTTTGCGCGCACGGGCCAAGCAGCTGTGCCTCGCGCAGCAGCATGTCCATGGCGAACGGCCAATTGCCGCTGCGCTCGTAGAGAACGCCGAGCGCGTGCATCGCCGCATAGCATTGCGGGTCAATCTCCAGGGCCTGGTGGTAGGCGGTAGCGGCCCGGTCTACGTGGCGGAGCTGATGCTCGAGCAGCTCTCCCATCGAGACCCAGAGCTCGGCCTGCTCTTGGAGGGAACTGGAGAGCTGGGCGTGCCGGTCGAGGACCCCCAAGAGCTCTTCCCAGCGGCCTTGATCCCGCCGCAGGCGTTCCAGCGTCCGGATCGCGGCCAGATTCTGGGGGTCGATCGCGAGAATTTGCTCGACGCAGAGATCCGCGTTCGCCAGGTTTTGGAATCTGCTTTCCCAGATCGAAGCGCTCTTGAAGAGGCTCTTCACCTTGTCGCGGTAGTCCGTCGAGAGCTCGAGCTGGCGCTGGTAGATCTCGAGAAGCTCGTTGGGCTGATCCAACTTGGTGTACAGCCGCTCCAGGGCGTCCAGCGCGGTGGCGTTGGTGGGATCGAATTCCAGCGCCTCCCGGTACGCGACCATGGCGCCGGCGTCATCGTTCAACTCCCGTTCGTAGATCTGCGCCGCTTCGACTTGCATCTGCGCGCGCTTCTCGTCCGAGGCCACCAACCCGCAGGCGCGGATCAAGGTGGTCGCGACTTCGGGCCAGGCCTTGTGGCGGCGATAGAGCCCGACCAGGCTCTCCATCGTTTCCTCATCCGGCTCGAGCGCCAACGCCCGCGACAGCGCATTCACCGCTTCCGCTGGATCGGAAAGGTTCTCCTCGTAGGTCCGCGAGATCTCCCGGAGGATCTGCTTGCGGGACTCGATCGAGCTGCTGGTTTCGAGCTTCTGCTCCAGGGCCACCAGGTATTCGCGATGGCGGCCGCGGCGCTGGAACATTTCCGCCAGGGCGTCGAGCGCGGCCGCGTTGGTGGGATCGAAGTCGAGAATCTTCCGCAGCGCCTTTTCCGCAGAGTCCGGATCGTCGAGCTTCTGGTCGTATACCTTGGCCAGAACCGAATAGGTGCGCTCCGCCAAGGGGCCGTGCCGCAGGCTCTCGCCCACCTCTTCGTAGACCGCCGCCAGCTCCTCGTAGGATCCGCTCTCCGCCGCAAGCCGCTCCACCCGCTCGTGAAGCGAGTCCTCCGCCGGGCTGTGCTGCAATGCTCGGCAGATGGCGAGGAAGGCGACGTCCTTTTGTCCAAGCTTCGACTCCTGGACATCCGCCAGGTCCTTCAACGCGGCGATCTTATCCTCCTCGGTCACCAGGTGCGGCAAGTAGCGGTCAATCAGCTGGGCGTAAGCGCGCCAATCCTTGAGTTGGGCGTACAGCTCCTTGCCGCGCTGGTAGGCCTGCTGATTAGCCGGGTCCATCTCCAGCACCTTTTCCAGCGCCGCCGCGGCGCTCTCGAGGCGCCCGGCCGGGCCCTTCCAGAGGTCGGCGATCTCGAACATCGTGGCGATCGCCCGGTCGCGATCCTCGAGGAGCAGCTCCAGCTGGGAGCGCTGCTCCAAGACCCGCGCCGCTTCCGCGTGCGCCTTGAGGGACACGAACACCTGATGGAGGCGGTCCAGTTCGGGTCCGCGGTGGGGCTCGATTTCCAACGACCTGCGCGCGGCGTCCAACGCTTCTTCGCGCCGCCCCATTTGGCGCAACACTTCGGCCAATCGGATCCGCAGATCCTTGACGCCTTCGGCGGATTCCTGAAGCGGAATCAGGCGCCGCAAGACCAGCACCAGCTCGTCGTGCCGAGCCAGCTCCTCGAAGATTTTGCGCAACGCCTCCAGCGAGGGCTTGTGCCGCGGATCTCGCTCCAGCGTTGCCTTGAGCGGGGCAACCGCTTCCTCCGGCCGCCTGAGCTTTTCGAAAAGAATCACTCCCAGACGGCTATTGAGTCGCACCAACTCGCGGGGATCCAGCGCCTGGCCCAGCTGCTGGACCAGAAGCTCCTTGAGCTCTTCGTAGCGCTCCCCTTTTTCAAGCAGGCTTTCCAGCGCGGTGAATGCCTGGACGTTTCGCGGGCTCTTCGCCACCAGCTCGCGGTAAAGCTCGATCGATTGCGGCAGATCCGACAGGCCCTCCACCGAAACCTGCGCCATTCGCGAAAGGATCCGCTCCCGTTCCTTGCCGCTGACCAAAGGCCGCTGGTGCTCGAGGATCTGGTACAGCCTTCGAGCGTCGCCGCTCTTCTCGTAGATCTCCTCCAAGGTTCGGGCCGCGGCAAGGTGCGCCTTGTCGAACTCCAAAATTCGCTGGTAGGCGCCGGCGGCGCGGGTCGGGTCCTCCAAGCGGCTCTGCACCAACTGGCCGAACCGGAACAGCAGCGCGGTCTTCTCCTGGGGGTCGGACGCCAGCTCGATGAGGTCCTCGAGAACGTTGGCCAGCTCCGCGGGCCGATCCAGCTGGGTGTACAGCCGCTCCAGCGCCGGCAGCGCCCGCGACAAAGTTTCCGCGCCGAGGCGCCGGGCTTTTTCGTAGAACTCGGCCGCCCGCGAAGGCTCCTGGAGGCGCTGATCGAAGAGTTGTCCCAGCACCAAGCAGATCTCCGCGGCGTCCTTGGCCTCGGCGATCCGGGTCAGCTGCTCCTCGTATGCAACCGCCAGCTCATCGTAGGTCTTCGCCAGCTCGGCGGTGCGTTCCAGCGCCTTGCGCAGCTCGGGATCGTTCGGGTCTTCCTTGAAGGCGCGCCACAGCGCGAGGAAGCCGAGCTCCGGCTCTCCCTGCTTCTCCCGCAGCTTCGCCAATTCGAGCCACATCTCCTTGCGCTCGCGAACGCTGCGGCTGGTACCGACGCGCGACTCGAGGATTTGGATCAGCTTGGAGTCGTCCTGATTGGCGCGCACCGCGCGGATCAGCATTCCCACCGCCGCCTCGTTCTGCGGCTCGGCGCTGGCGATCTTCTCCACCCGCTGCAGCGCGCCGCGGTGCTTCGAGTCGGCGGCGAGGATCTCCCCGTACAGCTCCAGGGAACCGACCCGGTCCATCAGCCGCGCTTCCCGCACCTGCGCCAGCCGGAACTTCAAATCCAGGTTCGGCTCGCCGCCCTTGAGTCGAATGCGCTTGGCGAGCACGTCCGCCAGCTCGGGCCATCGCTCGAGCTTGTGGCAGAGCTGCTCCATCCGCTCCAGCACCGCCGGATCGTCTGGGCGCAGCTCGAGCACCCGGCGGAAAGTAGCGAGCGCTCCAGCGTCGTCGCGCAGCTGCTCCTGCTGCAGCGCGCCCATCTGAAACAGCAAGGCCGCGCGTCCGCCAGGCTCATCCGCCACCGAGGCCTGGCGGCGCAATACCTCGTAAAGCTCGCGCGCCTTGCCCAAGCGGTGAAACAGCCGCCCCACGTTGTCCAGGGCTTCTTGATGAGACGGCTCCAGCTGTAGCACCCGCTGCCAGCTCGCCGCCGCCCTTTCCAGCTCTCCGGCGGCGTCCTGGATTCGGGCCAGCGCGGCGTAAATCCGCGAGCGAGCAGAATCGTCCGTGGCTTTCTCGCCCACCTCTTTGAGCAGCGCGGCAAGGTCCTCCACCGCATCGGCTGGGCCGACCAGCTTTAGACAGAGCGCCAGCGGCGCGGGATCGCCGGGGAGCTCGCGGAGCGCCCGGGTGGCGGCGACGAACGCCATCTGCGGGTTGCGCAGAGACTCGGAGTAGATCTCCGCCACCTTGCAGAGTAGCCGGCAACGTTCCTGGGGGGACGGATCCGCGGCGATCCGCGAATCCAGCACCTGTACCAGCTTGAGATGCTCGCCGCTGGACTTGAACAGCGGCTCGAGGATCAGCGCCGCGTCCGCGCGCGCCGCGCTCTCCGAACGGGCAATCTCCTCCAGGGTCGCGACCGCTCCGGGATGATTGGGGCGCCGCTTGAGCACGCTTTCGAAAAGCTCGAGCGCGCCCTTCGGATCGCCCAGGTGGTCGAACTTGAGTCGGCCCAACCGCACCGTCAGCTCGAGCGCCTCCTCCAGCGCTCCTCGCGCCTCGGCGATCCGGATCTCCTCCTCGATCAGCCCCGCCAGCTCCGGATGGCGCTGCGCGCTCGACAGCGCCGCGTCCAGCGACTTGATCGCGTTCGCGTCGTCGGCCTTTCGCTTGAGGATTCCCCGGTACGCTTCGATCGCCAGGTCCTTGTCGGCGAGCGATTCCTCCGCGAGCTTGCCCAGCTCGAAGAGCAGGTTGATCTGCTTGGGCGGCTGGCGCTCCAGCTTCACTTGACGCTGAATCACCTCGGCGAGCTTGCGGAACGCCTGGTGCTTTCGGTGGGTGGCCGCCAGCGTCTCCAGAACGCCAGCGTTCTCGGGTTCGTGCTCGGCCACCTGTTCCCAGGCCCGAGCCGCCATCTCCGGCCGGTTCAATCGCTCCTCGTAGATCGCCGCCAGTCGGCGCTGCAGGTCCACCACCACCGCCTCGCTCAGGCCGCGCTCGATCTGCCGCCGGTAGCATTCCGCCAACTCTTCGAATGCTCCTGTTTCCGACGCCAGGCGATGCAGTTCCTCTCGGGCGCCTTCCGCCTCGGGGTTCTCGGAAAAAGCCCTCAGTCGGGCATTGAACGCCGCAGCCAGATGACCCAGCGCCTCGCGGAGCGTGGCGATCTCGTTGAGCAACTCGAAGCGCTTCTCGGGAGCGGAGCTGACTAGGCGGATCTCCAAAAGCTCCACCAGCTTTTGTCTCTCGTTGCTGGCGCGGTAAAGCGGCTCGAGGACCCGGGCCACCTCCTGCTTGATCGACTCGTTCCGGAGAAGGTGCTCGAGTCCGAGGACGATTCCGGGTTCTCCCGGATAGAGCTGGATCGCCTGCTGATAGCCGGCGAGAGCGGCGGCGGGCTGCCCTTCCCGCTCGAGCAGAGCGGCTCGTCGAAGGATGTAGTCCTTCTTCGACTTGGAGTCCGGCGCCAGCTCCGCCAGCTGGGTCAAAATATCCGCCTCTTCC